>Ga0265331_10000966_pt1 | contig 22822 bp, 26 predicted proteins | sample 41923metaG_FD_202088 | JGI IMG/M metagenome (GOLD analysis project Ga0265331, IMG submission 202088) | Rhizosphere microbial communities from Carex aquatilis grown in University of Washington, Seatle, WA, United States - 4-19-23 metaG | ecosystem: Host-associated > Plants > Roots > Rhizosphere... | reverse complement strand
CTAATCGAAACATTTCGAGCGGCATGAAGGGCGGAGCGAGCGCAGGATGCCTGATCACTGGAACAAACACGCGCAGCAATGGCAATGGATAGCCAGCCCGCTGCGGCCGGCGCCTGAAGATATCCAACTGCTCAAGGCCGCGCTGCGCCGCTGGCACGCCGCGATTTCGCGGCCTTCACTCCAGGCAGTGTTGCTCGGCGTAACTCCTGAAATTGCGTTGATGGAGTGGCCGCGCGGCACGCGACTCGTAGCGATCGACCGCAGTAAAGCGATGATCCGCGCGATCTGGCCGGGTGCGCAACTCGGACATGCTGCGCTCTGCGCGGAATGGTCCAACCTGCCGCTGCCGCCGGCATCGGAGGACATCGTCGTCGGCGACGGCTGTTTCAGCACGTTGGTGACGCGCGATGAATATCGAGCGGCCGTGCGCGCGGTGCGGCGGATACTGCGCGGCGGCGGAATTTTCCTGATGCGGTTTTTCATCCGTCCCGATGTGGCGGAACCGGTCGACCGCGTGTTCGATGACTTGCTGAACGCGCGCATCGGTGATTTTCACGCGTTCAAATGGCGTCTCGCGATGGCGCTGCACGGCAGTCTCGACGAAGGTGTAAGGCTCGCCGACATCTGGGACGCATGGCATTCGGCGGTAGCCGAGCCCGCGGAACTCGCGGCCCGGCTCAACTGGCCGTTGCCTGCGGTGCTGACCATCGACGCTTATCGCGGCGTGGCGACGCGCTATACGTTTCCAACGCTGACCGAAGCGCGCGCGGCGATGAATGATGCATTCGAGGAAACCGCGTGCCGGTTTCCGCATTACGAGTTGGGCGAGCGGTGTCCGACGCTCGCATTGCGGCCGCGCGCGTCGTGACCGCCGGATTTTGCGCGCGCCTTCGCCAATGAACGATGCGCCCGCCAGCATACTTTCCGGTTTGAACGGCATCGCCTGGCCGGCCGTGCCCAAGGCCCGCGGCGCGCTGCTGCTGTCCATGCTGTACCAGTTCGACCAGAGCCAGTGGTGGACAGCGGAGCAAATGCGCGAACACCAACTTGCGCAACTCGCGCATCTGCTGCGGCATGCGTACGACACGGTGCCATTTTATCGCCGGCGGTTTGACGCGATCGGTTTCCGTCCGGGCGCGCACGTGACGCCGGCGGAGTTTGTCGCTTTGCCGTTGTTGACGCGACGCGACGTGCAGAGCGCCGGCGCCACACTGCACGCATCGGCATTGCCGCCCGAATTCGGGAATGTCGTTGAGACGCAGACTTCCGGCTCGACGGGTGAGCCGGTCAAACTGCGCAACAGCGGCCTCGACCAGCTGCTGTGGGAGGTGATCACGTTGCGCGATCATCACTGGCATGCGCGTGACTTTGGCGGCAAGTTCGCGGCGATCCGCGTGTTTCTGCACGGTGGCGGTGGCGAGCCGCCGCATGGCACGCTCGTGAAAAACTGGGGCGCGCCGGCGGGCGAAATTTACGCGACGGGCCCGATGGCGCTCTTAAGTCTCACTGCCGACGTGGCGACGCAGGCGCGGTGGCTGCTGGAGCAAGACCCGGATTATCTGCTCACCTATCCGACCAATCTCGCGGCGTTGCTCGCGCATTTTTCAGGGCGCAGCGAGCGCCTGCCGCGATTGCGCGCCGTGCGCACCGTCGGCGAAACAGTGACTCCGGAATTGCGCGCGGCCTGCCTCGAAATGTGGGGCGCGCCGATCACCGATGTTTACAGTTCGCAGGAGCTGGGTTACATCGCGTTGCAATGCCCGGCGAGCAGGCAATATCACGTGATGGCGGAAAGCGTACTCATGGAAATTCTCGCTGCCGACGGCATGCCTTGCGCACCCGGCGAGGTGGGCCGCCTGGTAGTTACCAAGCTGCACAATTTCGCCAGCCCTTTGATCCGCTACGAACTGCGCGATTACGCCGAAGTTGGCACGCCGTGTCCCTGCGGACGCGGGCTGCCGACGATTGCACGCATCGTCGGTCGCAGCCGCAACATGCTGACGTTGCCGACCGGCGAGCAGCGTTGGCCGCTCGTCGGATTTAGTCGCTATCGCGATATCGCGCCGATCCGGCAGTATCAGCTGATTCAGCGCTCGTTGAACGACGTTGAAGTGAGGTTGGTCGTCGACCGCGCGCTGAGCGGCGACGAGGAGGCGCGCCTGGCCGCAGTGATCACTACGGCGCTCGACCATTCGTTCCGTTTGAGCTTTGTTTATTTGCGCGGCGAAATTCCGCGCGGGCCGGGCGGCAAGTTCGAGGAATTTATCTCGGAGTTGTAGGCGCAGATACGGCCCGTCAGTCCATCCAGTTCTTGGCATAGAACTCGCACACGACGCGTTTTTCGGCGTCGTATGCGAGGCCTTCGCCTTTTTTCAGGTCGGCGGCCGAAAAGGAGTGATGCTCGACGCCCAGGTGATCGACGAGCGTCTGGAACACGTCGTTGAGGCGCGCGTCGAGCGCGAACAGCCAGCAGTATTTGGAAAGCTGCCGCCGCTTGGTCGCTTCCTTGCCCAACGCCAGTAACGCCGCTTTGTAGCGCTCGAGCGGCTTGGCATCCTGTCCTGCGAACGAAAGCTCGACCGTGATCAGCAGATTGCCCTCGGCCGCGACGTTGGACGCTTTCCAGAGTTCCTTCTCGTCTACCGTGTGACCGACATAGAAGCGTGGCATGGCGGCTCTCTCCAGGTGGCGCCGGCTACTTCAGCGCACCGAAAACTTTTTGCACTATGCTGCTGGCGGCGCCGACGGGATCCTGGCGGATCGCCTTCTCCTCGTCGGCGATTATAGTGTACAGGCCGTCGAGCGACTTCTGCGTCACGTACTGCTCTATCGTCGCCTGGCTCGAGTCGACGAGACCCAGTTGCGCGCCCTTGCCGGCAATCGCATTGTATTTCTCGGCGAGCCCGACCCTGGCGGTCGCTTTTTTGACTACAGGTAAAAACTTTTTGCCGAGCGCATCGGATGTGGTGCGGCGAAAGTAGTCGGTGACCGATGTTTCGCCGCCCGTCAGTATGCCTTTGGCGTCCTGCACCGACATTTTCTTCACCGCGTCGACGAGCAGCGGTTTCGCTTCGGCCACGGCTGCTTCCGCAGCGCGGTTCATCGCGAGTTCGAGTTCTTCCGCCTGACGCTTCATACCCATGGCGCGCATAATCCCTTCGACCTTCTGCAAGGTTTCCGGCAATGGTATTTTCACTTTCGCATTGCCGAAAAAGCCGTTTTCGACGCCGAGTTTGCCGACCGCGGCCGTAGCGCCGTCGGTCAGCGCCTGCCGCAAACCCGAGACCGCGTCTTTGTTGGTGATGTCGGCCAGCCCCGCGGCCGAGGCGGACGTCGCGAGCAACACAGCGGCGATGAGGGCAAATGCGCGTTTCATAGGGGCCGTCTCCAGACAGTTGATTTAGCGCGTAACGCGTTACGCCACGCCGGCGTCGTGCGCCTGCTGGTCGGCGTGATAACTCGAGCGCACCATCGGTCCGCACGCGGCATGGGCGAAACCCAGCGCAGTCGCCGCACGCTCGAATTCCCTGAATATTGCGGGTTCGGCGTAACGCAGCACGGGCAGGTGGTGGGCGGACGGCTGCAGATACTGGCCGAGCGTCAGCATGTCCACGCCATGGGCGCGCAGGTCGCGCAGTACCTGCAGAATCTCGTCGTCGGTTTCGCCAATCCCGAGCATTAACCCGGACTTGGTCGGCACGAGCGGCAGACGCTTTTTGAATCCCTGCAGCAGCGCGAGCGAGTTTGCGTAATCTGCGCCGGGGCGCGCCTGCTTGTAGAGACGCGGCACGGTTTCAAGATTGTGATTCAACACGTCGGGCGGCTCGGCAGCAAGAATTTCGAGCGCGATATCGAGGCGCCCGCGAAAATCCGGCACCAGCACTTCGATACGGGTGGCCGGCGAGAGCTCGCGCACGGCCTTGATACACGCGGCGAAATGCGCGGCGCCGCCGTCGCGCAGATCGTCGCGGTCGACGCTGGTAATGACGACGTAGCGCAGCTTCAGCGCGGCGATGGTGGTCGCAAGATTCGCCGGTTCGTTCGCGTCGGGCGCCCGCGGCCGGCCGTGCGCGACGTCGCAGAACGGGCAGCGCCGCGTGCACAGATCGCCCAGTATCATGAACGTCGCCGTTCCTTTGCCGAAGCACTCGCCGATGTTGGGGCAGCTCGCTTCTTCGCAAACCGTGTGCAGCTGGTGGTTGCGCAGGACATCCTTGATTTCCTGGAAGCGCCGTGTATCGCCCATCTTGACGCGTATCCACTCGGGCTTCTTCAGCCGCTCGGCGGGCACGATCTTGATCGTCGATTTGCCGAAGGCGCGCGCGGTCTTCGCCGCGCCTTTTTGTTTTTCGGTGACGTCGTTCATGACGGGGTCGACACTTTTTGCAATCTTTGCAATCGCTTTTCGAGATGCCGCAGCAGTTTTTCGCCTAGCGCGTCGGGTGTCGCGCCGATGCCGAGATCGCGCGTTTGCGTCACCGCCAGTCCAGGATAGCCGCACGGATCGATTGCGCGAAAAGGGTTCAGGTCCATGTCGACGTTAAGTGCGATTCCGTGATAACAGCGGCCACTGCGGATGCGCAATCCAAGCGCCGCGATTTTCGCATCGCCGGCGTAAACGCCCGGCGCGTCGACGCGGCCGTCCGCCTTCACGCCGTATTCCGCGAGCAAGTTTATCACGGCCATTTCCATGAGCCTAACCAGCGGTCGCACAGTGAGTTTGCGCCGCTGCATGTCGAGCAGCAGGTAAACGACGGGCTGTCCCGGGCCGTGGTACGTGATCTGTCCGCCGCGGTCCGTCTTGACGACCGGAATGCCGTTGTCGATGCGCGGCAAATGCTCCGAGCGCGCCGCAACGCCCAGCGTGTACACCGCGGGATGTTGCACCAGCCACAATTCGTCCGGCGTATCGGCGGTTCGCTGCAGAGTGAAATCCCGCATCGCATGCCAGGTGGCGATGTAATCGACCGCGCCCGGGCGCTTGATCACCAGCGGGGGCGGCGAATCGAACGTGGCGGCGGTGGTCGAATGCACGGTATCCATCATACGCGGTACGTCATTCGGCGAAGTGCGGGGTCGCGCCCCGGCTTACAGCACCATGACCACCATCGGGTGATCGCACAATTCCTGATACAACGCATCAAGCTGCTCGCGCGACACCGCGTTGATCGTGCAGGTGATGCTCAGGTACTTGCCGCGCTTGCTGGTTTTCATTTCCATCGCGGCGCCGTCGAAATCGGGCGCGTGCCGTCGCACCACTTCGAGGACCGCCTGCGCGAAACCCGCGCGGGTCGGTCCCATGATCTTGAGCGGGAATTCGCACGGGTACTCGATCAGCGACGGGTCCTGCCGGTCGGCCATGCGGATTATGCGGCGCGGCGCATCACGGTTTGTTTGAAATCCTGGTACAGCCCGTGCATGCGGCGGAACAGCGCTCCAGGTTTGCCTTCACCGACGGGTTCGTCGTCGAGCATCGTCACCGCGAGCACTTCCTTGGTCGACGACGTGACCCAGATTTCCTCGGCGGTCCGCACTTCGTGCTCCGACACTTCGCGCAGTTCGAGCGGGATCTTGTTGGCGTTGGCGATCTCGATCACGACATCGTACGTGATGCCCGGCAGGATCAGGTGATTTTTCGGCGGCGCCAGCAGCACGCCGTTCTTCACGATGAACACGTTGCTCGCGGACGCCTCGGTCAGGTAGCCGTCGCGGAACATCACGACTTCCGCCGCGCCCGCGTCGACGGCCATCTGCTTCAACAGGCAGTTGCCGAGCAACGATACCGATTTCAGATCGCACTTGAGCCAGCGAAAGTCCGTGGCGGTAATGCAGGGCACGCCTTTTTCAACCTGATCGCGTGCCGGCGTCACCAGCGGATTGCTCATCATGAAGACGGTCGGCTTCACGTTCAGCGGAAACTCGTGCGCGCGTTTGGCCGGGCCGCGCGTGATCTGGTAGTAAATCGATTGATCGTCGCCCGCGTTGCGCTTGATGAGTTCGTGCGTGAGCCTGGTCCACTCGGCGCCGGGCAGCGGGTTGACGAGCCGGATGCCGTCCAGGCTCCTTTGCAGCCGTTTCAGATGCTCGGCCAGGCGGAATGGATGGCGCGAATACACCGGCACGACTTCATACACGCCGTCGCCGAAAATGAATCCGCGGTCGAGCACCGGCACGCGCGCTTCTTCAAGCGGCAGGAATTCGCCGTTCAGGTAAACGATGTCGCTGGCCATGGTTGCCTCACTTGAATAAAAGTCTGATCGAATCCCAGCCGCGGCCGAGAATCCCGGCCAGCGCGACGTCTTCGAGCGCCACGACCGGCAGTTCGGCGTACGGCTTGCCGTCGAGCATCAGTTTCATCACGCCGATTTTCTGTCCGGCCGCGACGGGCGCCAGCAGCGGCTGCCGGCTTTCGAGATTCGCTTTCATCTTGTCGGCCTGGCCCTTGGGCAGGCTCACGTAAAGATCGTTGAGAAAACCCGCTTTCACGCTGTTCGCAGCGCCTTTCCATACGGGCAGGTTCGCGATAGGCTGGTTTTTCTCGTACAGCTTCACGCTATCATAATATTGAAACCCATAGTTGAGCAGTTTTTGGCTTTCCGCCGCGCGCGCCGATTCGGACGCGGTGCCGAGCACGACGGAAACCAGCCGCCGCTCGCCGCGTTTGGCCGAGGTGATCAGGCAATAGCCGGCGTTTTCCGTGTAGCCCGTTTTCATGCCGTCGACCGTCGGATCGGTCCACAGCAAGCGGTTGCGGTTGGCCTGCGTGACGTTGTTGTAGCGGTATTCCTTCATTGCGTACAGCGGATGGTATTCGGGAAAGTCGCGGATGATCGCGATGGCGAGCAAGGCGAGGTCCTGCGCCGTCGAGTAGTGCTGCGGATTCGGCAGGCCCGTCGCGTTCATGAAGTTCGTGTTCTTCATGCCGAGGCGCTGCGCCTGCGCGTTCATCATTTTCGCGAAGGCTTCTTCGCTGCCGGCGATCAGCTCGGCGAGCGCGATGCACGCATCGTTGCCGGATTGCACAATCATGCCGCGCATCAATTCTTCGACGGTCACCGGCTTGCGCGGCTCGATGAACATGCGCGAGCCCTCGGCTTTCCATGCGCGCTCGGACACCGGCACGGCTTGCGTGAGCTGGATCTGCTTTTCCTTTAACGCCGCAAATGTCAGGTAGGCGGTCATCAGCTTGGTGAGCGAGGCGGGTTCGATGCGCTCGTTCGGGGCCTGACCGGCGAGCGCCTGCTGGCTGTGATAATCGAGCAGCAGAAACGAGCGCGCGGCGATTGCCGGGGGCGGCGCGACGAGCGGATTGGGGGACTGGGCGGATGACGCGGCGGCGATGCCGAGCGAGATCAGGAGCAGAAGCGTACGCATGAATTCCGGAAAACTCCGATTATAGCAAGCGATACTGGACCGCCGGCGGCGCAATCGAGGGTGCGTGCATCGTAATGACTGCGCGCGGGCGGGTGGTTCAGGTTAATCGTCGATCAGCGCACATCGTTGGCGTCGCGGCGGCGGCGCACCGCCGCGCGCAGGAATTCGAGTTGCGCGCGGAAGTTGCTGCAGCCTTTGCACACGAGCAAGTGCAGCATGACGCCGAAGCGCTCGGCGGGTCCGAGCGGACGCTCCTGCGCCTGCGACAGGAGCATGCTGACTTCTTTACACGTGCGCATAAGCGGAGGATTTCATTTTTGCGCGGCGCCGAACCATTTGATTTCGAGACATTCGCGCAATGCGAGGCGCGCCCGATGCAATATCACCCACAGGTTGGTCGGGGTGATCGAGAATTCCTGACAAATTTCCTCGGTCGTTAGTTCCATGACTTCGCGCAGCATGTACACGCGCGCCGTGCGCTCCGGCAGCAGCCGCGAGCACAGCTCGAAGATCTCCCAGAACCGGCGGTTTTCCAAAGCCTGTTCGGGATCGCCCCAGGTCGCGGGCATCTGCTGCCAATGGCCGTCGCTTTTGAACAGAGTATCGACCGTCTGCGTCTCGTCGTCGCCCGCGGGCGTCAGCGGTTGCTCGCGCGCTTTGCGGCGCAGGGCATCCATGATTTTGTGTTTCAGGATCCCCGTGAGCCAGGTCTTGAGTGACGAATCGCCCGCGAAGCGCACGCGGCCTTCGAGCGCCGCGAGCAGGGTTTCCTGCACGGCGTCCTCGGCCTGCTCGGGATTGCGCAGCTGCATGATCGCGTAGCGCAGCAGGTACGGCCGGTGCTGCTGGATATCCTGTTCGCTGGGAGTGGTCACGGGGGGCTTGAAAATGCGCGGGATGGCGCAATTTACGGACTTTTTCGGTTCGCAACAAGTCGCGACCAATCTTGTTTGGAGCACTTGAATTTCAGCGGGGCCCCACCCATATCCTGCACTGTAGGGCATGGTGCCCAAATAGACAGGAGAGTTTTTATGGCGAACATTGCTCGTTTCAACACGCTCGACACCGCACTCGACGATTTGATGCGCGGGTTTTTCGTGCGTCCGATGAACTACGAACCGGCCGCGACCCCCGTGCAACTGCGCGTGGATGTGACCGAGAACGAAGGCGGCTACGTCGTGCGCGCCGAGATTCCCGGCGTGAAGAAGGAAGATATCAACGTCGCGATCGACGGCAACCAGGTCGAAATCAGCGCCGAAGTGAAAAACGAAAAAGAAGTCAAAGACGGCGAACGGGTGCTGCGCGCCGAGCGCTATTACGGCAAGGTCTACCGCGCGTTCGTGCTCGGGCATGACATCGACGAGGCCGCAACCCAGGCCAAGTACACCGACGGTGTGCTCGAACTGAACCTGGCCAAGAAAGCCAACAACGCGGCCAAGCGCATCACGATTCAGTAACCGTTTGGCAGATGTAATGCAAAGGCGGCGGGCGACAGCGCCCGCCGCTTTTTTTGTTGCGCGGTCGTGTAGAATAGTCAGTGTTTACTCCTCCCGCCACCGACCTATGCCATTGACCGGCACCGCCGCCGAATTGAAAGCGAAAATCCTCGCCGAGGCGCTGCCGTACATCCAGCGCTTTCACGGCAAGACCATCGTCATCAAGTACGGCGGCAACGCGATGACCGACGAGAAGCTCAAACACAGCTTCGCGAGCGACATCGTGCTGCTGAAACTGGTCGGCATCAACATCGTGATCGTGCACGGCGGCGGGCCGCAGATCGACGATCAACTGACCAAGATCGGCAAGAAAGGCGAATTCATCCAGGGCATGCGGGTGACCGACGCCGAGACCATGGACGTGGTGGAAATGGTGCTTGGCGGGCAGGTCAACACCGATATCGTCAACCTCATCAACCAGCACGGCGGGCGCGCGGTCGGCCTCTCCGGCACCGACGGGCCGCTCATACGCGCGCGCAAGATGATGATGCATGGCAAGGACGATCCGAAGAAACTGATCGACATCGGCCGCGTCGGCGAGGTGGAATCGATCGATCCGGAAGTCGTGCAACTGCTGACGGCGCAAAACTTCATACCGGTGATCGCGCCGGTCGGCGTCGGCAAGGACGGCGAATCGTACAACATCAACGCCGATCTCGTCGCCGGCAAGCTCGCGGAAATACTCAAGGCCGAGAAACTGGTGGTGCTCACGAACACGCCGGGCGTACTCGACAAGAACGGCAACCTGCTCACGGGATTGACCGCCAAGAAAATCGACGATCTCTTTGCCGACGGCACGATTTCCGGCGGCATGTTGCCCAAGATCGGTTCCGCGCTCGAGGCGGTGAAGAATGGCGTCAACTCCTGCCACATCATCGACGGCCGGGTCGAGCACGCGGTGCTGCTCGAAGTTTTGACCAGCGACGGCGTGGGCACCTTGATCAAGCGGCGCTAGCATGCCCGCCGATGACAGGCGGTCATGAAATTCAACCGGGTGTGGGTGTTTGACCTCGATAACACCCTGCACAATGCGAGCCCGCATATTTTTCCGCAGATCAACCGCGCGATGACCACGTACCTGCAGACCCATCTCGGGCTCGACGAAGCTGGCGCCGGCGCGCTGCGGCAGCATTATTGGCAGCGCTATGGCGCAACGCTGACCGGTCTCATGCGCAACCACGCGACCGACCCCCGGCATTTCCTGCGCGCGACGCACGATTGCACGGCGCTCGAGCGCATGGTCGTGCGCGAACCGGGCCTGCGGGCGACGCTCTCGCATCTTCCAGGTCGCAAACTGGTGTTTTCGAATGCGCCGGTGCATTATGCCAGCGCGGTGCTCGACGTTCTGGGAATCGCCGATCTCTTCGACGATGTGCTGTCGATCGAGCACACCGGTTACCGGCCGAAGCCCGACAGTTACGGTTTTCTGAAGCTGTTTCGCCGCAACCGGGTGCGCGCTCGCGCTTGTATCATGGTGGAGGACACGCTGGCGAACCTCAAGACGGCCAAGAAGCTCGGCATGTCGACGATTTGGGTGGCGCGGGCAGCGCGGATTCCGGCCTATGTCGATTTCAGCGTCAGAAATCTGCTGCAACTGCCGCGCCTTGCGTGGCAACTCAACTAAAAGCCGGGGGAGGATCAGTCATGGGCAAACGCGGAGACCGCAAGCTGCAAATCCTGCAAACGCTTGCCCGCATGCTGGAGCAGCCGGCGGCGGAGAAAATCACTACTGCGTCGCTGGCCGCCAACCTGGACGTTTCGGAGGCGGCGCTCTACCGGCACTTCGCGAGCAAGGCGCAGATGTTCGAAGGCCTGATCGAGTTCATCGAGGAGACGCTGTTCGGACTTATCAACAAGATCACCAGCGAGGAAAAAAGCGGCGTCAAGCAGCTGGAGGCGGTTACCGCGATGCTGCTGGGATTCGCCCAGAAAAACCGCGGCATGACGCGCGTGTTGATCGGCGACGCGCTGGTGCATGAAAACGAGCGTCTGCAATTGCGCATCAACCAGCTCCACGACCGTGTCGAAGCGACGCTGAAACAGGCGTTGCGTTTTGCCGCGGGCCAGAATGAGCTGCCGGCGATGGCGGATCCTTCTGCGCGGGCGAACCTGATCATGAGTTTTATCACCGGGCGCTGGCACCAGTATGCGAAAAGCGGGTTCAAGCGCGATCCGATGCAGTACTGGAATGAACAATGGCGCGCGCTGGTTGCCGCGTAAATCGTTAGCAATTCGACGGAGGTCACATGAGCATAACCACCCAGCAACTTGCCGAACTACTGATCGGGATCGCGCGATCGCAGCAGGCGATCATCGACGGGGTCGAAAGCATGAAAGCGGGTTTCAAAAGCACATACCTGGGGCCCGCGCTCGACAGCGTTGCCAAGATCCGGTCGACCGGGCGGGCGCTCACGCTGCAGGATTATCCCGCGCGGGTGCTCGTGCAATGCCAGGGCCGCGCCGGCCCCAATCTCGAACAAATCGTGAAGGATCTCGAGGAACTGTTCTCGGGAACCATGGCAACGCCGTCGGCAGTGGCGCCGGCAACCGCGCGCGCGGCCGCCGCGGCGCCGCGACCTGCGGCCGCACCGGCAGCTGGGACTGCTTCATCCGCCGTCGCGGCGGCCGCGCCTGCTGCTACTGCTGCAGCGGCGACTCCGGCGCCCAAGCCGGCTGCCGCGGACAACGATCTCGATATGACTTGAGTGCTTTGCTTTACGCGTTCTTGCGCAGGAAAAACACCAACCCGGGCGCGCCGCTGCCGGGCGCGCCGCGGATCGTCTGCGCGAACGATAAAACTTCGCTGAGCCCGTTCGCCGCGGCAATGCGCGCGATGTAGCCCGCGGACTGCACGTAGCGCCCGTTCGGGCGCAACATGAAATCGCGATCGTCGTCGGCGCGTTCGATCGAAAAAGCGAACACGCCGCCCGCGTCGAGCACGCGCGCCACCTGCGCGAACACGTCGGCAAGATCGCCGATATAGACGAACACATCGGCGGCCAATGCGACGTCAAACGCCGCCGTCGCAGTGCCTGCCAGGTATTCGGCGATGTCCTGCTCGACCAACGTGTCGTAGCGCTTGTGCTCGGCCGCCTTGGCGAGCATCGCGGGAGACACGTCGACGCCGACCAACAATGAGCAGGCGCTCTCAAGGTGCGCGCCGCACAAGCCGGTGCCGCAACCCAGGTCGAGCACGCGCAGTTTGCGCGGTCCGCACATTTCGATCACCCGTTCGCACAAAATCTGCGGAATGCGATAGTTAAGATCGTCGACGAGCCGGTGATCGAAGTGCGCGGCGAAATTATCGAAGACGGTGCGCGCATACGCGGCCGGCGCGCGTCCGGTGGTGACGCCTTCGGCAGCGTTGAGAAAATGACGGAACGTTTCCGGCTCGACTTCCGCGGCGATCGCCCGGCGGTAGCAATGCGCTGCCTCGGCGCGCTCGCCGAGGAGTTCGCACAGCCGGCCGAGATTGATGTAGGGCTGGCTGAAATCCGGCTTGAGTTCGACGGCGCGGCGGTAGCATGCGCGTGCGTCCTCGAGTTGGTTTTGCAGCTGCAGCACCACGCCGAGATTGTTATGCGCTTCGATATAGCCGGGCTTGAGCGCCAGCGCGCGCCGGTAGCTCGCGATCGCTTTATCGAACTGCTGCTGGTCGCGCCAGGCGAGGCCCGCGCGGTAATGCACTTCCGCAAGATTGGAATCAGCGGCAATTGCGAGCTCGTATTCGACGATGGCGTCGGCATGCCGGCCGCTTGCGCAGAGTGCATTGCCGCGTTCGATATGAGATTGCGCGGTGGTTGCGGAATCCAGGCCCAGCCACCGACGCAGCCAGTTGCGGATGGGCGCGCTATGCATCGCTCAGACTTTGCGGCAGACGGCGCACGCGGCGTCGCGTTTCAAGCGCACGGTGCGCCACTCCATAGCGAGCGCGTCAAGCAACAGCAGCCGCCCGCTCAGCGATGTGCCGATGTCAGCGATCAGTTTCAGCGCTTCCGCCGCCTGCATTGCGCCGATGATGCCCACGAGCGGCGCGAATACGCCCATCACGGCGCAGCGCATGTCTTCGTTGTCGCCGGTTTCAGGAAACAGGCAGTGGTAGCAGGGCGCGTCAGCATTACGCAGGTCGAACACGGCGATCTGGCCGTCGAAGCGCACGCCGGCGCCGGACACGAGCGGTTTGCGGTGGATGACGCAGGCGCGGTTCAGCGCGTGGCGCGTCGCGAAATTGTCGCTGCAGTCGATGACGACGTCGGCCGCGCGAACCAGTTCGTCGAACCGCAGGCCGCTCACGCGTTCGTTGATCGCGTGTACCGAGATTTCAGGATTGATGCCGGCCAGCGTGCGTTGCGCCGAAGCGGCTTTGGCCGTGCCGATGGCGTCGCCGCGGTGGACGATCTGGCGTTGCAGGTTCGTGAGGTCTACCGTATCGCCGTCGCAGATCGTGAGCGTGCCCACGCCGGCCGACGCCAGATACAGAGCCACCGGCGAACCGAGTCCGCCCGCGCCCATGACGAGCGCGTGCGCGCGCCGGAATTTTTCCTGGCCGTCGATGCCGATTTCCGGCAACAGGATATGCCGGCTGTAGCGCAGCAATTGATCGTCATTCATGGCGGGCGGCGCAAAACAAAACGCCCGGACTGCGCCGGGCGTGGAATGTAAAGCGATGCAGTTTAGCGCGCGCTGGCACGCGTGGTCGGACCGCGACTCTTGAGAAACGCGATGGCTTGAGACAACTCGTAATCGCTTTTGGCGATGACTTCGCCCGGTTCCGGTTTGGTGTCTTTATCATCGACATCCTTGGGCCGCGGTGCCGGCGTGAAGTTGAACGCATTGGCAACCGGGGCAGCGGGTGCGGCAGCGGCCGCCTTGTCTTTTTCGTCCTTCGCCTTCTCGTCTTTCGTGCGATCGTTGATCAGGTGCTTGTCGAGATCCGCTTCGCGCAATTTGAGCGCCGGGTCGCGGCCTGCGGTGCCGTCGTCGAGAATGATGTCGGGTACGATGCCTTTGGCCTGGATAGACCGGCCGTTGGGCGTGTAGTACCGCGCCGTGGTGAGCTTGATCGCGGTGTTGTTGCCCAACGGCAGGATGGTTTGCACCGAGCCCTTGCCGAAGGTTTGCGTGCCCATGATGACCGCGCGCTTGTGATCCTGCAGCGCGCCGGCCACGATTTCGGACGCGGACGCCGAACCGCTGTTGACGAGCACGACCATCGGCACGTTCTTGATTTCCGCCGGCAGCTTGGAGAGGTAATCGTCCTTGACGCGTCCGCGCAGATAATTTTCCGGGCTCGCGGTCAGGCGCATTTTCGCGTCTTCGGTGCGGCCGTCCGTGTACACGACCAGCGTGTTCTGCGGCAGGAACGCGGCCGACACAGCCACTGCGCCGTTGAGCAGTCCGCCCGGGTCATTGCGCAAATCGAGCACGATACCCCGCATGGCGCCCTGGTTCTGTTTGTACAGGGCCTGGATCGCGGTGGCGAGTGTTTCGCCCGTATGTTCCTGGAATTGCGTGACGCGGAAGTACGCGTAACCCGGTTCGAGCAATTTCGATTTGACGCTCTGGATCTTGATGACGGCGCGCGTCAGCGTAAGGACGAGCGGCTTGGTCTCGCCCTTGCGCACTATCGTGAGCGTGATCTGGGTATTGGGTTTGCCGCGCATGCGTTTGACCGCGTCATTGAGCGTCATGCCCTTGACCGAAGTTTCGTCGAGCTTGACGATCAGGTCGCCCGATTTGACGCCCGCGCGCGACGCTGGCGAGTCGTCGATCGGCGAGACGACTTTCACGAAACCGTCTTCCATGCCGACTTCGATGCCGAGGCCGCCGAATTCGCCCTGGGTGCCAACCTGCAGTTCGCGAAATGCGTCCTGGTCGAGATAGGCGGAGTGCGGGTCAAGCCCGGCGAGCATGCCGGTAATTGCCTCGGTGATGAGCTTTTTGTCCTCGACCGTTTCGACGTAGTCGCTCTTGATACGCCCGAAAACCTCGGTGAATGCGCGCAGTTCCTCGACCGGCAGCGGACCGAGCACTTCGCGCTGCGCCACCGCCGAGAAATTAAGCGAGATCATCACGCCCAGGCACACGCCGAGCGCGATTAAACCGAATTGTTGCAGTTTGCTGCGCATTACTGACTCCTGTGAGATCCCGCTGCAAGCATCGGATGGGCGGTAGGGCCGGCATCCGCCGCGCCCGGCATCACCTTAAACTGACCCAACCCAGCGGGTCGAATGCCACCCCCTGATGCCGAATTTCGAAGTATAAACCCGAATCCATGTTCCCGCCGCTGTTCCCGACGGCAGCGATCGCTTCGCCGCCGCGCGCGGCGTCCCCGACCTGCTTGTAAAGTGACTCGTTGTTGCCGTAAAGGCTCATATAGCCGTCGCCATGGTCGATTATCAGGAGGTTGCCGAAGCCCCGCAGCCAATCCGCGAATACGACCCTGCCGGCGGCGATGGCTTTGACTTCCTGGCCCGCGGGCGACGCGATGAACAGCCCTTTCCATAACACGCCGCTGCCTTCTCTTTGGCCGCCAAAGCGGTTCTTGAGTTCCCCGCGCACCGGCAGATTCAACCGGCCTTTGAGCTGGCCGAACGCGCCCGTGACCGCCGTGCCGTCGGGCAGGCGCTCGTTGCGCAAGCCGGGCGGCTTGGTGCGCGCGAGCATCTGGCTTAACTGCTCGACGAGTTTGGCGAGCCGCGTTTCGTCGCGCTTCAAGGTCGAGATTTCCCGCCGCTGCTTTTCGATCTGCCGCGATACTTTCACGAGCACGGCTTTGCGCGCGGCTTTTTCCGCTTCCAGGCGTTTGCGCTGGGCTTGCTGCGCGGCATTGATCGCCGCGAGTTCGGCGCTTTCTTTTTGCGTTTCCTGCGTGAGATCCGAAATGCGGCCGAGATTGGTGCGCAGGCTCGCAATCAATTCGGCGCGCGCCCGCGCGAGATACGTCAGATAGTGAATTTCGCGCGCGATGCGGTTCGGGTCCTCCCGGTTGAGCAACAGCTTCAGCGCGTCGGGTTGTCCGCTCGTGTATTGCTGGTACAGCAGCCGCGCCAAACGCGTGCGCTGCGCTTCGAGGTCGCCGGTCGTGCGCTGGTTTTGCTGGCGCAAATCCGCCAGGCGCGCGTTGACTGCACGCTGGTCTTCGGCCAAATCGCGCAGCAGGCGGTTGGTTTCGGAAATCGCGCGCTCGGATTCGCGCAATGCATCGACCGTTTCGTTCTTGGTTTCCTCGGATGCCGCGAGGTTCTTTTGCAGCGTGTCGATGCGGCCGCGCAGCGCTTTCAGTTCCTGCTTCTGCGCATTACTCGGCGGGGCCGCCGCTTGCGCGCCGGCGCTCAGCGCCGACAGGATCAGGATTGCAAGAAGAGCGCGGCAGAGAGTGTCTAACATGATGAAACGCGCGATGCGCTGTCACGATTTTGGCTCAGGGCTAGAAGAAAGGTCTGCGGCTTAGTCATTCTAAGCAAGGGACTTTCGACAACGCCATGGGCCAAAACTCGTGCCAGCCCGAAGGGTTGCAGCCAGAATCGGCGCTAGCTTCGTCGCTTGTTTTGGCAATAGAACGACTATTGCCTTCACCGGGCGCCTTGCCATCACCAATTCTGGCGGCAACGCACACGTGTTTCATTAGGTTAGGCACTCGACACAAAATCGATCAGTGGCTTGCCGGTCATTTCCGGCGGTTGGGGCAGGCCCATCATCTTGAGCAGCGTCGGCGCGACGTCCTTGAGCGCACCGCCCGCGGCGGCTTTTGCCCTGCGTCCGATATACAAGAGCGGCACGACGTTGAGCGTATGCGCGGTATGCGCCTGATGCGTGGCCTCGTCGTGCATCATCTCGGCGTTGCCATGGTCCGCCGTGATCAGCACCTCGCCGCCGATGTCCTGCATGGCCTTGATCGCGCGGCCCAGACATTCATCGAGCACTTCGACGGCGCGCGTCGCCGCCGCCAGGTTGCCGGTGTGGCCGACCATGTCGCCATTCGCGTAATTGCATACGATCGCCTGGTACTGGCGGGACTGGATCGCGGCGACGAGCTTGTCGGTGACTTCGAACGCGCTCATTTCGGGTTTTAAATCGTACGTCGCGACCTTGGGCGAAGGCACGAGCACGCGGTCCTCGCCGGGATTCGGCGTTTCGATCCCGCCATTGAAAAAATAGGTGACGTGCGCGTATTTCTCCGTTTCGGCGATGCGCAACTGCCGCAATCCCTGCTTTGCGATATATTCGCCGAAGCCGTTGGCGATGCTTTGCGGCGCGTACGCGGCGGGCATTTTGAAATCCTCGCCGTAGCCCGTCAGCGTGCAGAAGAATCCGAGCCTGGGCACATAAGCGCGCTTGAAGCCGGCGAATGCGTCGTCGGTCAGTGCGCGGGTCATCTGGCGCGCCCGGTCGGCGCGGAAATTCATGAACACGCACACGTCGCCGTCGTTCATGCGGCGCGCGGGCAATATCGAGGTCGCTTTTACGAATTCATCGTTTTCCCCGCGCGCATAGGCTGCTTCGAGCGCCGCGATCGCGTCAGGCGCCTCGTATTCACCCTTGCCTTGAGTGATGAGATCGTAAGCGGCCACGACGCGTTCCCAGCGCTGATCGCGGTCCATCGCGTAGTAGCGGCCGACTACGGAGGCGATGCGGCCGGCTCCCAGTTGCGCGCATTTGTCGCGCATGAATTCGAGCGACGCCAGCGCGCTGCGCGGCGGCGTGTCGCGGCCGTCGAGAAACGCGTGCACGCAGATCTCTTTGAGGCCGGCGCGCACCGCCATTTCGACCATCGCTGCGATCTGGGCTTCGTGGCTGTGCACGCCGCCCGGCGATAGCAGCCCGAGTATGTGCAGAGTGGAGCGGTTGGCGAGCGCGGTATCGACGGCTTGCTTCAAGACGGGATTTTTAAAAAATTGGCCGCTTTCGATGTCCGCTTCAATGCGCGTGTAATCCTGGTAAATCACGCGTCCCGCCCCGATATTCAGGTGACCGACCTCCGAATTGCCCATTTGCGCTTTGGGCAGGCCGACCCATTTTTCCGAGGCATCGATAGTGGTATGCGGGTAGGTTTTCCAGAGGAAGTTCCAGTGCGGTTTGCGCGCCTGGCAGATTGCGTTGTCGGCACACTCTTCGCGATAACCAAAGCCGTCGAGTATGACCAGCAACACCGGGGTTACATTCATGATTTCTAATACTTTCTCTGCTCGTATATAATGCGGCAACATTTTATTCCATTTTGCGGTGTCATCGGTGCCAGAAAAGCACGGCTGGCCCGCGCGCGCTGACGCCGCCGTGAATTGACGCGATGTCGCAGGGAAATCCTTTGGATACTTCAGTTACTTCGTTTTTCGTATTTCTGCAGAAAAGCCCGTGGAACATGATGCTGTTCGGCACGGCGGTCGTGAGCGGCGGCATGTTGATCTTGCCATTGATCAACCGCTTGTCGGCGGGCGGGGCCGCGCAGGTGGGCGCGCTCGAAGCGGTGCAGTTGATGAACCGGCGCGATGCGGTGGTGCTCGACGTGCGTGCGAACTCCGAGTTCGCCGCCGGCCATATTCCAAATGCGCGCAACATTCCATTCGCCGAACTTACCAACCGGCTGCGCGAGCTCGAGAAGCTCAAGTCGCGGCCCATCATCGTGAGCGGCCAATCGGGTTCGCACGCGGCCAAGGTGTGCGCGGCGCTTAAAAAAATCGGCTTTACCGACGTGGTCACGTTGCGCGGCGGCTTGAGCGGGTGGGTGGAAGCGAGCCTGCCGGTCGAAAAGTGAGGTTGGAGAAACCAGCATGTCAGCAGTGAAAATGTACACGACGGGCGTCTGTCCCTACTGCCAGATGGCGGAGCGGCTGCTGACGTCCAAAGGGGTGGCCGAGATCGAAAAAGTCCGCGTGGATCTCGAGCCGGCCAGGCGCGCCGAAATGATGGAGCGTACCGGACGCCGCACGGTGCCGCAGATTTACATCGGCGAAACCCATGTCGGCGGTTACGACGAACTCGCCGCGCTTGACCGCGCGGGCAAGCTCGACGAATTGTTGCGCGCCTGATCTTTTTTTCTAAACGTTGCCAGGAACTATCATGAGCGAATCGCCGGTGCCGACATTCTCGATCGAGAAGATTTATTTGAAGGACCTGTCGGTGGAAGTGCCGAATGCGCCGGAAGTGTTTCTCGAAAAGGAAGCGCCGAGCATGGAGGTGAATATCAACAGCGCGGCGCGCACCGTGCAGGAGGCGATGTTCGAAGTCGTGCTGAGCGTGACGATCACGGCGCGGATTAAAGAGAAGGCCGTGTTTCTCGTCGAAGTCGCGCAGGCCGGAGTTTTCCAGATTCGCAACGTGCCGCAGGAGGACATGGGCCCGCTGCTGGGCATTGCGTGCCCGAACACGCTGTTTCCCTACGTCCGGGAGACCATCTCGACCGTGACTTCGCGCGCGGGTTTTCAACCGGTATTGCTTGCGCCCATGAGTTTCGAGAACATTTACCAGCAGCAGGTAGAGCAATTGAAGGCGCAGCAGGGCTCCAAACCCAATTAGCGGGTTGTGCCAGCGTCCGCTTGAGGCGAAGCGTCATTGACAATGATTTTCCCCGCAACGGGTTACGCAGACTCCGATGATTAACCGGTGCGTTCGGGTCGCGCTTGCTTTGCTGATGACGGCGGCGATGCCGGTTGGCGCGGCGGAATTCCGTTCGGTCGCCGACAACGCGGCAGTGCTGTACGACGCGCCGTCCGGCAAGGCCAAAAAGCGCTACATACTGGGGCGCGGCTATCCGGTCGAAGTCGTGGTCGTGGTCGAAGGCTGGACCAAGATACGCGATGCCGGCGGCGAACTGGCGTGGATCGAAACCAAAAGCCTCAGCGAACGGCGCAGCGTAATGGTCAAGGTGAGCCTTGCCGATGTGCGCACGGCCGCCGAGGACAAAGCGTCGCTCGCGTTTCAGGCCGAGCAAAACGTGCTGCTCGATCTCAACGAACTGACCGGCACCGGCTGGGCGCGGGTCACGCATCGCGACGGGCAAAGCGGATACATCAGGGTCAACCTGGTCTGGGGTGTATGAAGCTCGCGGTGCTCGGCGCCGGCGCGTGGGGAACGGCGATCAGCATCAGTCTCGCGCCGCGCCATGCGGTGACGCTGTGGGCGCGCGATCCATCGCAGGCCCGGGAAATCGCCGCGACGCGGGTCAATCGACGCTATCTTCCCGAATTCGAGATTCCTGCGAGCGTCGGCGTCACTGCCGACCTGCGGGCGGCGCTCGATCAAAGCGAACTGTTGCTGATCGCCACACCTACAGGGGGTTTGCGCGCAGCCCTGAAGCAACTTGCCGCCGCCGGCAATGTGCCGCCGCTCATCTGGTTATGCAAAGGCTTCGAAACGGAATCGGCGCGCTTGCCGCACCAGATAGCTGCCGACGAACTTCCGCCGCGCCTGGCGCGCGGGGTGTTGTCGGGACCCAGTTTTGCACATGAAGTTGCCCGTGGCTTGCCGACCGCGCTGACTCTCGCATCCGGCGATGCCGCGTTCGCGCAACGCGTCGCGCGCGAATTGCACCACGACCGATTGCGAATTTATTCGAGTGATGACAACGTCGGCATCGAGATCGCGGGCGCGCTGAAAAACGTGATCGCGATCGCGTCCGGCATCAGCGACGGGCTCGGCCTGGGTTACAACGCGCGGGCTGCTTTGATCACGCGGGGGCTCGCTGAAATTACGCGCATGGGCTTGCAGCTGGGCGGGCGGATGGAAACTTTCATGGGGCTCGCGGGTATCGGCGACCTCGTGCTGACGTGCACGGGAGATCTTTCGCGCAATCGCAGGGTCGGACTCGAGCTTGCGCGAGGGGCAGCGCTTGAGCGGGCGTTGCATGACCTCGGACATGTTGCAGAAGGCGTGTATACCGCGCGCGCCGTTAGTATTCTCGCGCGCGAACTCAAAGTCGACATGCCGATCACCCGCGCGGTATGCCGTGTCATGGATGAACGCATTCCCGCACTCGATGCGGTGCAGGAGCTTTTGCAGCGCGACCCCAAGCCGGAGCGCTGATCGCGCCAGTAATACCGGCTGTCTCCCGCTCGTCGAAAGGCGATAAAACCCGTCAGTTAATTTCGCAACCGCATGCGTTTTCGCGTGTGGCGTCGCAAATTCGTCTTCCGGGCACGCAATTGCGACAATCCTATTCTGAGTATTTACTTCAGATTATCTCTATAACTAGATGAAATATAAGGATTGTGGTAATCTTTTGCGTGACATTGTTCACAGTGACAATTTGGTGATTCTGTTAACATGCGCGTCGGCACAGATTTTGCGGTAAATCAAGATGATAGCCGAGGCGGCAGGTTAAATTTTGTAGCAGTTATTGCAGCAATGACAGGTGGATAGGTAGTCATAACTTGGGGACGAGGGCAAAAGCGGTCAAGCAGCACCGGTTGCAACGGAAGCTCGTTGCAGTCGCGGTCGCGGCGTGCTTCGCCGGGCGTTTCGCTTACGCGAACCCGGTGGGGCCGGTTGTCGTCAGCGGCCAGGCAACCTTTTCCGCCAGCGGCCGGCAGTTGGCGATTACCAACACGCCGGGCACGATCATCAACTGGCAGCAATTCTCGATCCAGTCGAACGAAGCGACGCGTTTTATCCAGCAATCGGCCTCGAGCGCGGTGCTCAATCGCGTCATTGGCGTCGATCCGTCGCAAATTCTGGGCACGTTGCAATCTAACGGCCGCGTATTTCTGATCAATCCCAACGGTATTTTGTTCGGCGCCGGCGCGCAGATCGACGTCGCAGGACTCGTTGCATCCACGCTCAACCTCAGGAACGAAGACTTCCTTGCCAGCCGGATGAAATTCGTCAGCGATGCGACGCGATCGGGCGCCATCGTCAACCAGGGGCGGATTAACGCGAACAACGGCGGCGGCGTTTATCTGATCGGCAGCGCTGTCGACAACCAGGGCGTGATTACCGCGCCGAATGGCGACATCGTTTTGGCCGCCGGCAAATCCGTGCGCGTCGCCGAGGGAAATGCGCCCGGACTACAGGTGGAAATCACCGCGCCGGCGGATCAACCGCTCAACCTGAGCGACGTGACATACGCGAGCCGCGGCATTTATGCCGGGCTTGTCAGAAACAGCGGAATCATCACTGCAAATTCGGTCGTGCGCGGCGCGGACGGCCGCATCGTTCTCAAATCCTCCGGCGATGTCACGCTCGCGGCAGGCAGCAGCACTGCCGCGAACGGCGTCAACGGCGGGACCGTAACGGTCGATGCCGGCGGCAGTGCGACGGTTGCCGGAACTGTGGAAGCCTCGGGCGATTCGGGCGCGGGTGGCATCATCAGTCTCAAATCGTTGATCGACACCACGCTTGCATCGGGCAGCCGTGTCGCGGCCAACGGCACGAGCGGCGGTGTTGTAACCGTGGTCGCCGGCGGCACGGCAAGCGTGTCCGGAGCGGTCGAAGCCAAAGGCGATTCAGGTAATGGCGGACAGGTCGCGATTGTCGGCGATCTGACGGGCGTGTTCGACGGCGCACGCGTCAACGCGTCAGGTATGACGGGCGGCGGCACGATCCTCGTTGGCGGCGATACGCATGGTGGCGCGATCATCAGCGATGGTGTGGCATTGCTTAATTCGCGCCGTACGTTTGTCGGCAACGATGCGGAATTGCGCGCCGACGCGATTGATTTTGGGCCTGGCGGCAAAGTCATCGTGTGGGCCGACGAGATAACGCGATATTACGGTTCCATCTCGGCGCGCGGTGGCGCGTCTGGCGGCGACGGTGGGTTCGTCGAAACTTCGGGCAAAGGCTGGCTCAATTTTCAGGGGCTCGTCGATACCCGCGCGCCGAAGGGTCTTACGGGATCACTGCTGCTCGACCCTGATAGCGCCACAATCGACAACACTCCACCTGATAGCAATGACACGAATACAGCTGGCACATTCACGGCGACAGTTGCCAATACGCCCTTTCATATTCAGTGGTCG
>Ga0265331_10000960_pt1 | contig 22931 bp, 20 predicted proteins | sample 41923metaG_FD_202088 | JGI IMG/M metagenome (GOLD analysis project Ga0265331, IMG submission 202088) | Rhizosphere microbial communities from Carex aquatilis grown in University of Washington, Seatle, WA, United States - 4-19-23 metaG | ecosystem: Host-associated > Plants > Roots > Rhizosphere... | reverse complement strand
CGGCGTTTCTCCCGCTGTGCGTGCAGGCGATCCAGGCTGCAGTCGAGCGGATCTGTCCCGATGCACGTGGCGTGCTGCTCGTCCCCGAAAACCATACCCGCAACACGTTCTACCTGCAGAACGTGGCCACGCTCGCGCGGGTTCTCGCGCAGGCCGGCATGCGCGTGCGCATCGGTTCCCTGATCCCCGGACTCGCCGAGCCCTTGTCGGTCGATCTGCCGGGCGAGGCGCCGCTGCTGCTGGAGCCGATGCAGCGCAACGGCCGCCGCGTCGTGCTGGCCGATTTCGACCCGTGCATGGTGCTCCTCAACAACGACCTGTCGTCGGGGCCGCCGCCGATATTGCAGGGCATCGACCAGCCCATCGCGCCGCCGCTCGAGGCCGGCTGGTACCACCGCAAGAAATCGCACCACTTCGGCGTGTTTCACCGCGTCGCCGCGGATTTCGCGGCGATGCTGGACATCGATCCGTGGCTGATCGAGCCGTACTTCGGCGTCTGCGGCATGATCGACTTCCAGGAGCGTTCCGGCGAGGAATGCCTCGCGTCGAACGTCGACTCGCTCCTGCAGCGGATCAGGACCAAGTACGCCGAGTACGGGATCACCGAGCCGCCGTTCGTCATCGTCAAGGCCGACGCCGGCACCTACGGCATGGGCATCATGACGGTACGCGATCCGGCGGAGATCACGGCGCTCAGCCGCAAGCAGCGCAACAAGATGTCGGTCGTGAAGGAAGGTCTCGCCGTCAGCTCGGTGATCATCCAGGAAGGCGTGCCGACGTTCGAGTCGATCAACGAGGCGATCGCCGAGCCCGTCGTGTACATGATCGACCGGTTCGTCGTGGGCGGCTTCTACCGCGTCCACACCGAGCGCGGCAAGGACGAGAACCTCAACGCGCCGGGCGCGAAATTCGTTCCGCTCGCATTCGAGTCGCCGTGCATCCCCGATCTCACCGGGCCGGCCGGCTGCCCGCCGAACCGGTTCTACGCGTATGGCGTGGTCGCGCGCCTCGCGCAACTCGCGGCGGCGATCGAGGTCGCGGAGCTGACCGAGCGCGCCGAAGCGCTCGCCGTCGCGTAGCCTTCCGGCCCGCGCCGCGATGGTCGACCGCGACTATTGCCTGCTGATGGGGCGCTACAACCGCTGGATGAACGAGCGGCTCTACGCGCTTCTGGCCGAGTTCGACGACGCCGCGCGCAAGGAGGACCGCGGCGCATTCTTCGGCTCGATGCACGGCACGCTGAATCACATCCTGTGGGGCGACCGGATGTGGCTCGGACGCTTCACCGACGCGCCATGTGACTTTCCCGCCTTCGGTGCGGCGATGTACGGCGACTTCGCGCAGCTGGCGCGCGAACGCGAAGCGACCGATCGCGCGATCCTCGAATGGGCCGGCAGCGTGACGCCGGCGTGGCTCGACGGCGCGCTCGTCTACACGAGCAAGGTCGACGGCCGGCGGCGCGAGCTGTCGCGCACGGTCGCCGTCATCCACCTCTTCAATCACGCCACGCATCACCGGGGCCAGCTGACGACGCTGATCAGGCAGACCGGACGCGATCCGGGGGTCACCGACCTGCCGTGGCTGCCCGGCGTCGTGCGCGCCTTCGACTAGCGTCGCGTCGCATTCCGCCGCGACACCGCGGATTATCTGCAGACGAAAAAAACCCCCGGGGAGGAGAGTCCCGGGGGTTTCCGCGTCGCGCGAGGGCCGCGCGGAGGGGATTTTCGTTCAGACGACGAACGCGAGATCCTTCACCGTGAAATTGGCCAGGTTGGGGAAAATCGTCGCGACGTCGACGGCGCTGGCGCCGAACCACTTCGCAAGCGTCGCGCCGATCTGGTCCGTGGACGTCGTCGGAATCCAGCGGCCCTGGTTGCCCGAGTCGTCGGGCCCGGCCACCGTCAAGTTCGGGAACGTGCCGTAGAACTTGTTCCCGACGACGCCGCCGCCGACGACAAAGTGATGCGAGCCCCAGCCGTGGTCGGTGCCGCCGCCGTTCGGCTTCATCGTGCGGCCGAAGTCCGACAGCGTGAACGTCGTGACGTTGCTGGCGACGCCCAGGCCGACCGTCGCCTGGTAGAACGCATTGATCGCCTTCGACACCTGCGGGTAAAGGCTGTTGTGCCCCGCGACTTCGCCGGTGTGCGTGTCGAAGCCGCCGATCGAGACGAAGAAGATCTCGCGCTGGTGACCGATCGCCGCGCGCTGCTCGATGACCTTGGCGACGGCCTTCAGCTGGTTGGACAGGCCGGTGTTGAGCCCCGTGAACGCAGTCGTGATCGCCGCGCCGCCGGTTCCCTGCAGGATCGGCGAGAGCACGGTCGCGGCGTTGAACGCGAACTGCATCGAGGTCTGCGTCGCGCCGACCACCTCGTTGGCATCCGGCAGCGAGGCGATCGCGGTACGCGCATTCATCCGCGCGGCGACCTGCGCGCTCGGCGTGCCGGTCAGCACGTCGCCGGTGAAGCCGAAGGCCCCGGCGGTGGGCAGCGAGATCGACTTGACCGTGACGCCGTTGCCGAACACCTGCGCGCCCGAGAACGACATCGACATCGGCGGCGAGCCCACGGTGTTCAGGCTGGCGACGACGTCGCCCAGGCGCCCGGCCCAGCCGGTGGGCGCCAGTAGCGTCGCCTGGTTGATCGTGGTCATGTTCTCGCGCTGCTGGTCGCTGTGCGAGAAGAGCTGGTCGGGAACCGCAATGCCGCTGTGCTTCGAGGCAATGTATTGCGCGCGCGTGATCGGCGCCGTCAGCGAGCCGCTGTTCGCGATCACCGCGGCCTTGCCCTGGTTGAACAGCGCCTGCAGCTCCGGCATCGTCGGGTGCAGACCGAACGTCTGGCCTCCCGTGTTCGTCGGGCTGATCGTCAGGAGCGACGCCTGCGGGATGTTGATGCCCGTGGGCACGTCGCGCCCCGCGAGGTACTGTGCGTAGTTGGTGTTCGGGATCACCATGTTGCTGGAATCGTTGCCGCCGAACAGGAATACGCAGACCAGCGCCTTGTAGCCGGGCGCCTGCGCCGCAGCGCTCGCGAGCCCCAGCCTGTCCATGCTTGCGGCGAGGGACAGCGCGGAAAAGCCGCCTGCGGTCTGCAGGAACTTGCGACGCGAAAACACGAAGGGTCCGCTCATGTCAGAACTCCACCTGGAAGCGGGGCGAGGTGACGGTGAGGTACACCGCCGTCCGCGCCCGATCGAGAAGTTGTTGCGCCGTGATCGGCGTGCTGGTCGGAATGGCGTTGACGGCATTGACGATCTGCGCGTTCATCGCCGGGGGCATTGTTCCGAACAACAGCATGTTGTCGACCTGCTGCACCAGCGTCGGCACGCTGGCCGCCGCCGCGGCGAGTGCCGAGTAGTCGATGTGCGTCCCGATCGAGCCTGCCACCGAGGCATCCGCGGCACCGCCCGCCCCGTTCGGGTTGCAGACGTTGGGCGTTGCCACCGGGCAGGTCGAGCCCAGCGTCAGGTTCCACAGCGCGTTGGCACGCGCGAACACCCTCGGCGCGTCGTAGATCCCGAACTGCGGACCGAGAAGATCGGTGCCGGGGATCTGGAAGTCCGCCGGATAGTAGTTGAACACCGTGTCCGAATTGAAGATGGATTCACCCATGTTGGGTGTCTGCAGCATCGGGTACTCGCCGTCGCTCGGCGCATTCATCGCACGGAGGAAGCTCGTCAGCATCTGCACCGGCTCCTTCAGCTTGCCGGCCGTCGAGTCGACCGGGTTCGGCGCAGCCAGCGCTTCGGTGTCGATCAGCACCGCCTTGACCACCGCGCCCAGGTTGCCGCGCGTCCCCGTGCCGTCGTTGTTGAACACCGCCGCGACCCGCCCCACGTACTGCGGCGACGGATTGCTCATCACGAGGTGCTGGATGAGCTGCTTGCCGATGAACGGCCCGACGTTCGGGTGGAAGAACAGGAAGTCGACGACCGCATTCAGGTCCTGGTCCGCGGTCTGCCCCGCCGAGAAGTCCGGCAGGTGCTGCGGGTCGAGCAGCGCGTTGTTCATCCCCGCCGCCGACTTCGCCGTCTGGTCGTGGAAGTTCGTCGTCCCGCAATTGGGCGCGCCCTCGCACGGCATCATCCCGGCTGCGTAATTGATCGTGGCGCCGAACTTGAGGACCGCCGGTGCGATCGGCGCGTAGGTCCAGCCCGTGAAGAGGCCCGCGAGCGTGGTGATGTCGGCCTGCGTGTACGTGGCGACCGGAAAGCCGGTCGATGCGTCGATCATCGGCGTCCCGTCCGGGTTCAGCATCACGAGGCCGATCGAGAACAGCTGCATGATTTCACGCGTGTAGTTCTCGTTCGGCGACGTGCCGTTCGCCGGATTGGCCTTCGCGTTGTTGACCATGTCCAGGTAGTTGCCCATGAACGGGTCTTTGCTGATGTTGTAGAGGAGCGTGCGGAAGTTGCCGAACGCCCCGTCCATGAGCAGCTGCACGTAGTTGCGCATCGGATACGCAATGCTGTCCTGCTGCGCCGACGTGACAAGCATTTGCGACAGCGCCCAGGTGACGCGCTGGCGCAGCTGGTCGGGCGCCGTCAGCGCGTTGGCCATGAAGGCGCGCTGAAGCGCGAACGACGAGTAGAGGTCGCGCGGGCAGTTGGTGCCGAACGGATCGGCGGGACCGCCGACCGTCAGCGGACTCGTGCAGTTCGCCGGCGCGTTTTCCGGCTGCACCGCGAACACTGACAGTGGCGTCTCCGGCAGCGCGAGCTGCGCATCGACGTAGGCCGGGAAGCCCATCGTATTGGCCTTGGCGATTTCCGCGGGTGTCGCGCCGAACGACGCGTGCGCGAGGAAGCGCGCCGCGTCGTTGGATGGCGGGGGCGCAGTGCCGCCGCCCTGGCCGGGACCCGCGTAAAGCGGAACGTCGCCGGCGGCGCCGAACGTGAACGATGCCTCGGACTTGTCGTCGTGCGCCGTCGACACCGACCACGAGCCGGCGTTGAAAATGGCGGGATCGGCGCGGCCGTCACCGTCGAAGTCGAACGCGACCGGGATGTCGCCCGGATTGCCGCCCAGCAGCATCACTACGTCGGCGATACCGTCGCGCTGCGTCGAGACGAGCCACATGCCGTTGCGGTAGATGACGAGGTCGGCCTTGCCGTCACCGTTCATGTCGGCGAGCAGCGGGATGTCGCCCGGCAGCCCGCCGAAGCTGTAGATCGCCGTGGCCTTGCCGTCGGCGGCGCCGCTGACGAACCATGTGCCGTTGCGATAGATGACGATCGCGTCGCGGCCGGACCCTGTCACGTCGCCCACGAGCGGGATGTCGCCGGCGAGACCCCAGCTCACCGGAGCCGCGGGGCCGGTCATGAACTTCCACGTGCCGGCATTGAACGTCACGGGCGACTTCGTGCCGGCGCCCGTCACGTCGGCGAGCAGGCCGGTGTCGGTTCCGGTGCCGAACACCGTGGTGGTGTCCGGCGTGCCGTCGCGGTTCGTGTCGATGAAAAACGTGTGCGTCGCCGGATCGTAATAGGCGACCGCCGACGGATTCACGAGCGCCGCGGCGCTTGGAACGAGCGCGGCGAACGCCAACATCCCGGCGGCGATTTTCAGTCCCTGCAACGTACGGCGATACTGTGCGCTCTTCATGTTTGGTGTCATGGACGACCTCGTCCTCATTGAACTGTGCCGCGCCATCCCCGGCGATCGACTGCCCCGGCATCTCTCGACTGCGTATCGGGGGCGCCGCACCGCAAAAACAGCTTCCGGCGGCGGTGCCCGCCCTTGCCCCTTTTCTCGAGAGGTGCCACGGCAATATGACAAATGCATAGATAGGTTGCATGACGTTTGCATAAAATGCAACCCCTTTGCGTAACCTGCCCCCGGGGTCGTCCGACGAGCGGTCATCTTTGCCCTGCCGGCCACGCGGCATTTCCGTGACGGCCGTCAAAGGACCGTCACAACCAATTGAATTTGCTGGAATTAAATTGGGCGCGTCGCCGCGCCCTCAGGCAGAGGCGTCAGGGTCGGCGCCGCTTTGCCCGGGGATGCGCCTGGTCGTAGGCCTTGGCGAGATACTGGAAATCGAGGTGGGTGTACACCTGCGTGCTGGCGATGCTGGCGTGGCCCAGCAGTTCCTGCACCGCGCGGAGGTCCCCGGACGACTGCAGGAGATGCGAGGCGAAGGAATGCCGGAGCATGTGAGGGTGGACGTGCCGCGCGAGACCCTGCCGTTGCGCCCACGCCGCGAGCCGTCGCTCGATGGTGCGCACGCCGATGCGCGCTCCGGACCGCCCGACGAAGACGGCCTTCGGATCTGCGCGCGGCATCGCAGCGCGCAGTTCGAGCCATGCGCGCAGCGCCGTCTGCGCCGGCGCGCCAACCGGAACGATGCGCTCCTTCTGGCCTTTGCCCCAGACGCGGATCTCGCCGCGAACGAGGTCGATCCGGTCGACATCGGCACCCGCGAGTTCGGAGACGCGGAGCCCGGACGAGTAGAGAAGCTCGAGCAGCGCACGGTCGCGCACCACGAACGGATCGTCGCCGGTGATGCCGACGAGGCGCACCGCCTCGTCCGGCGACAGCGCGTCGGGCAGCCGGCGCGCCGCCTTCGGCGCCTTCAGGCCGGCGCACGGACTCTCGCCGATCGCCGGCGTGCGTTCGATCAGGAAACGATAGAGGGCGCGCCACGACGACAGCACGCGCGCGAGGCTCCGCCCGGAGAGCCCGCGTCCATGCAGCGTTGCCAGCATGCGACGAAGGTCGCGCGGGCCGAGCGAGGCGAGCGCCGCATCGCCGGCCAGCATGGCCAGCACCGTCGCGTCGCGCACGTAGGCCGTCCGCGTCAGTACGGGACGCGAGGCAAGGCTTTGCGAAAAGGCGGCGATGGCTTCCGCGTTGACAGGTCCGGCGACCGGTGCGGCGGGTCGCTGCCGCGCTGCCGGAACCCGCGCCGCGGCGCGCGCCATCCGCTCAGTCCCCGGGCAGGTAACGAGCGGCCGCGACGCTTGCGAGCTCGGCGAGACGGGTGAGGTACATCGTGCCGATTCCGGGATGGAATCGCCGCGGATCCTCGCTCGCGAGGCCGAGGAGACCGAACGTGCGAGCGGTGCGCAGCGGAAGGAACGCGAACGACTGGCACGCCTCGCCCGCTTCGAACCACTCGCGCGTCTCGAAGGGTGCGGCGGGGCCGCAATAGGGCGTGCCGAGACCGTCGGCATACGCGCGCAATTCGGGACTGGTTGCGGCGAGCTCCGGCATGTACGACTGCTCGGGAACGCGGCCCCACAGCCGCGATGCGGTGTACGGAACGCCGAAATCGTCGGCGAGGCTATGGTAGAGAACGGCGAGCGTGGTCTCGAGATCGGGGGACGCGAACAGCGCGAGCGTGGAGCGGTGCAGCTTTTCGCTGATCTCGTCGTTCTCGCGTCCGTGCCCGATCAGCTCGGCGAGCTTCGCCTCGAGCTCGCCGTTCTTTTCCCTCAGCGTGAGGATCTGCCGTTCGGCGATGGGGATGGCGTGGCCGCCGTGGGGATGCGGAACGAAGATTTCGGCGATCTGGTCGGCGTAATCCTCGAAGAAGCCCGGATTCTCCCTGAGGTATCGGGCGACATCGCTGGCGTCCATCTGTTGCATCCCATCCACGGTTGTCATTGTTCGTATCGCGCCGGAATCGATCAACCCGCGCGCACCACCCACACGCCCTCGAACACCGATTCGGCCGGTCCGGTCATCAGAACCGGGGCGCCTGCGCCCTCCCAGCGTATCGACAGCGCGCCACCGCGCGTTTCGACGCGCACGTCGGCATCGAGCGCGCCCTGCCTGATGCCGGCGACCACCGCCGCACAGGCGCCGGTGCCGCAGGCGAGCGTCTCGCCGACGCCGCGTTCCCACACGCGCAGGCGAATGGTAGCGCGATCCACCACCTGCATGTAGCCGGCGTTCACGCGATTGGGGAACCGCGGATGCCGCTCGATCTTCGGCCCCTGGACCGCGACCGGTGCCGTGCTCGCGTCGGCGACGCGCTGGACCGCATGCGGATTTCCCATCGACACCACCGTGATGTCGACCGACTCGCCGTCGACGTCGAGAGGCTGGATCACTGCCTCGGAATCGGACACGAACGGGATGTCGGCGGGCGCGAACCGGGGAATCCCCATGTCGACGCGCACCTCGCCGTTGTCGAGGAGCTCGGGCGAAATCACGCCGCCCGCGGTCTCGACGCGCAGCACGCGCTTGTCGGTCAGCCCCTGATCGCGCACGAACCGCACGAAGCAGCGCGCGCCGTTGCCGCACTGCTCGACCTCGCCGCCGTCGGCGTTGAAGATGCGATAGCGAAAGTCCGTGCCTGGTTCGGTCGGCGCTTCGACGACGAGCACCTGGTCGCAGCCGACGCCGAAGCGGCGATCGGCAAGCCGGGCAAGCTCGGCCGGCGTGAGGTCGATGCGCTGGCGAACGCCGTCCAGCACGACGAAATCGTTGCCGAGACCCTCCATCTTCGTGAAGCGCAGCGCCCTCATCGCGCGCCTCGGGGGTAACGGTCGTTGGGAGCGCAGGGGTTCGCCCTCATTGCACGTGACCCGGCGCCAGTACGCTGGCCGGAAGGGCCGCGATGGCGGATTCGAGATAGCGGCTTTGCGGCCGCCGCTGCATCGCCTCCCGCGCCGACGCCTCGACCTGATGCCGCAGCTTTGCGTCGGCGCACAGCGTGGCACACGCCGCAGGCAGGTTCGCGTAGCTAGCCCAATGGACGCCCGCCATCAAATCGGGCTCGACAGCGGTCGACTCATCGAACTCCGACACGATGGCCTTGCCGTTGGTCATGAGATAGGACGCCCGGACGACCTCGAAGATCCTGTGATAGGGCTCGGCCCGCACCTGCAGCACCACCTTGGCACGCGCGATGTACCGGTCGCGCTCTGCGCCGAACACGCTGCCGAGGGCGACGACCCTGAGGCCCGCCGCCCTGACGGCGTTGAGCGCCTCGAGCCTGCGCGGGGTGAGTGCTCCGTAATGCAGCACGTCGATGTCCTGCGCGGCAACGGGAATGCGCAGCATCTGCGGCATCGAGCCGATCGGCACCCAATGGACGCTCCGGCAGCCTTGCCGCGTCAGGCTGTCGATGTTGGCCTGACTGTAATCCCAGACGACGTTGTCGCGGTATGCCCCGAGCAGGGTCGGCGTGAACCATTCCGACTCCGGCGTGTGCTGCTCCAGATTGACGATGACCACGTTCGGCGGAAACTTGAGTTCCGCATAATGGCAGAAGAAATTGACGCCAAAAAGGACGTTGACGCCGTCGGGCCGCAGCAGGTTCTTGGTGAGCTCCGCCGGGTAGCCCAGCGCCTTGAGCCCGAAGACGTAGGTCTCGGCCAGATCATCGAACGCAAGCGACAGCGCGGGCCCGGGAAGGCTCAGCAGGCAGACATTGAACCGCATGCTCATCCGGCAAGGTTACGTCAGGCGAAGGGCCAGACGGTCGCGACATTGTCGAAGCATTTCGCGCATCCAGTCGCGGACCGAAGCTCTTGGTCACGCATCGACGATATCAGACGTTGAAGCGGAAATGCATCACGTCGCCGTCGCGGACGACGTATTCCTTGCCTTCGAGGCGCATCTTGCCCTGCTCCTTGGCGCCATGCTCGCCCTTGCAACGGAGGAATTCGTCGTAGGCGATCACTTCCGCGCGGATGAAGCCCTTCTCGAAATCGGTGTGGATCTCGCCGGCCGCCTGCGGCGCCGTGGCGCCCGCATGGATCGTCCAGGCGCGCACTTCCTTCGGTCCGGCGGTGAAATACGTCTCCAGGCCGAGCAGCTTGTAGCCGGCGTGGATCACGCGGTCGAGCCCCGGCTCGGCGAGGCCGAGGTCGGCGAGAAACGCGAGCTTGTCGGGTCCGTCGAGGTCGGCAATCTCCGCTTCGAGCGACGCGCACACCGGCACCACCGGCGCGCCGACCTCCGCCGCGTACGCCTCGACCTCGGCCAGCAGCGCATTGTCGTGAAAGCCATGCTCGCCGACGTTCGCGACATACATCGTGGGCTTCATCGTGAGGAGGAAGAACGGACGCAGCACCTCGAGATCCGCCGAATTGAGGTCGGCCGAGCGCGCGGGGCGGCCCTGGTCGAGCGCCGCCTCGACCTTCTTGAGCGCGGTGACGATCTTCTGCGCCTCCTTGTCGCCGCCGGCGCGCGCCGCCTTCTCGTTCTTGGCGAGCTGCTTGTCGACGGCGGCGAGATCCGCCAGCGCGAGTTCCGTATTGATCGTCTCGATGTCGGACACGGGGCGCACCTTGCCCGCGACGTGGACGACGTTGTCGTCCTCGAAGCAGCGGACCACGTGCGCGATCGCGTCGGTCTCGCGGATGTTCGCGAGGAACTGGTTGCCGAGCCCTTCGCCCTTGGACGCGCCGGCGACAAGGCCGGCGATGTCGACGAACTCGACGACGGCAGGGAGCACCTTCTCCGGCTTCGCGATCGCCGCCAGCGCCTGCAGCCGCGGATCGGGCACCTCGACGATCCCGACGTTGGGCTCGATCGTGCAGAACGGATAGTTCTCCGCGGCGATGCCGGCGCGCGTCAGCGCATTGAAAAGCGTCGATTTTCCGACGTTGGGAAGTCCGACGATCCCGCAGCGCAAGCTCATCTTTGCCTTCTACTCTCTCGTGTGCAACTTCATCATCGCGCGCTCGAATTCGCCGGCGGCGATCGAAGGCCATGCATCGAGTCCGCGCTCGATTGCATCCTGCATTGCCGCACGCTCGTCCGCGCGCGGCGGGCGCAGCACGTAGTCGACGACTTCCTGCTGCGGGATCGCGGAATCGCGCGGATGCCCGATGCCGAGACGCAGCCGCCAGAAGTCCGCGCTGCCGAGCGCCGCGGTGATGTCGCGCAGTCCGTTGTGCCCGGCGTGTCCGCCGCCGAACTTCATTTTCGCTTCGCCGGGCTTCAGGTCGAGCTCGTCGTGCACGACCAGGATTTCTTCACCCGCGATGCCGAAGAAGCGCGCCATCGCGGCGACCGCGCGTCCGGACAGATTCATGTACGTGCCGGGCTTCAGGATCCGCACCTCGCCCGGACCGCGCGCGACGAGCCCGTGAAAGCGGCCCTCGCTCGCGAACGAGCCGTGCAGCATCGCGGCGAGCGCATCGGCGAACCAGAAGCCCGCGTTGTGCCGCGTGGCATCGTGCTCGCGACCCGGGTTGCCGAGTCCGACGACGAGACGGATCGCTGCCATGGCCGGTCGGTGAGTTCTGTGAGGGAATCAGGACGGATGATGCGCGTACCGCGGGCGCGTCGGCGCAACAAAAAGGCCCGCCGGCGAGTACGCAGCGGGCCTTCGTGCCGGGATGACCGCCGCGCTTATTTCTTCTTGTCGTCCTTCGCCGATTCCTTCTTGTCGACGGCCTTTTCGCCGGGCTTCGCCTCGGCGCCGGCGCCGGCGCCCGCGACAGGAGCCGCGGTCGTCGCGGCAGCGCCTGCCGCGGCTTCGCCTTCGACAGCGGCGGCGGCGACTTCCTCCTCGACATGGGCCTTCGGCACGACGGCCGAAGCGACCACCGGATCGGCCTTGCCGTGCACGACGACGGTGACGCCCGCCGGGAGCTGCAGCGAAGAGACGTGGACCGAGTGGCCGACGTCGAGCGCCGTGAGATCGACCTCGATGAATTCCGGCAGGTCCTTCGGCAGGCAGGCGATGTCGAGATCGTTGAGCACGTGGCTCACGATCGCGCCGGACACCTTCACCGCCGGCGAGATCTCGCCGTTGACGAAGTGCAGCGGCACCTTCATGTGGATCTTGCGGTTCTCGTCGACGCGCTGGAAGTCGACGTGGAGGATTTCGTTGCGGAACGGATGCATCTGCACGTCGCGCAGCAGCACCTTCGTCGCGGCGCCGTCGACCTTCATCGTGAGGATCGACGCGTGGAAGGCTTCGTTGCGCAACGCGTGGAAGAGCGCGTTGTGATCGAGCTCGATCGGCTGGGGCGCCGTGGCGCCGCCGTAGACGATGCCCGGCGCCTTGCCGGCGCGCCGCATGCGGCGGGACGCGCCGCGGCCTTCGGTCGTGCGCACGAACGCGGTGAATTCGAATTGCATGGTGGAGCTCCTGATGTCTGCGGCCTTCCGGGCGCGCGCCGATGTTGCCGATGTTGCCGATGTTGCCGATGTTGCGTATTGGGCGCGAGGGTCCGGTCGTCCGCGGTTGGCGACATCCGGAACGAGGCTTGCCGCCTGGGCGTCCCGGGAAAGCTTTGAATTATAACCGGATTCGCCGGCTGCTGCCAAGCGCGCCGCCCGGGCGGCTCAGGGCATGTACTGGCCGCCGTTGACCTCGAGGATCTGCCCGGTCATGTAGCCCGACAGCGCGGGCGAAGCCAGGAAGAGGAAGGCGCCGGCGCATTCGTCGGCGGTGCCGAGGCGCCCCATCGGAATCGACGCCTTGAACGATTCCAGCATGGCGGGCGTCGAGTAGCGCTCGTGAAACGGCGTGGCGATCACGCCGGGCGCGACCGCGTTGACGCGGATGCCGTCCTTCACGAGCTCCTTCGCGAGGCCGTGCGTGTACGTGCTGACGAATCCCTTCGCCGCGGCGTACATGGTCGCGCCGTTGCCGCCGCCGTTCCTTGCCGCAACGCTCGTGACGTTGATGATCGAGCCGCCTCCGGCGCGCCGGAGGTGCGGCACCGCGGCGGCGCAGGCGACCACCAGCGAGCGGACATTCAGATTGATGACGTCGTCGAAGAACGCGTCGGTCGTGTCCTGCACCGGGACGCGCGCGACGAGGCCTCCCGCGTTGTTGATCAGCACGTCGAGACGCCCGAAGCGCTGCGCGGCGCGCTCGACGACCGAGCGCACGTCGGCCGAGACGTTGAAGTCGCCGGCGACGGTGAAGGCCTCGCCTCCGGCCGCGCCGATCTCGGCCGCCAGCGCCTCGGCGGCAGCCGCGCTCGAATGGTAGTGGATGGCCACACGCGCTCCCTGCGCGGCAAACGCGCGCGCGGTGGCGGCACCAATGCCCGTCGACGCGCCGGTGACGAGCACCGCGCGGCCCTTCAGGTCGTGCGAGAGCGGATTGTCCATTGGACGATGTCCTCCGGTGTTCGGTGACGTGCGCCGTCTCCGGGCGAGAAGAACGCGACAAGGTTTCCGCGCGCGGGTCGCGCGTCATTGCCTGCTTGCTATTCAGTAAACAGCGAACTCACCGATTCCTCGTTGGAGACGCGCGTCATCGTTTCGGCGAGAAGCTGGGCACACGACAGCTGCCGGATCCGGGGGCAGGCCTTCGCCTCCTCCGAAAGCGGAATGGTGTCGGTGACGACGATCTCGTCCAGCTCCGACTCGGCGATGCGCGGCACGGCTCCGCCGGACAGCACCGGGTGCGTGCAGTATGCGACGACTTTCTTCGCGCCGTGCTCCTTCAGCGCCGACGCCGCCTTGCACAGCGTGTTCGCGGTGTCGACGATGTCGTCCATGATGACGCAGGTGCGCCCGGACACGTCGCCGATGATGTTCATCACCTCGGAGACGTTGGCGCGCGGGCGGCGCTTGTCAATGATCGCGAGATCGGAGTCGAGCCGCTTGGCGATGGCGCGCGCGCGGACCACGCCGCCGACGTCGGGCGACACGACGAGGAGATCGTCGTAGTTCTGCTTCCAGAGGTCCCCGAGGAGGACCGGTGTCGCGTAGATGTTGTCGACCGGGATGTTGAAGAATCCCTGGATCTGGTCGGCGTGCAGGTCCATCACCATCACGCGGTGGACACCCACCGTCGCAATCGTGTCGGCGACGACCTTCGCCGAGATCGGCACCCGCGCCGAGCGCGGGCGGCGGTCCTGCCGTGCGTAGCCGAAATACGGGATCGCCGCCGTGATGCGTCCGGCCGACGCGCGCTTCAGCGCATCGGCCATCACGAGGATTTCCATCAGGTTGTCGTTGGTCGGCGCGCAGGTCGACTGCAGGATGAAGACATCGCGCCCGCGCACGTTCTCGAGGAGCTCGACCATCACCTCGCCGTCGGAGAACTGGCCGACGACGCACCGGCCCAGGCTGATGTTGAGATGGCGACAGACGGCCTCGGCGAGCTTCGGGTTCGCGTTGCCCGTGAAAATTCTCATTCGCTCGAGAGCCATGGGGCCTTGAAACGATCAGGGCAGGTCGCCGGAATGCGGCGGCCTGCCCATCGTGGAATGGCTGGGGAGGAAGGATTCGAACCTTCGAATGCCGGAATCAAAATCCGGTGCCTTAACCAACTTGGCGACTCCCCAGCGGAAAACCTGCGAATTCATCGTGGCGCAAAACCCGGACCGCGCACGTTGCGCGCCTCATCCGAATGACGCGAGCGGATGGCGTGCAAGTGTGCGGGCGACCATGCCCTGGCTGCCCGGCACGCGCCCGGCAATCGCCGCGCGCGCCGACTCTTCCGATGCAAACGCCGCGAATACGCAGCTCCCGGACCCCGTCATGCGTGCGTGACGCGAATGCGCGCCGAGTTCTGCAAGCGCAATGGCGACGTCGGGGAAGCGCGCGAGCGCGGCGCCTTGAAGGTCGTTGCGGCCGTAACCCTCGGAAAAGATTTCTATTTTCTCCGACGGCGTGTTTCGTGTCAATTCCGGCGCGGCGAAAATCCCTGCGGTCGCGATCGCGATCGGCGGCATGGCGAGCGCCATCCAGCACGACGGCAAGGTGACCGGGACCAGCAAATCGCCGACGCCCCGCGCGAAGGCGGGCTGCGGCTGCAGGAAGAACGGCACGTCGGCGCCGAGGGCGCGGCCGATTTCCGCGAGACACGTGCGCGGCAGGCGCGTGTCCCAGAGCCGGTTGAGGCCGAGCAGCACCGACGCCGCGTCGGAACTGCCGCCGCCCAGCCCGCCGCCCAGCGGAATGCGCTTGGTGACAGCGATGTCAGCGCCCAGCGGCGAGGCGGTCGCGTCCTGCAATGCCCGCGCCGCGCGCACGACGAGGTCGTCGTCGGGCGCAACGCCCGCGAGATCGGAGGTGCGCCGGATCGCGCCGTCCGCGCGCACCTCGAGGACGATCGTGTCGGCGAGATCGATGGCGACGAACAGCGTCTCCAGCGTGTGGTAGCCGTCGGCGCGTCGACCGGTGACGTGCAGGAACAGGTTGACCTTGGCCGGCGCAGCTACCGAAATCGACGTCATGCCGCGATTGTCGCCGCGCCCGCGCCCGCACGCCAGCGCGCAGGCCCTGCCACGACTAATCCCAGCGGTCGACGACGATCCGCACTTCGATGTCGGCGCGCGTGAGCCGGACGCGCGCGGGGCGCGTCGCCGAGGCATCCGGGTAGTCGAACACCACCTGCCAGCCATCCTGGCGAAGCTGCGCGACGCGACCGGCCGCGTCGCGCTCCTGCGTGTGCGGCGTGGCGGGAAGCGCCAGTCCCTGCATCCATACCGCGAGACCGTCGACGGGCACGGGGGCGCCGAGAGCGCGCTCAGTCAGCGTCGACCAGTCGGGCGCCTCGTCGGTGAGACCGTTGGCCCCGCGAACCTCGACGCGTCGCGCGCTCGCGTCGCCGCGGATCTCGGCGATGCCCTGACCCATCGGCGTCGTGACGACGAGCGCATCGATGGGCGGCGCATGGGTCCACTGGAAGTTCGCGGTCAGCGCATCGCTGCCGTGCCGCGCCAACAGCCGGCCCTCGATGGCGAACGGCGCGTCGCCTTCGGGCCGGATCGGCGCGACGAGCGCCGGCGACGTCGCGCATCCCGCGAGCACCAGGGCGACAAACGCGAGCGCCGCGGTGCGTCGCACGCGTCGGGTCAGCGGGAGAGCCGGCGGACCGTATCCAGCAGCACGGGATTGTCGGGCGTCGCCTTGAGCTGGGCCTGCCAGATCTCCTGGGCGCGCGCGCGTTCGCCGCGGGCCCACAGGACTTCGCCGAGATGCGCGGCGATCTCCGGGTCGGGACGCTCGGCCAGCGCGAGCCGGAGGTATTTTTCCGCGTCCTCGAGACGACCCGCGCGGAAATTCGCCCAGCCCATGCTGTCGAGGATGAACGGATCGTCCGGCGAAAGCTTGTACGCGCGCTCGATCAGCGCAAGGCCTTCTTCGGTGCGCGGCGTGCGATCGACCAGCGTGTACCCCAGCGCGTTCAGTGCCTGGGCATTGTTCGGCTGGATCTCGATCAGCCGGCGCAGATTCGCCTCGGCGGCGTCGAGCTTGTCGAGCTTCTCGGCCACCATCGCGCTGTCGTAGAGGAAATCCGGCTGATCGGGCTGCTCGGCGAGCGCCTTGGCGAGGACCGCATAGGCCGCCGCCGTGTCGCCCGCATCGCGAAGCAGCTGTGCGTCCGCCTGAGTGACCTGCGCGCGCTGCTCCATCGTCACTGCCGGCAGATCCGCGAGGTATCGGCGCGCCGCGTCGACCTTGCCCTCCTTCGCGAGCATTTCCGCCGCGCGGATCTTGGCGACCCATGCGCGATCGCCGTCCGGCACGGCGTTGTAGCGCTCGAACGCGAGCGCATAGCGGCCGGTCTCCTCGGCGATCTGGGCGAGATAGAGCTCGACCGCGCCGTTGTCGCCGTAATCGGCCTTCTTGAGCTCCTCGAAAAGCGACTCCGCCCGCGCCCAGTCCTTCATCTGCACCGACAGCGCGGCGACCGCGAACGTGTAGTCGAGATTCTCCCGGTCGGACGCCTGCAGCGTCTCGAACAGCACGCGCGCGTCGCTGTAGCGCTTCTGTTCGACGTAGAACTGCGCAAGCGTGGCCGTCGCCGCCTTGGCATCCGGATGGGTCTTGCGGAAGAGCTCGAGATACGCGATCGCTTCGCGCGGCGAGCGCTTCGCAAGGATCTCCGCCTTCAGCAGGGCCGCGCGCTCCCAGTCCGGTCGCAGTGCCAGCGCGCGGTCGATTTCCTGCATCGACAGCGCGCCCGTCGTCATGTCGGCGAGGCCGGTGTTGAACGCGGCGAGCGCCACCGCATAGTGCGCTTCCGGCAGGTTCTGGTACGGCTTGGCGATCGAGTCGACCACTTTCAGCACGGCCGCCTTGTCCGGCTCGTGCGCGAGGAGGCGGTTGAGGTTGAGGAACGCATCGCCCAGCGGCGCGCCCTGCGCCGCATTGTCGGCGAACACGCGCTCGAGCTCGGCCTTGAGGTCGGCGGTGCCGAGCGCCTCGATCGAGCCGGTGCCCCCGGCCGCCGCGAGCGTCGCCGCGAGCTGCTTCGGGCGTTCCGCGCCCGGGTCGAGCTCGCTCCAGAGCCTGGCGGCCTCGAGAGCCAGCCCGCGCGTGCGCGCTGCGATCGCGATTTCGGTCGCGCGCTTGGCGAGCGCCGGGTTGCGCGTGTCCTTCGCCGCCTCGATGTAGGCGCGCGCGGCCTGCGCCGGCTCCCCCCGCTGCAGCGCGATCTCGCCGACCAGCACCTTGTACATGACCTCGGCGGTCAGACCGTCGTCATCCGCAGGGCTCGGCAGCGAAAGCTGCGGCGCGCCTGGCGGCGGAACTGCCTGGCCGCGGCCGGCTCCCGGAGCGACGAGAAGGACCGCAGCGATGACGGCGGCGGGAACACTCTGACCAAAATGGGGCACGTGAGACCTCGGGGGATTCGGTTCCACGGATCGGGGCATGAATTCTTCCCCGCGGTCCGGGTCCGGCGGAAGGGCCATCTTAGGATATATTCGGCGTCGCAACAATTCGGGGTCTGAGGCGTACCGCGAGGCGCCCGCCCCGCTCCTCGATGCCCGAACTGCCCGAAGTCGAGATCACCCGCCGAGGCCTGGCGCCACACGTCGAAGGAAGGCGGGTCGACGCGCTGGTCATCTACGACCGCCGATTGCGCTGGCCGGTTCCCCAGGCGCTGCCCAACGCGATATTGGGCCGGACGATCGAACGCGTCGACCGCCGCAGTAAGTACCTGCTCTTTCGCGTCGGCGAGGACACGATGCTGGTCCATCTCGGGATGACCGGGAGCCTGCGCGCCTTCGCGCGCGTGCCCGCGCGCGGAACGCACGACCACTTCGATCTGCGGCTCGATTCCGGCACGACGCTGCGCTACCACGATCCGCGCCGCTTCGGCGCGCTTCTGTGGCTTCCGCCGCCGGGCGACGCCCACCCCCTGCTCGCGCGCCTCGGACCCGAGCCGTTCGCGCGCCGGTGCGATGCCGACTACCTCCACGCCGCGCTGCGCGGACGAACGACGCCGATCAAGCTCGCCCTGATGAACAACGAGATCATCGCCGGGGTCGGCAACATCTACGCGAACGAATCGCTGTTCCGGGCCGGCATCCGCCCGACCACGGCCGCGCACCGCGTCTCGCGCGAGCGGCTGCAGCGACTCCTCGTGCACGTACAGGCGACGCTCTCCGATGCGCTCGCCAAGGGCGGATCGACGTTGCGCGACTTCGTCGACAGCACCGGCGAGCCCGGGTACTTCCAGCTCGACTATTTCGTCTACGGCCGCGAAGGCCTCGGATGCCGAATCTGCGGCAGCACAATAAAATCGGTTCGACTGGGCGGCCGGGCGACCAACTACTGCCCCAGGTGCCAGCGTTGACGATGTCTCGCGACAGCACAAGTTCGCCTGGACGCGTTGATTCGGCACACCTTATGCTTGCGCCCCCTGTGATAAATTGCCTGCCGGCATCGAACCGGCGCCCCCGGGCCATGACATGAACCTGCCGCAAGCACCGACCCACGCCTCGCGCGAACTCGCCGCCCGGTTCGAGGCCTATGGCGACTGGCGGCGGCGCCTGTCCGCGGGAATCTCCGGCCTGCACGAGTGGCTGACGCAGCAGGACCTCGCCGACGCGCAGACCGACCAGAAGGTGCAGGAGCTCCTCGAGCGGCTGCACCAGGACAAGCTGGTCGTCGCCTTCGTCGCCGAGTTCTCGCGCGGCAAGTCCGAGCTCATCAACGCGATCTTCTTCGCCGACTTCGGGCAGCGCCTGCTGCCGTCGTCGGCCGGACGGACCACGATGTGCCCGACCGAGCTTCTCTACGACGCGTCGCGCGCGCCGTCGATCCGCCTGCTGCCGATCGAGACGCGGCTGAAGGACGCGACCGTCGCCGAGTTCAAGAACTACGCCGACGAATGGGTGACCATCCCGCTCGATCTCTCGTCCGCGGACCGGATGAGCGAGGCGCTCGCCCGGGTGTCGCAGGTGAAGCGCGTGCCGGTCGGCCTTGCGCGGAAGTACGGGCTGCACGGCGACGAGGACTTCCTCGCAGCGCTCGACTCCGCGGGCGAGGGCGCGGTCGAGATTCCGTGCTGGCGCCACGCGGTGATCAATTTCCCGCATCCGCTGCTGCAGCAGGGGCTCGTCATCCTCGACACCCCGGGGCTCAATGCGATCGGGACCGAGCCGGAGCTCACGCTCAACCTCCTTCCGAACGCGCATGCGGTGCTGTTCATCCTCGCGGCAGACACGGGCGTCACCAAGACCGATCTCGACGTCTGGAATCACCACCTGGCGGGCGACGACCCGGCGACGCGCGCCGGCCGCCTCGTCATCCTCAACAAGATCGACGGCCTGTGGGACGAGCTCAAGAGCGATGCCGACGTCGACGCCGAGATCGAGCGCCAGGTGAAGTCTTCGGCGAAGCTGCTCGGGATCCCTCCGGCGCAGGTGTTCGCGGTGACCGCGCAGAAGGCCCTGCTCGCCAAGGTGCAGGGCGACGATGCCCTGCTGGAGAAAAGCCGCCTGCCCGTGCTCGAGGATGCGCTGTCGCGAAAGCTCATTCCGGCGAAGCGCGACATCGTCGGTGCCGCGACGCAGTCCGAGGTGCGGGCACTGGCGGCGAACGTGCGCGCGCTGCTCGACGCCCGGCAGAACGGGATCGCCGAGCAGCTGACCGAGCTGCGCGCGCTGCGCGGCAAGAACCAGGATGTCGTCCTGCACATGATGAACCGCGTGAAGGACGAGAAGGAGAAATTCGAGCGCGGGCTGCAGCGCTACACGGCGCTGCGGACCGTGTACACGCAGCAGACGACGCAGCTCCTCGACGTGATCGGCCTCGACGCGCTGCGCCTCAACGCGGGCCGCACCCGGCGCAGCATCGAGGACAGCCCGTTCACGCGCGGCATGCGCACCGCGATGACGGATTTCTTCGGCACCATCCGCAGCGACTTCGAGGAGGCGGCGCGCCGCGCCGCCGAGATTCACGACCTCATGCAGGCGATGTACACGCGCTTCGCGAAGGAGCAGGGCCTCGAGCGCTACTCGCCTCCGCCGTTCTCGATGCTGAAGTACCAGAAGGAAGTCGACCGGCTGGAGCGCGCGTACAACCAGCATTTCAACACGCTCTGGAACATGGTCAGCAAGGCGAAGTACGCGCTGATGCGGCGCTTCTTCGAGACCATCGCCTCGCGCGTGAAGCATGTTTACAACATCGCCAACCGCGACGTCGAGAGCTGGCTGAAGGCCGTGATGTCGCCGCTCGAGACGCAGGTGAAGGAGCACCACCTGCAGCTGCGCCGCCGCCTCGACAGCATCAAGCGGATCCACCGCGCGAGCGACGAGCTCGAGGAGCGGGTGACCGAGCTGCGGCAGCAGGAGGAGTCGCTCGCGAACGAGGTGCGGGACCTGCAGCGCGAAGTCGCCGGAATCGACGCCATCGTCGCCTGTCCCGACACACTGCCGCTGGCGGCCAACGCGTAGACGGGCGGCCGACGCGGGCGGCGGCGCGAGCCTCAGGCCTCGGCGGCCTTGATCGCCATCAGCCCTTCGTACTTCAGCTTCAGCGCGTCCTTCGTCTCGACGTGCTCCGGATTGACCGGAATGCAGTCCACGGGGCAGACCTCGACGCACTGCGGCGTGTCGAAATGCCCCACGCACTCGGTGCATTTCTTCGGGTCGATCACGTAGATCTCCGCGCCCTGCGCGATCGCGTCGTTCGGGCACTCGGGCTCGCAGACGTCGCAATTGATGCACTCGTCGGTGATCATCAGGGCCATGGCGACCGCGCCGCGGACTAGCGGCGATCCTTGTTGAAGCGGGCGTTGAGCCGCGCGAGGACGGCCGGCGAGACGAACGCCGAGACGTCGCCGCCGAAGCGGGCGATCTCGCGCACGATCGTCGCCGAAACGAACATGTACTGCTCGGACGGCGTGAGGAACAGCGTTTCGACCTCCGGATAGAGGTTCCGGTTCATTCCCGCCATCTGGAACTCGTACTCGAAGTCGGAGACGGCGCGCAGTCCGCGCAGGATGGCGCGCGCTCCCTGCGCCTGCACGAACTCCATCAGCAGCGACGAGAACGGGACGACCTCGACGTTGGCATAGCCCGAGAGCACGTCGCGCGCCATTCCGACCCGCTCGTCGGTCGTGAAGTACGGCCCCTTGGACGCGCTGTCGGCCACACCGACGACGACCTGGTCGAAGAGCTTCGCCGCGCGCCGCACGAGGTCCTCGTGCCCACGGGTGAACGGGTCGAACGTGCCGGGGTAGACGACCTTCAGCATGGGTGTGCGGTATCGCGGACGTGGGGCGGGGTTGGAAGGCGCGGGCGTTTTGCGCGTCACGGGGACGGCGCGGCGTCCGCCCTGACGAAAAGATGATAATGCACCTGCCCCGCCTTGTCGCTGCGCCACGGCAGGAGACCGGGCGGCGGCGCCACCGGCGAGGCGGCCTCCGCATAGAGAAACCCGCCCGGCGCCACGCGGGCCGCGCAGGCCGGCAGCAGCCACGCCCACGGGTCCTCGCGGAACGGCGGGTCGAGGAACACGACGTCGAACGTCCGGATCTCGCGGTTGACATAGGTGCGGGCGTCGGAGACGCGCGTCTCGAGCGCCGCGACGCCGATGCGCTCGGCATTGGCCCGCAGCGCGTCGATGAGGCCACGACTGCTGTCGACGGCGACGCAAAGCGACGCGCCGCGCGACGCGGCTTCGATCGACAGGGCGCCGGTTCCCGCGTAGAGATCGAGACAGCGCTTGCCGGTGAGTTCCTGCCCCAGCCAGTTGAACAGCGTCTCGCGCACGCGGTCGGGCGTCGGGCGCAGGTCGGGGGCATCGGGAAAGCGCAGGACCTGGCCTCGCATCGTGCCGCCGATGATGCGGATTCGGTTCGCATGGTTCGTGGCCACGGCAATCTCCGGCGGACAGGGCGCGTCTGCCGGCGGCACGTCGTGGCCGTCCGGCGGACGGTGCGGCTCGCGGCGGGTAAAATTATAGCTTCGCGCTCATTTGCATCAGGCCGGCCTCCACCGCGCCGTGCCGTGCAATGCGCCGGCCTGCCTTCGATCGCCCGCCGATGTTCGATCTCTTCACCCGAAAACTCCGTCCCGAAGACGCGCGCCCCTGGTCGGAGCGGCTGAAGGACGGTCTCGCCCGCTCGCGCGAAAAGATCGCTGCGGCGCTCGGCGGCGCGTTGGGGCGGAATACGCTGGACGATGCGACGGTCGAGACCATCGAATCGGCGCTGATCGGCGCCGATTGCGGCGTCGACGCGACCGAGTGGCTCATCGCCGACCTCCGCGCACGGAAGAAGCGCGCCGGTCCGGAGGCGGACGTCTACACGCTGCTGCGCGCCGGCCTGACGGATCTGCTGCGCCCGCTCGAGGCGCCGCTCGTCGTCACTGACACGCGACCGTTCGTGATCATGCTGGCCGGCGTCAACGGCGCGGGCAAGACGACGTCGATCGGCAAGCTCGCCCGGTATTTCCAGGCGCAGGGGCGCTCGGTGCTCCTCGCGGCGGGCGACACGTTTCGCGCCGCCGCGCGCGAGCAGCTCGCCGCCTGGGGCGAGCGCAACGACGTCGCCGTGATCGCGCAGCAGGGCGGCGACCCCGCCGCTGTGATGTTCGACGCCATCGCGGCAGCAAAGGCGCGCGGGATCGACATCGTGCTGGCCGACACCGCCGGTCGGCTGCCGACGCAGCTCAACCTGATGGACGAAATCCGAAAGGTCCAGCGGGTCATCAGGAAGGCCGACCCGACCGCGCCGCACGAAACGCTCCTCGTCCTCGACGCGGGGACGGGACAGAACGCCCTCGCGCAGGTTCGCGCGTTCGACACCGCGCTC
>Ga0265331_10000957_pt1 | contig 22972 bp, 16 predicted proteins | sample 41923metaG_FD_202088 | JGI IMG/M metagenome (GOLD analysis project Ga0265331, IMG submission 202088) | Rhizosphere microbial communities from Carex aquatilis grown in University of Washington, Seatle, WA, United States - 4-19-23 metaG | ecosystem: Host-associated > Plants > Roots > Rhizosphere... | reverse complement strand
GGGTAAGGTCCGGCGCGTGGGTTGGCTCATCGCTTTAGCTTTACGGGCAAGCCGGTCCTTTCGTAAACAAGCAGGACCGCTATCCACAACAATCGAGGAACGCCATGCATCCCGTCATTCACGCCGCCGATGTACCGGACAAGCCCGCGATCGTCATGGCGCGCACGGGCGAGACCATCACCTATCAGGAGATGGAAGGCCGTTCGAACCAGGGCGCGCAACTGTTCCGCAAGCTCGGCCTCAAAGTCGGCGATGGCGTCGCGATCTTCATGGAAAACAACGCCCGCTTTCTCGACATCTGCTGGGCAGCACAACGCGCAGGCCTCTACTACACCTGCATCTCATCGCGTCTGACAGCCACCGAAGTCGAATACATCGTCAAGGATTGCGGCGCCAAAGCCTTCATCTCTTCGCACTCGCTCGCCAACACCGCAGCCGAAATCGCGCCACTGATCCCCGGCATCAACCTTCTGATGGTGGGCGGCACAGCGCCGGGTTACGAAAGCTACGAAGATCTCGCCGGCGCGATGCCGAAAGCGCGCATCGCCGATGAAACCTCCGGCACCGACATGCTCTATTCCTCCGGCACCACCGGCCGCCCGAAAGGCGTGCGCCTCGCATTGAACAACCAACCCATCGACGGCCCCAATCCACTGACGATGCTCGCCTCAATGCTGTTCGGCATCACCAAAGAGTCGATCTATCTGTCTCCTGCCCCGCTCTATCACGCAGCACCCTTGCGCTACTGCATGGCAATGCACCGCCTCGGCGGCACGGTGGTCGTGATGGATCATTTCGACGCCGAGGAAGCGCTCGCCAACATCGAAAAATTCAAAGCGTCGGCCAGCCAGTGGGTGCCAACGATGTTCGTGCGCATGCTGAAACTGCCCGAAGAGGTGCGCAAAAAATACGACGTCTCCTCCATGAAGACCGCGATCCACGCTGCCGCCCCCTGCCCCGTCGAGGTCAAGCAGAAGATGATCGAATGGTGGGGTCCGGTGCTGCACGAATATTATGCTGGCACCGAAGGCAACGGCTTCGTCTATACCAACAGCCAGGATTGGCTCGCCCATCCCGGCACCGTCGGCCGCGCGATGGTCGGCATCATCCACATCTGCGACGATCAGGGAAAAGAAGTCGCCACCGGCGAAGAAGGCGTCATCTATTTCGAAGGCGAGAACCAGTTCGAATATCACAACGACCCGAAGAAGACGAAAGAGTCGCGTCACCCCGAACATTCCAACTGGTCCACGCTCGGCGATGTCGGCAAACTCGATGAAGACCGTTTTCTTTACCTGACGGATCGCAAAGCGTTCATGATCATCTCGGGCGGTGTGAACATCTATCCGCAGGAAGCCGAGAACCTGCTCATCCAGCATCCCAAAGTCGCCGACGTAGCGGTGATCGGTGTCCCGAACGAGGATTTCGGCGAGGAAGTGAAAGCCGTCGTCCAACCCGCCGAATGGAGCAATGCAGGCCCCGCATTGGCGGAAGAACTGATCGCCTATTGCCGCCAGCATCTTTCTCCCATCAAATGCCCGCGTTCGGTCGATTTCGAACAGGAGCTTCCGCGCCACCCCACAGGCAAGCTCTACAAGCGTTTGATCCGCGACCGCTATTGGGGCAAACGCGAGTCACGCATTGTCTGACGAGACACCGACAGAACTTCCGCAATCGCTCGGACGCATGCTCGAGCGGGAAGATTTCACCGCCGAACGTTTGCAGCTTCTGGCGCAAGCAGCACTGAAGAACGGCGACCAACCGTTCATCACCGATGTGGAACGCGCGGAGTCGCTGCAAGCCATCCGCAGCGAAATAGCTGATGGCGAAGACGCATGGATCTTCGGCTACGGCTCGCTGATGTGGAACCCCGCGATCAAAGTCGCCGAAAGCCGCAAGGCGACGTTGAACGGCTACAGCGCCTATTTCTGCCTGTCGCTGAAAATGGGCCGCGGCTCGCCGGAAAAACCGGGCCTGATGCTCGGCCTCGACGAAGGCGGAGACTGCGTCGGCGTCGCCCATCGCATTGCCGCCGAAAGTGTCGACAGCGAACTGACGGTCCTGTGGTTCCGCGAAATGTTTTCCGGCGCCTATCATCCGCGCATGGTGGACGCCGAAATCGAAGGCATCGGCCCCCGCCGCGCCATCGTCTTCGTCATCAACAAGGCCCATCCCCGGTATGAAGGCGTGCTGGACGATGCGATGATCGCCGAACGCATCGCCGCCAGCGAAGGCTTTCTCGGCACCAACAGGGATTATCTCTACCGCACGGTAGAGCGTTTGAGTGAAATGGGTGTGACCGACGGGCCGTTACATGGTATCGCCCGCAGAGTCAGGGAAATCGCAAAGGAAGGAAACCGATCATGAGCACTTCAACGACATTCGAAGACCTGCCCAAACTGGTGGGACAGGAAACCGGCGTCTCCGATTGGGTGGAGATCACGCAGGATCGCATCAACCAGTTCGCCGATGCGACCGGCGACCATCAATGGATTCACATCGATGTCGAACGCGCGAAAAAGGAATTGCCCGGCGGCAAAACCATCGCCCACGGCTTCCTCACGCTCTCGCTCATCCCGTGGCTCACCGGCGGCTTCCTGAAAGTGGCGGGCGTCACGCGCGGCATCAATTACGGCTCCAACAAAGTCCGCTTCACCAACATGGTGCCGGTGGGATCGAAAGTGCGCGCCCGCGCCAAGCTGCTTTCCGCCGAACCGAAAGCGGGCGGCATGCAGCTCATCAACGAAGTGACCATCGAAATCCAGGGCCAGGATCGCCCGGCCTGCGTCGCCGAAACGATGGGCCTGATCTACCGCTGATCCATGCAGGCATTTCTGGTTTCATTGTCCACGGTCGCCATCGCCGAGATGGGCGACCGCACGCAACTGCTGTCGATGCTTCTGGCCGCGCGCTTTCGCAAGCCGTGGCCGATCATCGCCGGCATATTGCTGGCCACCATCGCCAACCATGCGCTGGCGGCACTGGTGGGCGTCGAGTTCGCCAAATATCTCACGCCCCACCTGCTCAATCTGATCGTCGGCATCAGCCTGCTCGGCATGTCGATCTGGACCTTGATCCCCGACAAGATCGACGAGAACGAAAAAGTCGATGGCCGCGGCGCCTTCACCGCCACGCTCATCGCCTTCTTCATCGCCGAAATGGGCGACAAGACGCAGATCGCCACCGCCGCATTGGCCGCCGGTTATCACAACCTGTTCGAAGTGGTGGCGGGCAGCACCTTGGGCATGATGATCGCCAATGTGCCCGCGGTTTTCCTGGGCCATGGCTTCGCCGCGAAACTACCGATGCGCGCCATCCATGTCGGCGCCGCCATCCTGTTCGCGATATTGGGCGTCTGGTTTATCGCCCAAGCTTTGCTTTGAGGAAGTCCACGATATTGGCGACGGCGCGTTTGGCTTCCGGCAGCACATCGGCGGTCACCTGCCAAACGTGAAAAACGCCCGGCCAAACTTCGATGGTCGTATCCACCCCCGCCGCCTTCATCTTCTGGGCCATGCGGATGCTGTCGTCCCGCAACAGCTCATCGCGCGAACAATGAAACAGCGTCGGCGGAAACCCCGTCACATCGCCGCGATACGGCGAAACCAGCGGATCGGCGGGATCGACACCCGGGCAATAAAGCGGCGACACCGAATTGACCATCCGTATGTCGAACATCGCATCGCGCTTGATGTTATCGGTGCGTGACTCGAACCCTTCGTGATCGGTCACCGGCGACAAGCAAACAAGCGCCGCCGGCAACGGCAACCCAAGCGCCTTTAGCTTCAGCGCCGTGACAAGCGTGAGATTGCCCCCCGCACTGTCGCCGCCAATGGCGATATGCTCCGCCGACAACCCCTTCGCCAACAGCGCGCGATACGCGGTAACGCAATCATCCAGCGCGGCGGGAAACGGATGCTCCGGCGCCAGCCGGTAATCGATCGCATAAACCGGAACGCCCACCCCTTCCGCCAGCCGCCATGTCAGCGGCCGGTGGTTGGCCGGCACGCCCGCCACGAAGCCGCCGCCATGTATATAAAGAAGCGCCCGGTTCTCGTTCGCCCCTCGCGGGCTTAGAAGCTCCGCCGGAACGCCATCCAGATCGACCGTCTCCACCCGGATGCGCTTGGGCGCGGGCCGGATCGGCATCTCGGCCATAATCGCCCGCAATTCCATCACCGTCGGATTGCGGCGGAAACGGCGCTTCATCGTCAAACGCACGAGCTTGTCGGCGACAAAAAGCTGAACGGACATCGGCGCCCCTCCCTGCGGGCAGCCCCCTGTTTATCAAGGTTGTGACGGATTGTCAGTCCGCGCCCAAAGCGTGGTTACGGCACATTGAACGGCGCGGGATGAGGCCCTATGGTCCGCCCCCTTCGCACCCTTTGGGGCCGCGAGAATCTGCCCGAAAACCCTTATATTTCGGGCCCGTTGGGGCGTCGCCAAGTGGTAAGGCACCGGATTTTGATTCCGGCATTCGAAGGTTCGAATCCTTCCGCCCCAGCCAACTTTTCCTCGAGACAACCGAAGGCCCAGAAAAAACAAAAGCGGCGGATCGCTCCGCCGCCTTTGCAGGAGGAGTTCAACTCACTCCTTCGCTAGCCCCCCAGGCCGAAGCTGACGGTCGCGAACGGACCGCTGAAGCCCGTCGTCAAGGAACGGCGCGCGCCCAACCCGCCATCCAGCGCACCGAAGAAGAAATCGGCGCGATACCCCGCGCTCAACTTCGCATTGGTGAAACGATAAGAGAGCGCGGCGAACCCGCCGAGATTGGGAACGGTGACACGGCGAGATTGCGTGCGGTTGACGGCGGTGTGCTTGGAGATAAAGGCCGTATAACCAACCTGAGCATGCGTCATCGTGGTGTAGTTGACCTTCACCCTTTGCCTGCCGAACAAAACGGCTGCGTTCGCGCCCCAATCGAGCGCAAGCTGACCATCGGCGGGATCGCCCAACAGACCGGTTGTGTTGCTCCACGATACGGATGGTCCGATGCCGTGGAAATTGCTGTAACGCTGCTGAACCGTCGCGGAATTCTGGTGATAAGCATTTATGTTGTAAGCGTACTTTCCAAGAACATTTATTCCGCCATGACCATAAAACCTCACACCAGGCGCAGCATATGAATGCCCTTTGGAAGTCATGTTCATCTGGGCATATCTGGCGCCAAAGCTGAAAACGGATTCCGTACGGCCGAACAAACCAATGCCGACGTCTTTTCCGGCCTGGAAATCCAGAATGACATGAGCTTCGGTATTGTTGCTCGTCTGAACGGCATAGTTTGTGTAGTGCGCGGTGAAGGGATAACTGCCCAGAAAATTCACCACATGGCCCGGCAGTGCGTCGATGTCATGCCGTTGGTCCAGACGCCTGTTCGTGTGGGCCCGGCCATAGCGGCCGGAGATGTTGAACACCCAATCCGATCCACTTGGCTGGAACGAGATGCTGCCTTCGGCACCGCCGCTTTTGCCCAACGCCTTTTCCAAATCGGTGAAAGACGGAAATCCGCCCGAACCCTGGCCGTAGAATTTCGGGCCCGTGGGCGTGGAGGAAAAACCGGCCGTCGTCAGTTCATCGAGCGGCGGTACCACCACATCGCTGGAACCGGTGACATTGTCGAAATGCCATCCGCCTTCGATCCACACGGTCGGTCGATCGGCCGCAATCGCCTCCTGCACCGAGACGACACATGCCACAAGTGCGATGGCCGAAGTTGTGACAAGCAGACCGAACCGGATATTGCTTCTTGTGTTCTGCGTATTAATGAGTTCGCTCATTTTTCCCCCCTTACCAATTCTTCGTGATGCGAACGCCGAACAGGCGCGGATCGGTGAGGAACACGTTCGTGGTCAAACCGCTGTCATCCGAATTCAAGAATGTTCCGGTGATGGCCGTCGTGTTGAACACGTTCTTGAGATAGCCCATCGCCTGCCAACCGTTCTGGTTGGTAAGGATCAGCGCCAGATTGATGTTCTTGTACCCATGCAACTTGTCATAAGGCTCGGAGTTGATGACCCGCGCCCACGAGCTGGATTGCCAGTAGAAGTCGCCGTGCAGCGTGGCGGCCCACTCGGACGTGACGGGCATCGAATATTCCGCCGAGACCGAGGTGGTGAAATGTGGGGCGTTCGGCAATTCGTTGCCGCTCAAATCCTTGTAGAAGCCGGCACCGTTGTTGGGCGCGGGGCCATAGTCGATGTTGTTCCAGGTGTTTTGGCCCGTATAAGGATGATCGGCATCGCTTCCTGCAAGCGGATCGAAACCAGGATAGGTGCCGGGCGGAATTGGACGGCCCTGCACCGTATTGCCGCCTGGATTGGCCGTGTATTGTGCGTTCGTCACAGGGTCGTTGTGATTGGCATAGGCATAACCACAGGCCTGCGGAATCGCGTAACTGCTGGTCACGATCGGATTAAGCAAATAGGCGACGACATAGACCGGAAGCACACAGTTCGAGGCCTGGCTTACGAACGGCTTTACGAGGACCCAATCGGGGTTGCCCGCCGTGCGATCCAACAGATCAATGGCCTTTGAACCGTCCGCAAGACGCGTCTGCTCATATCCACCCGAGAAGCTGAATCTCAGGCCCGGCACTGGCTCCCATTTGGCTTCGAGCTCCGCGCCTTTGACGGTCGCGTCGAAATTCAGGTTGACCGATGTGCGATCGATGATCTCCGAAATCTGGTAGCCCTTGTAGTCGTAGTAGAAGAGATTTCCGTTGAGCGTCAGCGCGCCGTCCAGCAGCGTGTTCTTGGTGCCGAATTCATAGGCATTGATGAATTCCGGATCGAACGTCAGCGGGTGCGCCACACTTGGCACCGTGCCGCTTTGGAACAAGGTGAACAGCGCACCCGGCGGATTGGCGCCGCCAGCCTTGTAGCCATGTGCGAACGTGCCATAGACCAAGGTCTGGTCGGTGAAGTTGAGCTTCGGCGTCCAATTGGCAGCGAAGCGGCCGGTCAACTCCTTCCATTCCTGATCCACGGTGCCGGTGACGACATAGCCGTAACCCTGGGCGAGCAACGCGCTCGGGATGTCGACAAAATGTTTCTGGTCGTCCGTCCAGCGCAAACCGCCGGTCAGCTTCAGATCGCTGAGGACGTTGTAGTAAACCTCGCCGAAACCCGCATAGGAATTGAGGACGTAGGGATTCTGGCTGAGGAAATAGTTGTGGCCCTGATAATCCAGATCGTCGATGGGGCCGGTGTCGGTCCAGCCGCAAGCAAATCCTGCGGCCCCGGGGTTGCTCGGGTTCACAAGTTGCTTATTCGTCAAGCACTGCATCGTGCTGGGGTCGGACGGGTTCCAATTTTGCAAACCCTTAGCGTTGTACATTGTGAGCGTATTGAAGAAGACGAAGTAATTTTCCTCCGTCTCGTAATGCATGAAATTGCCGCCAACGCTAAAGTTCAGCGGGCCGCCAAAGCTCGACGCAAGCCGGAATTCCTGATTGAACTGCCAGGCATGTTCTTCGACCAGGTCTTCGGCAACCAGCCGGTTGCTGCAACCCAATTGCGGATCGCAGAAATAACCAGTGCGCACCGCCTGACTTGGATTCGTGCAATTGTTGCCGCCGATGCTCAGCGAGCCGTCGGCGCAGGCATAGTTGCCGTCGGGATAGGAGATGAGCGAGCCGAAGGAGAAGAAACCGTCGGCAGGCGTTGGAACGTAAGCGAAGATACCGGGCTGGGTGTTGAAGCGATTGTAATCCTGCGTCGCCCACAAGAAATCGTTGTTGTAGCCGGTAGAAGACGTGAAGGTCAGAGACGGCGTGACAGCATAATCGGCATTCAACTGAAACACGTTGTTCTTCGCGCGATAGACGGGATCGAGCGTGGATTCGATAACCCGCAAATCCATCGACTGGGTGGCGTTAGCATAAGCATCGTGCTTGTTGCCCGGTATGGAAGTCATGGGATTGGCGATGGCTTGTCCGAAGCCAGCACCGATCAGGCCGCCGTAATAGGGCAGCGAAAGCGAATTCGGCACTTCATAGGATTCGGGACTGTAGAGAGAAGCAGGCAGGCAGCCCTGGCTTAGGAATTCCTCTCTCAAATGGCCGTCGGACCCTTGCGCCGTCGTGAAGCCGCCAACCGTTGCCGGCCCATTGTCGCGATGGCAAAGCTGCTTGCTGGAACGCAGGCGGTCGTCGTCTTCTTGGAAATGCTCCCACACAAAATCGGCAGTGAGTTTTTCCGTCGGCCTGAATCTGATGGTCGCGCGGCCCGACCACAAATCGCGTCCGTCGGTCGGGTTATCGGTCAGGCTATTGAAAGAATAGCCGTCGCGCTTCGTCCACTCACCTGCCACGCGCACGTCGAGGCGGTCATCGACGACGGGAAGGTTGATCATGCCTTCGAAGCGGCGGTTCTTATAGTTGCCGACATCGACACTCGCCATCGCTTCGAATTGGTCGGTCGGTTTCGCGCTAGTGAGGTTCACCACGCCCGCCGTCGCGTTACGTCCGTAGAGCGTGCCCTGCGGTCCGCGCAGCACTTCGACTTGGCTGACGTCGTAGAACTCCTGTTCGAAGAAATGGTTGCGGATGAACGGCATGTCGTTGAACGCCACCGCCACCGCCGGATCGGTTGTCACCGAAATGGCCTGCGTGCCGATACCGCGCAACTGAATGCTGTAACCGCTGAAGTTCGTCTTGGTGAACGTCATGTTCGGAACCTGTTTGATCAGGTCCGGTCCACCGGCGGTCTGCGTAGCCGCCAATTGCTCTTGGCTCAACGCCGTGATCGCAATCGGAATGCTTTGAACGTCTGCGCCGCCCAGTTTCGACGACGTAACCGTCACCGTTTCAACCGCGGCGCGCGCGGGCGTTGCCTGCGCGAGAACCAGGTTTTGGGTTTCGATCGATTGGGCTTCGACGGAACTGGTGCGGCGGTTGATGCCGATAGCGCCCGATGGATCGCGCGCCATGGTCAGGCCGGTGCCGGAAAGCAACCGGGAAAGCGCTTCGTCAGGAGAAAGGTTGCCTTTCACGCCTTTGGTCGCGATGCCGCTCACAGCGCCGGGGGCATAGATCAACGATTTGCCGGTTTGCGCCGCATAGGAGTTCAACGCGGATTTCAAATCGCCGCTCGGAATATTGAATTCCTCGGCAAATGCCGCGCCTGCCAGCATCACCATCGCGGATGCCGCGGTTGCCAGCATCAGTAACGAACGTATTTTCACTCTTGCCCCCTCCCGGTAATCAAAAAATTGCTCTATCGGCTGCGCGTGCCCCGCCTTCAGCGCGACACCAAAATCGTTCCGTTCTTGTGTTCGACCCGCAGCCCCAAAACGCCTTTGGCCACGCGTGCAAACGCGCTCACGTCGTTGGTGGCAAACGTGCCGCCAACCGTGATGTGCGCCACCGCATCGTTGGCCAGAACAAGCTTGGTGCGGTTGTAGCGGTTGAATTGTGCCGCTGCGTCGGCCAGCGTGGTGTTGTCGAAAATCAGAACGCCACGGCGCCACGAAAGTTCTTTTTCCAGCGAATAGGATTGCTTGCGTTTGACCGAAATGGATTTCGCGGTCGCCAGCGCAACATCGCCCGGCAGAAGCTGCTCCGGTTTGGAATTGGCAACGCTCAGTTCCGCGCGCCCCTCGACAAGGGTGACACGCAACCTGTCCTTGTCCTTGCGAACGGCAAACTGCGTCCCCAGATCCACAATACGCGCATTCCCGGCGGTAACCGTGAAGGGCCGCGTCGCATCGTGCTGCACGTCGAAAAACGCTTCGCCGCTTTCGATCTGCACCGAGCGGCGATTGCCCTCCAGCAAAACACGCACCGACGTATTGGTGTTGAGTTCGATCTTGGTGCCATCGGCCAGCGCAAGCGTTTCGTGACCGCCCAGCCCCGTCGCATACACCCGGCCAGCGGGTGCAGGTTGCAGAAGGTAAGCCAGCCCCCCAACAGCCGCCACCGCAACCACGGCGGCGATCTTCAATCCCGTATGGCGGCGCGCACTCTTTACGACCTCACGCGGGGCAACGCCGGTTTGGCGTAGCGCGCTCAAGCGGCCCGCGCGGCTCCACGCAGCTTCCACCCGCCAATACGTCACCGTGTTCGACCAGGATTGCGCGAGCCAGCGTTGAAACGCGGCTTCCTCTTCCTCCGGCCAAACGCCGCGATCTTTTTTCATCAGCCAATCCAGCGCCTGTTCTTCGGCACCGTTCATGCCGGCTGGCGCTGCGTGTTCCTGTTCACTCACGGCTTGCTCCTCAAATCATTGCCTTCGCCGTAAAGAATCCGGGTAAGGCCGCGCACCGCATCTTTCAGATGCCAACCGACGGTGGCCTCCGCGATGCCCATGCGCTGGGCTATTTCGCTCCACGAAAGGCCTTCGACCTTGCGCAGGATCACTGCTTGCCGCGCCCGCGGGGGAAGACGGTCGAGCGCCGCCTGGGCCAACCGCAATTCCTCGCGCGCAAGCACAATCTGCTCCGGCCCCGGACTTTCGATGGCAATGTTCAGCGCATCGATGTCTTCCACCGCCTCGATCGGCACAATCTGTTCGCGGCGAATGCGATTGATCAAAAGATTGCGTGCCACCGTGAAAACGAACGGCTGCACCGGCTGGGGAATCTTCTCGTTCGCCGCCTCGCAGACGCGCACGTAAACGTCGTGAACCAGATCGTCGACGTTGTTGCGGTCTTTCAGGCTGCGGCGCAGATATTGTCTCAACGTCGCCTCCAGAGGCAGCACCTCGCGGACGAACCAGTCGTGGAGTTCGGGCGCAGTGATCACCGCGCCACAATTCGAAATTGCGGTGGCTTCACGATCCAGCTCTGGTTTTTTGACCATCCCCGCCAGCGTCCTGTCCGGGACGTCATCGCCCCTCACTGGGACTAACAATCCGGAGCCCCGAACAGGGTGGTCCCAAACAGACTTTTTTTCGAGATTGTTGGCCGGGCAAGAATGTTGCGAGGTGACGGTGGCTTCGCACAGCGCAAAACAAGCATCGCGTTGCGCGATGTATCGAGTGTCCGCCGATCACTCCTCAATAGAGAAGCAAATCCGCGCGTGATCTACCGGCCCGCGTCCACCGCCGCGCAAGCCCTTCGAAAACAACCAAAAGTTGCCGCCAAGAAAAATACAGCCTTGATGACAAAGGGGTCAAAAACCATATCTTGCCCCAGGCCTTCCCATATCGGACCGAAGACGCCGAACAATGGCTCCGACACAGAAGAAAGGCGGCGGATCGCTCCGCCGCCTCCGCCAAGACGCCGCCCCCGGGAAAAACTAGCCGCCCAAACCGATACTGATGGTGGCGTAAGGTCCATTGAACCCCATCGTCCCGGAACGATGCGCATCAAGCCCGCGATCCATCGCCCCAAAGAAAAAGTCGGCGCGATAACCCATGTTCAACTTCGCATTGGTGAAACGATAAGACAGCGCAGCGAACCCGCCGACATTGGGAACGGTGACGCGGCGTGATTGCGTTCTGTGAACGGATTTGTGCTGTGTATTGTAGGGCGCGCTTCCGGCGTGAAACGTTTGGGCAGTGGCATCGTAATTGACCACCGCCTTCTGCCGGCCAAAGAGGAGAGCGGCATTGGCGCCCCAATCGACCGCAAGTTGGCCGTCGGACGGATTGCCCCACAATCCTGTCGTATTGCTCCATGACAAGGACGGCCCAACACCCTGGAAGCTGCTCGAACGCTGCAGAAGCAGCGACGACTTGTGATGGTAGTGCGCGATTAAATAGTAGTACTTGCCCAAAACATTGATGCCGCCATGACCGAGAAACCTAACGTCAGGCTGCGCATAAGAATGCCCCTTGGAGGCCATGTTCATCTGCGCATACCGGGCACCAAGACTGAAGACGGATTCCGTTCCGCGGCCAAACAAGCCTATGCCCACATCTTTTCCAACCTGAAAATCGAGAACGACATGAGCTTCGCTATTGTCGCCAGACTGAATGACATAGTTCGTGTGATGCGGCGTGTATATATAACGGCTTAAATACGTGGTCTTGTATCCTTGCCGCCCATCAAATGGAGCGCGCTGATCCAATCGCCGGTGGCTATGCGCGCGTCCGTAACGGCCGGAAAGGTTGAAAATCCAATCCGAGCCTGCGGGCTGGAATGAAACGCCGCCCTCGGCCCCGCCGCCGCGCCCCAATTCCTTTTCGATATCGGTGAAAGACGGAAAGCCGCCCGACCTTTGGCCATAGTAGTTCGAGCCGGTTGGTGTAGACGAATATCCCTTGGTGGTGAGGCCATCGAGCAGCGGCACGACAATATCGTTCGATCCCGTGACACTCTCCAGATGCCAGCCACCTTCAATCCACACCGTCGGACGGTCATCTGCAACCGCCGGTGCTGGAACACAGACCGCAAGCGCAATCGCCGAAGTGGTTGCCAGCAAACCGAAACGAATGTTGTTCTGCTTGTTTTGGATGATGAGTTCGCTCATTTTCCGTTCCCCCTTACCAGTTCTTTGTGATGCGGACGCCGAACAGCCGCGGATCGGTGAGGAAGATATTGGTGGTGAGACCGCTATCGTCGGAGTTCAAGAATGTCCCCGTAATCGCCGTGGTATTGAATACATTCTTCAAATAACCAACCGCCTGCCAGCCGTTCTGGTTCGTCAAAATCAGCGCAAGATTTACGTTTTTATATCCATGTATCTTGTCATAAGGATCGTCGTTGAAGACACGCGCCCACGAACTGGATTGCCAGTAGAAATCGCCATGCAATGTTGCAGCCCAATCACTGGTCACAGGCATGGAATATTCGGCCGTGAACGAAGTGGTAAAATGCGGCGCGTTGGGCAAGTCGTTGCCGCTCAAATCTTTGTCGAAGCCAGCACCGTTGTTGGGGACTGGGCCATAATCAATGCCGTTGAATTTGTTCTGTCCGGTGTATGGATCGCCCTTGGTGCCAGCGAATGGATCGAACCCAGGATAGGAACCCAAAGGTATGGGTTCATTATGCTGTGTCGTGGCTCCCGACATATCGGCTGTGTAAGACTTGCCGGTAACAGGATCGAGATGGATGGTGTAAGCCGTTCCACAGTCATCGGTGATGGCATAGGAGTTAGGGCCCTTGGACGGATCAAGTTGATAGCCAACTACATAAGCGGGCAGAATGCAGTTTGAAGCCTGCGTCACAAATGGCTTGACCAGCACCCAGTTCGGATTACCCGCCGTACGATCCATCAAGTCGACGGCCTTGGAGCCGTCGGCAAGCCGTGTCTGCTCGTACCCACCGGAGAAAGTGAATTTCAACCCCGGCGCAGGTTCCCATGTCGTTTCGAGTTCTGCGCCTTTGATGGTTGCATCGAAATTCAGATTGATAGATGTGCGATCGACGATTTCTGAAATCTGATAGCCTTTGTAGTCATAATAAAAGAGATTGCCGTTCAAAGTAAGCTCGCCATCAAACAGCGTATTCTTGCTGCCGAGCTCATAGGCATTGATGAACTCCGGCGCGAAGGTCAGCGGATGTTGTACACTGGCGACATCGCTTCTGCCGTAGATATCGAAAAGAGCGCCCGGTGGATTGGCGCCACCAGCCTTGTAGCCGTGGGCGAAGGTGGCATAGACAAGCGTCTGGTCGGTGAAGGTGAGTTTAGGCGTCCAATTGGCGGCGAAGCGTCCCGTGAACTCCTTCCAGTCCTGATCTACGATATCGGTGATGACATAACCATAACCTTGGGCAAGAAGGGCGCTGGGGATGTCGACGAAATGCTTCTGGTCGTCGGTCCAACGTAAACCGCCCGTAAGTTTGAGATCACTCAGGACGTTATAATAAATTTCACCGAAGCCAGCATAGGAATTGAGCACATAAGGGTTTTGGCTCAGAAAGTAGTTGTGGCCTTGATAATCCAGATTGTCGATTGGTCCGGTATCCGTCCAACCACATGCATATCCTGCACCGCCAGGATAGTCGGGGTTCACCACCTGCTTGTTCGTCAAGCACTGCATGGTGCTTGGGTCAGCTGGGTTTGCTGTTTTCACCCACTTGATGTTGTACATCGTCAAAGTATTGAAGAAGACGAAATAATTCTCTTCCGTCTCATAATGCATGAAGTTTCCGCCGAAACTGAAGTTAAGCGGACCACTGAAATTCGACGTCAGCCGAAATTCCTGATTGAATTGCCATGCGTGCTCTTCAACCAAGTCTTCCGCAACCAGTCGGTTGCTGCAACCCAGTTGCGGATCGCAGAAGTAACCGGTTGGCACAGCCTGACTGGGGTTGGAGCAGTTGTTTCCGCCGATGCTGATGCCGCCGCCCGGACATGCAAAGTTGCCGTCAGGTGAGATGAGGGTGGTGCCGAATATATCCGGTTCATATAAGAAGATACCCGGCTGGGTATTGAAGCGATTGTAGTCCTCGGTGGACCAGAGAAAGTCGTTGTTGTATCCAGTGCTCGACATCAGTGTGAGAGACGGCGTAACCGAATAATCCGCATTGAGCTGAAAGACGTTGTTTTTTGCTCGGTAATTTGGGTTGAGCGCAGACTCGATGACGCGCAAATCGGTGGACTGCTTTGTGCTTGCATAAGGGTCAAATAATCCACCCAGCACAAGCGATCGGCTCAGCGGATTTCCGAGAGAAAGGCCGAACCCCGCACCAATCAATCCTCCATAATAGGGTAATGATAGTGCGTTCGGTACCTGAAACGCATCGGGGCTATAGAGCGAAACCGGTAGGCAACCTTGGCTCAGGAATTCCTGACCCAGCCCACCATCCGCGCCGGCTGCTGTCGAAAATCCACCAACCGTTGCAGGCCCGTTGTCACGTTTGCAGAGCTGCTTACTGGAACGCAGTCGATCATCGTCTTCCTGGAAATGCTCCCAAACGAAATCGATCTTGAGACTTTCGATCGGTTTGAATGCGACGGTCAAACGGCCCGACCACAGATCGCGCCCATCGATGGGATTATCGGTCAAGCTGTTGAACGAATAACCATCCCGTTTTGTCCATTCGCCCGCAGCGCGGATATCCAGCCGGTCGTCGACGATAGGCAGGTTGATCATGCTTTCGAAGCGGCGGTTCTTGTAGTTGCCGATATCCGCGCTCGCCATCGCCTCGAATTGATCGGTCGGCTTTGCAGAGATCAGGTTCACCACGCCCGCGGTCGCGTTGCGCCCATAAAGCGTGCCTTGCGGTCCGCGCAGCACTTCGACCTGCGAAACGTCGTAGAATTCCTGTTCGAAGAAGTGATTTCTGATGAACGGCATATCGTTGAAGGCAACGGCCACTGCCGGATCGGTGGTCACGGAAATCGCCTGCGTGCCAATGCCACGCAACTGAATGCTGTAACCGCTGAAGTTCGTCTTGGTGAACGTCATGTTCGGAACCTGTTTGATCAGGTCCGGCCCGCCCGCGGTTTGCGTTGCCGCCAACTGTTCCTGGCTGAGTGCTGTGATCGCGATGGGAATGCTTTGAACATCCGCTCCGCCGAGCTTCGACGAGGTGACCGTGACAGTTTCAACCGCTGCACGCGCCGGCGTTGCCTGCGCCAGCATCAGCGGCGAGATTTCGGCGGCGTTCGACGATGACGAAGATGTGGCCGGCACGATCATCAGCGCGCCGGATGGGCGGCGATGCACATCGAAACCCGTGCCGTTCAAAATGCGCGTCAGCGCGGATTCCGGATTGAGATCGCCATGCACGCCCTGTGTGCGAACCCCGCGCACAGCCTCGCCCGAAATGATCAGCGACACCCCGGTCTGCTGCGTGTAACGATCCAGCGCGGCGGAAAGATCGCCGGCCGGGATGTTGAAATTCTCCGCTTGCGCCGCCGTTCCCAAAATCGCGGCGCATCCGCCAAGCGCCAACGCGCCTTTCAACCTTGCGAGCCTCTTCATGTCCCCTCCTCCATGTGGCCGCGCTGGTGCGGCGATGTTTTCAGTGCGACAGCACAACCTGTCCGTCGCGGTTTTCGATGTGCAGTTTGAAATAGGCCTGTGCGGCGTCGGCGAACGCGGCCACATCGTTGGCGGCAAACGCGCCATAGATGGTGAGCCGCGCGACCTTCGGATCGGCGATCACGATCTTGGTCTGGTTGTAACGGTTGAATTCCGCAGCGGCCTGGCCAAGCGTCGCGTAGCGGAATGTCAGCACACCGCGCCGCCAACCCAATTGGTCCGCAAGCTGCTGGTTGGATTTCCGCATGACGCGAATGGTATCGGCCCGTGCCACGGCGAAATCGCCCGGTTTCAACGTCGCGCTGTGCGCCCCATCGCTGGTTTCGACACGCGCACTACCTTCGACAAGCATGACTTCCAGCCGGTCTGGGAATTTGCGCAGCGAAAATTTGGTGCCGAGGTCAAGCACCGTGGCCCCGCCCGTCTCCACCACGAAGGGCCGGTGCGGATCGTGCTTGATCTGGAAAAACGCCTCGCCCTTGTCGAGCCAGGCCCGGCGCTCCGTCCCATCCTGTGCGATGCGCAAAGCGGAATCGGTGTTCAATTCGATCTGCGATCCGTCATTCAGCGAAAGGATTTCGCGATTGCCGACGGACGTCTGATAAGCCGTCCCCTTCGGCTGAAGGAAATAATCGGTAGCCGCAAGCCCAATGATCGCAGCGGCAGACAACGCCGCGGCGGCCTTCAACACCATCGGCCAGATGCCCGCGGGAAACCGCACCGACGGCCCCAAAGCCCGCAAACGTTCGGCGCGGTCAAGCGTCGCTTCCAGGCGATAAAACGCAACCTGATGCGCAACAGATTGGCCAAGCCACGCATCGAGTTCGGTTTGATCCTGCTCGCTCCAATCCTTCATGTCCTGCCGCGACAAAAGCCATTCGGCAGCACGTTCTTCGATGCGCAAAGCGCTTTCGGGTTCGGTCACGGCTGCTTCCTCGCATTGGCGGGTTCGCCGTAAATCAGATCGGCGAGTGCACGCACCGCTTCTTCCAGATGGCGCTTCACCGTTTTCTCGGTGATGCCCATGCGCACGGCGATTTCGCGGCGCGAAAGCCCCTGCACCTGTTGCAGGGTGAATGCCTCGCGACACCGCACCGGCAAACGTTGAACCGCATCGTGCAGGCGGCGCAGTTCGTCGCGCGCAATCAATTGCCGGTCCGGCCCCGGATCTTCGGAAGGCACCGCGCCAAGTTCCAGATCGGTGGCCGCTTCGATTGGCACAATACGTTCATGCTTCACGCGATTGATCAGCACATTCTTCGCGGTGGTGAAGACGAAAGCCTTGGTCGCCCGCGGAATCTCCTCCACCGCCGCGGCGAACACCCGGGCATAGATATCCTGCCGGATATCGATCAGGTCGCTCTCGTTGCGCCAGTTGTGCCGCAAGAATTGCATCAGCGCCGCCTCCAGCGGCAGAACCTCGCGGACAAACCAAAGCTTCGCCTCAGGCGCACCCATCCCTGCACCTTGATTGCGTGCCTCCGCGATTTCGCGATTGCTTTCCGGTGTCTCGCCCATCCCTCGTCCGCCGGGCCTTTCGCCGCAGCGCCACATCTATTGAGACAATCGGGATAGCTAAACGGCCCAAACGAGGCCGCGGGCAAGATGAGAAAAAGAATAATAAGGTGCGCGGGTCGCAGCCCGGCAACAATCTTACAAGCCAAAGAAAGAAAAAGGCGGCGGATCGCTCCGCCGCCCCTTTTCAGGAGATATGCCGCTCTCCCTTAGCCCCCCAGGCCGATACTGAGTTTCGCGAAAGGTCCATGGAAGTTCATGTCTGCGGTGTGCCGCTCGTCGACACCCGCATCCATCGCCCCGAAAAAGAAATCGGCGCGGTAGCCCAGGCTGACCTTCGCACGAGGGAAATTGATCGATAGCCCCGCGAACGCACCGATGTTGGGCACAGCGACGGATTTTGCGCGGGCGGGAGGCGAGACATAGGTGTTATAGACCAGCTTGTTCTGGTCATAACCCTGCGCCTTGTGAAACATCAGTCGGTCGTGATGCGATGTGTGGTGACTGACCGAAGCTTTCTGCCGCCCAAACAGCACCGCACCGTTGATGCCGAAATCGACCGCCAGATCGATATTGTCCGGATTGCCCAGAAGCGGCGCCGAGTTGGACCAGGAGAGCGCAGGCCCGATGCCATGAAAGCTGCGCGCAGTCTGGCCGCGCATCAGATAGCTTTGGAAACGCAGACTGTATTTGGTGTACGGCGGATACTGGTCGTGCTTGTAAGCAAGAATGTTGGGAATCGCATCCACGCGAACCGCCGATTTCGAGATGAACTGCGCGAAACGCACACCGAAATTTACGGTGGACGTGGCGTGGCGCCCGAACAGGCCAAGCCCCACGTCGCGGCCGGCCTGGAAATCCAGCACCATATGGCTTTCGGTATAACTGGCCCGCGAGTCATCGAATAGCGCAAGCGACTCCGCGTATTTGTCGTTGGGAAAATAGCCCAGGAAATGGATGCGCTGGTTGGAGGTGCCGATAGAGCCTTTGACCATCGGGATGGCACGCTCCACCATTTTGTGACCGGTGGCGCGGCCATAGCGGACCGACGCAGAGAACGTCCAATCCGAACCTTTGGGCTGGAACGACAGCTTCCCTTCGCCGCCGATGGCATTGGGCGGCGGACTTTGCGCCGCAAGCGGCGATACAGGTTCGAATGGATTGGGAAAGCCCGGGTCGATCAGCGTGCCGTAACCGTAGATCGACGGAATCGGGCCCCACGGACGGGCCTCCAACGGCACCGGATCGACAACAAAGCGCGGTTCGAACCGATCTTGCGCCTTGCTGATCGATTCAAGCTGGCCGCCCACTTCGATCCAAAGCGTAGGACGGTCGCTATCGTCACTCGCCGCAGCAGGTGCAAGGGCTGCCACGAGAAGAGATGCAGCCGAAACGGTCGTCAGCAAGCGCCAGCGGCGATTTTCGCGGCCCTCGGTACAATTCATCAATTCGCTCATTGGTTCCCCCTTACCAATTCTTCGTGACGCGAATGCCGATCAATTTCGGATCGGTCAGGAAGACGTTGGTCGTGAGACCGGAGTCATCGCTGTTAAGAAACGCGCCCGTGATGGCTGTCGTGTTGAAAACGTTCTTGTCGTAAAGCATCACCTGCCAACCGGCCTGGTTCGTCAGGATCAGCGTGAGATTGAAATTTTTGTATCCGTGCAAGCGGTCGTAATCGAGATCGTTGAACACGCGCCAGAACGAATCCGATTGCCAGTAGAAATCGCCGCGCAGCGTTCCCGCCCAGTCGGATGTGAATGGCATGGAGTATTGCGCACCGAACGAAACCGTAAACGGCGGCGCATTCGGCATCTGGTTGTGGCTGATGTCTTTGTAAAAACCTTCGCCGCCATTGGGCGCCGTTGCCGGATCGAATCCGATATAGCCGGGTATAACGGTGCCTGTCGGCGCAGCCGTCGTGGGATTGAGTACATAAGGCAGGTCGGTGACAGGATCGATATGGTTCGCGATGTTATCGGCGGTGTATACGTTGGTGCACGATCCGCGACTGGTTGGAAACAAATAGGTCGGGATAATGCAATCCGATGGGTCGTTCGGCGGCGGCCGCACCACAATCCAGTCTGTGTTGCCGGCCGTACGATCCATCAGGTCGACCGCCTTGTCGCCTTGCGCCATGCGCGCGTCTTCATAACCGGTGGAAAGATTGAACTTCAGGCCAGGAAGCGGTTCATAAGTGGCTTCCAGCTCGGCACCCTTGATGTGGGCGTCATAGTTCAGATTGACCGCTGTGCGATCGACGATTTCTGAAATCTGATAGTTCTCGTAGTTGTAATAGAACGCATTCGCGTTGAAGGTCAGCGAACCGTCGAGCAAAGTGTTCTTGGTGCCAAGTTCGAAGGCATCGATGAATTCCGGCTTGAAGGTCTCGGGATGCGTGGCGGAAAGAATGCCGGTATCCACGCCCACATTACCCGGACCAATGGTGACCGGACGCGGTGGGTTCGCACCGCCCGCCTTGTAGCCGTGAGAATAGGAAGCGAAGAAAAGGCTCTGATCGGTGAAACTGAACTTGGGCGTCCAATTGATGACCGCACGCCCCGTCAATTCATCCCATTGCTGGTCGATATCCTTCACCACCGGATAGCCATAGGAATTGGCGGCAAGAAGCCAGCTTGGAATGACCGGGAAATGCTTGCGGTCTTCCGTCCAGCGCAGCCCCGTCGTCAGTTTGAGGTCCTTGAAGATAGAAAGATTAGCTTCGCCAAAGCCCGCATAGGAATTGAGCACGTAGGGATTCTGGCTGAGGAAATAGTTGTGGCCCGTATCGTCCACGCTTTGAAGCGGATGCGGGTCCATATAGATGCAGCCAAGGATGGGATAACCGACCGCAGCATTGCCCGGCGATTTTCCGTTGCGCATGCAGTCGGCGTTGTCGGTGACGTTGGGAACATAAGGTCTGTGGCTTGCAATCCCATCCGAACCCATCTTCGCGGCGAACATGCTGAGGGAATTGATGAAGACGTAATAATTTTCATGCGTTTCATAATGCAGGTAATTGCCACCCGCGCTGAAATTGAACCGACCTTCGAAATGGGATTCCAGCCGGAATTCCTGGCTCGCCTGCCATGATGTGGCTTTGACGAGATCCTGCGCGATCAACCTGTCGCTGCAGCCAAGTTGGGGATCGCAGAAAGCGCCGGTCGGCGACAGAACGCCTTCCTGCACGACACGCCCGTTGGTCGTATCGAAAGCGCCCGGAAGAGTGTTGAACCGGTTGAAGTCTTCCGTCGACCAGAGAAAATCGTTGCTGAAGGCGCTTTGCGAAACGAAAGCCAAAGCCGGAGTGATGGCATAGTCGGCATTGAACTCGACGATGTCGTTCTTGACCTTATAGATCGGATCGAGTGAGGACTCGATTATGCGCAGATTGGGCGATTGCGTGGCATTGGCGTATGGGTTTCTGGCGCGAAACACGGCATTGCCATAACCCGCCGTCGCACCGTAATACGGCAGCGAAAAGCCGTTCGGCACCTCGAAGGATTCCGGCGAATAAAGCGATTCAGCCTGGCACCCCTGCGCCGGGAAGCTCGTGAAATTGCTACCGGTGGCCTGGAACGGCACGCCTCCTACCGAAGTGGGCGTGGGATCGGTTTTGCAGAGCTGTTTGGCGCTGCGCATCCGGTCATCGTCTTCGGAGAAATGTTCCCAGACGAGATAGGTCTGCAGGTTCTCCAGCGGCTTGAACCCAATGGTCACACGCCCCGACCAAAGATCGCGGCCATCGATGCGTGCATCGGTGTTTTCGTTGAAGCTGTAACCTTGTCGCTTGGTCCATTCGCCAGCGAAACGAATATCGAGGCGATCATCGACAATCGGGATGTTCAGCATGCCTTCGACACGGCGCTGGTGATAATTGCCGATTTCCATGCTGGCCATCGCTTCGAACTGATCGCTGGGCTTGGCGGGAACAAGGTTCACCACACCGGCCGTGGCGTTGCGCCCATAAAGCGTGCCCTGCGGCCCACGCAGCACTTCCAACTGGCCGAGATCGAAGAATTCCTGCTCGAAGAAATGATTGCGAATGAACGGCGTGTCGTTGAAGGCAACTGCCACCGCCGGATCGGTCGTCACAGAAATCGCCTGCGTGCCGATGCCGCGAATTTGAATGCTGTAGCCGGAAAAATTCGTTTTGGTGAACGTGAGGTTCGGCACCTGCTTGACCAGATCGGGCCCGCCCGCGGTCTGCGTGGCGGTCAACTGCTCCTGGCTAAGTGCGGTGATGGCAATCGGAATGCTTTGCACATCCGCCCCGCCCAGCTTCGACGACGTCACCGTCACCGTTTCCACCGATGCGCGCTGCGATGGCGCGGCCTGCGCCAATTGCAGCGGCATCACGTCGGCCGGCGCGATCTGCGAAGAACGTTCCCGCACAATCGCAATCGCCCCCTCTTCCTGATGCTTGATCAGCCCGGTGCCGGAGAGGATGCGGCTCAGCGCGGCATCGGCCGAGAAATCGCCTTTAAGCCCGTTGGTGCGCATGCCCTTCACCGCATCCACCGGTACGAGCAATTGCACGCCGCTCTGCGCCATATAAGCGCGCAACGCCGTGTCCATGTCGCCCGCGGGAATATCGAAGCTGGCCGCATTCGCCGCCGCCGCCAGGCACGCGATGCTGCCGCCCAGCATGGCCGCGATTTTCAGTGTGTTCTTTCGCATTGTTCCCCCTCTGCAATACGCACGGCGCTAAGCCGCTTACGATTTTTTCCGGTAGACGATGATTTCGTTGCCGCGTTTTTCGATGGCCAGGCCAAACGCGAATTGCGCCGTACGCGTGAACGGCCCCACGCTGCCCGCATCGAAGATGCCGTTGATCTGCAGCCCCGCCGCTTCCGGCGCGATCACGATCTTGGTGCTGTTGTAACGGTTGAATTCCGCTGCCGCCTCGGCAAGCGTCGCGTGATCGAAAACAAGCTTGCCCGTGCGCCACGCCAAACGTTCGGTCACCGCACGGGTTGGCATCTTCTCCACCGACATCGCGTTCGCGGTGACGATTGCCACGTCACCCGGCACAAGATCGGTTGCATGGTGCTGAAGCGCGGGGTTCGCGGTTTCAAGCCGCGCGCGGCCTTCGATCAAGGTGACCTTCAGGCCCGCCTTGCTTTCCCGCACCGAAAATTTGGTGCCCAGATCGGTTATGCGATGGCCCGCGGCGAGCACCATGAAGGGCCGCGCGGCATCATGGCGGACATCGAAGAAAGCTTCCCCACGCTGCAACTCCACCGTGCGCCGCCACGGCGTGATCTTCGCCACGATGGCCGAGTTGGTGTTGAGTTCGATATGCGTGCCGTCATCCAGCGTAAGCTTGGCGCGCTGGCCGACGGCGGTGCCAACAACGCGTTCCTGCGACAGCCAATTATAAGCGAACACCGCCCCCGTGATGCCAACCACACAAGCCGCCACCGCGAAGCGAAAGAACGGGCGCGCGGTTTTCGGTTTCGTCACGCTTTCCGGGCGCATTTGCGAAGGTTTCAGCGCGGCAAGCCGCTCGGCACGCGTCCACCCGGCTTTCAGGCGCCAATAGGCCGCCAGATGCTGATGCGATTGGCCTAGCCACGCAT
>Ga0265331_10000954_pt1 | contig 23010 bp, 25 predicted proteins | sample 41923metaG_FD_202088 | JGI IMG/M metagenome (GOLD analysis project Ga0265331, IMG submission 202088) | Rhizosphere microbial communities from Carex aquatilis grown in University of Washington, Seatle, WA, United States - 4-19-23 metaG | ecosystem: Host-associated > Plants > Roots > Rhizosphere... | reverse complement strand
GGGTTCGGTCAGCAAACTCAGCACCTTCCGCGATGGGTTCCGCATTTTGTGGACGATCCTCGTGTTGGTGAAAGAAGAACGGCCCATGCAGTTTTTCTCCCTTCTGGCCTTGGCGATTGCGACTCTGTCCACGGCATTGATCGCGCCGATTGTGCTGGAATTCTTCCGCACCGGCCTCGTGCCACGCTTGCCGACGGCGGTTTTGTCGATGGGGCTCATGATCCTCGCCTTCCTCAGCCTCGCCTGCGGGTTAATTCTGGATACCGTCACACGCGGTCGGCGCGAAATGAAGCGCATGCGCTACCTGAACATTCCCGCGCCGGGGCAGGAATGATCAATCGTGAAACAATTCGTCAATTCCTGAAATTCGGTGCGATCGGCTTCGCGGGCTTTGTCGTTGATTGGGTGTTTCTCCATATCGGGTTGGATTGGCTCGGTTTTGGCCATTATGGCAGCGCGTTTTTTTCGTTTCCCTTCGCCGCCACCTTCACATGGATCGGCAACCGCCTGTTCACCTTCCGTGGCAAAAACGAAGGCAGCATCCATACCCAGTGGGTGAAGTTCCTGACCGTTTCCGCTGTCGGTTTTGTGTTGAACAGGGGGACGTATAGTCTCCTCACGGCCACTCTGCCCTTGGTTTACACTTACCCGATCCTCGGCCTGATGGCTGGAACCGGAACCGGCATGTTTTTCAACTTCTTTTTTTCGAAGAAGCTGGTTTTTAAGTAATTTGTTGAGATAAAAGGATTTTTTCTATCTTGTCTTCGATAAGGCGGCTTCTTATTGTGTTTGTGCTGAGGCGATTAACAACAGAGGATTATTATGTCAGAAAATATTACCATGCCGAGAGTGGTTGCTGATTTTTGTAATGCCATGAGACGTCAGGTGTTCTCGCGTTCCACCTTGTACACTGCAGCAACCACGGCCATTGTTTCCACTGCTGTTGTTGAGGCTGGTTTGACGACCCCCCGCACAGCCTTTCTTACCTCTGCCGCTTTTCTTTTGGGGTATTCTGCTGGACGTCTCAATGCCAGAAGGCCTGTCCTACAGGTATATGCTAGAAGATTTCTTCATGCTTTGAGAGGACAACTTGCCCCTCATTGGTAAAAAAGGCGATTCCAACAAAATTGGAACCGCCTTTTCTTTTACCCTTCAGGCTCCGATTACTTCGCCTTCATCATGGCGAGGGCCGTATCTGCCATGCGGTTGGAGAAGCCCCATTCATTGTCGTACCAGCTCATCACGCGCACAAAGGTGCCGTCGATGACCTTGGTTTCGTTCAAGGCGAAGATCGACGAACGTGGATCGTGGTTGAAGTCGGTCGATACCAGCTCTTCGGTGTAGGTGCCGAGGATGCCTTTCAACGCGCCTTCGGTCGCCGCCGCTTTGATGGCGTTATTGAGTTCGTCCACCGTGGTCGGGCGTTTGGCGACGAACTTGAAATCGACAACCGAAACATTCGGCGTCGGCACGCGGATCGATGTGCCGTCCAGCTTGCCTTTCAGATCGGGCAAAACCTTGCCGACCGCCTTGGCCGCGCCGGTCGAGGTCGGGATCAAATTGATCGCGGCGGCGCGGGCGCGGTGCAGGTCGCTGTGCATCGTGTCCACGGTGCGTTGATCGCCAGTGTAGGAATGGATCGTGGTCATGAAGCCGTGCTGGATGCCGACGGCCTTATGCAGAACCGACGCCACGGGGGCGAGGCAGTTGGTGGTGCAGGACGCGTTCGATACCACCGTGTGGCTGGCTTTCAGCTCATGATGATTGACGCCGTAAACCACGGTGATGTCTTCATCGGTGGCGGGGGCCGAGATCAGGACTTTCTTCGCGCCCGCTTGCACATGCTTGGCTGCGTCGTCGCGCTTGGTAAAGCGGCCAGAGCATTCCATCGCCACATCGATATTCAGATCGCCCCAGCCAAGCTTGGTCGGATCGCCGACTTGCAGACCCTTCACGCGCTTGCCGTTGATGATCAGGTCGTTGCCTTCGGTCGTCACATCAAACGGGAAACGGCCATGCACCGAGTCATATTTCAGCAAATGCGCGTTGGTATGCGCATCAGCCAGATCGTTGATGGCGACGATTTCAATATCGTTGCGACCGGACTCGATCAAAGCGCGAAGAACCAGACGGCCAATACGGCCAAAACCATTGATGGAAACGCGGATAGGCATGGGTAAAGGCTCCTTAAACGTGGGTGGTCATATATCGGTCAGGTTTTTTAGGGCTTTTGCAGCTCTTTCGCAAGCGCGACGACATGTGCCGCCGTAATCCCGAAATGCTGGTACAATTGCTCAGCCGGGGCGGAGGCGCCGAAGCCGGACATGCCGACAAAGCCGCCGGTATCGCCGATGATGCGATCCCAGCTCTGGCGAATGCCGGCTTCGATCACGATGCGCGGCGCGGTGCCGAGAACGGAGGCGCGGTAATCCGCATCTTGTTCGTCGAACAATTCCAGACAGGGGGCGGAAACCACGGCGGCTTTGATGCCTTCTTTTGCCAACGCCTCACGCGCTTCGAGGGCCAGTGAAACTTCGGAGCCGGTGGCAACCAGCGTCACATCGCGTTTTTCATCCATGCCCGCCAGCACATAGGCCCCCGTCGCCGCCAGATTTTGCGGGCAGGTTTTGCCGTCGCGCGAACGCACCGTCGGCAAAGCTTGGCGCGACAGCGCGAACAGGCTGGGGCGGGTTTTGTTTTGCAACGCCGCTTCCCAACATTCCGCCGTTTCAACGCCATCACAGGGACGGAATACCAACAGGTTCGGAATGGCGCGTAGCGCGGCCAGATGTTCAACCGGTTGATGCGTCGGCCCGTCTTCGCCAAGGCCGATACTGTCATGCGTCATCACGAACAACACGCGCTGATGCATCAGTGCGGCGAGGCGAATGGCGGGGCGGCTGTAATCGGCGAATTGCATAAAGGTGCCGCCATAGGGAACGATACCGCCATGCAACGCCATGCCGTTCATCATCGCGGCCATCGCGTGTTCGCGCACGCCGAAATGGATGTAGCGCCCGCCGTAATTCCCCGGCGCGATGTCGGCGAAACCTTTCACCTGCGTATTGTTGGAGGGCGTTAGGTCGGCGCTGCCGCCGACCAGTTCCGGCATCGCGGGCAGCAGAGCTTCGAGAACTGTGCCCGATGATTGCCTCGTCGCGTGCTTCGGCTTCTCCGCCGCGATTTTCTGCTTCAGCGTATTAATGGTGTTTTCCAAAAATCCTTCGTCGATATACGTACCATAGGCAAGCCAGAAAGATTTCGCAGCAGCTTCTTTATGACTCTTAATTTGTTGTTCATGCGCATTGATGCGATCTGTCCATGCAAGATTTTCTTGATGTCCTCGTAAACCTACCTTGCGCCACGCTTCCAGCACATCGGCGGGAATCTCGAACGCCGGGGCATTCCAACCGAGCTGCGCACGCGCAGCGGCGATTTCCTCGGCGCCGAGGGGCGAGCCGTGGACGCCATGCGTGCCTTGTTTCTTCGGCGCGCCGAAACCGATGATGGTACGGCAGGCGATGAGGGATGGCTTATCCGTGACCGCAAGCGCGGCTTCGGTGGCGGCGGCGATGGCGGCGGGATCATGCCCGTCCACCGCCTGCACATGCCAACCATAGGCGCGGTAACGCGCCTGCACATCTTCGGTGAAGGAAAGGTCGGTCGAACCGTCGATGGAAATTTTGTTGTCGTCGTAAAACACCACCAGACGGCCCAGCTTCAGATGCCCCGCCAGCGACGCGGCTTCGTGGCTGATGCCTTCCATCAAATCGCCGTCGGAAGCGATAACGAAGGTGCGGTGATCGACCAGATCATTGCCGAACCGCGCGTTCAAAATCCGTTCCGCCAAGGCAAACCCCGGCGCGGTCGATACGCCTTGGCCGAGCGGACCCGTGGTCATCTCCACACCAATCTCCACATCATGTTCGGGATGCCCCGCCGTGATGCTGCCCAGCTGGCGGAAATTCTTGATGGCCTCCAGCGTCATCTTCTTATAGCCCGTCAGAAAGCCGAGCGCGTAAATCAGCATCGACCCGTGACCGGCCGACAGAATAAACCGGTCACGATCCGGCCATGCGGGATTGGCGGGATCGAATTTCAGGAATTGCGAAAACAACACCGTTGCCACATCGGCCATGCCCATCGGCATGCCGGGATGCCCCGATTTGGCCTTCTCCACCGCATCCATCGACAAAGCGCGGATGGCGTTTGCCATATCCTTATGGCGCGGATGAACGGCGGCGGAGATGGGGCGGGCGGCGGTGGCGGCTGTTGGCATGGTCAAAATCCATTCTGGCGGTGAATCTGCCGCCAAAATGCCGGAAGCGGGGGGATGGCGCAAGTAGAGTGTTTGTAACGGATATTTGCGCCTATCTCTCGCGGAGATGCAGCACAAATGATTGCATTATCAGTGCGTTACCTAAGCCGCCCCAAACCGGTCCTTCGCCGTTCTCAACGCCCCGAACACGGCTGCTGGGTCGGTGCCTTCGGCGGCGAGGCCGATGTGGCCAAGGGCTTTTTGAAAAAGGACGTCGTCGGCGCGGAGGAAGGGGTTGGTGAGTTTCTCGACACTCAGCAAGGTCGGGATTGTCGCCCGTCCCTCCTTGCGCCAGGCGATGACTTCGGCAACGCGGGATTTCAGAGCCTCGTTCTTCCTATCGACGGCCAGCGCGAATTTGGCGTTGGCTTCGGTATATTCGTGCGCGGCGTAGATCAACGTATCGTCGGGCAGGGCGCGCAGGGTTTTCAGCGAGGCCCACATTTGCGCCGCCGTTCCCTCAAACAACCGTCCGCAGCCGAGTGAAAAGAGCGTATCGCCGCTGAACAAGGCCTTCAGTTCCGGAAAATAATAGGCGATATGGCCAGCGGTATGGCCGTGGGTTTCGATCACCTGTCCGCGCAGGGATGAAAAAGTAACAATATCACCCTGCCGCACGCTGCGCGACATATCACCAATGCGCGCGCTCTCTGCCGCGGGGCCAATGATGGGCGCGCCATAGGCTTTCGCCAGTTTTTCGTTACCGCCGATATGGTCTTTGTGATGGTGGGTGTTCAGGATCAGGGCGAGATGCAAGTCTTTGGCTTGCAGATATTTCATAACCGGCGCGGCATCGCCCGGATCGACGACCATCGCCAGCCCCAGATCAGCATCGCTGATCACGAAGATATAATTGTCGCTAAAGGCCGGAAGAATCTCGATATGAAAAGCCATAGAGGCAAGTTTCGGAGAATCGTGCTAATAAGTGATTAATGCACAACGATGTCGTCGATTTACGCGAATTTTACCTTGGTCCGGCGGGGCAGGCCGTGCGGCGGCTGCTTCGTGCCCGTTTGCGCGAAATCTGGCCAAATTGGCGCGGGGAACGGGTGGCGGCCATCGGTTATGGCGTGCCCTTGCTGCGGCCTTTTTTGGGCGAGGCCGCCAACCTCGTCGCCCTGATGCCCGCTGAACAGGGGGTAGCCTACTGGCCGCGTGAGGGGCCGAATGTCTCCAGCCTCGTCGACACGCGCAATCTGCCTCTGGCCGATAATTCCATGGACCGGCTGATCTTCATGCACGCGCTGGAAGGCGAAACCGACCCGCATGCTTTGTTGCGCGAGGCGTGGCGCGTGCTGAAAAGCAACGGGCGGATGTTGCTGATCGTCAGCAACCGTCGTGGCCTCTGGGCGCACAGCGACCGCACGCCGTTCGGCACCGGACAGCCTTATTCCAGCTTCCAGATCAAAAACAGTTTGCGTGAGCAAGGTTTTCTGGTGGACCGCCTGTGGCACGCGCTTTACATGCCGCCATCCGATTCGCGTTTATGGATTTCATTGGCCGACGGATTTGAAAAATATGGCAAGCGGTTATTCCCCGGCTTCGGCGGTGTGTTGATGGTGGAGGCCAGCAAACAGCTCTACGCCCCCATCGCCACCAAATCCCGCATAGCCTCCCGCCGTCTGGTTCTGCCGCTCCCCTCGCCCATGGGCCATAACCCCCTACCGGTGGGGCGGAGTGAGATAGATAAAATGCTATAAATTTTAAACTAGACATTAGTGAAGAATCTGTACAATCCGCGGCAGTATCAAATGAATGAGAATCCGCTCATCGCGTGTATTTCGGTTTGACGGCGTCTTTTTTTAAAGTGCCCCATAATTAATAGGAAACATAAATTAAAATTAAACCGAGAGGATTTGACAGATGAAATTACACAAAATATGCGCGACGAGTGTTTTGGCGATAGCCGCGTTTTCTTTTATAACCTGTGCGCCCATTACGGCAGCGCGAGCAGAGCCTGCCCCTGAGTTGATGTTGAATAGCGATGGACGATCTTTGGTAACAAAAGATAATAAGCCCTTCTTCTGGCTTGGGGATACGGCGTGGAATATGTTTTACAAGCTGAATCCCGTATCAGCTAAACAGTACTTTCTTGATCGCAAGAGTAAAAGTTACAACGTTGTTCTGGCCATCGTGTTGTCTGGAGCGCCACAGCAAAAAAATCTTTTGGGTGAAACCACTTTATTAACCCAAGATCCGAAACGGCCTTGGAGCGCAAAAAATCCCTACGATCCCACAAAGCCGAATGAAAAATATTTCGCGAATGTTGATGCGCTTGTGCGCGAAGCTAATTCGTTAGGCTTTGTTGTCGGTCTTGTTCCCACATGGGCTGTGAACGTTACGGGGGCTAATGCAATTTTTAATGAGACCAATGCAAGGGTTTATGGCGAGTATCTTGGAAAACGTTATCGTTCATCCCAAGTGGTATGGATATTGGGGGGCGATCAAGCAGCAACCGGTTATGAAAATGTTTGGCGTGCCATGGCTGAAGGTCTATCTGCCGGAGACGGTGGCAAAGGGCTAAAAACATATCATCCGGGAATTGGTTCATCATCCACTTGGTTTGAAAATGACAAGTGGTTGTCGTTCAATTCCATGCAATCCGGTCATAGTCGGACTCGCCATGTAGGTTCGGAAGAGTTTGATATGGTTGCGCACGACTACGCGCTTAATCCTGTAAAGCCCGTCATTGATCTGGAGTCGGGATACGAAAACATTCCTAACGGGCTTAACCAAGGGCGCACCGACACAACGTCGGTGCCTTCTGACCAGCGTTTGTCAGATTACGATGTTCGAACCAAAGCGTATTGGAGCGTGTTTAGCGGGGCGTTTGGATACACCTATGGTGCCTTTGGTGTTGTTGTTTTTCATGTGCCTGGGGATTCGAAGCGATGGGGAATAGATATTGAATGGCAGAAGGCCCTGCAATTCCCTGGGGCCGGACAAATGAAATATCTGCGCAGCTTGATGAGCGGTACGGCAATGCAGGGACGCGTGCCAGCGCCAGAACTAATAGCCTCCGATCCAGGGCAAAACTATAATCGCATTATGGCTTTGCGTAGTCAGGATAGCAGTCACGTTCTTGTGTACAGCACATCGGGGCAGCCGTTTAAGGTTAACCTTTCAAAACTTGTTGGTCATAAAATGATCAACGCGCGTTGGTACAATCCTCGCGTTGGGGGATATTCGCCTATTGTCCAGATAACGCCGCCGAACGGCTCGTTCAGCGCGTTGCCTGTGACTGAATTTGTTCCTCCGTCGCGGGAAACCAGTCTGAGGCCCGGCGGCATTCCTGCTGCTGCGATCAGTCCGGGGCATGATTGGGTGCTCGTCTTAACTGCTTTCTAAGGTCTGAACGCAGGGGGGCTTGCTGGTTCGGGAGGGGCTATGTCGCGATTTATCGCAACGTCTCCCTCTCCGCCGCAATGCGGTGTTCCAGTGCGTCGGCGTCTTTGATGATGTCGATGGCGTTGTAGCTGCGGCTATAGAGGGTTTGGCGGAAGGTCTCGACCTGCTTTTCAAGATTTTTCAACTTCGTCCGTGCGCGTTTGTCGTCCGTATCGATTGTGTCGAATTCGACCACCAGATTATTCAACCGCCGGTCATCCGCATCGCGTTCGCTGTCGGTTGATTCCATAACCGGAGGCGCGGCGACTTGTGGTTGCTCAACAATCACCGGTTGCGGCGCGATTGGGGCGCTCACGACCCGTTGCCAAGGCACGAAACACCGCGCGACATAGGGATAATAACCCGCAGGGCTACGGCAGTAATAAACCGTCGATGGCGGCGTGGAGAAAGATTCCACTGGCGCAGGCGCGACGATGACGGTGGGCGGGATATAGGGGTCAGGATAGGGATAAACCGGCGTCGGATAAAAATACCAAAGGCCACCGACGATCCACCACCAACCGTCGCGCCCGCCATGAGGACCGTTGAACCAGCGACCCTCGCGCCAATGATCGTAATCATGTTCATGGAAATGGTGGATGTCGCCATGGCCTTGCCATATCTCGACATGGCTGTGGAATCCGCCATCGTGATCGTGTCGGTCGCCGTCATGCCCGTGATGTTCATCCGCAAAAGCAGGGATAGCGGTGACTATAAAAGCGGCGGCAAGCAGGAAGGAAGTTTGCTTCGACATGGCGCGATTCTCCCGATGTGAGAATGCCAACCTATACCGCAAATGCGGCGGGATTAAGGAAGGGGCTGGATTTGGCGTTCCATCTTGAAAATGCCATAGTTCAGGCCTTGGATGAATATCTTGCGGTCCCCCCTTTCCGCCAACGCGATGTGAGCGACATGGAAGAACAAACAAAAAAGAGCGTTTTCCCCCTGCGTTGGTTCGGCGCGCTGGTGCTGGTCGTGATCGTGGTTGGCGGTATGGTCGCATGGCAGAAACAACCCGCCGCGCCGCAATTCGTGACGGCGCATGCGGCGGTGGGTGATGTGGTGCGCGCGATTACCACAACCGGAACCGTCAACCCTGTTACCACGGTGCAGGTCGGCGCCTATGTTTCCGGCACGATCCAAACCCTGTCCTGCGATTACAACACGGCTGTGAAGGCGGGGCAGTTATGCGCCAAGATCGATCCGCGCCCCTATCAGGTTCTGTATGACCAAGCCGCCGCCAATCTCGCCAGCGCCGAAGCGCAATTGAAAAAAGATCAGGCCAGCTTGACTTATGCCAAAGATCATTACGACCGCGATGTCGGACTACAGAAAAGTGGCAGCGTGTCAAAAGACACGCTCGCCAATGACCGCAGCGCGTTTGATCAAGCCGCCGCGCAAGTCGCCGTTGACGAAGCGAGCATCAAGCAACGCCAAGCCGCGCTGGATGCCGCCAAGGTTAATCTTGATTACACCGATATCGTCTCGCCCGTGGATGGTACCGTCGTTTCCCGTTCGATTGATGTCGGACAGACGGTGGCCTCCAGCTTCCAGACCCCCACCTTGTTCCTGATCGCCAAAGACCTGACGCAAATGCAGGTCGATACCAATGTCAGCGAATCCGATGTCGGCGGCGCGAAAGTCGGGCAGAAAGCGTTGTTCACCGTCGAAGCCTATCCCGACAAGATTTTCGAAGGCAAAGTCATGCAAGTGCGTCAGGCACCTATCACGGTGCAGAATGTCGTCACTTACGATGTCGTCGTTGGCGTTGATAATCCCGACTTCCAACTCCTCCCCGGCATGACCGCCAACACGCGCATTGTCACAGATGAACATGACAAAGTGCTGCGCGTGCCGGTACAGGCCTTGCGCTTTTCCCTGAAGAAGGGCGAACAGACCGAGGTTAAAGCGTCGCGCGTCTTTGTCATGCGTGACGGCAAGCCGGAGCGTGTGCCTGTCACCGTTGGCCTGTCGGATGGTACCAACACGGAAATCTCCGGTGACGGTATCAAGGATGGCGACGAGGTTGTCGTCAATGAAATCAAATCCGGCGATGCGAAAGCGGGTGCCGCCCCCGCCCGTTCGCCACTACGGCTTTGAGGGCGGCATATGCCCGAACCCGTCATTGAAATCCGCAACGCCACCAAAACCTACCAGCTTGGCGAGGTTGAAGTGCGGGCGTTGCGCGGGGTGAATGTCACGGTCGAACGCGGCGAGTTTGTCGCGATTATGGGCGCGTCGGGTTCGGGTAAATCCACCTTGATGAATATCATCGGTTGCCTCGACCGGCCCAGCAGCGGCCAGTGTTTGCTCGAAGGGCGCGATGTCGCGGTGCTGGATGATGAACAGCTGGCGCATGTGCGCAGTCTGCGCATCGGTTTTGTGTTCCAGAGTTTCAACCTGCTGTCGCGCACCAGCTCCGCCGAAAATGTCGCACTGCCTTTATTCTATTCAGGCCGCATGGCGGGTAGTGCCGAGCGTGTGAACCAAGCCCTGAAGGCCATCGGACTGGCGGGGCGCGAACAAAATTACCCCAGCCAGCTTTCCGGTGGCCAGCAGCAACGCGTGGCGATTGCCCGCGCCTTGATCAATGATCCGGCGATTTTGCTGGCGGATGAACCCACCGGTAATCTCGATTCCAAAACCGCCGACGATATTATCGCCACCATTCAATCTTTTAACCGCCAGCATGGCTTGACGGTGGTGATGGTGACGCATGAACCGGATATCGCGGCCTTCGCCGATCGTGTCATCACCATGCGCGATGGTGTCATTGTTTCCGATGTGCGGCAAACGGCGCGGGTGGCGGAATCCCATGCTTTGCCGGCGTTGCAAACCAAGATCGCCACACTGTCGCTCGATGCGCCGCGAGGCGGCGACATGGTGGCGTTTTCGCGTATGGCGTTGGTCGCGGCGTGGCGCGCGCTGATCCGCAACAAAATGCGTTCGGCTCTGACGATGCTGGGTATCTTCATCGGCGTGGCGGCCTTGATCACGATGGTCGCGGTGGGGCAGGGGGCCAGCGCGTCGGTCAAGGCGCAGATCGAAAGCCTCGGCACCAATCTGGTGATTGTCATGCCCGGTGCGACGACCGCCAGCGGCGTGCGCGGCGGTTCCGGCAGCGCATCGACCCTGACGGTGGGCGATGCCGAAGCGTTGAAAAAAGAAGCCTCCGCCGTCGCCGATGTCGCGGCGCAGGATCGCCAGCTGGCGCAGTTGCAATATGGCAGCCAGAACTGGAACACCAGTGTGCAGGGCGTATCCCCCAGTTATTTGTCGATCCGAAATTGGAAAGTGGTGTCGGGGCGCAGCATGAATGACGAAGACAATCGCACCGCCGCCCGCGTCGGTTTGCTGGGGCAAACCGTGCTGAAAAATCTTTTCGGCCCCAACGCCAATCCGGTCGGCGCGATTGTGTTCGTCAAGAATGTGCCGATTGAAATCATCGGCGTTCTGGAAGCCAAAGGCCAATCCGGTTATGGGCAGGATCAGGATGACGTTGTGCTTCTGCCCTTCACCACCGCCGAACAAAAAGTCTTGGGCGTTTCAACGCCTAGCCAAACGCAAGCAAATCCCTATATCCCCGCCGCGCCCGCCAATCCGTTCGGGTTGAAACCGAAACTCGCGGGCTATGTGAACACGATTTATGTGCAGGCCGTCAGCACGGAACAAGTACCGGCGGCGGTGCAGCAGATCACCAAAATTCTGCAGCAACGCCACCATATCCAGCAAGGCCAGACCGACGATTTCGGGGTGCGTAACATCAGCGACCTGACGCAGGCGGCGGAAAGCAGCAGCAAGATCATGTCGGCACTTCTCGCGGCGGTGGCTTCCATCTCGCTGCTCGTCGGCGGGATCGGGATTATGAATATTCTGCTGGTGTCGGTGACCGAACGCACACGCGAAATCGGCATCCGCATGGCCATCGGTGCGCGGCGGATTCATGTGTTGTTGCAGTTTCTGGTCGAATCCGTCCTCCTCAGCATCATCGGTGGCGGGGCGGGTATCCTTGCGGGGGTCGGTATTTCGGCGGCTATCTCGACTTTCGCTGAATGGCCGGTGCTGTTGTCACCCTTTGCCATGATCGTGGCTTTCCTGTTTTCGGCGGCGGTGGGCGTGTTCTTTGGCTACTACCCCGCCCGCCGCGCCGCGCATCTTAACCCTATCGAGGCTTTGCGGTTCGAATAGAATCGCCTAACGCCATGGCCGCGCTTTCTTTCGATTGACGCCGGAAAGCGGCTTTGCGTAAGCTTTTGCATGAGGTTTTTCGAATCGGCATTCAAGGAGCAAGCCAGTGAACAAGAATGAATTTATCGCTGCCGTGCATGACAACAAGGAATTGCAGGAACTGGGATTATCCAAAAATGCCGTTGCCGCCGTTCTCGATGCCTGTCTGGCGACGGTTGAACATGCGTTGAAGCGTGGCGATGAAGTGCGCCTCGTCGGGTTTGGTAATTTCTATGTGTCGAAGCGCGAAGCCTCCACGGGCCGCAACCCGCGCACGGGCGAACCCATCAGCATCAAGGCCACCCGCCAGCCGAAATTCCGCGCGGGCAAGCAATTGAAGGACGAAGTGAACGGGGCGAAGGCTTAAGCTTTCTTCCCGATGCTCACCAACACATCCCGCCAATAGCGCAGCGCGTAAGCGCGCGTGAGGTATTCAGCGGCAAACGCCGCCGCACCCGCGCCGAGTTTCCGTGCCAGTTCCGGACTAGCTTTCACCTCCGCCACCCGTGTGACGAGGTCGGAAAGGTCGGCGCGTACCGGCACGTAATGTTCGAATGGACGCAGCTGGTCATAGAAAAATTCGCGGAAAGGCCGTTCCACCAGAAACACCGGACGTCCCGCCTGCATCAGCAATTTCAGCCGCCCCGAATAGCCCGCGCCGCGAATATCCAGCAACATGCTATAAGCGGCATGGTCGGGCAGGGATACATAATGGCTGGCGGGCAAACGCGTATCCGTTCCCGTCGTTGGCGGCAACCAATTCATGCCGATGAATTCCATCAGATCCGGATGTTCTTGCCCGATTTCCAGCAAACGCAGACGCGATTCATCCATCAGCGGATTGCCGATCCAGAAAACCTTGTCCTGTTGCGGCGGTTGCTGACCAGCTTCGGCAATCGCGGCGGCGGTCGCGGTGTAATCGGTAATCCCTGCCTCCGGCCAGCCGCCATAGATAAAGTCGGGCACCGCGATAATGTTGGGGCGGCAAGCGTCGGTGACGGAATAGGTCAGCACATGCGGCACGACATCAGCCAGCGCGTTGCAGGATTCGGGATTGTCGAAACTGCACAGGAAAAAATCGAAGGACAGACCGGCAAAATCCGGCGCGTAGGTCAAAAAGACTTCGCGAAGGATAGAAAGTGTCGCTGGATGGCGGCTCTGGTAGCCGCCGCGATCTTTGACTTGAAGATCGGGGAAGGTGCCTTGAACACGGATGACGCCCTTATTGGCACCGGATTCACCAGGTTCTGACGGGGCCGACATCGACATGGACGAATTGCGAGTCGGGATAATAACCGACACCGCCGCGCTGCATGGCCAAAGCCGTGCGATGGATGCGTGTCAGGGGCGTGCCGGGCATACGCAAATCAATCGCCATGCCGCGGGTGTGATAGCTGTGCTTGGCGACGCCATCGGAATAGCTGGCCAACTGCATGTTGGTTTGCGGCGAACGGTAGCCGGAGATGATTTCAATCGTGCCATGATTGCCAAGGCGGGTCTGCAAATCACGCAGCAAATCCATCAGGCGCACATCCATCGGATGCGTCGCGCCGGAATAATGGTCGCGCAGAATATGGTTAATCTTGGCCAACGCGCCACGGCCATATTGCCCGTCGCGCCAGTAATCGACGCGCAGCCTTTCATCGGTGTGCAGATTATGGAACGCCAGTGACCGCACGCCCTTAAAGCGCGGCACAGCGGCCAAAGCCGGAGACGCCACCGCACAAGCCACGGCACCAAGGCCGAGGCTGAGGAAGTTACGACGGGTTTTATCGAAAGTGCGGTGCATGATCCCAATCAAAGCACGTTAGAACTGACTCGACCAGAGTACTCTCTTTAACCAAGGCTGTCAAAAAACGGTTTTAACTTCCCGCGTATTCCGCCCAGCACTCCGGCGTTTCATACACGCGGATGGCGGCAAGTTGCGGCAAAGTCGGCGCGATTTTTTGCCAAATCCAGATGGCGATATTCTCGGCGGTCGGGTTTTCCAATCCTTTGATATCGTTCAGGCAATAATGATCGACCTGCTTGATGACGGGATCAACCGCCGCTTCGATATCAAAGAAATCCGCGACAAAGCCCGTCTCGGCATCGACCTTGCCGTCCAGCACGATCTCGACGCGATAGGAATGGCCGTGCAAACGGTGGCACCGGTGCGTTGCGGGTACTTTCGGCAGGCGATGGGCCGCCTCGAACGAAAAAGCTTGGCTGATTTTCATGGGGGTTCAATAAGTCAAAAACCCCTGTTTCCGCAAGCTTTTTCGCCGAAGCTGCCAATCAGAAGCTATACCCAACGATAAATTTCACCGCGACAGGCGCAACCAATTGATTGCCGCTGACATTTTGGGCCACGGGCAATTCGACATCGGTGTACAGTTTGATCTTGTTGATGTCGTATTCCACGCCGGGTGAGATGAACAGGCGGCTATAGCCCGTATCTTCCGGATGCGCGTTCACCCCGCGATCCCGCATTTTCGCCGAGCCGATCACCTGCATCAGCGGCGCAATCTTTCCGGCCTTGCCCAGATCAAAGCTTTCGTAATAAACGCCTGTCGCCACATTGATTTCATCGCCGGGGCGGTAATGATCCTGTACCGCGACCGGTTGTGCCCATTGGCCGTGGACGAACCAGTTGAAATCGCCTTTTTCTGTCAGCGTTCCCATATGGTACGCGCCGATCAGCAGATCGGTGCTGCCGGTACCTATCTGCGTGTCGCGGTCGAAATTCTCCGCCGTGAAATTGCCGGTCGGCAGTTTCAGGCCGAGCGTGAGGCCCGTTGACATATCGGGCGACAAGCCGGTGTAAATCGCTTTCAACCGCACATCGCCGAAATCTTGGCTGTGGAAGGTCGGCGCGTCGCCCGGATTGGGATCGTCCGTCTGGGTTTTGAAATTACGGCTCCAGTACGGTACTTCCGCCTCCACACCCCAGTGGCGGTTGAACATATATTGCCCGCCCGCCGTGATGAAATCGGTGTGGATCAGCTTGTCGGTGTTGTCGCCGCTTGGTGCGCTGTGGGTGCCATGCCAGTTCTGCGTCTGGTTCAGATAATCATATTCCAGCCAGACCGAACCGCCTTCGGATGTCGGCATCATTGATCCGGTGCTGACATCGAATACGCCGCAACCGCAGGCGCAGGCATGGGCGGCGACCGGCGACAAAGCGACCGCAGCGGCGGCCATAAGCATAAGCTTCTTCATGGTAGAGATTCCTCGCATAAGTTTGATGAAGCCCGTTTCCCGAAAGGAAAGGGCGATAGGTCGATCAAAAACTTAGGCGAGTTGGGGCGGCGCGCGCGGCCATGCGGCGGCGTTGGGTGTGTAAGCGGCAACGCTTTGTTGTGGTAGCGCAAGGTTTGAACCCGTCGTGCCATAAACCACCAGTTCCACAACATCCGGCGACACGAACCCAAGCGCGAGATTGCCGAGGCTTTGGCAAATCGGGCAGGGCAGCGGTGCTTTGTTCGGAGTCGGACTTTGCTGTTGCTTCTTATCCGCACCATCCATCGCCATATGGCAAAGCGGCGGCATGTTGCTGCTCAGCACCGTCGCCGGATGATGCGCCAGCGGCACCAGCGTCGGCAACAACATCACCCACAACGCCAGCCATGCGGCAGCGCGGAAGACATGACAGGTGCGGAAGTGTTGTACGAAAGACATGAGCCGTCAGCGAAAAGGATGCTGCCGCTTTACAATCTTTTCTCGCTTTTGGGAAGGGTGTGACGAAAGCTTATTGGGTATTGAAAGAAAAAGAGGCGCTTCCTACTATTCTCCAATCCATGCGCCTATCATCGGGGCGGTTAGCACTGGTCTCGCCGAAAGTTGCCATTGGGCCAATCGAAAAGACGGCCTTTCCTTCCTTCGACAGGGGCGAAGGACCAAAAACGCCGACTTGCAGCGAAGTCGATAAAACCGGTTTCTTGCCGCCAAACGTATCACCTTTGATGCCAAATCCAAATGATGCGAAGGTGTTGGCGAGGGAGAATGACGAAATGTTGTTTGGTGTTGTTGTGCCCAAGGCATTTCCTGAAAACATTTCCTGTAAAGACTTCCCGTCAATCTGCAGGTTCGCATTTGCGTTGTATGTTTTTTCCGGAGGATTAAAGCTTGCATTGATCAGCAAGGCGGTTGGGCGCAAAAAAGGCAGGGGTGAATCAGAAAAACTTTTTGCGCCATAAAAATTCACATCAAACGACGGCTTGCCATCAAGGCCTAACCCACGAACGCCGATCAGACCTGCCGACACTACAGCCTTAGCCTCCTCGATTGTTGCCAGCTTGCATTTGATTCCCGCGTTGGTCGCCGATAAAGTAACATGCTGATCAAAGTCGCCATCTGTGCCTACTTTAAATGCACAATTCGTTTGCCCGATACGCAATTGGGTGTCGTGACTAAAATCGACGGCGCCTCCAGAAAACTTTCTAGCCGCTCCGGAGAAGAATACTTCGTTGGTGGTGCCTGTGTCTTGGGTATGCGCGGTGGGGAATACAATGCGTTCGTCAGGAAGCTCATCCTCAGCTAAGGCCGCGGTCGGCAGGCTGCTGACCAAGAGTGTGGCGGCGCAACGTTTTAATAAAGACAACAGATCTCTTTTCTTCATAATCATATTCCCGATTATATGGCCCTGTATTTTTCAGTTTTCGCGCTAGGTTTTGTGCGGGCGCATCGCTAAATAGGGCTTTAAATATGGCAAAATTATGAGTCTTTTATATCATTTTGGAAGGGTGTACGTCCACAGTCTAATTGCTTTCATGTGTGGTAAGGGCTACGGTAGTATCTCGGTAACCTATTACCGCCCTGTATAAAAAAGAGGTTTCCCATGACCATGCTTAACGAAGACAATCTGAAGCGCAATGTGAAGGACAAAGACACGTGGCTGCGTTTTGTCTATCTGGTGGTGTTCGGCATCGCTTTTTATCTGTCGATCCTGTTAACTTTTGCCACCTCGGTGTTCCAGTTTCTGGCGAAGCTGTTTGGCGGGTCGTCTTTTGATGGTTTGGCTTCCTTCGGCAACAACCTCGCGGCCTATCAATCGCAGGTCACGCGCTTTCTTACCTTCGCTTCGGATGAAAAGCCATTTCCCTTCGCGCCGTTTCCGGAACACGGTGCTACGCCGCCAGCCAACGTTTCATAAGCCGGTTGACGGTTTCCGGTTGTTCGAGCGGCGACAGGTGTCCGCAATCCGGAATCATGTCCAGACGCGCGTTCGGAATGCCTTCGGCAATCTCGCGTAAAATATCCGGTGGCGTGATCGCGTCCTGTTCGCCGCCCAGCACCTGCACTGGACAATGGATATTCCGTAAATAGGGGCGGCTGTCGATACGGTGCAGGATCGCGGTTTGCTGTTTCTGGAACGCGTCGCGCCCGACGCGTTCAGCCATGCTGGTGATGATGTCGGTCAGGGCGATGTCGTCCGTCCGGTCGGGATGGATCAGCATCGGCAACAGGCGCGGCGTCACCCCTTTGAACTGTCCCGATTTCGACATAGCGAGCAACAGCCGCCGCCGTTCCTGCTGCGCCTCCGTATCCGCCCGCGCGCTGGTGTCGAGGAGGCAGAGACGAAGCACCCGATCCGGCGCCTGTCGCATGATCTCCAGCGCGACATAACCGCCCATCGACAATCCCGCCAAAGCGAATTGCCGTGGCGCATGCGCCAGAACATCCCGCGCCAGCGCATCAATCCGGTCATGATGGGTCGTGTTGGTGATACGGCATTGCGCCATATCCTGCAGAAACGCCACCTGATGCTGCCAAAGCGCATGATCGCAAAGTAAACCTGGGACGAGGAGGAGAGGAAGGCGGGAGGACATAGTTGATTCTCAATCAGCAAAAAGGAAACGAAAGTTGTCGTAAGCACGGTGGTATCCCCCTCCCGCTTGCGGGAGGGGTTAGGGGTGGGCAGGGCGGTTGGTCTGGGGGATATATTTCGTGGTATTCGATTCCAAGTGGCAACCTCACCGCCCACCCCCAGCCCCTCCCGCAAGCGGGAGGGGAGTTGCATCGCTCATTCTGAAAACACATTCATCAAGTCGTTCGCCAAGTGGCAAGGCGGCACCGTGACGAAGCAAAGCACGAATTTTACGTTCGGCAACGCGGCGCGACAACCACAGAACGAAACTGATCCAATGCGGCGTGTTCGGCATGGCGGTGAATAGTTGCTCGCGGTCGAAATCGTAGGGGTGGGTATAGGTCCACAGAACCTCATCCGCCGCCGCGCGTTTCAACCAGTGCCGCGTTATGAAAAACGGCAGTGCGTAAAGATAAATGCCGCCGAGATAGGGCAGGCGGTAATTTCCCGCCACCGGCAGCGGAAATTCGATCAGGCCGTTCGACCAACGAAAAGCCTTGCGCGGCGCATCATTGAATCCATACAACGACGCGCCAGTCGGCATGATGCTGGAGGAATAACGAAAGCCCAGCTCCGCCAACACATCGATTGCCCATTGGCTTTGCGGTGTCAGCGAAAAACGTGGGGCGCGAAAACCGATGACCGGTTTTCCGGTCAATTGTTCCATCCGTTCTTTGTCGGCGCGGCCCTCGGCTCTAAATCGTTCCGGCGTTTCCTTGGTCAGCGACACATGCGCATGCGAATGATAGGCCACTTCATGCCCCCGCGCCGCGATGGCGCGGATCAGCTCTGGCGCGGATTCGGCGACGCGACCAACGGTGAAAAACGTCGCGCGGCATTGGACTTCGTCGCACAGATCCAGCAGCCGCTGCGTCAGCGCGACATAACGCCCGTCCGGCGCGTAACGTTCGGTGGGGTCTTCCAGATCGATGGTGAAGGTAACGGGCATAGGCGCACAATAAAGCCTATTCAGCCTCTGTGGAAGTGCCGGACGGAAATCAATTCGCCTTGTTCTGCAGATAACTGCGGGCGATGCGGAAATCGTGTTCGGTCATGTCGTCGAAACTCTCGACATTCATCCGTTCCTGCACATCGTGGCGCAGGGCTTCTTCGTTCAGCCCCTTCTGGCGGGCGGTGTAGAAAACCAACGCGTCCAGTTCGGTTTTTTCATAACGATTAATCGGGCGACGCGCTTCGCCAACCCATGATGTAATCAAGCTGCTGCTGACGGCGGTCAGCATCGTTGCCATGCACAGCATGCGCAGCGATATGGTGACGCGTGGTTTGGCTTTGTTGTCTTGCTGGGTTTTCGGCAATTCATCCGCGCGCAAAATTTCGCGCGCCAGAGTCACAATTTTTTCGCCACGATCATACATAATATAAACCCAATGGTTCGCCGTTTGCGCTGTAATCGCTACGTTATAAAATTCACGTCGGTGTGGATAGGTTATACCACAAAATAACTGCAACTAATAAGGGTAATCCCGAGCATGCCTATCGTATCTTGGTTAAGCGTTTTTAACTCTCGTTGTTAGCTACGTTTCGCGCGTTTTTGGCGCAGCATCTCGTAATCCAGCAAATCATGGATCTGCGGACGGATCTGGCTGATGCTCTTCTTGCGTTCGCCGCTGTCTTGCAGACGGCGGTAAATGCTGGTCGCCATCGCGGCGAAATCGCGCGGGTCGAGTTTGCGGTTCAGCTCTTCGGTGATTTCCTGCAAGCGCGTGATGATTTCAGTCAACAGATCCAGATCATGCGCGAAACCGTCGCCCTTGTTCGACACTTCCAACGCGGCTTCGTTGTCGCCCATCAGCAAAGCGGGGGTGGTGCCCAACACTTCGGCCAAAGCCTGAATGGTGTCGTAGCGCGGAAAACGCGAACGGCCATCCAACATGTCACGCACGGCGGTCGCGTTCATGCCAGCCTTCAAAGACAGACTGCGGGGATTCAGATTCCGCTGTTCCATCAGTAGGCGCAAATTGCGCAGCCAGTTTGGCGCCGTGTTTGGTTTGGTTTTCGTCATAATTCCCTTCTAGCTATTTGTTCGGTTTCTGTCAATGGGAAAAAAACTTTCAACCATGGAAACATCCCAGTGCTTGTGCGACGCGGCTTCATAAGGTTAACGGCCAAAATCCCGACCATCATTCCGGCCACAATATCGGACATATAATGCGCGTTAACCATAACGCGGCTGATCGACAGAATCGCGCCGAAAGCGAGCCACAACCAACGCCCGCGTGGGAAAAAGACGATCAAAAGATACGCCGCCGTCGCTGCCGTTGTTGTGTGTCCCGACGGCATGCTGTTCCACACCGAATGAAACGTGAAGGGTCTGAAGCCGTACAAACCTTCGCGCAGCATTTCGACGGGACGCGCGCGACCAAGGATTGGCTTCAATGTATCGGTGATAAGGCCGGACAAAGCGATGCTGCTAAAAAAGAAAAACAGATTATGCCCGTACTTCGTCACCCGTTGTTTCTGCGCTTCCGTCAACAAACGCGAACGCGCGGCGCACACGCAAACGATCAGCGCAAAACCCGATGGCCACAAATACCATTTCGATTTGGCGAAGTCGGTGATGGAGCGGAAAAAATTGATGAAGGCGGGATGCGCTGCGTCAACCCCGCGCATAAAATCCGACACAGGCCGATCGACGAACGTGAACAGAAAAAATTCGACCGCAAGAAAGCCGAGAATATACAACAGGGGGCGTGTGAACCGCGTCATGGATAGACAGCTTCCGGTAATTTGGTTTGGGGCATTAGGTAGAAAGACAATTCCGTTCCCGATCCATGCCCAATATTGATGCCCTCGACAACCGTGCCGACAGGGTAGGGCTGTAACGGAAAATCGGCGGAGGCGGTTAGAAACTGTTTCAGTAAACGCCTGCTGACGATCCCCACGCGGCAGCGGTCGCTCTGCATTTCCGCGGCGGCGTAGACGCCGTTCGGTGTGAATTTGGTTTCGCTTCCGGCGAGGAAAGCGAGGCTCGGCTCCTCATAACCCGCCGAAACGATTTTGAAAATCGGGCAGGGGGCAAGGTTTTTGGCTTGCTGCATGATTTCGCGCGATACCCAGAGACGTTGCAGGTTCGGCAAAGTATGTCCAATCGCCATGCCCGAAAAAAGCATCATGCCGAGTGTCAGAACCATCAGGCTCGCTTGTTTCCGGCGTTGAAGGAAAAACAAAAGCCCTGCGCTCTGCGCGATCAGAAAAAGTCCGGAAGTCACGATTTGCAACACATCAATCCGGTGATCGACGATAAAGGGTAGTGCCGCGAAGCCAACCGCGAAGACCATGCCGACAATCATCCAAAGGCTTACCGCCGTCATCATCCACCAACGTTTGGCCGAGGCGGCGAGGATGGGAAAGCCATCCAGAAACGCCTTGGCGGTCAGTAGCGCGATGGCGGGATAGGCAGGCAAAATATAATGCGGCAATTTGGTCGATGAGATTTCAAACATGATCCATGTCGGCACGATCCAGCCAAGGCAAAAGCGCACCGCCTGATCGCGCCGTTGGTGCCACGCATCGGGAATGGCCAGCAAGGCGAACAGTGAAAACGGAAAAAACATCACCGGAAAAGTCGCCAGATAAAAACCCGGCGGCATAAAGCCGCGTTCCTGTCCTTGCCAAAGCTTGGCCAGAAAATCATGCCCGCCCGCTTGTTGCGTAAACTGCCCGTGGCTGGCGAGGTTGATGGCGATAAACCACGGCGCGATCAGCGCGAACGTATAAGGAATCCCAATCCACGGCTTCAGGCGAGCAAACCATGTCAGGTTCTTATCGGTGAAACGCAACCACAGCAGCGTGGCCACCACCGGCAACAGAATAACTGGTCCTTTGACGAGAATCCCAAGGCCGATAGCGGTCCAGAAGAGGAAGGCGTTTAACGTTGTACCCACCCCGCTTGCGGGGGGGGGAGGGGGGGGCTGGTCAACAGGAGTGCTTGAGTTTACCAGCCCCCCCTTTATCCCCCCCGCAAGCGGGGGGGAATAATTACCAATATAAGCCCTCACCAACCCAAACATCGCCACCATCACCGTCGCCAGCAAAACCGCATCGGTCTTTGCCAGATGCGCTTCGACGGTGAGGTCAAGGCAAGTGGCCAGCATCACCGCCGCCGTAAACCCCACCGCGCCATTGAACAGCAACGCGCCAATCGCCGCCGTCATCAACACCGCCACGGTCGCGCCGATCAGGGACGGAACGCGGTAGGCCCAGATTTCGTCCCGATGCTGCGGGTTTAATAAACGCACGCTGAAGGATTGCAGCCAGTAAATCCCGATGGGCTTTTTATAACGCGGCGTACCGAGATAATGGATATCGACATAATCGCCGGTCTCGATCATCTGCTTGGTCGCTTGCGCGAACAGCGATTCATCGCGGTCGGTCGGCGGCAGCGCGACGATGCCATTAAGAAAGAAAGCGAGGCAAAGGAGGATGAGGAGGGCATAAGCGCGGAAAGGTAATTGCTTTGGGTCAAAACTTCCAACGTCATCCCGACGAAAGTCGGGATCCAGCGCCGCGCGTCTGCGCGGCATAAATGTTAAAAGGTTGTGCAAATTAATCATGCGTGAGTCATATGCTCGCTATCGCTCGCGCTGGATTCCGGCTTTCGCCGGAATGACGATTCATTTTATCCAGCCGCATCGGGTTTCTTGCCGTGGATGAAGTACAGGTTGCGCAGGTAAATGAAAATACCGAGGCCCTGTCCCAGAATGAAAACGATATCCTGCTGATGCAGCGCGTAGATGAACAGAATGATGCCGCCGCCAAGACTGAAATACCAAAAGGTCTGCGGCACGATGCTTTGTTTGACGCGCTCGCTCGCGATCCATTGGACGATGAAACGCCCCATGAAAAGACTCTGCCCGAACAGGCCGACCAGAACCCAGGCATTGAAATGCGTTTGAAGCCAAGCGAGAAGAGACGGCATAATTCTACCTTTGATAGCGACGGGATGTTTATAATCACCCGCCATGCCCTTCGGCAAGGCAGGCTTTCAAAAACCAGACAGCGCATAAACTATTCCCCTCCCCTCCGGGGAGGGGCAAGGGGCGGGGTGGTGGTCGGGATGATCCTATGCTTTCCCTTATCGTGCTTGATGGTTGCTGTAACCCCGCCCCTAACCCCGCCCCTAGGGTTGAGACTCATTTAAGCCACCAATAAAGGATGGAAGCAAGGCAAACGGCGTTGAGGTAAGTAACGGCGGATTTGTCGTAACGGG
>Ga0265331_10000953_pt1 | contig 23021 bp, 26 predicted proteins | sample 41923metaG_FD_202088 | JGI IMG/M metagenome (GOLD analysis project Ga0265331, IMG submission 202088) | Rhizosphere microbial communities from Carex aquatilis grown in University of Washington, Seatle, WA, United States - 4-19-23 metaG | ecosystem: Host-associated > Plants > Roots > Rhizosphere... | reverse complement strand
GGGCATCCATGGCGCCGCGCGTACGGTACCTGCATGGCGTGCACCCGGTTTGCCGCAGCATGGGCCCCCTCTTTCGAGGGGGTGACGGATGAAATTAACGATTCAGAAACCTGACATCGTGGCCCTGGCGCTCGCCCGCGGATGGTGCCGAATATGCAAGGCATTGACCAATCACCTTCAACCGCAGATGATACGGCGATAACCTTGTTGGTAAAGGGCTCGCCTTCGACCATGCGGCTCACGCTCCACACCGATTACGCTCTCCGCGTTCTCGTCCATGTCGGCCTCGAAGAGGGGCGGCTGGTGACGATCAGCGAGATTGCCGAGCGCTTCGCCATCTCCAAGAACCACCTGACCAAGGTGGTGCACCAGCTCGGCAAGGCCGGCTATCTGACGACGGTGCGGGGCAAGTTCGGCGGCATCCGGCTGCGCCTCCCGCCGGACGCGGTGCGCCTCGGCGCGCTTATTCGCGACACCGAAGAGGGTTTCGGCCTCGTTCCCTGCGAACGCGGGGAGTGTGGGGAGGGCGACGGGGAAGCCTGCAAGATTCAATCGCACTGTGTCGGCCGGAAGGCGCTGGCCGAAGCGGTGGATGTCTTCTTCGCGTCGCTGGACCGATATACCCTTGCCGATCTCCTCGCCGTCGAGAGTGGCGCACACCCGGAAGTGTATGGGGCCTGACACGCGCCGCGAAATGGTGTATTCACAGAGTCGTCCGGGCGGCGCGCCAGTCCCCGGCTGCACGCGTTGGGGGGAGCGCCAATGGCCACCATGGAATCGGATAACGAAAACGAACGGCGGGTCATCGGCGAGTTTCTCGATGAGCTGCGCGACACCGCCAGCGGACTTCATGTCCTCCTCGGCAACCTGCGGTCAAAAAGCGTATCGGCGGCCGATGGGCTGGCCGATATCCGCCGCAATTCCCACAATCTGCGCACCCAGGCGCAGGCCCTGGCGGTGCCGCTGATCAAGCTGATCACCCACCGCCTCTATGAATACCTGTCCGATCTCAAGGAGCTTGGGCCGGCCGAAATCGACGAGATCGAAATCTTCCTGACCAAGATCGAAGCCGTGGCCGATGGCGAGCCGGTGGCCGAGGCGGACGTGCCCAGGGTGGTTCGCTCGCTGCCGGCCAAGCGCGCCGCCGACATCGATTTCGGCAAGATCGAGAAGAAGGACGTGGAAATCCTCCTGGTCCTGCCCGAGAAGGCGCTGTCGCGCATCGTCGAGCGGGAGTTGGCAAATTGCGGCTACCGCACGTCGCTGGTGCACGACGCCTTCGAGGCGATCGAAACGGTGGTTCGCACACGTCCCGAAATGGTGATCGCATCAATGGAACTGGGGGTGTTGTCGGGGGTCGACCTCGGCTGTGCCCTGGGGGCGATGCCGGCGACCAGCGGGGTCCCGTTCTCCGTGCTGACCAGCTACGAATATGGCCACCCCAAATTGAAGGGCCTGCCGCCCCGGGCCGCAGTGATCCGCAAAGGCGGTTCATTCGGCGACGACTTGGCCGAAACATTGGCCCGTTTCGGCATTACCTGAGCCTGTTCGGCCGCACCTGCCCGCACTCCTGAAGCGCGGCTCCGCCCCCCGGCGGAGCCGCGCTTTCCGTTTGTCCGGCGGTCGGATTGCATACAATTTTGGCTGAACTGCATACAATCAACCGGATTCAAAAACATTAGCGCGTGCATCTAACGCAACGTTTCGCGTCATTGGCGCTACTCAGAGGGGAGAAAGGATGTTACCGTCCTCCGGTTTCATCGGCGGGAATACCTGTGCATGCCATCTGGAAAAGGCACACGACCCAAGAAGGGCACTCGTGCCAAAAAAGTCTCCAAGGCGGACCAGGCACAGCAGAAGCTGGCCGACGCGCTCCGCGCTGGGCAATACCAGGCGAATGCGCCGGTTCCCGAACTCCCCACCGCGGAGAGGTTCGATATCGGCCGGACGCCGGCGCGCGAAGCGATCCTGCAGCTGGTCGCGGTCGGGCTATTGGTGAAGAAGGACAACCACCGGGCCCATGTGCCGAGCCTGGCCAGGGACTGTGTCCTCGACCTCGTCGATGCCTTCTTCGAGATCGAGGCGGCATGCCTGCGCCTTGCCGTGCTCCACATGACGGCTGCCAAGCGGATAGAGATCCGGCAGATGACGAAGGCATTGCAGGCGCAGGCGGCCCTGCCCGATCTGGTTGCCGTGGCGGTGGCACTGCGCAAGTTCGTCCGCGCCAATTGCGGCAACCGCGAACTGGCCGCCATCGCCGAATTCGTCGAGATGAAGTTCGGGCCCTATCGAAATCTCGAGGTTGATGCCGACAAGCGCGACCTGCGCTTCGCCCGCATCTTGGCCAAGGCGCTGTCGCGGCCGGAGGGGCAGGCGCCGGTGAGGTCGTTGCGTACGAGAATGCTGGGGATCAGGAAAGCGATCGCGGAAAACTGGCGCTCCTAGCCCGCCAGGGCGATCACCTCGTGGGCACCCTCCCAGATCATCCGCAGTGCCACCCCGACGATCATCAGAAGCCCGAAATGGGTCAGCCAGCGGTGGCGCTGCAGCAGGCCTGCGATCAAATTGGCGGCGAAACCCATCAGTCCGACCGAAAGGGCCAACCCGACCACCATCACCGCCATGTGCTGGCGGGCGGCGCCGGCCACCGCCAGGACGTTGTCGAGCGACATCGACACGTCGGCCAGCACGATCTGGGTCACCGCCTGCCTCATCGTCTTGTCCGGCGCGGCGCCTTCGGCCCCGGAGAGTTCCTTGTCGCCGAATTTGATCTCGCGCCACAGCTTCCACGCCACCAGCAGCAGCAGCAGGCCGCCGGCCAGCGTCAGGCCGACGATCTGCAGCAACTGGATGGTGAAGGCGGCGAAGACGATGCGCAGAGCGGCCGCCGCGACGATACCGATGACGATGGCGCGGCGGCGTAGGTGCGGCTCCAGGCCGGCGGCAGCCATGCCGACCACCACCGCGTTGTCGCCGGCCAGGGCGATGTCGATGGTGACGACGGTCAACAGCGCGGCGAGGCTTTCCCACATGGCCGGTTCATCCATACAGCAGGCGGCAGGCGACGATCGCCGCCGCAAGCCCGGCCGCGTCGGCGATCAGGCCGGCGGCAAGGGCGTGGCGGATGCGGCGGATGCCGACCGCGCCGAAATAGACGGCGATGACGTAGAAGGTGGTCTCGGTCGAGGCGTAGATGGTCGACAGCAGGATGCCGGCCGGGGTGTCCGGCCCGGTGGCGGCGTTCTGCAGCGACGCGGCCAGCAGGCCGTAGGCGCCCGAGCCGGACAGGGTGCGCACCACCGCCATCGCCAGGGCCTCGGGCGGCACCCCCAGGGGGGCCAGCAGGCGGCCCGCCGGGGCCAGCGCCATGTCGAGGGCGCCGCTGGCCCGCAGCATGCCCACCGCCACCAGGATGGCGACCAGATAGGGGATGATGCGGATTGCGACGGCGAAACCCTCGCGGGCGCCGTCGACGAACACCTCGTAGACGCGCACGCCCCGGGCGACGCCCAGGCCGAGCAGGCCCAGCACCAGCACCGGCACCAGCCACGGCCCGGCGGCGCGGCCCCAGGCGACCGCCAGCGCCGCCAGCAGGACGGCAACCGCCAGCGCCGGCACCACCGCCCATGGCGACGCGGCGGTGGCGGCGGGTTCGGTCCGCGTCTCGGGCTTTCCCTCCAGCGCGCGCGCCGCCGCCACCGCCGCCGCCGAGGCGACCAGGGTGGCGATCAGCGTCGGCGCCACCACCGCCGCCGGATCGGCCGATCCCAGCGAGGCGCGCAAGGCGATGACCTTGGTCGGCAGCAGGGTGATGCCGGCGGTGTTGATCGCCAGGAACAGGACCTGGGCGTTGCTGGCCGCGCCCTGGCGCGGATTGAGGGTCTGCAGCGCCTCCATGGCGCGGATGCCGAAGGGGGTGGCGGCGTTGCCCAGGCCCAGCAGATTGGCCGAGACGTTCATCGTCATCGCCCCCAGGGCCGGGTGGCCCTCGGGCAATTCGGGAAACAGCCGGCGCAGCAGCGGCGACAGCGCCCGCGCCAGGCCGGCGAGCAGGCCGGCCTCCTCGGCCACCTTCATCAGGCCGAGGAACAGCGCCATCACGCCCACCAGGCCGAGCGCCAGCGGCACCGCTCCCTCGGCCGCCTTGAGGGTGGCGGCGGACAGCGCCTCCATGGCGCCGGGCGACAGGGTGGCCTCATGCCACGCTGCGGTGGCGAAGGCGGCCAGAACTAGAGCGAAGAAGACGGAATTCACCGGCGGTCATGCCAAAAGGGGCGGGGGGGCAGCCTAGCAGAAGCAAAGGCGGCGCGCATCGCCCGTCCGATGGGGGCCGTCCGATGGGGAACCGGCCGTCGCCGCGTCTGTTCTCCTCGGACGGAGCATCGAGGAGGACCGCATGGCCGCGGCGAACGGCGCCAAACTGGCGACGGCTGCGCCCCTCGAATGGGCGCCGCCGGTCATGCATGCTCCGGTCATCGTCGACCTCGCCCTGGCGCCCACGCAGGAATGGTGGCGGTTTCCCCTGGGCCAGGACGCGATCTTCCTCGGCGCCGACACCGTCCGGACCGCCAGCCTGGGCGTCACGGGCGGCCACAATATCATGGTCCTGGGCGGCGACTACCAGCCTGCCGGCGGCGGGCACGCCATGGCCTTCTACGACACCACCGGCACCGTCTGGATCGATGGCGCCGTCATCGACATGAAGAAGACCGGAGCCGGCGCCAACGACGGAATCGATATCGCCGGCAACGCCGCGTCCCCACCCGACCTGTATGTCCAGAATACCAGGATCGTGAACGTCCACGGCTCGTACAGCAAGGCCCACAGCGACGCGGTGCAGACGCAGGGGCCGGCGGGCGAACTGGGTTTCTACAATGTGACCGCCACCACCGATTACCAAGGCATCTTCATCGCGCCGCAGTACCAGCCCGCGATCAAGTCGGCCACCCTCGACAACGTCAACCTCCGCTACACCGGGCCGGTCACCGACACCGGCAGCGCCTACAGCTACCTGCTGTGGACGTTGGACGATCCCAAGTTGGAAAAGCCCTATCCGATCACCTTCGACAACGTCTACGTCGAGCCCCGCGCCGGCCAGTCGGCGATTGCCGACGCGGTGTGGCCCGATGGGGCGGCGGGCGCGGTGCAGCACGGCGATCACATCGGCTGGCCGGGGCTGCCCTACAGCGGCAGCGTGACGGTGGGCAGCCACGCCGACTTCGCCGACGGATCGATGATCGGCCTTGATTTCCACGATGCGCCGATGCTGATCGATGCCGCCAGCCACGGCTGGCTGCTGTGACGAAGCATTACGCCACTTCTCAGTTTGAGTCACGACGGGCGCGACGAATCAAGAAGTTAATTGGGTTTTGACCCTAGAGTCTCTCCGCGGCGGTCGAGGTGAAGTGCCATCAATTATTGCGACATTGAGCAGTTAAGGAATCCCCAGGTGGGAATAGGGGCTGGCGATGTCGAATTCCCGTTCTGCCGCGACCTGGAGGGCCTGTTGCAGGTCGAATGCCGCCATATACAGAAGATCGGCCAACCGGTCTGGCTTCTCGTTCAGAACCTGCCGGGCGATTTCGGAAGCGTCCCGCCCTTGGCCAAGATGGGCGCGGAAGTAGTTCAGGTTCGCCTCCACCGTCCGCAGCGTCATGGCGAACTCGTCCACCCTGTGCGACGATATTCTGTCCCAGTCATGGTGGACCCGGTAGCGGTGAAATGGGCCGTGGACGAAGCCGATGCGGTTCGCTCCGCCCCTGCGCCATCGGCCGGCCAGCAGGCCGACAGCGAACGACCAGTCCTGCCATTTCAGGATTGCGGGATCGTATGATACTCCATTCGTACAGTCGCTCCGGCGAAACACGATCGACGTCGGAACGTGATGCTTGCGGAGCACGAGGGCTTCTTTAACGGGGTAGGAGGAAATGGTCAGACCCTCGAAGGCCCCGAACATACGCGACATGGTGTGCACGAGCGCCAGCCCCTCGTCCTCAAGCAGCATCGCGATGGCTCGGTCCGGATAGGATTGGCTGCCAGTCGATTGGTCGGGCATGCCCAGCCTGTCGTCGGAATCCAGTACTAGGATGAAGTTGTGATGGGCTGCGGTGAGTCCCCGGTTGCGAGCTCGCTGCACTCCTTCATTTCCGGGCGAGCGCACCACAATCACGCCCGGCAGGCGTTCCGCATACGAAATGGCTTCGCGCGACTCGGCGTCGGTCGATCCATCATCGACCACGATGATCTCAAGGTCGGCTTGGATGGGTTGCGCCATGACCGATCCGATCGCATCGAGCACGAGGGCGCCGGAGTTGAAGGAAGTAATGACGGTGGATAGGCTTGCTTTTCCCGGCATGGTCACCAGTACCTCACGGCTTTACTGCAACGAAGGTCGCCTGGGTGGCACGGAAATACGGCCTCCCGTTCGACGGTTGCCGCTGCACCCGCTCGGCCCATTCCCATGTCAGGGCCCAGCCGCCGTAGATGGCCTCAATCATATCGACCCATTCGGCCTTGGAAAAGCCGGCCTCGCCGTTGAAGGCGACCCGCTGGCCATCCCGATCCGTCCGTGCAATATCGGCAAATATGGTGATGTAGTGGCAGGTGTTTCCCTCGGTCCGCGCGGAGGTTGTTCCGAGCAGCCGGGCGACGGCGGGCTTGTCGAGGAAGTGCAGCACATCCTTGGCCACCACGAAGCCATATTGGCTGCGAGGGGCAAAGTCGCGAAGGTCAGTTTCGTGGATCGTCACCCGCTCCAGGATATCGGCCGCTTCCATCGCCAACCGGGTGCGCAGATGCCGGGCCGGGATGATGTCCACAGCATCGACACGAAACCCGGCGGACGCCAGGGCCAAGGTGTAACCACCGAAGCCGTAACCGAGGTCGAGGGCGGTCCGTCGCGCCTCGGGGGGCAACTGGTCGAGCAGTTGCCGAAAGCGGGCCGCTGGCGGTCTCATCACTCCCTCATCATCATCCACGCGATGCTCGACGACATGGGCATAGTAGGCACGGAGGCGACCCTGCTCTTGGGTAATCGGCACCAATCCGCCTCCTAGAAAAGGTCGATAGTCAGCGGCAGGCCAGGGGTGCGAAGGGACGAGGCGAGGGCCAGGGTGATCCGCATCGGCAGCACGTGATCGGCTAGCAGGCTTCGTTGCTCCGTTCCGGCAAGCCATTCCCGCATCAGGGCACGGTTGCTGTCGCTGTGGAACAGGCCCCCGAAACTCTCCGTCGCATTAAAATCCTCGCTCGGCAACACTGACGCATTGGTTCTGGTCTCAATCCGGGCGAAGGCGTCGATCCGGTCGACATCGGCGCCCGCGCGGACGGGAAGGTCGAAAACCCGGACATTGACGGCGTGCAGCGTGGATAACTGGGCCTCGACATCGACCAACGATGTCCGTCCGTTCTTGTTGTACATCCCCTCAGGTATTTCCTTCCAGTGACGAATTGACGGGGTAGTCTGCTCGAAGGATAGCGTGCCCACCATCACAGTCTTATCGGCTTCGGTGTCTCGGACGCAGAACGACGACACAACGTCCGTTTCCCCGAACCGCGCCCGGTTCATTCCGCTCTCGCTCCAGCCCGGCAAGTCATCATCGAACTCGGCTGCGTACCGCCGGGGAATCCGGTGGCTCTGGTCGCAGGGAAAGGCCGAGAATGCGCTGAGTGTCAACGAGAGTTGCGCAGACGGAAAGATGGCCCGATTCAGCGCGATCAACTGGGACGCGATGTCCACATAGTGATACGCGCCGTGCATCAGCATCCCGTATCCGTATTTGTACGGATGATCCTCGCGCTCCTCGTACTCCCGGTGAAGGTTCCATACGCCGCCGGCTGCCCTAAGATGAAGGGATGTCAATGGCGCTCCCAGCTCAAGCATCCGCCGGCGAAGGGGCTCGATTACCCTGTCGTTGTAGATGGCATGATACCGGCCCAGTGTCATCACCGAATGACTGGCCGCGCTGGACTTGCCAGCGGTGACCAACTCGGTCATGACGGACTCAATGCGGTCGGGATCAAATCTGCCGTCTGTCATCGGCGCGACGACCGGTTTTTCGACCAGTGACGGAATGCCGTTTTCAACGCAGTGGCGCAGGTAAGCCTCGTGTGCTTTCACTTCCGTCGCGATATAGGCGCGGACGCTTCCTTTCTCGCGGCGGAGCATATCCAGGATCAGTGCCGGGCTCTCCTCCCGTCCGTCAGGAAGCAGGAAGACCCCGTCCGGCTGGAGCGGGAGATTTTCGACGCGAGATCTGATGCTGTCTTTCTCCCGGCAAAGGTCTATGATCGAATAAGACGTTACTTGGCCGGCAAGGTGGGCCTCGCTTATGCATTCGAAGTACTTGTTTGTGACGATCTCGTCGAGCCCGATGATCACTAGGTGATAGTTTTCCATTAGTTTCGCATCCATCGTTCAGGATGGGGTTGGGGCGGGCAGGCTGAGCAGATCGCCAATGGCATCCCCCCATTCGGGCGGAGTGACGTGCAGATTTCCGCCGCAGGGATAAAGCGTGAGCTCGCCGAACCTGATCTGACTGGCGACATTGTAGAGGTCGACCCGCACGAACGGGATGTCTGCGCACAGCCGGCGCGCGACCTCGATCATCTGGCCGAATTCATCCGGCTTGTTCGGGAAATGGGCGACAGTAGCTACCCGCGGGTTGCGGAATGGAAGTGGGTCCCATTCGAGCGTGAAATAGGACTGACAATGAATCGCTCCGCGGCCGAGGTCAATCTTGAAGAATTGCGGCTCGCCGTTGAAACAAAAGAATTTGTAGTCGGTCAGTTCTTCGTCGCCGATCAATTCCTCGATGATCAGCCGCGGTTTCACCAGCGAATACGCCCACTCTGCATGGCGTAGTTCATGGCGGGTCGCCAGCCAGTCGCGAGCCGTGCGCATGAACCGCCTCTGGTCCATTTGAGTCTTGTCGGGGCAGGCGAAATTCATATTCCACCCGTGGGTGGCCTTGACAATGAAGCTTGGGGGTAGGGTGGAAAGATCAATGTCGGCGGGATCGCGGTACTCTCCAAAGCAGGCGTTCAGAATCTCCGGTCCGGCCCGTTGGGCAACGTAGTCACGCACGTCGAACTTGTCCACCAGTGTCCCATAGACGGGGCGGCGGTCGTAGAGCTTGAGCCAATGCAGCTTCGCCGCGATATCGCGGGGGCTGACCAAGTCTATCTCTTTGCCCGCATTCAGTCTGTATTCCAACCTGATAAGGGCGGTGTCGGGGGGGGGGCGGCCGGATAGAGCCTTTGCGCCAAGGCCCGCTTACGCTGGACCGGGCAGGCGATTGTGCGGGTCTCGCCGAGCCCGTATAGGTAGCGCGTCGCAAATGCTTCCTCTCCGCGCATGTCCAATCCCCTTTAGCCAAATTCAACCGTCGGACCTTCTAGTTATCCGTCTTTGCCCATTCGAACGGCCTGTCCGCGCAGGTTCGGAAGCAAATTAGCAGAGTTTTCGCCCAACTAAAAGAATAATCATTTGCTATAAGTCCCGGAAAGCGGGGCGTTTAGGATCCTGAGGGTGGCTGCGATCTGATTATGGGATGGGCCGCTAATCTCAAAGCGATCAGCTATGACTGCTACATTGAACCTTGGCGGGAGGAGATATTTCATGTGAACTAACGGACATCTGTGATCGTTTCGTTGGGTGTTGCGAACCGCCCCAGGGACGATCACTGAGATGCACAGCATCGGCACGACCGGCCTGCCCACTGCTGAGCAAGAAGATGTGCGGGTCCTGGCGTCGATTGAAATGTTGCTGAAGAGGTGGCGGGTGCCGGCCGCGTTCACCGGGGCTATCTTCCCTGTCGGTAACCATCGCGACGAAGGCCTCGCACGGGCGCGACGAATCGAGAAGTTAATTGGGTTTTGACCTTAAGGTAGGATAATCCCGCAGGCGACGGCCTTGGCCACCGCCTGGTCGGTGGTGATGGTGCCCAGCTTGGCGCGCGCCATCGCCAGCGCGCCGGCGACGTCGGCCTCGGCGCGGTGCAGGCCGACCGAGATCTCCCACAGCGAGCGGCCGGCGGCGGTCCAGGTCAGGCATTGGCGTTCCATCGCCGACAGGCCGGTGCTGGTCGCTTCCTCGGCTTCCAGCAGGCGCTCGATGGCGGCGTGGTAGTAGAGGGCCAGCAGCCGGAGATTGGGTTGCGCCGCCATCGCCTCGCGGTGGCGCTTGGCGCTGCCGAAGGCGAAGCACAGCAGTCCGGTGCGCCCCTCCCAGCCGTGGAACGGGATGGTGAGGCCATGGACGATGCCGAATTCGGCGGCTTCGTCGAAAAGCCGGCGCTGGCGCGCGGTGAGGTCGCCGCGATTGGCGACGAATCGCCAGGTGAAAGGCAGGGGATTGCGCTCGCTCTCGATCACCACCGGATCGAATTCGAAATACCGGGCTTCGACGTAGCGTTGCCACCACTGCTCGGGATAGCTGGAATCGAGGTAGGCGTAGTCGACGCAATCCTTCGCGGCGGCGTTCTTGCCGTAGGCATAGAACTCTATCCCGGCCCCAGCGGCGAAGCGGCGGAAGGCGTCGCGCGCCGAACCGACGTCGGGCGCCCACAAGACCTCGCTGGTGAGGTCGGCGATCCACGGATCCAAGTGTCGATTCCCCCCCGGGACGACAAAATCATTTAATCAGGATACGAGAACTCGCGCACCAATACAATCATTTGCCGAAGATGGTTATGCGCGGCCCGCCCGCGCCAGCCCGGCATAAGCCAGCAGCGACGCCACGAATACCGTGGCGGCGTAGGCCATCGCCGCGGCATCCATCGGCACCAGCGCCACGGTGGTGACGAATTCAACCGCGATCAGGGTCAGCACCAGGCAGACGATGGTCCGCCGCGCCAGCATCGAACCCAGCACGGCGCCGAGCGGGGCGGACAGCGCCGCGACCGGCAATGCCGCCAGCCAATAGGCGCGGATGGTGGCGTCGAAGGCGCCGAGCGCGGCATAGGTGGCGAAGCCGGCCAGCGAATCCAGCGCCATCAGCACCACGCCGGTGACGATGGCGGCCTTTTCCGACAGGCGGAAATACACCACCAGCACCGAGAAGCCGATGATCGACAGGCCGGTGCCGATCAGCGCCGAGGCGACGCCGCCCACCAGTCCGGCCGCGACCAGCACCGCCCGCTGCTCCCAGCCGCCCGGCGGCAGGCGCTCGGCCTTCGACTCGCCGCGGCGCCACTGGGCGACCAGCACCAGGCCCAGCGCCACCTGGCTCATGGTGAAGGTGACGCGCACGACCGGCGGCGGCACCAGCGGCGCCAGCAGCGCGGCGGCGGCCACCATCCCGGCGACGCCGCCCAGCCCGGCCCATGCGACCGCCCGCCATTCGATCCGGACCCTTCCATAGATCAGCGCTAGGCTGGCCGCGGTCATGCCGATGCTCTGGATCGCCAGGGCGAACACGCGGGCCTGGGTCGCGGGGATGCCCAGGATCTTGGTGAACACCGGAAAGGCGATGGCGCCGCCGCCCTCGCCGGTGGCGCCGGCGAACAGCGAGGCGAAGGCCATGGTCAGCGACACCCGCCAATTTGCACCGACGACGGCGCAAGCCCGATCGATGCCCAGCACCGACAGCCACACCGCGAAGATCATCAGGGCCTGGAGGGCGACGTAGAGCCGGGCGCGGCGCTCCATCATCCGGGGCCGATCGCATTGCTTGCCTTCGCACCGGATGGTCCCGACAATGGCGCCTCCATTCCCAACAAGGCGCCCATTGTAGGATGACCGCCGCATCTGTCGAGTCCGGCCCGCTGGACGCCGCCATAGTGCTGGGCGCCCGATTGACCCCGGCGGGCGCTCCCTCGGCGGCGCTGGAGCGCCGGGTGCTGCACGCCGTCGGCCTGGCGCGGGCGGGCGAGGTGGCCCATCTGCTGATGACCGGCGGCCCGGTCGGCCATCCGCGGCCCGAGGCGGCGGCGATGCGCGACCTGGCGCTCGGCCACGGCATCGCCGCCGACCGGCTGGTGGTCGAGGATCGCGCCCGCAACACCATCGAGAACGTGCGCTTCTGCCTGCCCATCATCGCCGCCCGCGGGTGGCGGCGCCTGGCGGTGGTCACCGATTCCTATCATCTGCCCCGCGCCCTCTACGTCTTCCGCCGCCTCGGCCTGGTGGCGGTGCCGGTCGCCGCCGGCCGCCCGGGCGGGCGCTGCTGGCCGCTCTGGTTGCGCGAGGCCGCCGCCCTGCCGTGGACCGTGCTGCGGGTCGAGGGGCGGCGCGCGCTCGACGCCGCCGCCGCCGTCATCGCCGGGCGCGCCGTCTAGCCGAAGATCAGCACGTCGGCGGCATGCAAGGTGGCATGGTCGAGGGTCGCCACCGCCACCGGCGCCTGCGGCCCGGCGCCGTCGGGATCGACGTACAGCACCTGGGACGCCGGATTGAAGATCACGTGGGTGTGGGCCTGGGCGGGGTTGGTCGTCACGGTGAAATCCGCCGCCGCCACCGGCCCCGCCGCCGGCGCGGTGCCGGTGAACATGGCGCGGGCGAGGGCCACGGTGTCGCCCGCCTGGAAATCGGTGACATGGGTCGCGGCGGTCTGCGGTTTGGTGAAGACGAAGGTGTCATGGCCGCCGCCGCCGGTCAGGGTGTCGACGCCGCCACCGCCCCACAGGGTGTTGTTGTGGGCATCGCCGACGATGGTGTCGTTGCCGGTCGAGCCGATGACGTTCTGGACGTCGACCAGGGTGTCGTGGCCGTGGGCGTGGCTGGCCGATTGCTGCGACAGGTCGACCTGCGCCGGCCCGTCCTTGGCGTAATCGACGGTGTTGGGTCCCGAACCGCCGATGATCGTCGAATCGCCCGCACCGGGCAGGAAGGTGGTGGCGCCCTGGCCGCCGACCAGCACGTCGTTGCCGCCGCCGCCGTTCAGCACCGCGTCGCCGCTGCCGCCGAGGATGACGTCGTTGGCGGCGGTGCCGATGGCCTCGGTGACGTTGGCCGGCAGCGTCTGGACGAGGGTGCCGCTGACCGCTTCGTGCTGGGCCAGGTTGACGACGCCGCCGCCCGGAAAGGCGCTGAGGTCGGCGACCAGGCCGGTGCCGCCGGAATCGGGCAGCGAAACCAGCAGGTGAGGCGGGGCGCCGAAGGTGGCGGATGCCGGAGTCCATGTGGTCGCCGTGGAGGGAAACGCACTGCCGCCGATCTCGGCCTGCCACTCCTGGATGGCCTGGGCGAGGTTGAACATCCGATCTTCTCCTATGGCCGGGACGCTGCCCGAAGGGAGATCGGGTGGCGATGCGGTGGATCCCACCCCCTGCTCATGGGTAAAGCGGATGGCGAGGGCGCCGACGCCGAAAGGGGGGGCGCTTGGTGTAGCCATCCACACGCCTCGTTCTGAAGACCTTGCCCGCCGCCGCCTTGTGGGGCATGGTTTGGGCCTTGCTTCGACAGATCATCCGGGCCCAGATTCATGAGTGAGCGCGTCACCATCTACGACACCACCCTGCGCGACGGAGCGCAGACCCAGGGCGTCGATTTCTCGGCCGCCGACAAGGTGAAGATTGCGCGGGAACTCGATGGGCTGGGAATCGACTACGTCGAGGGCGGCTGGCCCGGCGCCAATCCCACCGACGACGCCTTCTTCGCCGCGCCGCCGTTCTTCCACGGCTCCAAGCTGGCGGCGTTCGGGATGACCCGGCGGGCCGGCCGCTCGGCCGCCAACGACCCCGGCCTGGCCGCCATCCTGGCGGCGCCGGTGCAGGCGGCGACCCTGGTGGGCAAGGCGTGGGATTTCCAGGTGCGGGTGGCGCTGGGGATCGAACTCGACGAAAACATCCGCATGGTCGCCGAATCCATCGCCCACGCCCGCACCCGCGTGCCCGAGGTGCTGTTCGACGCCGAACACTTCTTCGACGGCTACCGGGCCAATCCCGAATACGCGCTGAAGGCAGCCCGGAGCGCCTACGAGGCCGGCGCCCGCTGGGTCGTGCTGTGCGACACCAACGGCGGCATGCTGCCCTACCAGGTCGAGACCATCGTCGGCGAGGTGATCAAGGCCGGCATCCCCGGTTCCCATATCGGGGTTCATTGCCATAACGATTCGGACTCGGCGGTGGCCAATTCCCTGGCGGCGGTGCGTGCCGGGGCGCGCCAGGTGCAGGGCACCATCAACGGCCTGGGCGAGCGCTGCGGCAACGCCAACCTGATCTCGGTGATTCCGAACCTGATGCTGAAGATGGGATTCGAGACCGGCATCACGCCCGAGCAATTGGCGCAATTGAAGCGGGTGTCGCGCGTCCTCGAAGAGGTGCTCGACCGCATCCCCGATCGGCGGCAGCCCTATGTCGGCGCCTCGGCCTTCGCCCACAAGGGGGGGCTGCATGTGGCGGCGGTGGCCAAGGATCCGCGCTGCTACGAGCATGTCGACCCCGCCGCCGTGGGCAACGTCCGCCAGATCCTGGTATCCGACCAGGCCGGGCGCTCCAACCTGGTGGCGCGCATGGCCGATCTCGGCATCGACATGGAGGCGGTCGACAAGGACATCCTGGTGGGCGTGGTCACGCAGATGCAGGTGGGCTTCGAGCCCGCCGACGTCTTCGACCTGGTCGACCTGGTCAAGCGCCTGGAGCATGAGGGCTATTCCTACGACCAGGCCACCGCCAGCTTCGAGCTGCTGATGCGCCGCGGCATGGGTCAGGTGCCGGAATACTTCCGCCTGGAGCGCTACCGCGTCATCGACGAGCGCCGGCGCAACATCCGCGGCGACTGGCTGACCCTGTCCGAGGCCACCATCAAGGTGGTGGTCGACGGCCACGAACACATGGAGGTGGGCGAGGGCAACGGCCCCGTCCACGCCTTCGACGTGGCGTTGCGCAAGGTGCTGACCCAGGTCTATCCGCAATTGGTGGCGCTCGAATTGACCGATTATCGGGTGCGCATCGTCGAATCGACCGCCGGCACCGGCGCCAAGACCCGCGTCACCATCGAGAGCGAGGACGGCAAGGGCCACCGCTGGACCACCGTCGGCGTCCACACCAACGTGCTGGAAGCCTCGCTGGAGGCGTTGCAGGACAGCATCACCTATATGCTGTTCCGGTTCCGCGACGTCGCCAGCCCCACTCCCGTGTAGCGGACGAGGGCACAGGAGGCTCCCATGCCCCTCGCTCCCGCCATCATCCTGGTCCGCCCGCAGCTGTCCGAGAACATCGGCACCGCCGCGCGGGCGATGCTCAATTGCGGGCTGACCGATCTGCGGCTGGTGGCGCCGCGTCCCGACTGGCTGCAGGACCGCGCCTTCGCCGCCGCCTCGGGGGCCGACCGGGTGCTGCTGTCGGCCAAGGTGTTCGACTCCGCCGGCGAGGCGGTCTGCGACCTCAACCGGGTGTGGGCGTCGACCGCCCGCAACCGCTTCATGGTCAAGCCGGTGGACAGCCCGCGGGCGGCGGCGGCAGCAATGCGCGACGCCGCGGCGGGCGGGCAGACCGCGGGAGTGATGTTCGGCCCCGAGCGCACCGGGCTGGAAAACGACGACCTGACCCTGGCCGACACCGTGCTGTCGGTGCCGCTCAACCCGGATTATTCGTCGCTGAACCTGGCCCAATGCGTGCTGCTGGTGGGCTATGAGTGGTTCCAGGCCGGAGTCGAGGCGCCGCCGGCGCCGATGACCAAGGGCGCCGAGCCGCCGGCCACCAAGGAAAAGCTGCTGGCTTTCTTCGAGCATCTCGAGCGCGAACTGGACGGCTGCGGCTTCCTCCGGCTGGAGGAAAAACGCCCGACCATGGTGCGCAACATCCGCAACATGTTCCAGCGGGCGGCGCTGACCGGCCAGGAAATCCAGACCCTGCACGGCATGGTCCACGAAATGGTGACCTGGCGGGGAAGGAAGAGCGAAGGCGGAGGCTGACGCCGACTGCGTTGATTTTGCAGGGTAATCGCGCTATGGTAGCCTGGATGGAACGCACCCCGGAATCTCTCGCGGCCGCTTATGTCTGGTGGCGGAAGCCGGCGGAAACGCTGTGCGACCCTGCCGTCGTCCTGCGGCAGATCCTGAAGATGGGAACCCCGCCGGATTACCGGGCGGCATGCCGGTTCTGGGGGGAGGACGCGTTCCGGCGGGCGCTGGTGACGGCGCCGCCCGGCGCCATCGACGAACGCTCGTGGGTGTTCTGGCACCGCGTCTACGGCATCGAACCCGCCCCATTTCCCCAGCGGCGATTCGCATGACGCCGCATCTCGAAATCCTGCCGCCGGGGCAACGCCTGTTCTGGGACGAGATGGCCAAATGCGTGCCGGAGCCGTTCGTCCTGTACGGAGGAACCGCCGTGGCATTGCGGCACGGGCACCGGTCGTCCGTCGATTTCGACTACTTCTCGGACCAGCCGTTGGACCATGCCGCGCTCCACCGGGCGCTGCCCGTCCTGGATGGCGGGCAGACTCTGCAGAAGGGACCGGACGCGATGGTGGCCTTGGTGCCGATCGGCGGCGACGAGGTGAAGCTGTCGTTCTTCGGCGGCATCGGTTTCGGCAGGGTGGGAGAGCCGGACAGGATTGCCGCGCACGCCGTTCTCGCCTCGCCATTGGACTTGCTGGCGACGAAGCTGAAGGCCCTGCACGATCGCATCGAGGCGAAGGATTACCTCGACATCGAGGTCCTGCTTAGGAACGGGCTGACCCTGACGCAGGGCATCTCGGCCTCGATGGCTCTGTTCGGGCGAAGCTTGAACCCATACGACACCGCCAAGGCGGTCGCGTGGTTCAAGGATGGCGGCCTGGAACAGTCGCTTCCCCTGGAGACCAGACGGTACCTGGGTGGTGTGGTGGCCTCGTTCGACCCCCTCGTCATGCCGGCGCGGATCCTGTCGCGCCGCCTCGCAACATCTATTCCTGGTCGGGATTGACGTGGCCGGCCACCCACCCGCGGAATTCGGCCTCGGCCATTTCTCCCGCGGCCAGGGCGACGACAACGCGGGTCGCCTCGGACTCGGCGACGTCCAGATAGAGGCCGTTCATGCCGAGAATGACGCCCAGCGTGCCGAAGGCCGCGCGTTTGTTGCCGTCGACGAAGGGATGGTTGCGACAGATGCCGGCGCAGACGGCGGTTGCCAGCGCCGCCACCCCGGCATCGGGTTCATAGGCGATAATCTGCTGCGCGCGGGCAAGCGCGCTTTCCAACCCGCCGCGGTCGCGCAAGCCGGCGGCACCGCCGAAAGCAGCGATCCATTCGCCGTGGAGATCGACGACGGCTTCCATCGGCGGCAGAAAAATGTCGGTCACTTGGCCAGCGCCGCCATCGTCTTGGCGTAGCGGCCGGCGAACCGGCGGCCCGCCGCCATCGCCTTGTTGTACCCGTCGGTATTGCGGCAGATCTCGATCTTGCCGTCGACGACGGTCAAGGCGACCTCGTCCCCGCGCGCCATGTTGGCCGCTTCGAGCAATTCCTTGGGGATGGTCAATCCGGTCGAATTGCCGACCCGGCTCAGTTTGGTGACGGTGCCCACGACGCCCTCCGTGTTTCGCACGGAGTATGTAATTACGCAGGTCCTTACGTCACCCCCCGATCCGGCGTCAATCTCCCTGGAAGTTCGGCCCGTCCTCGTCGATCCACCAGCCGGGCGGCGGCTTGGGGTGGCTGTCGCGCAGGGCCAGCACCATGTCGACCCGGTCCTGCTGGCGCCGGGCGATGTCGGCGGCGGCGGATCGCACCTCGGCATGGGGCGAGCCGGCAAACCCCTCCAGCAACGCCAGCGACGCCTTCTCGTGCCGAAGCGCAAGGTCGAAGGCGTAATACGGCGGCATCAGGTAATGCACCGCATCGGCATCGCTGATCTCGCCGGCCGGCTGGGTCCATTCCGACAGCGGCGGCGGCGCCACCGTGGCGGCGGGAAAGCTGGCGACATAGGTCCAGCTACCCTCCGCCAATTCCTGGAAGACGGCGGTGGCGGCGAGGTTGTTGGCGACCTCGAAGGCGGACGCCAACAACTCGTAGCCCTCCGCCGTGCGCTCGGCTCGCGCCAGGGCGAGCGCGAGCACAACGGCGGATGAAGAAACCGGCTCGCTCACAGGGCGAACTCTTTCTCCAGGTCGGAGACGTTCGCCGTGGTCTTGTGGCCCGGCTGGTAGGGTATGCGCGCCCCCTTGTAGACGATGCCGATGTTGAGGCCATCGTCGGTCGTCAGGTTGCGAGCGGCCTGGGCCGGGTCGGTAGTGGTCTCCGTCGACTGCGGATGCACCTGGTTCTTCCACTCCCGCTGTTCCTCGCGGAAGGTGACGCAGGGACTCATCACCTCGACGAAGGAGAAGCCGGGATGCAGGATCGCCTGGGCGATCAGCGACGCGGTGCCGTTGGGATCGCCCGAGAAGGCCCGGGCGATGAAGTTGGCGCCGGCCGCCAGCGCGACTCCCAGCGGATGGAACGGCGACATGCCGGTGCCACCGGGCGGGGCCATCGCCGAGGCGTCCCATTCCGGTTCGGTGGTCGGGCTGGGCTGGCCCTTGGTCATGCCGTAGACCCGGTTGTTCATGACCACATAGGTCATGTCGACGTTGCGGCGGCAGGCATGGATGAAATGGTTGCCGCCGATCGAGAAGCCGTCGCCGTCGCCGCCCGCGGACAGCACCGTCAAATCCGGGCGGGCCAGCTTGACCCCGGCGGCGACCGCCAGGCCGCGGCCGTGGATCGAATGGAAGCCGTAGCAATTGGTGTAGGCGGGAATGCGCGACGAGCAGCCGATGCCGGAAATAACCGCGCACTTGTGGGGATCGCGGTTGATGTCGGCCAGGGCCTTGGTGATCGAGGACAGCACCGAGTAGTCGCCGCAGCCGGGGCACCAGACGGGCTTGAGGTCGCTCTTGTAGTCCTTGACGGTGTAGGTGGCGGTGGAGGTGGTCATGGCTTTAAGCCCCCAGCGAGAGAAGAAGCTTGTGGATTTCGCCCGGCCGGATCGGCAACGGGCCGGCGCGGTTCAACAACGCCACCTTGCCCGGCAGGTCGTATTCGCCACGCAGGTAACGGTGGAACTGGCCGAGATGGCTTTGCTCGACCACCAGGACCTTCTTGACGCCTTCCAGCGCCTTGGCCATCTGCTCGGGGCGCGTCGGATACATCAGGCGCGGCGCGATCAGCTTGGCGTTGATCCCGTCGGCCTTGGCCCGTGCGATCGCCTCGCGCGCGGCCCCGGTGCATGAACCCCAGGTGATCACCGCGATCGGGCCTTCGCCCTCGAGCACCGCCCAATGGCTGCCGTAATCGAAGCTGGTCAGCTTGAGCATGCGCTTGTCGAGCTGGGCCGCATGGTCGGATTCCTGCGACGACGGCATGCCGGTCACCGTGTGCTCAAGGCCGTCGGCGGTGTACTGGCAGCCCGGCGTGCCGGGAACGGCCATCGGCGAAATGCCGTTGGCGGTCAGCGCATAGCGCTTGTACTTCTCGCCCTCGGCCGGGGTCTCGGCGACCAGGCGCTTGCCGACGAAGGCCAGGTCGGCCGGCACGTCGATGATGGTGCGCGACTGGCCGAGCGCCTGGTCGGACAGCACGATGCAGGGGGTCTGCATGGCTTCCGCCAGATGCACCGCCCACTGGGTGGCGAACAGGCAATCGGCGATCGAGTTGGGGGCGACCACCAGGTGGGGGGCGTCGCCGTGCAGGCCGTAGACGGCGATGTTGAGGTCGGACTGCTCCGACTTGGTGGGGATGCCGGTGGACGGACCGCCGCGCTGGACGTCGACCACCACCACCGGGGTCTCCGAGGTCACCGCCAGGCCCAGCGCCTCGGCCATCAGCGCCAAACCGGGGCCGGAGGTCGAGGTGATCGACGGCGCGCCGCCGAACGAGGCGCCGATGCACATGTTGATCGAGGCCAGTTCGTCCTCGGCCTGGACGAACACGCCGCCGACCTTGTTCAGGGCGGTGGTCAGGTATTCCAGCACTTCGGTCGCCGGGGTGATCGGGTAGGCGGCGCAGAAGCGCACGCCGCCGCGCACCGCGCCGAGGCCGGCTGCCTGGTTGCCGGTGATCGCCCAGCGCTTGCTGGCCGCCGGCGCCTTGCTCAGCTGCTTGGTCTTGCCAAGGCCGGCGGCCATCTCGGCGCCCTTCTTGACCGCGGCCACCGAGGCCTCATAGGCGTCGGCGCGCTTCTTCTTCAGCGACTTGCCCAGCACCTCGGTCAGCGGCCCGATCGGGAAGCCGATCAGCGCCACCACCGCGCCCAGCGCGATCATGTTGGGACGACCGCCCTCGATCCCCTTGGCCAGCTCCTTCATCGGCAGCTCGACGATCCGAGCGCCCGACTTGGCCATCGCCTCGGGGACTTCGCCGGAGGCCGGGTCGGTGATGATCACGCTGGTGGAATCCAGCGGCAGCTCGGCGGCGAAACGCTGCACGTTCTGCCAGTCGATTGCCAGCATGATGTCGTAGGTGTCGTCGACCGATGTGATCGGCTCGGACGACAGGCGCACCATCGCCGCGGCCTCGCCGCCGCGGATCTGCGGGCCCATGGTCCGGTTGAAAAGCGCGTAATAGCCGGCTGCGGCGGCTGCGTCGATAAACATATTGGCCGCCGTCATTACGCCAGCGCCGCCGCTGCCGCACAGCGCAATGGAAACCGAACCAGTGCTCGATGTCATGCTCGTTACCCCCGAGGACCCGCTCGTCGGGCGGGTTTGTCGCTAATTTGTGGCATTGAGCCGGAGGGGGCCCCTCCGGTGGGTCGACATAATAGCCGGACCTTATTCGAAGGAGGTAGTATTTTTCTACCCCCTCGACCGCCTTTCACCCGTATTTCCGAGATGGCGGTCATGCCCGCAACGGCCGAGGCGATTCCTGTTGCCACCGGCCACCCGGAATCGATATACGGCGGAGGGCGGTGGCCCGAAATCAGGCCGGCCAACGGCAATCGAAGGAGAGGAACTTCCATGGCGCTGAAGATTACCGACGACTGCACCAGCTGCGACGCTTGCGTCTCATCGTGCCCGAATACCGCCATCACGGCGGGCGATGTGATCTACTTGATCGACCCGGCTCGCTGCACCGAGTGCGTCGGCGCCGAGGACAGCCCCCAGTGCCAGGTGGTCTGCCCTGCCGATTGCATCGTCGCCGATCCCGCGCATGCGGAATCGAAGGACCAGCTGATGGCCAAGTACAAGTCCCTGCACTGAGGCGGGATCCGGGGCGCGATACCCTGCGTATTGCGTCCCCGGGATTGCGCGGTCGCGGGATATTCGACGCTGCGACGTTGAAGCCATGTTATCCGCGCGGGGATCGCTTCTCCCGTATCCGCCGCCACGCTTCGGCGGCGGCGCGCGGGGTGTCGTCCAATGGCGTGTAGGTCCAGCGCTCCAGCCTTCCTTCGAAACGGCGGGTGATGCCGTCCGCCTGCAATCCGCGATGGAACGCGTCGAACTTGCGCGAGCCGCCGGGCAGGTCGGCGACGAACACCGGCTTGCCGGTCGACGCCGCCTCGCACACCATGTTGACGCTGTCGGGGGTGACGACGATGGCATCGGCCAGGCCGAGGAAAGCGAAATAGGGATTCTCGCCGCCGCCGTCCCAGATCGACGCCGGCAGGCCGGCGAGGACTTCTTCCAGAATTCGTTCATTGTCCGTGCCGGTGCGCCGCGACGGCGTCACCAGCAGGCCGGCGCCGTATTCGTGCGCCAGGCGGGCCAGGTTCTCGGCCAGGGCGGCCATCGCCGCGGCGGTCATGGTGTAGGCGCCGTTGGTGCCGCCAATCAGCACGGCGACGCGCGGCCGCGGCAGATGGGCATAGCGCGCTTCCATCCGGGCTGCCGCCGCGGCGGTCGCCGCCGGGGTCACCCGATGCAGGGCGCCGCGGGCGGCCAGCACGTTGTCGCCCCGCAGATCGTCGTGGCGGGGGACGACGACCAGATCGAACAGCGACGGGCGCACGGCCGGGTCCTGGATCTGAATGCGGAAGGTGGCGGGGCTGGCGGCGCGGACCAGCAGCGACGGGGCGACGCTGGCGCGGCCGGTGGCGATCAGCACGTCCGGAAAGGGCGGGTCGAACCGGTCCGATCCCGCGGCCAGCGCCCATCGGTTGCCGATCCGCAGCACCGCGGGGGACAGCTGCTTCCATGGCGTCCGCAGGCGCACCCGCTTGATCTCGGGGGTGAGGCCCATCGCCTCGGCCAGGCCGAGGCACTGGCTCTCCATCCCCGCCTTGCCGTCGGAGACCACCCAGCAGACGGGCGGCGAGGGGGGGGCCGCGTCGGTCAGGCGGTGGCGCCGATCTTGCCGATGCCGAGCATGCGCTTGACGCGCTTGACCCCGGCGGAGAAGCGGTGGCGGGTGAGTTCGCGCTGGAGCGCCTTGGCGTCCTCGACGAAGTTCATCATCACGTAGCGGCGGACGCCCTCGAACGATTTATGGCCGTGCCAGGCGTGCTCGACGCACTTGAAGGCGAACAGCATGCCGCCGACCGGGGCGACCTCGGCGGCGAAGTCATCGATGTTGGTGGCCGAGCGCAGCACCCTGAGGCGGCCGCCCTCGGCGGTCCAATCCTCGTCGTTGAGGTAGAGCAGCAGGGTCGCCTTCTTGAAAGTGGCATCGGCGTGGATCTTGCCGTCGGTGGCGCGGCAGCAGGCCCGCGCCGTCACCATGGTGCCGTGGCCGCCCAGATCCATGCCGAACTTGTCGGCGACCAGGGTGCGGACCTCCGGGCTCTTCATCTCGGCGACGATGCGCTTGAACATCGGCCCGCCCTCGATGGTGTCCAGGGGGAAGATGCCGGCCATGTCGATGTCGGGGTAATCCTTGATCGCCTCGCCCAGGTACTGCCTGGGAAGGAAGCAGGGGACGACGAAATAGGGGTAGGGCGTCTGCTGAACCTCCGCCGCCTTCAAGGCTTCCAGATCAAGAACCATCGAACCCCCTCCGGGAACCGCCGATGCGGCGATCATATCGCAGACCGGGCGGTGGAAGAAAGGCCTTCAGCCCTCCGATCCAGGGCAATCGGGTGAAGCCGCACATCCGAGCCCCTCTCCCGTTCCACGGGAGAGGGAGGGGCCCAGCCGCAGGCTGGGAGGGTGAGGGAGTCCCGAGCACCGTGCTCCCG
>Ga0265331_10000950_pt1 | contig 23049 bp, 19 predicted proteins | sample 41923metaG_FD_202088 | JGI IMG/M metagenome (GOLD analysis project Ga0265331, IMG submission 202088) | Rhizosphere microbial communities from Carex aquatilis grown in University of Washington, Seatle, WA, United States - 4-19-23 metaG | ecosystem: Host-associated > Plants > Roots > Rhizosphere... | reverse complement strand
CGCGCATCACGCCATCCAGCGCACTACACCTGCGACGCCGTCGACGGCCACGGTGGAGCCGTCGGGAATGCGCTGGGTCGCGTCGAGCACGCCGAGCACCATGGGTATGCCGCGTTCGCGCGCGAGCGACGCCATGTGAGACGTGCTGCCGCCGCGCTCCGCGACGACGCCGGCGACACGAGTCAGAATGTGGCTCAACGCCGGGCCCGCAACCTTGGTCACCAGGATATCGCCGGGCGACACCCGCGAGAGTTCGCATTCGCAATTGATCACGCACGCGCGGCCGGTGCTCCAGCCGATGCCGGCGGCATGACCGTTGAGGCGGGGGCGATGCTGCCACACTTCGTCGGGCGCGGCGGCAACCTCGGTATGCAGCGGCCGGGATTGCAGCAGCTTGAATCCGGCGTCATCCATCGCCCACTCGATTTCCACCGGCATGCCCATCAAGTCGTCGACCTTGCGCAACAGTGCGCCTAGTTCGACCGCTTGCTCTTCGCTCAAACACGGCTCGGCCGCACGTGCTTTGGAAACGATCTGCGTAGTCGGTTCGGCGCGGTGCACGCAACCGACTTCATGATCCTTGCGGCCGGGGGTCACGTTCAGGAACTGGCCGTCGCGCGCCAACTCATAGCGGTCCGGCGTGACTTCGCCCTGGGCGATGGCCGAACCGAGACCCCACGTCGCGCTCAACACCATGCCGCCGTCGGCTGAGCGGCTTAATCCACCGCCCGACGCGCGCGCTGACACGAGCGGCTGGACCAGGATGCCCATCGCCGTATCTGCCGGATCGATGTCGTGAGTCGCCATGTAGCGCAGTGCGCGCGTCATCCACAAAGCGCCCCAGCACGAGCGCACGGCGGTGATGAAATCGGATTCGCTTTCGAGGCCGAGAAAGCTTTCGAATTGCCCCGCGAAGCTGGAGCCAAAACGGTCTTCGACCAGCGCCGACGAGCGAACAACGGTGAGAGCACCCGTGCGATCTTTCAGTCCACCCCATGCGGCCAGCAGCGGGTCCAGTATCTCCGGTGCAATCGGCCGGTCGAGCAGGCCGAGTTTCATGGCGAGCGCATGTTTGCGCGCCTGCGGACTTTCCTCAGCGCCAAACACGCCGCGCGCGTCGGCTTCGAGGCCCAGGGCGCGTATCTGATAGCGATAGGCGGCGGCATCGAGACAATATCCGTCGGGTATCGGCAAACCGGCTTGGCCGAGGCGCGCGACATTGGCCGCTTTGGGACCAAAGCGATCGGGGTCGGTCGCCTCGACCGAGTTCACGGGAAATACGAACTGTTTCATGGTTGCCTTATGTAGCCATCGAGTTGATGACAATGCGTAATACCTTGCCGGGATTGCGCTCGTATTCTTCGAACGCGTCGGGCGTGCGATCAAGCGGATAAGTCGCGGACACGAATTTCGAAACGTCGATCTTGCCGCTCGCGACGAGTTCGATCGAAGGCGCCATGTCGTCGTCGGTCAGTGCGCGCGAACCGATGATGCTGATTTCCTTGAAGTACATCGGAAACGTCGTGAAGCCCGTGCAGCATTCATGGCTGATCGCGTAGGGCGCCAGGCGCCCGCCGGGCCGCAACATTTCTATTGCCGCCATGAACGTACTTGCGCCGCCCGCGGTATCGATGACTACATCGGCGCCGGCACCGCCGGTCAGACGCAACACTTCGCCGATGGCTTTCTCGGCGCTCACATCTATCGCGTGGTGCGCTCCCATGCGGGTAGCCATATCCAGTTTCCAGCGTGTGCGCGAAACGGCAATCACCGGATTCGCACCGGAAAGCACCGCGAGCCGGGTATGTAAAAGTCCGGTCGTGCCTTGTCCGAGCACAACCACCGATTCTCCCGCCTTCAAACCGAGCCGCTCCTGCGAGTGGCGCACCGTTGCCAGCGTTTCGATGAGCGTGGCGTCGGCGAGTGGCACTTGAGCGGGCAGGGCATGCACATAGCGCGCCGCCAGATTCACATATTCGCCCATCGAGCCTTCGACTTCGCGTCCGAAGAGTCCGGCGTTGCGGCATAAATGCCCCGCGCCGCGCAGGCACGAATCGCAATGGCCGCACGAAATAATCGGGTTGATTATGACCGGCTGGCCTGCCGCGACGCCGGTGACTTCAGCGCCGACGGTTTCGACGACGCCGGTCGACTCATGGCCCATCACGACCGGGTAACGCACACCCGGGTGTTCGCCGGTGTAAATCGCGAGATCGGTATGACAAACCGCAGTCGCCGCGATACGTACAACGACTTCGCCGGCAGCGGCGACCGGTCGCGGACGGTCGACAATGCCGAAACGCCGCGGTGCATCGAGCACCGCGGTGCGCATACCGGTTGTCATCAGTTCAGGTTAGCGGCCGGGCAGCTTGCCGTAGTCGGAATAGCCGGGCATCGGATCGACGACCGTGATCTGTTCGACCGGGAAGTTCGACACGATTTCGACGCTGTCCTTGTGCACGATCAGCATTTCTTCGATGCGGACACCCCACTGGTGCGGCTTGCCGTGCTGGGTCTCGAGCGCAAACACCATGCCTTCCTTGATTTCGATCGGATGGTCGAGCGACCAGATGCGCGAGATGACCGGCTGGTCGTACTGCGCGAGACCCAGACCGTGGCCCCAGAGGTTGGCGGCGGCCTGGTCTTCCTCTTCGTAACCCCAGGTCTCTTTTGCCGACGGCCATTTCGACGCGATTTCGCGGGTCGTAGTGCCGACTTTGACCGCCTTGATCGAATCGTACAGCCACTTCAACGCCGTTGCGTAGTAGTCCTTCTGTTCCTGGTTCGGCTCGCGACCGACCATGTACGTGCGGTAGTAGCACGACTTATAACCGTTCCACGTGAGCGCGGCGAGGTCCATGAACACCATGTCGCCCGGCTTGATGATGCGGTCGGAAAAGTTTCGCCAGTTGGGCCACGTGTTGAGACCCGAGGAAACTATGACATCCTCGACGTCTTCCATGCCCGGCACGTTGTAGAGGAATTCCATGATGTGTGCGGTCAGCTGGTTCTCGGTCAGGCCGGGTTTCAGGAATTTCATGAATTCCCAGTGCGCCGCGTCGCCGATGGCGCCGACCTGGCGCATGCATTCATGCTCGTCCTGATTTTTGACCGCGCGCGCCTCCATCATCGGCGTCATGCCGTCGACCCATTCGATCTTCGCGTCCTTGAAAATCTGGATCATGTTGATGTCGATGAAGTCGACTCCGAGCTTCATGCCTTCGACGCCGCGTTTTTTCATTTCCTGCTTGATCGCGTTGGTGAATTTCGTGACCTGCTGGGTCGAAGCAGGGCCGGCCGCGCCTTTGATCCATGCGTAGGAATAACGGATGTTTTCCTTGGGGATCCACGGCGAGTGCTTCTGGATGTGCAGGCCGATATCGCCCTGCTCGAACAGCACGGGCGCGTCGTCGCCGCACAGCAGGCAGTAGCGCAGGCCGGGTTTGAGGCGATTCCAGCCGGGGGTAAGGGTGCTCGTGACGTAGCGGACGTTCTCGTCGTACATGAGGAGCATCGCGCCCAAACCGTGCGCCTTCATGCGCTCGCGCGCGCGTTCGAGCCGGTATTTGCGCAGCCGGTCCCAATTGACGCGCTCCTGCCAATCCAATCCCACCATGCCGACGTTTGCCATAATGCTCCTCAGTTTGGACGTTGATCAGTTACTTTATGCAAATTAATCCGGCCGAAAGTTCTGCCGGCGCGTAACGCATTTTTTGTACGATTTTGCAGTGCGCAGAAGTGCCCGGATTGTAGCATTGCAGCCGGCGAATTTCACTTTTGCGGAGCGCACTACTCGATCTTGATATTGTTTTCCTTGACGACGTTCGCCCACTTGCGGGTCTCGGCTTTCACAAACTCGGTATAGGCTGCTGGCGACGCGCTGATGCTCACGGTCATCAGCTGCCTGGCCAGCATTTCCTTGAAGTCCGGTCGCTGCAAAATCTCGACCACCTGCCCGTAGATCCGCTGGATCAGCGGTTTGGGAACGGCGACGGGCGCAAACATACCGTTCCATGCATTTGTGCCTATGCCCGGATAACCTTGCTCGCCCATGGTCGCGACGTTCGGCAGTTCCGGCAAGCGCTGCGGCGCGGTGGTGGCGAGTGCTTTCATGCGTCCGGCGCGGACTTGGGGCAGGCTGGACGCGAGATTGACGAACATGACCTGGACTTCGCCGCCGATAAGGCCGGGCACCATCTGACCGGCGCCCCCCTTGAACGGAACGTGCGTAACGTTGATGCCCGCGGCCTTGGCAAACACGACCATGTCGAGATGAGGATAGGTGCCGATGCCGGCGGAGCCGTAATTGATTCTCGAGTCTGGGCGCTTTGCGAGTTCGATAAACTGCCTGATGTCGTTCGCCGGCAGACCAGGAGTGGCTGCAACGATGTGCGGAATCTCGATGAGATTCGTGATGCCGACAAGATCGCGCGACGGGACGGCGTGCAGCGACTGGGTGAACGTCGTTTCATTGATCGCATTTGTCGAGACGTTGCCCACCAGCAGCGTGTAGCCGTCCGGGACCGCGCGCACCGCGAGTTCGAGTGCGATGTTGCCCGAGGCGCCGGCGCGGTTATCGACGATGAACTGCTGGCCCGTCGCTTCGCTCAATTTGGTCGTTATATGGCGCGCGATGATGTCGGTGGCGCCGCCCGGGGCGTACGGCACCAGAACACGCACCGGCTTGGACGGGTAAGTGTCAGTGGCCTGGCCGCAGGCACCGGCCGCGACGCTCGCGGCAAGCAGAAACCCCAGCATTTTTACTATGGGCAGCTTCCTCAAGATCGCCTCCTTCGGATTATGCCGAGCGCGTTATATCTTCCACGGTAATCGGCAACTTGACGGGCCGCTTCAGACGCGCGGAAAGATCGATGGCTTTCGTGAGCATCAGCCGGTTATGCCCCTCGCGCGCGGTCGCGTGCTGCGTCGTCACGCCGAGAGCCACGCGATTGAGCCAGGAATTGGTTTCCTCGCGCATCGGACCGCGCAACTCGCCGAGCGCCATGTCGCCGACCGGGTAGCTGGTGAGGAAGTCCACGTGCCGCCGCTTGTCTGGCGCGTAACCTTCGCCTTGCACAAGGTTGGTGGCGAGCACGATGTCGCGATGCGTGTCGTCTATCGTCAGCACGCCTTCGGTGCCGACGGCGCCGACCTCCAGACTGTAGACTGCTCCGGGCCATACTTCGGGCAGCGCCCACGAAATGACGCCGTGATAAATCGCGCCGTCATTGAAGGTGATCATGTAACCGGTCCCGTCGATTCCCTGCCACTGCGGACCCAGCGCCTTGTCGACCGAGCGTGCATAGACTTCGACCGGCGTCTTGGCTTCCATCAGCCACATGACGACATCGAGCGCATGCGTGCCGGAAATCACCATCGGTGAAATTTCGGCCGGATTGTCGGAACGTTTGTAATTGTCGATTGCAACCAGCCGGTTCATGAAGGCGCGCGAAGTCACCATCGTTACTTCGCCGAGCGCGCCGGTGGAAACTTTTTCCTTCGCGACCAGCCAACGCCGGCGGAAACGCTGGGTGTAACCGATGACGCAGTCAACGCCCGATTTCTCGATCGCATCCATGACCATTTGCGATTCGGCGAGATCGGTCGCGAGCGGTTTCTCGATCAGCATCGGCACGCCGCGCTCGATTCCCGCCAGCACGGGATCCACATGCAGGTGTTCGTCGGTCGAAATGACGGCGGCCGTGACTTCCGGACGTTTCAGGAGTTCGCGGTAATCTGCGGTCACGAATTCGGCGCCGATTTTTCCGGCCACCAGCTTCGCGCGCGCGGGATCTTTTTCGGCAATACCGATCCACGCCACTTCAGGGTGGCGCGCGGCGAGCTCGCCGCGAATGAGGCCGACGCGACCGGCGCCGACGATTGCGAGCCCGATTTTTTTCGGTTGCTTCCTCACCGTGCACCTCCGGCTGCTGCGACAGGGCGCGATTCAGGCAGCGGCAGATTGACCGGCTCGTTGCGCTCGGCGGAGATGTCAGCAGCTATGTAAACTTCCATCACCTGGCGCGCCTGTTCGGCGGTTACCAGCACTGGACGGTCGCATGCCACGGCTTCGAGAAAATGCACGGTCTCGGCGGACATCGGGCCCGCGTACGTATGCTCGACGAATTCGCCCGGCATGGTCGACATGGGGTGCACGATGCCGGTGTTCATCGTCGTCAGCAGAGTATCGCGATGCGTATCGTCGATGATGAGCGCGCCTTCGGTGCCGACGAATTCGATCCACGTCATCGAAAAATTCGGATACGCGGGGGGCAGGCTCCAGCCGGCGCAAATTACGAACGATACGCCGCTGTCCATGGTAACGGTGATGTACTGCGTGTCGGGCACATCGGCGCCGCTGGCGGCCCGCATTGCGCCATAATTGACCTGCGAGTAGACGCGGACCGGCTTGGCCGGTTCAAGGCACCACAGGATGAAATCGAGATCGTGCGTCGCTTCCATTGCCGCCGGCGACAACTTGGTGCGACCGGTGATTTTTTTGCCGAGGCTGCGGCCGATATGCCGGCTCACCAGCGCGCTGACCGGTTTGCCCAGCGTGCCATCGGTCGCGCATTTTTTGACGTAAGCGAACTTCGGATTGAACCGCTGCGAGTATCCGATCGTAAATTTGAGTGAATTCTTCCGCGCAATGGCAATGAGCTCGTCGGCTTCATGCAATTCGATCGCAATCGGTTTTTCGAGGAACACGTGTTTGCCCGACGTCAGCGCATCGCGCGCCATCGGAAAATGCAGCACCTCGGGCGTTGCGGAGATCATCACCGCATCGATTGCGTCGTTGTGCAGAATTTGTTGATAGTCGGCGGTCGCCGTTTGCGCGCCGGTAGACTTCGCGACTTCAGCGAGGCGCTCCGGCCGCGTTTCAGCAATGTGGAGGCTTTTTACCAGCGGATGCGTGGCGCAGGTCTGGGCGCGGATACCGCCGCACCAGCCGGTGCCGATGATGCCAACGTTGATTTGCTTCAAGGGAATTCCTGTGCGTGGATGCCAACCGGGCGAAGGCGGGCATTGTAGCAATGCGCGCACGCCCCCACAAATTCAAGAACGATTTTATTCAGCACCTGACGTGTCTGGAATCGACGCCCGCCGGCGTGCCGCGACCAGCAGCAACACCGGTATAATCCGCGCTTTGCCCGCACCCAATCTGCGAGCAGCCATCAGGAGACTCGGGAAGTGAAACGCATCGACACCCACAGCCACGTCATTCCCGAAACCATTATCGATGCAATGCGGGCGCAGCCCGATTTGTACAAGACCAGGATTGGCGGCGCGCGCGGCAGTTACACATTTACGCGGGGCAAGGTTACGTTCGACCTGATCACGGAATTTTACGACGCCGACGCGAAAGTCGAATCGATGGACCGCAAGGGGCTCGATATCTCGTACATTTCGCCTGGACCCCAGACCTTTTTCTACGGGCTGGGTGCCGACGATGCGCTCAAAACCGCGCGCCTCGTGAATGACGGGCTGGCTAAAATGGTTGCCGCGCGTCCGGACCGGCTGCGCGGCATGGCCACGCTGCCCATGCAGCATCCCGAGGCTGCAGTCACCGAGTTCGAGCGGGTCGTCAAGGAGCACGGCTTTAAAGCGGTGGAAATGGGCACCGCGATCGGCGACGAGGAGCTTGCCGAGCCGAAATTCCGGCCGGTATTGCGCCGCCTCCAGGAATTGAAGGCAGTCGTATTTGCTCATCCTAACACCCAGGGCGCCGGCGGGCGTCTCGATTGCTGGTACCTCACCAATCTGATCGGCAATCCGCTCGATACGACAATCATGGTCGGCAAGCTCATGTTCAGCGGCGCTCTGGACGAGCTGAAAGATCTCAAAATCCTGCTCGCGCACGGCGGCGGTTTTCTGCCGTACCAGATCGGACGCTTCCAGCATGGCCATGCGGTACGTCGGGATACCGCCGCAATCACCAAGTCGAAGCCGCTCGACATGTTCAGGAATTTCTATTTCGATGCGTTGACGCACAGCCCGCAGGCAACGCGCCACCTGCTCGAAATGGTGGGCTCGGAGCGGGTAGTGTTGGGCACGGATTCGCCGTTCGACATGGGTGAAGAACATCCGTTGCAGCACCTGGAAAAGGTGCCGCGCCTTACGGCGAAAGAAGCCGAAGATGTTTCATATCAGACCGCAGCAAAATTATTCGGGGAGAAAATCTAAAGCATGGGCGCGACGACGAAGCGAAAAGGCGTGACACGCAGTGGTACAACGTCCACGGTCGGCGTCATCGGTCTCGGCATCATGGGCGGCGCGTTCGCGAAGCACCTGCGGGCGGCGCGCTTCAACGTGGTTGGTTACGACGTCGCATCAGTTCGGCGTTCAGCTTTGCGCAAATTGGACGGCATCGCGGTAGCGTCCTCTGCCGAGGTGGCGGCCAATGCACGCATTCTGATCACTTCGTTGCCGTCGCTGTCTGCGTTCGAGGCAGCCCTGTTCGGCAAGCATGGCGTGGCCGCTGGCGCGCGCAAAGGCACTATCGTCATCGAGGCGAGCACGCTGCCATTGGAAGTCAAGGAAAATGCCCGCAAACGCCTCGCCAAGACCGGCGTGATACTGCTCGACTGCCCGATCAGCGGCACCGGCGCGCAGGCCGCGGCGAAAGACATCGTGATCTATGCCAGCGGCGACAAGCGGGCCTGCGTGCAGTGCAAGGCGATCTTCGCGGGTTTCGCCCGCAATGCTTATTATTGCGGCGCCTTCGGCACCGGTTCCAAGCTGAAGTTCATCGCCAACCTGCTGGTGACCATACACAACCTGTCGACGGCCGAGGCCTTCGTGCTCGCCGAGCGCGCGGGCGTCGACACTGGCCTGATGTATCGCGTCATCAAGGACGGCGCCGGCACGTCGCGCATGTTCGAGGTGCGCGGGCCGCTGATGATAAAAGAGAACTATCTGCCACCGACGATGAAAGTCGACGTTTATCAGAAGGACATCGCGATCATCAAGGCGTTCGCGGCGAAACTCGGGTGTCCGACGCCGCTGTTCTCTTTGAGCAAGCGTTTTTACGATATGGCTTATGCCGGCGGTTTCGACAAGCACGACACCGCGGCCGTCCATGCAGTGCTGAGAAAACAAGCGCGCCCGCGGCGCAAACGCGGTTGAGCAGGGGTTAATCCAATCTGACTGAAGGTCCCGCTGTTGAAAACCGTCACCAAGTTTCCGCATAAGTTCACCGTCACCGAGGATTGCTGGATTCCGATGTCCGATGGCATACGTCTGGCCGCCAAGCTATGGCTGCCCGACATTGCTGCCACCAAACGCGTGCCGACGATCATAGAGGTGCTGCCGTATCGCAAGCGCGATATTTATGCGCCGCGCGATGCCATGCATCACGGTTATTTCGCAGGACATGGCTACGCGGCCATGCGCGTCGATATTCGCGGCTCCGGCGATTCTGACGGTTATCAAGGCGTATTCGCGATGCAGCAGGAGCAGGACGATACGCTGGAAGTATTGAAATGGATCGCGCAACAACCCTGGAGCGACGGCCAGGTCGGGATGTTCGGCATATCGTGGGGCGGTTTTCAGGCGATCCAGACCGCATATCGCGCGCCGCCGGAACTGAAGGCGATCATTCCGTGCTCGTTTGCCCCCGATCGTTATCGCTATAGCCAGGTTTTTCGCGGCGGCAGCTTGCTGTTGCGCTCGATCCGCTGGTCGAGCCAGATGTTCGGCTACAAATCGCGCGCCCCCGACCCTGCACTCGTCGGTTCGCGCTGGCGCGAGATGTGGCTCGAACGTCTCGAACATGATTTGCCGCAAATCGTGTCCGCGCTGAAGCACCAGAACGACGGAGAATTCTGGCGCAGCCGGGCGATTCATTTCGACCGGATCAAGTGCCCGATGTATGCAGTCAGCGGCTGGGCCGACGGTTCCTACGTTTCTGCAGTCGGTGCGGCGCTGCGCGAACTCAAGGTGCCGCGCAAGGCACTCGTCGGGCCATGGGGGCATCGCTTTGCCTATTTGGGCGTGCCGGGGCCCGCCATCGGTTTTCTGCAGGAGTCGGTGCGCTGGTTCGACCACTGGATGCGCGGCAAAGACACCGGCATCATGCGGGAGCCCATGTTCACCGCGTGGATGCCACAGGCCGTGCCGGCTAAAAATTATTATGCCGAATCGCCGGGCCGCTGGATCGCGGAACCGGTATGGCCGTCGCCGCGCATCAAGCAGCAGCGCTACTGGCTCAATGCGGGCGGACGACTGGTTGAGCGCGCGGGTGAGTCAACCAAGGTTCACTGGCAGTCGCCGCAAACTCTGGGGCTCGACGCCGGAGAACTGATGCCGTGGTTTCAGCACGGACCGAGCCCGGAAATGCCGGGCGATCAACGCGCCGACGACGGAAAATCGATTTGCTTCGATACGGAACCTCTCAAGAAGACGATTGAGATTCTCGGCACGCCGGCGCTCGATCTGACGTTTTCGGTCGACCGGCCCACCGCATTTGTGTGCGTGCGGTTGTGCGATGTCGCTCCCAACGGCGCTTCGACGCGCGTGACCTACGGCATTTTCAATCTGACTCACATCAACGGCGCCGACAAGCCGATTAAACTCGTTCCGGGCAAGCGTTACACGCTGCGTGTACCGCTGATCGATACCGCTTATTCATTCGCCAAAGACCATCGCATTCGAGTCGCCGTATCGACGACTTATTGGCCGCTGATCTGGCCTTCGCCGCAGCCCGTAACGCTGACGCTCGTGACCGGCAGGAGCGCGCTCGAACTTCCGGTGCGCCCGCCGCGCAAAGAGGACAAGACGCCGCCGAAATTCAAACCTGTCGAGGCCGCTGCGCCGTTCGCGAAAACCGCTTTGTCGCACGGTTACCGCAATCGTGTCGTGCATACCGATATGGGTACGGGCGTCACGGTGGTCGAGGTCAATGACGACAGCGGACGCAACCGTTACGACGACATCGACCTCGAAGCGCAGGCGCGTTCGACCGAACGCTACAGCGTTTGCGAAGACGATCCGCTCGCGGCGACTGCCGAAGTGACATGGTCCTGGGTGTTCCAGCGCAAGGACTGGAAAATACGCACGGAAAGTCGCACGCATATGTCTTGCACCGGGGACGATTTCGTCCTGCGTGCATCGCTCACGGCCTACGAGGACGAGAGCAAGGTTTTCGAGCGCACATTTGAAGAGGTTATTCCGCGCAATGGCAACTGAAATTCGCACTGGCGCACGAATTGCATTCGTACTCCTGGTGATTTCGATCGGCAACGGCGCGTGGTGGGATGCAGCCGCGCAAAACTACCCGTCGAAGCCAATGACATTGGTCGTGCCGTTTCCGCCCGGCGCGGCGACCGACGTGTTCGCGCGCGCCGCGGGCCGCCGCATGGGCGAGATCATGGGTTCGCAAGTCGTCATTCTCAACCGCGACGGCGCCTCCGGCGCAATCGGTACGGACATGGTCGCCAAAGCGGCAGGCGATGGCTATACGTTGTTATGGGGCAGTTCGGGCCCGCTGGCCATCAGTCCGGTATGGACTGAAAAGCTGCCGTACGACCCCGTGCGCGATTTCGCGCCGGTCAGTTTGTTCGCGAAGATTCCTTACTTGTTGATCGTGCATCCGGCGGTGCCGGCCAAAAATGTGAAGGAATTGCTGGCGCTCGCGCGGGCGCATCCGGGCAAGCTCAATTTCGCATCTTCCGGTACCGGCGGCACCGCGCATCTTGCCGGCGAATTGTTCAAGTCGATGACCGAAATCGACATCGTGCATGTGCCGTACCGCGGCACTTCGCTGTTCGTGACCGAGCTCATCGGCGGACAAGTCGATCTCGCCTTCGCCGGCCCGACGAGTGCGCTGCCGCACTTGGCGCCCGGACGCATACGCGCGCTCGCGACCTCCGGCGCGCGCCGCTCGGACATGTTTCCCGACATTCCGACCATGTCCGAAGCAGGCGTTCCCGGCTATGAATTTACGCAGTGGTACGGGCTGCTCGTACCGGCCAAAACATCCCGGGAAATCGTGAATGTTTTAAATACCTCATTGCTGAAAGCCATGGATGATGCGGATGTGAGGAAACGGATTGCAGGCGAAGCCGCCGCGGCTGCCCAGGGCTCGCCGGAAGAATTCGCCGCGTATCTCAAAAGCGAACTGGCAAAAAACGCAAAAATGATCAAAGACGCGAAGCTCAAGCGCGAATAGCTTGCGCCGATGAATACGGCGTTAGTGGCGAAATCGGAGGAGGGTCTATGAATTACCGCGAGCTTGCACTCTTGATTTTCCTGGCGCTGGGGTTGCCGGCGCGCGCGCCGGCCCAGACGCCGAAATACCCCGCGAAACCGATACGGATGGCGGTCGGTTACGCGCCCGGCGGCGGCAGCGATATCATGGGCCGGCTGATTGCGCAGCAAATGACCGAAGCGCTGGGACAGCAGGTGGTCGTCGAAAACCGCGCCGGCGCTGCGCAGAACATCGCGGCCGAGTTCGTCGCGAAGTCGGCTGCCGACGGCTACACGGTGTTTCTGAGTTCCGCCGCGCTGGGTATCAATGTGAGCCTCTATCCCAAGCTCAATTATGATCCGGTCAAGGACTTCGTGCCGGTCGCCGTGTTCGCGACAAGCCCCAACCTCCTGCTCGTCCATCCGTCTTTCCCGGCTAAAAATGCACGGGAATTCATTGCGGTCGCGAAAAAGAACCCCGGAAAACTCAATTTTTCGTCTTCCGGCAGCGGCAGCTCCCAGCATTTGTCCGGCGAAATGCTGAAAATACAGATCGGCGTGGATATGACCCACATTCCATACAAGGGCAGCGCGCCGTCGATGACCGCGCTCGCGAGCGGGGAGGTCGATTTTTCATTCAACAACATTCCGTCGGCGCAACCTTTGATGTTACCGGGCCGCGTGCGCGCGCTGGCGATCACGAGCGAAAAGCGTTCCGCTCTGCTGCCCGATTTGCCGACGATGATAGAAGGCGGTCTTCCGGGTTTTGTCACCCAGACCTGGTACGGCGTCCTTGTGCCGGCCGGTACGCCGGCCGACATCGTAAACGCGTTGAATGCCGTTATCGTCAAAGCCGTGCAGAAGGAGGAATTCCGCGCGCGGCTGGCCCAAACCGGGGCCGACCCGATTGCCGAGACGCCCGATTATTTTCGCCGCCTGCTGCGCGACGAGATTGAGCGTTGGGGCAGGGTTGTCAAAACATCCAAAGCCAAGCCCGAATAAGGCTGCGCAGCCCCCGCAAACCGCTGAAATGGCGATGGGGCAGGGCAGTCCCCCTCGTCCGGGATTCGCTCGCTTCCCGGGGTGCGATCGACTCCTTTGTTGGAGGCTTGCAACACCTGACTGTGGCATTCGTCCACTGTCCACTAAAACGCTTGACAGCGCCACTCTATCTGTATAAATATCAATTATGGACAGTGTAATTAGACAGTTTACTAACGTCTAAATGGGCGCAAGGCCAAAGTGATATCTAGCAAAGAAATAATATTAAAAACAGGTATTTCTAGAGCAACATTAAATAATTATATTACTCTAGGTATACTGTCCAGACCACTGGTTAGACAGCCAGCGGTCGGCGAGGGGGACGCGCCCGCACTCGGATACTTTCCGGACTCGGCGCTCGAGCGTATCGAAGAGGTTCGTCGCATGAAAGCAGAGGGGCTGACGATGGCGGAAATTGCTGCACGGATGGGGGGCAGGCAGGAGGCAGGAGCAACTGAACTCGAAGCGCAGCCGGGGCGTGCAGAACTGCCCCGAGGCCATCCCGCACCCGAGACCGCGGGTCGCAGCCTGCAGCTCACGCTGGATGACATCGTGCATCCGGCGTACATGGTCAACTACAACTTTGAGTTGACGTGGTACAACGAGACCGCCCGCAAGGAAATCCTGGGCTTCGACACCCCGCCGCCCGGCAGCGAGTCGCGCAGCATTTTTCTGATGCTGCTGGATTCGTTCGGCGAAGATGACGTGGCCAGGCGCAATCCGCTGCTGCGACTGCATCTGGCGTTTGCCAAGGCCCGCCTGTCGAAGGCGAGCATGCTGGGTCTGCTCAAACACATCGAGCCCAGGCATGCGGCGCTGATTGCCGATATGTACGACGAAGCCGCGACCGTCACCGGACAAACAGTCGTTGAGGTGCCCTATGCGTTGCATGACCAACAAGGCGAAGCGGCGGCGTGGCAGGCGTACGGAATCTATTTCCGCGAAGGCATACTGATCGTCCATATTCCCGCCGGCCAGGCCGAACCCGGTTTGCTGGAATTTCTGTCGCGCCGCGATATCGTAATCCGCAACCTGCTGCGCAAACGCCTGCCGGTACTGACGCCGCTCGCCGTGCTCGTCGCCGATATGCAGAACTCGGTCAAGATCTGCTCGGAACTGCCGCCTGAGGAGTATTTCGAGCTTATCAACGAAATCTGGTCGACCATGGCGCCGATATTCAGGAAATACTACGGAACTTACGGCAAGCATGTCGGCGACGGCATGGTCTATTATTTTTTTCCGCAACCAGACAGCAATTACATATTCAACGCGCTGGCCTGCGCGCAGGAAGTGCGGCAGGAGATGCGCAAGATCAGCAAGCAATGGCAGTTGCGCAAGAACTGGCTGAACGAGTTGTACCTCAATACCGGCCTGCACGAGGGACAGGAATGGCTCGGCACGTTTCAGTCGGCAACCAGCGTTGAATTCGCCGTGCTTGGCGACACCATAAATCATGCGGCGCGCTTGAGCGACTTCTCGCGCTTTGGCGCAGTCTGGGCCACCAAGAATTTCGTGAGCAAGCTCACGACGGAAGAGCGATCACGAGTCGAGTTCGGGATCATGCGGCGCAGCGACGACGGCCACGAGCATTTCGTGGTTTCTTCTTACTCCCAGCTTGGTACGCTGCTCGATCTTAATTCCGAGCGTCACGAGAAATTGCGCGATATTGCGAATCTCCCGATCACGGAAATTCGCGGCGTACGGCTTGCCTGATGCGTCCGCGGCTGGCGCGACATTCAAAAACGGAGAATAACAAGAATGAAGATGATGACGGCATTGACGCTGGAAAAAACGGAGGCGGCACTCGAAATGAACCACGCGGGCGCCTACAGCGATTACGTTCCGCTGGCGGAAACGCCGCGTTTGCGCACCGGGCTGACGATAGACGACATCGCCCACCCGGCTTATATGCTCAACTACAACTGCGAGTTGACCTGGTACAATGAAATGGCACGTAAACGGGTGCTGGGATTCGAAACTGCGCCTGCGGGCACCGAGTCGCGCAACGTTTTTCTGATTCTCGCGCGTGGAGCCGCCGAAAAATCGCCGGACGCCTGCCGCGAATTGACCCGGCTGTTCGTGTCCCTGGTAAAGCCGCGGGTATCGAAGGCAGGCCTGCTCGGCATGGTCAAAAGCATGTGCCCGGACTCGGCCAAACTGATCGAAACTTATTATGACACCGCGACGGTGGTCATGCGCAAGATGGTAGTCGACCTTCCGTGCACGTTGGAGGACGCAGGCGGCGCAACCGAGGCGTGGCAGGTTTACGGAATCTATTTCCGCGAAGGTATATTGATCATTCACGTGCCAGCGGGACAGATCGATGCGAGCGTGCTCGAGTTCATTTCGCGCCGCCATATCGTGGTGCAGAACCTGATGCGCAAACAGCTTCCGGTGTTTACGCCGCTCGCCGTGCTGGCGGCAAACCTTGACGATGTCGCGAACATCCGCGCCGCGTTGCCGCCGGAAGAATATTTCGAACTGATCAACGACATCTGGATAACGCTGGCACCGGTCTTCCGCAAGCACCGCGGCACCTGCGGCAAACATGTCGGCGACGGCATCCGTCAATTTTTCCTGCCGCAACCGGACAGCAACTACATGGCCAATGCAGAGGCGTGCGCGCGTGAAATGCAGGTCGCCATGCAAACAATCAGTGCGCGCTGGCAGCAGCGCAAGCGGGGTCTCGGTGAACTCAAGCTGGTTATCGCCATGCGCGAGCAGCAGGAATGGCTGGCGGCGCTGCAATCTGCCGCCGGCGTCGAATTCGCACCTTTGCCAGGCGCGCCCAATCGGCCTGCGCCGAGCAGCAATACGGTTTGCGCGGATACGCTTCGCGCGATAAAAATACTCGGGGAGAAACTCATGGCGAAAGAACGCGCCCGTTCCAGAGCGGCGAAACATTGCGCGATTCCCGCCGGCCGTGCATTCCAGTGGGAAAGCGTCAGCGCTTTGCGTTCGCGCATTAGCGGGCCAGCGCAGTGCCAGGGCGTGAGCGGCGCCGATTAATACCCGGCGGCGGATGGCGTTTTGACGGTTTCGACCGCCACCTGCACGGTGTCCCTGTCGTTCGCGAGCCAGATCTGCTCGTCCTGGATCGTGCAATTCAACTGCATATTGCGATCGGCGAGCATTGCAAGCGCCTTGCTCGCAGACTGCGCGACTGATTTGACCGTAAGGTTGCGGGTGCGCTCGAGCTTGTCGCTGATTTGATTCCACCACAGCTTGCTCGCGTGACCGCCGTAAGAATATATGTAAACCTGCTCAGCACGGCCGCACGCTTTGCGTATCCGTTTGTCGTCAGGCTGTCCGACATCTATCCACGCCTCGATCGAGCCCGTCAGGTCTTTTTGCCATAGATCGGGTTCGTCTTCGGCGCTTAAACCCCTGCCGAACGACAACGCGTCGTTGGCGTGCAGCGCAAATACCAAAATCCGGACCATCATACGCTCGTCAGTTTCCGATGGGTGCCTGGCAATGGTGAGCACGTGGTCGTGGTAATAATTGCGGTCCATGTCGGCGATTTGCAAAGTCGCGCGGCAGATCGTTGCCTTGAGAGCCATGATGAGTATCGAAATGGACTGCGCGGTTGACGGCGTGGCGAAACGATCGGGCAAAAAAAGAGGGTTAGCCGGTGACTAACCCTCTTGCTTGTCTGGCTCCCCGACCTGGGCTCGAACCAGGGACACACGGATTAACAGTCCGTTGCTCTACCAACTGAGCTATCGGGGAATATGCGAAAGGCGGCAATTATACCGGAGGGGCAAACTTTCGCCTATACGAGAACGCTGGCGACCGCCTTGGCGACGTAATCGATGTTTTTCGAATTCAGCGCGGCCACGCAGATACGGCCGCTCTCGATTGCGTAAATGGAATATTCCGAACGCAACCGCAATACCTGCGCCTTGGTCAGGCCGGAGTAGGAAAACATCCCGCGCTGCTCGATGATGAAGCTGAAGTCGAAATCCGCGCGTATCGCGCGTATCTTATCCACGAACTGGCGGCGCATGGCCTTGATCCGGTCGCGCATCTGGCCGAGTTCGACATCCCAGAGCTTGCGCAGTTCCGGCGTCGTCAGCACGGTGGCGACGGTCTGGCCTCCGAACAGCGGGGGATTCGAATAATTGGTGCGGATCACGCGCTTGACCTGGCTCAACACGCGCGCCGATTCGTCGGCGCTGCCGGTCGCGATGCTGAGCGCGCCGACGCGTTCGCCGTACAGCGAGAGCGATTTCGAAAACGAGCTGGACACGACAGTGATCGGGCAGGCCTTCGCGAACCGGCGCACCGCCGAGGCATCCGCGTCCAGGCCTTCGGCAAAACCCTGGTACGCAATGTCAAGGAACGGCACGAGCGTGCGCGCATTCACGACTTCGATGACGCGCTCCCACTGCGCGGGCGACAAGTCGGCGCCGGTAGGATTATGGCAGCAGGCATGCAGCACGACGATCGCGCCCGCCGGCAGTTTTTGCAGAGTCGCCATCATCGCTTCGAAGTTCACGCCGTGCGTGGTCTCGTCGTAATACGGATAGGTGTTGACGGTGAAGCCCGCATATTCGAAAAGGGCGCGATGGTTTTCCCAGCTCGGATCGCTGATCCAGACTTGCGCGGACGGATCGATCCGGCGCAGCAGGTCGGCGCCTAATTTGAGTCCGCCGGTGCCGCCCAGCGCCTGCACGGTGACGGCACGGCCTGCGCGTATCGTTTCGCTGTCCGCACCGAACAACTCCGCCTGCACGGCCTTGTCGTAGGCTTGCAGGCCGTCGATCGGCAGGTAGCTGTGCGGTGCGGCCGCAGCGGCGATTTTTGCCTCCGCCCGTCGCACGCATTCGAGTATCGGCACTTTGCCGTTGTCGTCGCAATAGACGCCGACGCCAAGATTGACCTTCGCGGGGTTGGTGTCCGCCACAAAAGCTTCGGTTACGCCCAGGATCGGGTCGCGGGGCGCCATTTCGACGGCGGCTAGCAGGGGTGCGGTCATAGTCAAAGTCGTTCGGATTAAGGGAAATTCGCCGGCCACCGCCGGCAAAGGGGGTTAGTTTACCTGCTTGGCGATTTCTCTGCTGCAATGCGTCAGAAGTGCAAACGTTATCGCTTTCAATCGGTCCCTCGTGGGACAATATATGGTTAAGTTCTGAGTCTCCGCCCTATGGATCAAATCGCATTGAAGACCGGGCCCGCCGCGCCGGTGACATGCACGGTTACTTTTCCCGGCAGCCTGTACCGCCTGCATCAAACGTTCGAACCCGCCGGCGACCAGCCGGAAGCCATCAACGCGCTGACGGAAGGCATCGAGAACGGGCTGCTGTTCCAGACGCTGTTGGGCGTGACCGGGTCGGGCAAAACGTACACGATGGCGAACGTTATCGCGCGCCTGGGTTGCCCGGCGATGATCATGGCGCCGAACAAGACGCTCGCCGCGCAACTGTATTCCGAGATGCGCGAATTCTTTCCCGAGAACGCCGTTGAGTATTTCGTCTCGTACTACGATTATTACCAGCCCGAAGCCTACGTGCCATCGCGCGACCTGTTCATCGAAAAGGATTCGAGCATCAACGAGCACATCGAACAGATGCGCTTGTCGGCAACCAAGGCACTGCTCGAGAGGCGGGATACCATCATTGTCGCGACCGTGTCGGCGATCTACGGTATCGGCGACCCGTCGGATTACCACAACATGATTTTGCATTTGCGCGAAAACGAAAAGATTTCCCAGCGCGACGCGATCAAGCGGCTGACCGAGATGCAGTACGAGCGCAACGACGTCGAATTCAAGCGCGGCACGTTTCGCGTGCGCGGCGACGTGATCGACATTTTCCCCGCGGAAAATTCCGAGACCGCCATCCGCGTGAGCCTGTTCGACGACGAAGTCGAGAACCTGTCGGTATTCGATCCGCTGACCGGGCACATCCTGCAGCGTGTTTCGCGTTTCACGGTTTACCCGTCGAGCCATTACGTGACGCCGCGCGCGACGACATTGCGCGCGATCGAGGCGATCAAGGAGGAGTTGCGCGAGCGCATCGAATTTTTCCAGCGCGAGAACAGGCTGGTCGAATGCCAGCGCATCGAGCAGCGCACGCGCTTTGATCTCGAAATGATGAACGAGATGGGCTTTTGCAAAGGCATCGAGAACTATTCGCGCCACCTGTCGGGGCGCAAAGCCGGTGAGCCGCCGCCCACGCTGATCGATTACCTGCCGCCCGATTCGCTGATGTTCATCGACGAAAGCCATGTCACCATTCCGCAGGTTGGCGGCATGTACAAGGGCGACCGCGCGCGCAAGGAGAATCTTGTCAATTACGGGTTCCGGCTGCCGTCGGCGCTCGATAATCGACCGTTGCGGTTCGATGAATTCGAGCGGCTGATGAAAAGAACGGTGTTCGTCTCGGCGACGCCCTCCGAATATGAACGTACGCACCAGGCGCAGGTCGTCGAGCAGGTCGTGCGACCGACGGGGCTGGTCGATCCGCAAATCGAAGTGCGGCCGGCCGCGACCCAGGTAGACGACCTGCTGTCGGAAATCAGCGAGCGCGTAAAGGTCAAAGAACGCGTGCTGGTCACGACCCTGACCAAACGCATGGCCGAGGATCTGACCGACTACCTGGGCGAGCATGGCGTAAAGGTCCGTTATCTGCATTCCGACATCGATACCGTCGAGCGCGTAGAAATCATTCGCGACTTGCGGTTGGGCGAATTCGACGTGCTCGTCGGCATCAACCTGCTGCGCGAGGGCCTCGACATGCCTGAAGTTTCGCTGGTGGCGATACTCGACGCGGACAAGGAGGGCTTCCTGCGCTCGGAACGTTCGCTGATCCAGACGATCGGGCGCGCGGCCCGGCATATCAACGGCAAGGCCATCCTGTATGCAGACCGCGTCACCGATTCGATGACGCGCGCGATCGGCGAAACCGACCGCCGGCGGACGAAGCAAATCGCGCACAACCTTAAAATGGGCATTACGCCGCAGGGCATCGTCAAGACCGTGCGCGACATGATCGACGGCGTCTACGACGCGCAGGAAGCGCAGGTTCAGCGCAAGGCGGCGCAGAGCGAGGCAGCTTACCAGGCGATGAGCGAGAAGGAACTCACGCGCGAACTCAAACGCGTCGAGAAGGAAATGCTCGATGCCGCGAAGAACCTCGAGTTCGAGCGCGCAGCGCAGTTGCGCGACAACCTGAAAAAACTCAAGCAGCGGCTGTTCATAAACGCCGCGGCCTGATATTCGCGTAGCCTTAACGAAGAAAAGATTTCAGCCGGAGGCCAGCATACTGACGTGCGCGGCGGCAATGCGCCAGCCGGCGCGCGTGCGTATCCACGTATGACTCTGGCGGCCGAGTTTGCCGCCGCGCTCGAACTCACAATTGGCCGTCGCGAAATCGCTGCCGTAAGTCGTTATAACCACCTTGGTCAGCTTGCGCGCCAGTCCTGCCGGTGAGCGCGCGCCGCGAAACCTTGCGATCTCTTCGTGGCCGTACAAATTCTCGGTGGCGCCGTAACGCAGCGTCAACGGGGTTTTCCAGAACAGCTCGTCGAGAACTGCAACGTCGTTCGTCACGAGCGCAGTTTCATATCGCTCGAACGCCGCGGCGACTTCCGTCACGACGTAAGGCAGATTGATTTCAAATGCCGGCGCTTCGTCGCTCATGACGCAGCGATTGGAGACTGCGCGATGCCGGCAGCCTCGAGCGCCGCCGCGATGCGCAGGCAAATATCCTCGCGCCACGGCGCGGCAATCACCTGCACTCCGATCGGCATGCGGCCGGCACGGTAAACCGGCACCGCCGCTACCGGCAGGCCGATGAAGGAAATCGGCTGGGTGAAAATTCCCATGTTTGGACGGACCGGCATCGTTGCTCCCGCGATGGTTACCGTTTCAGCACCGATTGCCGTCGCGCTGACCGGGGTTGCCGGTGCGATTATAGCGTCGACGTCTTTGAACAACTCGGCGACGCGCTTCGCGTACCAGTACCGGAAACGCTGGGCCTGCAGATACCAGGTGGCGGGCACGAGCGCTCCGGCCAGAAAACGATCGCGCGACAATGGTTCGAAGTCCTGCGCGCGTTGCCTGAGATTTTCCAAATGCAGGTTGGCGCCTTCGGATGCAGTGATTATGTAGGCGGCGGCTCGTGCGCGTGCTGTTTCTGGCAGCACCACCCGCTGCGTCGCGTTCAATGCGCACGCCGCCAAGTACACTGCCTCCAGCGCCTCTTCGCTGGCGCGTAACTCGAAATAATCCTCCGCTATCGCAACACGCAGTCCTGCGCTCCCGCGATCGAGTTGAGTGCCGCAGGGTTCGGCAGAGCGGGACGCGCATGCCGCGTCGCCGTAATCAGCCCCCTGCATTGCGTCATAAGCGGCCGCCAGATCGCGGACGGAACGGGTAAAAAGGCCAAGGTGATCGAGGCTCGCTACAAACGGAAAGGTGCCCGTGCGGGGCAGGCGCCCGAACGTTGGTTTGAGTCCGAACACCCCGCAGAGGGATGAAGGCACCCGGATCGAGCCGTTGGTATCGGAGCCGAGCGTGAACGGCACCAGGCCGCCGGCAACGGCGGCCGCGGATCCACCGGAGGAACCGCCGGCAATGCGGTCGAGCGCATGCGGATTGCGGGTCGGACCGTAATGCGTGTTCTCCGTGGTGAATCCGTACGCATATTCGTCCATGTTCAATGCGCCGAGGAGCACCGCGCCGGCGGATTTGAGCCGCTGTATTAATAGAGCGTCGTGCGTTGCCGCTGCGCGCTCGGCATTGATTTTCGAACCGGCGAGCGTTGGCAGCCCTGCTATATCGAAAAGATTCTTGACTGCGTAAGGCACGCCGGCGAGCCCACCGGGGTCACGGCCGGCCGCGCGCGCGGCATCGACACTCGCTGCTTCTGCCAATGCCCGTTCCGCAGTGACGGACGTAAAGCAGTTGAGCCGGGGATCGATGGCCTCGATGCGCGCGAGCGCGGCGCTGGTTACTTCTGTTGCGCTGACCGAACCGCCGCGTACCGCCGCGGCGATCGCGGTTACTCCCGCGTCGGCGCCGGGCATGGCGTGAAAACTGCCGCGTGTTCAGCGGCATCGTCGAGCGGAAAGGCGTTCACGATTTCCGCCATGCCGGCGATCATCCTGAAATAGGTAACGACACCGGGCACATGTTCGGGCGCGAGCTCTAGGCCAATGCCGCGCGCCGCATTTACGACGACCTTGTCATCGATGAGTTTCGGATCCATGCGGAGTGGAACCTACAACGGCATGCGCGAATTACAGGGCAAGGCACGCCCGCACGTTTTCGCTGTCCATGTTCTTGCCCAGACCCTGCTTGATGATCTCGCCGCGCGACATGACGAGGTAATGGTCGGCGAGCGACTTGGCGAAATCGTAATATTGCTCAACCAGCAGAACGGCCATCTCGCCGCCTTTGGTGAGCGAGGAAATCACGTTGCCGATGTCCTTAATGATCGACGGCTGGATGCCCTCGGTCGGTTCGTCGAGGATCAGGATTTTGGGGCCTGCCGCGAGTGCGCGACCGATGGCAAGCTGTTGCTGCTGTCCGCCCGAGAGATCGCCGCCGCGCCGGTGCAGCATGTCCTTCAGCACCGGGAACATTTCGAAAATGCGCGCGGGCACCTTGGTGCCGCCTGCTTTGGGGGCAAGTCCCATCAGCAGGTTTTCCGCGACGGTAAGGCGCGGAAAAATTTCCCGCCCCTGCGGAACATATCCAATACCCAGCCGCGCGCGTTCGTAAGGCGGCATCGCAGCGATGTCCTTGCCGTCGAAGGTGAGAGTGCCGGAGCGCGTCGGTACGACGCCGACCAGGCACTTCAACAACGTCGTTTT
>Ga0265331_10000949_pt1 | contig 23090 bp, 17 predicted proteins | sample 41923metaG_FD_202088 | JGI IMG/M metagenome (GOLD analysis project Ga0265331, IMG submission 202088) | Rhizosphere microbial communities from Carex aquatilis grown in University of Washington, Seatle, WA, United States - 4-19-23 metaG | ecosystem: Host-associated > Plants > Roots > Rhizosphere... | reverse complement strand
TTGAACCTTGCGACGCCACTCTCGGCCGATGCCTCCGAGCGTGCGGAACTGCTCCGGCGGACGGTGAGCGACGTCTTTTATTCGGATGTCACCGCCGAGGAAATCGCCGCCTTCGTCGGCGACGGGGAGCCCGACGCTCTCGCGTCGCTGGCCAAGCGCCTCGCCGGCCGCTCAAACCTCAAGTCCTTCAGCGGCTCGCTCCAATCGGGCACGACGAAATTCCGCGTCACCGCCGAGGGTCCCCGCGCTGCGAGGCGCCCGGAGAAGCCCGCGGCGCAAGCTGCTCCGGCCGAGAAGGAAGAGAAACTGCGGGTGCTGATCGAAAGGGTACTGGGGGCTCACGGCGGAGAAGAGAAACTCAGCAAACTCAAGTTCACAGAGAAGGTCAAGCAGACGCAAGACGGCAATCTTAGCACCATCGAATACTTCGTGCAGCCGCCCAACCGTTTCCGATCCGAGTTGCAGCGAAAAGGTGAGGCGAACAAGCAAATCTACATCGGCAAGAAGCGATGGACGAAGCATCCAAACGGAAAGGTCGAGCCTCTTGAGTTTCTTGGCGCTGAATCTCCGATTGAATACTACCTCGACGATGTGAAATTCTTTGGTCCACGGATTGTGCTGAGGCTCAAAGATACCGATCATCGACTCTCCCTGCTGGATGAGGTAAAGATTGATGAGCGGGCTGCCGTTGGTGTGGAAGTCAGCAAAGCCGTCCCGAACAGCTTCACACTGTCGCTGAGGCTGTTCTTCGACAAGGAGACGAACCTGCTCGTCAAGCAGGACAACGTCCTCTCGACCTTCTCCGTTGCTTACAGCGACTACGAGACGTTTGACGGCATCCCGATTGCTCGGAAGATGACGCAGACGGTGGATGGCAAGGTCATCATCGAAACCGAAGTCACCGATTTTCAAGAGGTGGACAAACTGGACGCCAAGTTGTTTGAGCAACCCTGAGCCGCCTATCGGGGTAGTCCTGCTAACGACGCCGAAGGCTGGACGGACTGCTGCGTTGGACGGCATGAGGACGCCTCCGCCAATCTTGCGGGAACACAGCGGCAGGGCGCGTGCAGTGGGTCGATAGGGCATATTCCGTTAGAATATGGCGACGAACGCGCGGAGCTCGCGGCGGTCGCGGTCGCGGGCTTGGGAGACGTCGTTGTCGAAATCGCACCCCGTCCAACGCAGGTCGCTGGGCTTTCCGCCGGCGGCGGCGAGTTGCACGAATTTCGCTTCCAGCCGCTCGCGCTGCTGGTGAAAATCCTTTGGAGCCCGTTCGTACTCGGCCGCGCGCATCGCGGCGCGTACTGGCCGCCAAACCGCCAGGGCGATGACCACCGCCATCGCCACAATTCCCAGCGCAATCCACGTTCCAGGGGTCATGCCAATCACTCGCAAAAGCGCATAGCCCAGATCGCATCGGGCACTCGAGTTGATTGTCTGGATTTAGGCCGTGGATTTAGGCCGGCGGCGGGCAAGCCATCGGCCTAAAAAGGCTTCCATAGGGCCGGCACTAACAACCCATGCAAGTCAAACCGTCAGGCACGCGGCGGGCGCGTTCTACCTTGCGCGTCCGACTATCAGCCCAGGCCGAACCCAAGCAATGCCCCGGTCGTTATGTGGCCGCGGCATCGTTGACGCTTTGCCGCCAGTCACCAACCGATCTTCCGCCTCGCGGCGACACGGCCTGATACCGGCGCAAATTGGCCCGTGTTCGGCTGGACATCTGCGCCGGTTCTGGCGAGAATTTCATTTCATGGCTGACGACTTCGATCCTTACCGCAAATGGCTGGGCATTCCCGCCGACGAACAGCCTCCGAATCATTATCGGTTGCTCGGCATCGGGCTGTTCGAAGACGACGCCGATACGATCGAGACCGCTGCCGACAGGCAAATGGGCCACTTGCGCACGTTTCAAACCGGCCTGCAGTCGGCCCTGTCGCAGAAGCTGCTCAACGAGTGCGCCACAGCGAAAATCTGTCTGCTGAACTTGGAAAAGAAGGCCGCCTACGATCACGAGCTGCGACGCAAATTGGCTCCGCCGCCACCTAAGCCGTTGCCTCCCAATCAATCGCAGCCCAAACAGCCTTTTCCAAAGCCGCCGCTGCTCCGTCCGCCCGCTGCAAGCATTGTGCCAGCGCAATCGCCGACCCCGATCGACCTGTCGTCGGAAGCTCCAGGTCGGCGCCCAACCCATCCTAGTGCGTCGAATCCGGCCGCGCCTGCAACCGCTTACGGAATACGTTCGCAATCGCCTCGACGCCGTAACACTGTAAAGAAGTCGAAGCCTCCGTCGTTACTCTGGCTGGTGCCTTTGCTCATCGGTCTGGTACTCGTCGCGCTCTATTTGATTTCGTCGCACCTAGGCGGCGACGGCAGTCTTGTCAAGCAGGCCGTCGCGCCAGCCGCCGCGGAGCCTAAAGGACCGGTGCCGCCTGCCAAACGGGAAAAAAAGGGCGGTGGTGGGGCACTTCCGACATCGCACAAATCGCCCAAACCCTTGCCGGACACCGACGTAGTCAACACTAGACCGGCCAACCCAATTCCGTCGAATCCAATACCACCGGAACCAAAACCGGCCGCGTTCGAGCGACCGTCTGAGGTGGGCGTGGTCGCCGATCAACTCGTGCTTTGGAACCAACACAATGGCGGCGCAAATGATTACGGCACATCGGGTTGCCGTGTGAGCCTCTGGAGCGACGGCCAGGAGGTCTGGAAACAAGAAGACGTCAAAGTCGCTTGGGCGGCCAACGAAGACCACAGCGTGTCGCTACCGCTACCCGGAATCCGCTTCGATCGGTTACGCGTGGACATTACTGAGTGTGTCAAGTTCGGCGGCGGGCTTTCGGAAATCGAGGTGTTAAAGGACGGCAGGAACCTTGCCTTGGGTTGCCCGGTGCTTGCCAGCGGAGAGTTGGATGCGCGTTTCCCCGCGACGAGTGTCGTCGACGGCGTAATTGGCTCGTCGGTTTGGGCGCTCGGTTACTGGCTTGCGGACTCCACCCATGCTTGGGTCGAGGCCGACCTTTCACTGGTTACCGCGACGACAGGGCCCGGCGTGTTGGCCGATCGAGTCGTAATCTGGAATCAGCACAACGGGATTGCAAACGACCGGGGCGCCAACGAGGCGCGCCTCACGCTTTGGCGCAATGGCCGGGAAGTCTGGGCACAGGAACAAATCACAATCCCCTGGCAACCAAATGCCGACAATCAGGCCACGGTCACGCTTCCAAAAGTGGGCTTTGACCACGTGCGAGTCGACGTGTCAAGTTGGCACGCTGGCGGCGGTGGGTTGGCGGAGATCCAAGTGTTCCAGGGTGAGCGGAACATCGCCTTGGGTCGCCCGGCCGCGGTCAGCGCGTCATTCGGACCGCAATGGGGTGGGTTTAACGCCACCGATGGCCGCACAAGTTCCGCGGAATTTGGAGGCGGGTATTGGTTACTGCCCGACAACACGCGAGGCTGGGTCGAGGTCGACGTCTCAGGCGCCGACCCCGAGCGGCTTGAACAAGCGACGATACTCGGGCGCCACTTGATTGCATCGGTGGGCGATTGGCCTTGGGCGCTTCGCTGGCTGGCGCGTGGCGAAGAAGGAGCTTGGAAGGACCTCGCGGCGGCCGAATTGGCCCGGCCCACGGATGGAAACGCCCAAGTTGCGCTGGCCGACGAATGGCGAGAACTCGCCCAATTGACGCCGGAGCCCGCTCGGCGACGGCTGTTGGCGCATGCGCTACGCTGGTACGTGAAGGCGGCTCCAAAGCTTTCCGAATTGCGTCGCCAGAGCATTCGCAAGCGGGTCGCGGAAGAATTGCCGGCGTTGAATGAACGTCGCTACCTCTACTTTTTCGACGAGCTGGAGACGGTGGGAACTCATAATGAAGAAAGAATCCGCGAGACGGACGTGGTGTTCGACGATCGGCCGTCGCTTTATGGCCTTTGGATGCACCCGCGAGAAAACGGTTCGGCGCACGCGAAGTTCCTTGCGCAGGGAAAGTTCCGACGGTTGAGCGGCGCGGCGGCGATTGACGACCGTGCGTTGACCTTCATGAAGACGCCACTGACGTTTCGCGTCGCGGGCGATGGCCGGGTGTTGTGGACCTCGCAGCCATTGAAGGGCTACAAGGCATCGCAGCCATTCGATATCGACGTGACGGGCGTCAAGGAATTGGAGTTGCGCGTCGATTGTCCTGGTCCGCATGACCACGCCTTCGCTGCCTGGCTCGACCCGCAACTGGAAGAATAATTGGAACGGGAGCCCCAAGCGGCACAACGGCGGCGAGTCGATTGCCCAGAATCGGCCGGAGCCGGTAGAATGCCGGAATGCCCTCGAAACTCAAACGCCGCTGGCTCCAATTCAGCTTAAAGGCGCTGATGTTACTGGTGGTCGTCGTCGCCGTTCCGTGCGGTTCGCTCAGATCGACGCTTGTCCAAAGGGCGAAGGAGCGGCAAGCGGTTGCCGAGGTTCAGAAGCTTGGCGGAACCCCGATTTACGCATGGATGTGGCATGCCCCTGGCTCGTCGGAACCGGACCCGCCAGGTACTGCATGGGTCCGTAAACTGTTTGGCGAAGACTTTTTCACGGATATTTCGGAAGTCACGTCTTTCTTTGCAACATCAGAAATGGGCGACGAGTGTCTGGCTCATCTCGATCCGTTCACTGAATTGACGAATGTTTGCCTCCAACGGTCGCAAGTAACCGACTCGGGCCTGGGCCATCTTGCTCGAATCCCGAATCTCGCGGAGTTGTCGCTCGCCGAAACGAACATCACCGACAAAGGCTTGGAACACCTGTCGCAGCTACCACACCTGGCGCAACTGAAACAACTCCGCTGTCTGCACCTCGAGAGTACCGCTGTGACCGACGCCGGGTTGATCCATATCCGAAAGCTGAAGGGGCTTGTGCAATTGAACGTTGCCAAGACCGGCGTGACCGCCGCCGGGGTTGCCGACCTTCAAAAAGCCCTCCCGAACTGCAACATCGTCCGATGAGCACGACCGCCCCCCCGACCACAAAAGCCACATGAAACTCTTGACGATTTACCCCTACCTCCTGGGCGACACCTGGGTTTTTGACGATCCTCGCACGGGGTTGAAGGAAGAGGCCTTCGTTCTGGGCATGACCGAAATGATTTCCCGGCTGGTCGAAGCCAAAGGCATTCCGCGGGCGGCGAAGGGATTCAGCCTGCAATTCGGCGCGGAACCCTTCGAGGGAGCCGATGCCGAATTGACCTGGATCAGGAGCGACGATGCCCAGGTGGTTCCGGGCATCGACGGAAGCGCCTCGCAAGTATTTGGGAGCTGGTATCGGGGCATCGTGGCCGGGGAAGAGATGGAAGGATGGCTTTGCCCTGCGCTCGGCCTCTATTTCACTTCGGCACCGAGTCGCTTTTTCGTGCGGGCTGAACCGCTGCCCGAAGGGATCGACCCGATCTGGCAAATCGACAGATATGCCCCGGTTGCAAGGCGCTTTGTTTCGGCCCCGCAAACGGAAAGCCCATCATGAAGAGTACGGCCACGCCATTTTGCCGTCGCTGGGGATTGATCGCTTTAGTCGCAAGCCTGATTGCGGGCGTCGCAAACCTTAAGACCAGCCATGGTCAAGAGCCGACCCAGGCCGACTGGGAGCGGTTTGCCCGGCTGTCCGACGCCAGCTCGAATTACTTCAACGCAGGCCATACCGATTTGGCTGCGGCCTCGGCCGAACAGGTCACGGCCTTCGTGCAGCAGCGCTTTCCCGCGCGGTTGCAGTTCTTTGCGCTCATGAATCAGGCCGCGGCGCAAACGTTGCAAGTCAAGTACGACGAAGCGCTGGCCCTGCACAAACAGGTCCTTGAAGCGAATCGCGAGTTTCGTCCGGCGAATGAAACCGAACGACTGCTGCTGGTGATCCACGTCAGCGAGGCGCTGCGGGGAGCGGGCTACTGCCTGAGCCGCAACGGAAAGCCCGAGGAGGCGATTTCGTATATTGAAGAGGCCGTGAAATGGAATCGCCAGCGCGACCCCAAGCATCCGCTGAATGCCGCCAATTGCGAAAAGCAGTTGGCGTTTATGTATCGCGATCTCGAGCAATTCGATAAGGCCGAGCTGCATTTTCGCCAGGCGGCCGCAGTATTCGAACGCGAACATCAAAGAGTACGGCAGCCGATCAACAGCTATCCGCACCTGCTTTCCGGTTGGGCTGTGATGTACAACTTGCGCGGCCGGCCCGACCTGGCCGAGCCGATGTTCCGCCGTGCCTTGGGCATGCAGGTGGCGCTCACCGGCTGGCGGCACACTATGACGGCCGAGCTCTCCAGCAATCTCGGCATGCTCTATTTGGGGGAGGGCCGCTTTGACGAAGGCAAACCGTTTATCGAGGCCGCGCTCAACTCTTGGGAGCAAACACTGGGCAAAGACCACGTGCTCACGATGATCGCGGTCCATCGCCTGGCCATGATCGAAGCCAGGCTCGGCAACTATTCGGCCGCCGACCAGTTGTGGCGCCGCTCCATCGCTGTGCATGAAGCTCAGCTTGGGCCCGGTCATCCCGATTCGATCGAGCAGAAAATGTGCCTCGCGATGTTGCTCGTTCTGCAAGAGAGATTCGACGAGGCGGAGCCGATGCTGAACGATTCGCTCGCGGGCCTCGAGAAGGCGCTGGGACCCATGCATTCGCGAATTCCGCCGGTTCTGATTCACCTGTCGGGCCTCAAGCTCGGGCGAGAGCAATATGCCGCGGCGCTGCCGATTCTCGACCGTTTGGAAAAGTTGTTCGAGTTGTACCCACCGCCGGCTGCGAGCCTGGCTTGCCTGAACCTGTTTCGAGCGCAAGCTCATTGGAATTTGAACCAGCGGGATTTGGCTGTGCGGGAGCTGGCGCAAGCGCTCGACTACCGGGAAACGGACCGCGGCAATGCGGCTGGCATCGAGGTGGAACGGGCTGCGAGCTTTGCCATGTTCTCGACGGAATACGAACTGATGACCGCCTGGCAATGCGAGCTGGGAAATGCGGCCGAGGCTTTTCGGACCATGGAGCGCACCAAGGCACGCTCGTTTCTCGATGAATTAAGAATGCGAAACATCGACTTAAACGCCGGCCTTTCCGAGTTGGAGCGACGAAGTTTGACGGAGCGCGAGCAGGATCTGCGGCGGCAGATCGCGGCTCGCGAAAAACAGTTGAACGCGCTGGCCGACGCCGACCTGGCGCAACCCGGCGCCTTGCAACGCCATCAGCAGGCCGCCGGCGATTTGCGGCAGTCGCAAGACGAGCTCTATCGCCATTTGTCCGATGCGCGCGCCGCCAGCCCCATCTATCGGAAGCTGATCACCGACGAAACGAAACTGGCCACGTTGGAGTCGCTCCAAGAGCGCCTCCGGCCCGATGAGCTCGTGCTGACCTACTTCATCGGCGAGTGGAAATACTCCTACGTGCTGGCGATTCGTCGCGATTCGGTGCAGGCGAGCAAGCTCGAAGTCGACGACGCCGTGGCCGAACAGCTCGGCGTCGAACCAGGGCCGCTGCTTTTGCACAAACTGGCCAAGGTGTTGCTCTCGGACGGCGGAACGCTTGCGTCGCTCTCACGTCCTGGCAAGTTCGAAGCGACGAAGACTCTGGCCACACTCTGGCAACTGCTTGTTCCGGAAAAGGAACGAGCCGCGTTGATTTCGGGCGAGGTTCAGTTGCTTACAGTCCTGCCGGATGGCGCGCTTTCGCTCTTGCCGTTTGAAGCATTGGTGGTCTCAGGAGCCGGCACCGAGAGCTCGCGGTACTTGCTCGACGTGGGCCCGCCGATCGTGTACGCCCCATCGGCATCGGTGCTCATAAATCTCGCCGAGCGGCCAGCCACGACCAGGTCGCTCGACACGCCGATCTTCACGCTCGGCGATCCGACCTACCCACCGGTCAATGCCGCGGCGGTCGCCGAGAGCCGCAAGCCTGGCAACGTGCGCGTCGCGGATCGCTTCCGTGCCGGCCTGTCGCCGCTACCCTACACCGGTTGGGAGTCGACCTGGTTCGAGCAGACCTTCGGAAAAGCGGGGATGCGGGCAATGCGAGTCACCGGCGCCGCCGCCACCGAGGCCGCGATTCGGCAGCATGCTCCCGGCCGCGAGATCATCCATCTCGCCTGTCACGGCATGGCCGATCAGAGCCACGGAAACTTCTTCGGTTCGCTCGCCGTCGCCCCGGGCCACAAGGGAGATCCCAGCGACGACGGATTTCTCTCCATGGCCGAGATCTACGATCTGAAGCTCGATGCCTGCGAGCTGGCGATCTTGAGCGCTTGCGAAACCAACTTTGGTCCGCAGCAACAAGGCGAAGGCGTGTGGGCCTTGTCGCGTGGGTTTCTCGTGGCGGGCGCTCGACGTGTGATCGCCAGCAATTGGATTGTGGACGATGAGGCGGGCGCTACGATGGTGAGCTACTTTGCCACGTACCTGACGCGCGGCGGCAAAGACGCTTCGCTCCGCGACTATGCCAATGCCTTGCACGGGGCCAAGAAGCAGATCCGCAAGCAAGAGAAGTGGACTCACCCGTTCTATTGGAGCAGCCTGGTGCTCGTGGGCCCGAAATAGGCCTGGCGAACCCGTTTCATGTCGGCCCCGGCCGCGGTGAGCCGCGGATGGACCACGTTTTCCAGTCCGTCGCGCGTGAGCAGCAACACACTGGCCGGGCTTTCCGTGGCCGGGTTTTCGGTGGCCTCCGTTTCGTCGTCTGTCCATGGCACGTCGCCGGCGGGAAACCGCCTCCCCGCGAGACGCGACTAATGAGATCGATCAGGACCAGGCTTTTGCCCGCTCCGGCCTCCCCGGCCACCAGGGTCAGCCATCCTCGTGCCACGCGATGCGGCCAGATCCAGCGTGTGGCCAGCGGTTGAACTTCGTCGAAGCTGCGCACCTGGGGCTTGCGTGGCGGAAGTGTGGGCGGCGGGGTGGGCGATGACGTGGGCAGCGGAACGGCATGGCCGGCGAGTTGATTGCGCAATTGATTACGCAGCGCCGCCAATTTAGTTTCCATGTCCTCCGCGAGCACCGCGCCGCGCTCGGGGTTACTCGCCATTTCGCGCCATTCGTCGAGCGTGAGTTCTTCCTCCGCGAGCCCTGTGTCGACCAGCAAAGAGTACATCGCCTCGTAGTCGAGTTCCGCCGTAAAACGCGGATCGGCCAAGAGCGAGCGCAGGTTGCCGAGAGTCTCTTCGAGACAGTCGATGCGAAGGGAGATGTCGCACATGGTGTGCCTCCTTGGGCGAGAATGGCTGGCGCAGTATGTATCTTATCATAACTAACATTAACACAAACAGAAACTATTACACAAATTCTAACTGGCGTAACGTGTTAATGAACAGCCGTTTACGTTCACGCAGTGGCGGCGGCCGGCGGAATTCCATCGGCGTGCGCGTGATTTCCGCCAGGCCAAAGCGGCCTCGCGGAGATTCACGGAACGAAACGACACGATTGGCAGGAGCGACAGGATGAACGATGTTCCTAACGATCCTCGTAACTCATCCTGTGAATCTTGCAATCCTGTCCAAATCGAACGTAAAACAGCCGGCAACGTAAAACAGCCGGCGTAGTGGAACGAAAACGGGTGACCCACCATAGAATGACACGTAGCGTACAATGGATCCCCCATGGCGGCCTTGGCCACTGGACGCTGTACCACGACGAGGACCTCACCGTATGCCCGAACTGAAAGACGGCGAAACGATCGAAATCAAAGGTTCCGCGAAGTCGCCCTACATCCTGCGAAACGTCGGCGGCGTAAATAGCTGCACCTGCCCCGCCTGGCGAAACCAGTCGCTGGCGATTGAACGCCGCACATGCAAGCACTTGCGGGCTTATCGCGGCGAGGAGGCCGAAAAAGCCCGCATCGGATGCGAGCTGGCAGCCGCGACGCGAAGGGCGTCGCCCGGCGCGGGCTCCACGGCGCCGGCCTTGCTGTTGGCTCACACCTGGGAAAACGACGTCGATTTGACCGAGTGGTGGATGAGCGAAAAGCTCGATGGCGTGCGGGCCTATTGGGACGGAACGCAATTCATATCGCGGCTCGGAAACATCTATCACGCGCCCGATTTCTTCGTCGCCGGCTTGCCGCTAGAGCCGTTGCGGCGATGACGACGGCCGGTTCGTCGCCGAGGTTGGGGCGGTGAAGGACGTCTGGAACGAACGCGCTAATAGCCACAACACACCCGAAACCCGATGTGGCCGTAGCGATCCACAGGCTGGACGCCGTCGCGGAACGCGGAACAACAACTGGAAGCGCTCTCGTCGTACGCGCTACCACGAACCACTCGGCCGGACCCGGCGGCTGAGCCTGTCGGATCGCTGACCGCGTCGGCAGCATACTCGCCATGCCAATCCCAGCACCACTCCCAAACATTGCCGTAGACGTCATACAGGCCGAAGGGGTTGGCGGGCATTTCCCCGACCCGCTGTGTTCTGCCGTTCGAGTTCCTGCCGAACCAAGCATGTTGGCCCAAATCACGCTCCGTGTCGCCGAAGGACCACCGCGTGGTGGTACCCGCACGGCAAGCAAACTCCCATTCCGCCTCGGAGGGAAGACGATATCCCGTTCCTCCCTGAATCTTGACCACCTCCCCGTAACGCACATAGTACGGTACACGTTGCTCCCTCTCACTCAACTTGTTGCAGAAGTCGATGGCATCGAACCAGCTGATCGATTCCACAGGGTGCTGGCTGGTATCCACGTCTTTCATGATGTCTTTTCCCATCCCGGTCGGCGAGAAGTGCGAGGGATTAACGCCCATCGCTTCCTGATATTGCTGTTGCGTCACCTCACAACTGCCCAGATAAAACGCCTGCGTGAGTTTCACGCGGTGTTGTGGGCCTTCACTCCGGTACCAACTTTGCCAATCCGCCTCCGTGGTCGTTTCAACCAATACGTCGATCTCATCCTGAGGGCTGCCCATCATGAACCCACCTGGCGGGATCAAACGGAGCTTCATCCCTAGCGAGTTTTCGATCTCGACCTTGGCACCCAGGTGTTTCGCCCGGGCTTCCTGATGGGCCAGGGCCTGCTTAGCGTCGAAAGGGGCGATCGCCGGTGGTGGAACGTCGGCCGGCTTACCGGCCTTCTCATCCGAAATCGTCGTCTGAATGTGCGGCCGATCGCGGGAGACCGACGAACTGATCTTGGCGGCGTTTCCCGCGGGGGTTTCCGGCTCGATCGCCTTCACCACCCGGAAACCAATGTAGGCGCTCGTGGTCGGGGGTGCGTTGGAGTAGCGGAATGCGGAGCGGACGTTCGTTGCGATATCGCCGAACGCCGCCCCCCGCAGCACGCGAGCGGACCCGGCGGTGGAACCCGTCGGATCGCTGACTGCCCCGGCGGCGTACTCGCCATGCCAATCCCAGCACCACTCCCAGACATTGCCGTACAGGTCGTACAAGCCGAAGGGGTTTGGGGGCAATTCACCGACAGGCTGTGTTCGGCCGTTGGAGTTGGGGCGGAACCAGGCATGTTGGCCCAGATCGCGCTCGTTGTCGCCGAATGACCACAGCGTGGTTGTGCCCGCACGGCAGGCAAACTCCCACTCGGCCTCGGTGGGTAGGCGATACCCCGTTCCTCCCAGAACCTTGACTGTCTCGCTGTCACGCGCGTAGTACGGAGAGCGTTGCTCCTTTTCGCTCAACTTGTTGCAGAAGTCAACGGCGTCGAGCCAGCTCACCGTTTCCACAGGGTGCTGGCCGGTATCCAGGCCTTTCATGGCGTCCTTGTACGGCCCGGTGAGCGAGACGCACGAGGGATTGACGCCCATCAGCTCTTGATATTGCTGTTGGGTCACTTCGCAACTGGCCAGATAAAACGCCTGCGCCAACGAAACGCGGCGCTGAGGTGCTTCGCTCGCAAACTGTTGCCTCCACCACTCGTCCGTGGTGGTTTCGACGAGTGCGTCGATCTCCTCCTGCGGGCTGCCCATCATGAACTCACCCGGCGGGATCAAACGCAGTTTCATTCCCAGTGAGTTTTCGATCTCGACCTTGGTATCCAGGCGTTTCGCCCAGGCTTCTTGAAAATCCCCGGCCTGCTTTGCGTCGAACGGGGCGATTGCCGGCGGTGGCGGCTTGACACGTGCCGCGACGGGGGCTGTGTCGTTTGGGCGGGCTGTCGAACCTCCGGTGGCAGCGGGTAGTGATTCGTCACTTTTCGCGTCGATTGTCCTCGTGACCCGCAACCCGATGTCGCTGTGGCAGAACATTGGGTCGAGATCGAGGCGGTCCGCGGACCGACAGTGGGAGGAATGGTAGTGGAACGCACCACCGCGAAGCACGCGGCCAGACCCGGCGGCGGAGCCCGTCGGATCGCTCTCTGCCCGAGCGGCGTACACGCCATGCCAATCCGAGCACCACTCCCAGACGTTTCCGTACAGGTCGTACAAGCCGAAGGGATTGGCGGGCAATTTTCCGACACGCTGAGTTCTGCCGTTCGCATTGGAGCCGAACCAGGCGTGTTGGGTCAGATCTCGCTCAGCGTCGCCGAAGGTCCACGGCGTGGTTGTGCCCGCACGGCAGGCGAATTCCCACTCGGCTTCCGTGGGTAAACGATATCCGGTTCCCCCGAGAACCTTGACCGACTCTCCGTCACGCTCATAATACGGCGAGCGCTTCTCCATCTCGCTCAATTTATTGCAGAAGTCGATGGCGTCGAACCAGGTCACCAATTCCACAGGGAGTTCGCCCGTATCCAGGCCCTGCACGATGTCCTTGCCTTCCCCGCCCAATGAGAAGTGAGAGGGATTGACGCCCATCACCTCCTGATATTGCCGCTGGGTGACTTCGTAACTTCCCAAGTAAAAAGCTTGCGTGAGCTTCACGCGGTGTTGTGGGCCTTCACTTCGGAACCAGTTTTGCCAAATCGACTCCGTGGAGATTTTGAGTAATGTGTCGATCTCCGCCTGAGGGCTGCCCATTACGAACTCACCTGGCGGGATCAAACGCAGCTTCATCCCGAGCGAGTTTTCGATTTCGACCTTTGTGCCCAGGTGCTTAGCCCAGGCTTCTTGGTGGGCCAGGGCTTGATTGGAGTTGAACGGGGCGATTGCTGACAGTGGCGGGTGCCCAAGAGCTTTGTCGTCCTGGACGACTGACACCCGCGTAATCTCCCGGTATAAAACGATGCCGGCCACCAACAACGCGGCGGCTCCAGCCGCACATGCCACCAGCAGGCGGGGCCGCGCCCCTGGTATCCGCCATTTTTTCCACCACGCAGAGCGGGCGGAAGGCACGAGCAGCGATTGTTCGGTCTTGGGGTCGGTTTCAACCTGCTGGCCGGCCATCGTGACCGTGGCGTCGAGTACTGTCGACGAGGGGCGTTTCATCGCCGCCGCAGATTTGCCCGATGGATTACGACTTGCGGCGCTCGACGCCTTCGTGCCGCCAGAGAACTCGCCCAGACGATGGTGGTTGTCGTGGTCATCATGGATCGACCCAGTGTTTCTGGCGGCGGGCTGCGCAGCGGCAACCTGGTCCAAGCTTATTCGTTCCAGCTCGGCGACCACCTCGCTCATCGACTGAAAGCGATCTTCCGCCTTTTTTGCCACCATCTTCGTGAGCACGGTTTCCAGCGCAGGCGTTACCCCAGGGCAGGCCGCTTGCAGCGACGGGATCGGCCGCTCGCGATGGGCCAGCAGTTTCTCCATCACCGTCTCCCCGCCAAAGATCGCTCGTCCCGTCAGCAGGTACCAGAGTGTGATGCCCAGAGAATAGATGTCTGCACGCTGGTCGGCGTGCTTGGTGTTCAACGCTTGCTCTGGGGCCATGTAGTCAACCGTCCCCATGATCTGGCCCGTGCCCGTCAACTCGATGTACTCCACCCCGGTTGCCGATTCCAAGCGGGCTAGACCCATGTCCAGGATTTTGACGACCCCCTTCTTATCCAGGAGCAAGTTGGCGGGCTTGATGTCGCGATGCACAACACCTTCGCCGTGGGCAAACTCCAGGCCCCGAGCAACTTGCAGAACGCAGTTGACTGCCTTGGCAATAGGCAGCGGCCCGGTCGTCTTTACCAGGGCCGACAGGTCTTGCCCCTCGACGTACTGCATCACCAGGAAGTGCCGGCCGGCCGCTTCGTCGGCGTCGTCGGCCGCGACGATGTTGGGATGGCGCAATTTGGCCGCCGCTTCGACTTCCCGCAGGAAGCGATTGATTGCCGCCTGGTCCTTGGTCATGGCCGCCGGCAGCAGCTTGATCGCCACCAGTCGCTTCATCTTGCGGTGCTGTGCCTTGAAGACCTGCCCCATGCCCCCGGCACCGATTGTGTCCAGGATCGTGTAGTTTCCCAGGACGAGGTCCTTGGCATTGCCCTGATAAGCCTCCTTCACCTGGTACGTCGTCAGGATGTTCTGCCGAACCAACTCGCGAGCGAGTTCCTGGGCGTCGTGCCGGCGGTCATGTGGCAGCTTCTCGCACACCGCTCGCAGGTTGTCGGGCGAGATGATGCCGCACTGTTCGAGGCCCTTCACAAAATCTTCGAAGGCGACAGCCATTGCATCGTCAACCTATCGAGGCAACCAGATTGCGGTGTGCGCTCACTGCGGCGATAGAACGATAGTGTGGTAGAGGGCCCTGATGCAGCCCAGTTTAAGCCACCTGGGAGGGGTCGTCCAGCTTTCGATGATCGAGGTTGCGCTGCCATGGGCAAAACCCAGGCTCAACCCGCGGTCCCACGGCACGACCCAGACGCCCGAGTGGGGCGCCTTCCTGAACGTCGGCGGCTCCGTGACGCCGTGTTCGACACCGTGGCCGCTATCCTGGGCGACGACGAAGGCCGTTTCGTGGCCCTGGCGATGGTGCCGCAGCTCTTTTATCTTGGTAGCCTGGAGCGAGGCCATGTATGTTCAGGAAGCCCTTCACATCGTTAAGCCTGATTTGGCTCATCGTCGGTGCTGCGCTGGCGTACGATCATCCCCTTTGTGCCGAGCCAGGCGCCCGAAAGAAACCCGCCACCAGACGGGACCAGATCGACAGAGAGGTTAAGCCAGTGATCGACAAGGTGGATCAGCAATGCCGTGAGCGGACGGTCTACATGATCGGCCCCGCGAAGGCGAAACGGCTGGCTGTATTGGTGCGTGAGAAGAAGCCCCGGCTCGTGGTCGAATGCGGCACGGCCATCGGCTATTCCGGGCTTTGGATTGGCCGAGAACTGAGGGCCCTGGGCCAAGGGAAGCTAATTACGATCGAGATTGACGAGGCGCGGGCCGCGGAAGCCAAGCAAAACTTCGACGAAGCCGGCTTGTCGGAGTGGATCGAGGTCCGCGTCGGCGATGCACGGGAGCTGGTAAAAAACGTGGAAGGCCCGGTCGATTTTCTGTTCATCGACTGCAACTTCGAAAACTACGATCCGTGCTTCACCGGCATCGAGACGAAGCTGGCGAAGGACGCTGTGGTAGTGGCCGACAACGTGGGCATTGGGGCGGCCTCGATGGCGGATTACCTCAAGCGTGTTCGGTCAAAGTACCGCAGTCAAACCGAGTGGTTCGACCTCGATCTGCCCTGGGAAAAGCGTGATGCGATCGAGATCACGCGCCTCGGAACGGCAAAGGAGTGACCATGTGACGCCTGCGATTGTGAATCGAGAACAAATTGCCGCCGATTGGGCAGCCCGTGGATTCGGCTGCGAGTTGTCGACGGACCCGCTGGGCAAGTGTTGGGGACATTTCGTCCACGGCACAGATGCTAGGCTCGTCAATTGTTGGGTCGTGCGCCGTGCTGGCTGGTTTCGTTGGGGGGCGACGAGGTCATGGCCCGTTTTTGCCGGAAACCAAGCCAACCGTGCCGTGGCTCCGGTGGCGTCCTTACCAAGCGTCTGGTTTCCAACAGGTGGTAATGGAACCCCTTCAACAGCTGTGCGGCAGACGGCCACACCCGGTTGCGGCTCTCGGGCGCCCGCCTACAATACGCCAGCATCCTCGCGTCTCGCCCAAGGTGCCGCCATGCCCATTCTCGGAGCCCACATGTCGATCGCTGGCGGCTACTATAAGGCCGTCGAAATCGCAAAACGCTGTGGCTGCGACTGCGTGCAGTTGTTCACCAAGAACAACAACCAATGGCGGGCAAAGCCGATCTCCGACGCGGAAGCGCGGCGGTTCCGTTCGGCCCTGGCCGATGCCGGCATGGGATATCCCATTTCGCACGATTCGTACCTGATCAACCTCGCCAGCCCAGACGACGCTCTCTGGCGACGCAGTATCGAGGCGTTCATCGTCGAGCTGCGCCGTGCCGACCAGTTGGGAATCGAGTACGTCGTGACCCACCCCGGCGCCTGCGTCGGCTCGAGCGAGGCGGAAGGACTGGCCCGGGTTGCCGCCGCGCTCGACGAAGTCCACCGCCAGACAAAAGAAGTGCATGCCCGCACCCTGTTGGAGACCACGGCCGGCCAGGGAAGCTCGCTCGGCTGGCGCTTCGAACACCTGGCCGAGATCATTGCCAACACCCGCCACGCCGAACGGCTCGGCGTTTGCGTCGACACCTGCCACATCTTCGCGGCGGGCTACCCCTTGGCCACCCGCCGCGAATACCGCTCGACGATGGCCGAGCTCGATGCCGTCGTCGGCCTCGACCGGGTGCGAGCGTTCCACCTCAACGACAGCAAACGTGAATTCGGCTCGCGCGTCGATCGCCACGCCGCGATCGGCGCCGGGCATTTGGGCATCGAGCCGTTCCGTTACCTGCTGAACGATCCGCGCTTTCGCAAAGTGCCGATGTACCTGGAAACCCCCAAGGGTATGGAAGACGGGGTTGATCTCGATGTTCGGAATCTCGCGACCTTGCGTGGGTTGGTGGCACGAAAGAAACGGGCATGACGATCCACAGATTTCGCAGATTTTGGAAGGGAGCGACAAGGAACGATGGCGCGGGTGGAACCAACCGCAAGAAAAATCGGTGAAATCTGTGCGATCTGTGGATGAGCTCCTCGTCCTGTTGATCGCCGTTCAACAGAACACCACGCTGGGCCTTCGCTGCGGAGCCGCGTCCAACTGCAACCCGGCTCGGTCTCTTACCGCGGTTGAAAAGGCCGGCCAATCCGTGCCATCCCTACGATGGCTCGGTGCCTTTTGTCTGGATCGTCACTCAGTCGATGACTGTTTTGGCGTTATGCGCGCCGGACGCACCTGGCCGCGGCGGAAAAAATGCGCAAAAGTTGACCGCCCCCGAATCGCTCGGTAGGATGAAGTGGTCGTTGCCAAAAACGCCTCTTTACCGCCTCGAAGTGGCCGTCTCCCATGGGACTGACGTATTTCAAGCGTTTTCGCATGGAAATCGACGTACACGGCGTCGATCTCCGCGAACCGCGTTTGCCCTGGGGTTATTCATGGGTCGACTGGCAACCCGAGTTGCTGCCGGCGCATGCCGAAACCAAGTACCAGAGCTTCCGCGCCGAGCTCGACGCCAATGTATTTCCATGCCTGGGCGAGTTCGACGGTTGCGTAAGGCTGATGCAGGAGATCAGCCATAAAGAAGGCTTCTTGCCCGGAGCCACCTGGTTGATCACCTACGATGACGGCGACTCGACCTTTTGCGGCACGATCCAGGGTATCCGCGACCGCACTGGGATGGGTGCGATCCAAAACCTGGGAATCACGCCCGAACATCGCGGGCAAGGGCTGGGCACCTGTTTGTTACTCAAGGCCCTGCAAGGCTTTCGGCGGGCCGGGCTGCGGCGCGCGTTTCTGGAAGTCACCGCCCAGAACGAAGGCGCCATCAAGCTCTACCGCCGAATCGGTTTCGCGAAAGCGCGCACGGTCTATAAGGCCGTCGAAGTCACCCCCTTCGCCCTACGCTGACTCACTTTCTCACTTTGCCGCGGACCCCGCGTCGATCTCGATTTTCGCGGCGATTCCAACGGCGTGCCGCAAACGTCGGCCGCGCGCGGCCGCACCGAGCAACGTCCCGCACCTTCCCGCCCGCGACGAGTGGTGCGGCGACAGGGCTCGCCAACCAACATCTACGTTCACAGAGATTGGCCGGCGCGCCGCGTACCGTCGCGCCTCTCCGCTGTGACGACCCCCTGTGCCAACGTCGTTCGTCGCTGTTCCTCGAGGGGGCGGGCGGTCTCTATTCGTTCTGCATCGTCGTGCGTCACAAGATAGTCTTTCGAACTGGTGAACGTGCTCCATTCACGGCAAGCCAAGGGGTTGCGTCATCATCAGGGCTACCGAAGCACCTCGCACTCTGGCACAGCCTCTTTGAACTTTCCAACGCCCTCGTCGGTGACGTTCGTCCCGCGGACGTCCAGCTTCCGCAAGGTCACGAACCTCGATAAGTGCTCCAAGGTCGCGTCGGTAATTGGCGAATCCGAAACGTCGACTTCGTCGAGATGCGGCAGGCCCTTGAGATTTTGAACATTCCGTCGCGTGCTTTCGCGCCGGGCGCGATGCTTGTGGTCAGGTCGAGCAGGCGAACGTTTCGAACTCGAGCCTGCGAGGCCCGCGTGGCGCTTTCGGCCGAGAAGACAACGTGCAGCGCAAACAGACTTGAGCCCCGCCCCGACGTCACCTCGACCCCATCCAATAGTACCTTGGCCGTGGTTGCTCGTTTTTCTACTCGCAGCTTGTGCCACTTCCCCGGCGCAATGCGGCGATCGTCCTCGAAAAGCACCAGAACCCGTAGCTCGCCGTTGCCGAGCGTGATCCACAGTGAAGGTTCCACCAATTCGCCAACGTTGAACTCGTACTCAAGCTCGTAATTCAGCAGCGTACGCTCGTAAACGAGCTCGCAGTCCAAGTAACCCGCACCGGCAGGAACGTCGATGACGGCTTCTCCTTCGACGACCTGTGCCTTGATTGGGTCCTTCCAGCCTTTGAAATCCTTGCAGTCGAACAGATTCTCCCAAGGCTCCTCTTCCGCGGCGCGGACCGAAAGCGAAAGCAGCGACGTTAGAAGGATCAGTGGAATCCAGGCACGACAGCGATGCATGCTTTTACCGACGCCTGTGGGGTCGGCTCTTGAAGGCGAAGGCCGAGCCGTTACGCGTGGCGAGTTCTCGGCCATCGAATTATTCTCCCACGTTGATCGCAATTCAGTCAATCCTTGCCAGAGGTCGCCGGCAAGGCTACGCTATACTTCGCGATGGGGGGCGACGCCTCTTTCCTACGTTCCGTCGCCGGTCCGCGACTGCTGAATTCGTCGAATCGTAACGGGAAACGGAATGAATTCCGTTCTACGTCATGTCACGTGTCGTATTGGCCATGTCGGGTGGAGTCGATAGCAGCGTCGCCGCGCACTTACTTCGCGCCGAGGGTCACGAAGTGATCGGGCTCTTCATGCGGCATGGCGAACCCTCGGAGGCGGCCTGCCGCTCAAGTACCGACGCGCAGGGGCGTTTGTTGCCGATTTTGCCGGCGAATCCCACCCACAAGCAAGGTTGCTGCAGCGCCAGCGACGCCGCCGATGCGCGGCGTGTCGCCGACCGGCTCGATATTCCGTTCTACGCGCTGAATTTCGAGGAAGAGTTCGACCGCATCATCGACTACTTCGTCGACGAGTACACGGCCGGACGCACGCCGAACCCGTGCGTCATGTGCAACAACTGGCTCAAGTTTGGCAGGCTTCGCGATTATGCCGACGGAGTCGGCGCCGAATTCATCGCCACCGGACACTACGCCCGCCTCGATCCACCCGCAACCGCTCTGGCGCCGGCCCTGCCGGCATTGCGGCGCGGGCTCGATGGCACGAAGGATCAGTCGTACGTGCTCTTCGGCATCGACCGCGACACACTGCCACGCGTGCTCTTTCCGGTCGGCAATCACTGCAAGGAGGCAATCCGCGAAATCGCCAAGCAGATCGGGCTGCAAGTGGCCGATAAGCCCGACAGCCAGGAGATTTGTTTCGTCCCCCACGACGACTACGCCGCCTTTGTCCGCCGGCGCCTTGGCGATGACGACCGCTCGGGCGAGATCGTCACGACTGAGGGCACTGTCGTCGGCAGGCACGAAGGCATCGAAGGCTTTACCGTCGGCCAGCGCAAGGGGTTGGGTGTCGCGTTGGGCGAGCCGCGGTACGTCGTACGGCTGGAGCGCGAGACGCGAAGGGTCGTCATCGGCCGACACCAGGAACTTGCCCGCCAGAGCCTCACCGCCCGCCAGGCGAATTGGCTCATCGAGGCACCCTGCCGGCCATTCGAATGCCGCGTACAGTTGCGTTATCGCAGTCAGGCGGTGTCGGCCACTGTCGAGCCGCTGGCGGGCGATCGGCTGCGCATCGACTTGCACGAGCCTCGCATGGGCGTGGCCCCAGGCCAGGCCGTGGTCTGCTACGACGACGATAGGGTCCTGGGCGGCGGCTGGATCGAGTAGAATGGCGTGCTGGTGATGGACGAGAACCCGTACAAGTCGCCATTGCCAGCAGTAGCCAACCCTCGCCGCAGAAAAACCCACCCGTTCCTTCGCTTGCCAACGACACTTGTCGAATGGGTGGTGATCGTGCTGGTGGGCCTCGCGATTGTAGCCATGCTCCTGCCAAACGTCGAGGAAGGCCGAGAAGCATCACGGAAACGGCTCGGCCCGCAATATGAATTCAAACCGGAATCTTCGCCGAAAACTCCGCCGTTGCCTGAAAACTAAGCGCGCCTACCGAGTCGCTGGTTTTCCGACATTCAATCAAGTATGCTGGTGACGATCACCCGATTGGCGGCACCCTTGCGAAATTCTCGCGAATTCCGCAAAGCCCTTCGTACTATTATAGGAAATCGCGCATGTTTCCCGAATCCGTGTGGTTGTTGGCCCAAAGGGGTATCAACGAGTATCAGATCGCGGGCGTCGTCTTGGCAGTGTTTCTGGTGGGCCTCGCGGTGGCCCTTGGCCTGTTGATGATGATGTATGGCAATATCTGGTTCCAGGCCTACATGTCGAACGCGCGCGTGAGTTTCTTCAGCCTGGTGGGTATGAGCTTGCGGCAGGTCAACGCCAGGGTGATCGTGCAATCGAAGATCATGGCCATGCAGGCCGGCATCGCCAACGACCCCGCGGCCGGCATCAACACCCGCCGGCTGGAGGCCCACTATCTGGCCGGAGGCAACGTACCGGGCGTGATTCGAGCGATCATCGCGGCCCACCGGGCCGATATCGACCTCGACTTCGATCGGGCCGCGGCGATCGACCTGGCCGGCCGCGACGTGCTCGACGCCGTGCAGACCAGCGTCTCGCCCAAGGTGATCGACTGCCCCGACCCGCAGAAATCGAAGAAAGCCACCTTGAGCGCCATCGCCAAGAACGGCGTCGAATTGCGGGTGCGGGCACGGGTCACGGTGCGGACGAATATCAAGCAACTCATCGGTGGGGCGACCGAGGAGACGGTCATCGCCCGCGTCGGCGAAGGGATCATCACCGCCATCGGTTCCTCGACCGACCACTTCCTGGTGATGGAAAAGCCCGACCTGATCTCGAAGGCGGTGCTTGCCCGCGGTCTCGACGCGCAGACGGCGTTCGAAATCGTATCGATCGACATCGCCGACATCGAGGTCGGCGAAAACATCGGCGCCCGCTTGCAGGCCGACCAGGCCGAAGCCGACACACGCGTAGCCCGCGCCCGTGCCGAGGAGCGCCGCGCGGTGGCCATCGCCCGCGAACAGGAAATGCGGGCCAAGGTGGCCGAGAACCGTGCCCGCGTCGTCTTGGCCGAGGCCGAGGTGCCGTTGGCCATGGCAGCGGCTTTCCGCGAAGGAAACTTCGTCGGGCGACCGGAAGTGGCGGGTAACGGCGCGCCGTGAGAAGGTCGTGATGCGGCTTGTCTACTCGCCAAACTCCCTCTGCCGCAACAACCGTCGCTTGATCTTGCCGCTGGTGGTCTTGGGCAATTCGGTGACGAACTCGACCTTGCGCGGGTACTTGTAGCCCGCCGCGTGCTCCTTGACCCAATTCTGCAGCTCAAGCGCCAACTCCTCGGAAGGCTGAAAGCCCGATCTCGGGACGACGAAGGCCTTGACGACACTGCCTCGTACGGGGTCGGGACTGGAAACGACCGCCGATTCGAGTACGGCGGGATGCTCGGCCAGGCAGCTCTCGACCTCGAACGGCGAAATCCGATAGCCGCTGGCCTTGATCACGTCGTCGCGCCGACCTTTGAACCAGAACAGCCCGTCGGCGTCGCACGTGAGCACGTCGCCCGAATAGTACCACTCGCCGCGAAAAATCTCGGCCGTCTGTTCGGTTTTACGCCAGTATTCCTTCATCATGCCCGGGTGCGAATCGCGGCGTACGCAGAGCACCCCCTCTTCGCCGACGGGCACTTCGACAAGGTCCTCATCCAGGAGCTTGATCACGCAGCCCGGCCCTGGGCGGCCGCAACTTCCCGCGACGGCCGGTCGCCCGACCATGTTGTAGCAGTACACCATGCACTCGCTCATGCCGATGCCGTCGAGCGGCTCGAAGCCGAGGTGACGTTCGACAGCCGCGATCGTGTCGGGCGGAAGCGGCTCGCCCGCGCTGACGCCATGGCGCAGGCTCGAAAGCTTTGCCTGCGAAACGGCTGGGTGGGCGGTGAGCATGCGGTAGATGGTTGGCGTGCCGACGAAGTTCGTGATCCGGTACTTCTCGATCAGCTTGAACCACGCTTCCGGCTGAAACCGGCCGTCGCAGGGATGAAACAGTACGATCCTTATGCCGCGGCGCATGGCGTAAAGAAACGTGCAGGCCACCGGCAGCAACCAACCGACCTCGGCCGGGCAAGCGCAAACGTCGTCGTCGCGGAAATCGTGCCAGTGGCGGATCAGCGGCTCGTAGGCAATCGGGTAGCGATGGAGATGGACAACGCCCTTCGGATCGCCCGTCGTCCCGGAGGTGTACGCGATAAAGGCCACTTCGTCCGAGGCCGTGTCGGCGACGACGAAAGTCGGGTCACCCTTGGCGATCAACTCCCAGAAATCAAGTTGCTCGCCGGCAACATGCGAGTTGCCCTCTTCGCCAACCTCCAGCTCGACGTGCGGATGGGCAACGGGAGAGTAAGCAACGACGATCAAGTGCCGCAACTCAGGCGCCGCGGCGCGAGCGACTTCGACATCGGCGGCCAACCCCGTCGTGGTCACGACGGCCACGGCGCCCGAATCGCGCAGGCGGTACTCGATTTCAGCGGCACGAAATTGCGTGCTGGATGGGATGAAC
>Ga0265331_10000948_pt1 | contig 23100 bp, 18 predicted proteins | sample 41923metaG_FD_202088 | JGI IMG/M metagenome (GOLD analysis project Ga0265331, IMG submission 202088) | Rhizosphere microbial communities from Carex aquatilis grown in University of Washington, Seatle, WA, United States - 4-19-23 metaG | ecosystem: Host-associated > Plants > Roots > Rhizosphere... | reverse complement strand
GAAAGCCGGTATCGCGGTCAATCGGACGGAAATTGCTCATCGCCGGGAAAATCCATCGTCGGGAGATCTTCGATGGCCCCGATTCTACCATGTCCCCGGCGTGGCGCTAAGCCCGACAGGCTGCTAGGAGTTTAGAATTTCGGCAGGGGCGCGCCGGTGGTGACGGCGTCGACGACGCTGCGCCAGTAGGCCTGCGCCAACGCCATCGCGCGTACCGTATCCATGCCGTGGAAGGCGGCCCACGGGCTGTCGGGGGCGTCCTTGGGCGATTGCAGCCGGATGGTATGCGCCCCGGCCGGCGGCGCGGCGCACGGCTCGGCCGGGCGGGCCACATCGCTCAGTCCGAACGCGGCGCCGAACCCGGTGGAAAGCTCCCACAGCCGGCCTGTCCAGGAGATGAAGTCGTCGCGCCCGTCCGCCGTGTCGAATTCGAGGAAATAGCGCACATAACCGTAGGTCAACTGGGCATAGGCCTTGCCGCCGGCCCCGTTGCTGCGGGCGGAATAGCATTCCAGCAGGCGCGCCTTGCCCATCTGGCGGTCGGTCTCGGCCGTGCATTTCGCCGCCGCCGCCGCCAGCTGGGCGCGCTCGCGCTCGGACAGCGGGTCGCCGCTGTAGACGGCGCCGGCGCCGTCGCCGAACGCCGCGACCAGCGGCTGGCCGACGTGGCTGGCCAGTACGCCGAGGTAATGGGCGGCAGCCTCGTCCGAGACGGGCGAAGCCAGCACCACGTAGACATAGACGGGCGGCAGTCCCGCCGGATCGCCGGCGACCATGGCGTCGACCGCCTCTTCCGGCAGCACCTCGCCGACGGCGTAGACGGCACCGTCGGGAAAGCCGAGATAGGCGCCCTCGACCGCGCCGACCACCGGGTCGACATACTCGTACTCGACCAGGCGGAATGGCGCCAATTCGCGGAAAACCGCACGGTTGGCGGGATTGGCCGGCGCCCGTGTCTCGCCCTCGGCCGCCTGCTGGTCGATCAAGGTGAGGAAATCGGCCACCGCGGCGGCGGTGTCGATGCGGATGCGGATGACGTCGTCGCTGGCGTTGCCGGGCATGCTCCCCCCAGAGCGCTGGTTTCGCCCCATCCTAGCAAACGGCGGCCCCGGGCGCAGTGCCTTTTAATAACCGCGCTACCCGGCGACCCGCACCAGCGCGTGGCGCTTGCGGCCCGACGACAGCTTGAGCACGCCGTCGGCGAGGTCGCCGGTCGCCACCTTGTGGTGCTCGTCGGTGATCGCGGCGTCGTTGACGCGGGCGCCGCCGCCCTTGACCAGGCGGCGGGCCTCGCCGTTCGAGGCTGCGAGTCCGGCCTTCACCAGCAACTGGAACACCGGGATGCCGGCCGCAAGCTCGGCGGCGGTGACGGCGATGGTGGGCAGCGCCTCAGCCAGCGTGCCTTCCTCGAAGGTCTTGCGGGCGGTCTCCGCCGCCGCCGCCGCCGCCGCGTCGCCGTGGGCCATGCGGGTGACCTCGGTGGCCAGGATCTTCTTGGCCTCGTTGATCTCGGCCCCCGCCAGCGCCTCCAGCCGGGCGATCTCATCGAGCGGCAGTTCGGTGAACAGCTTGAGGAACCGGCCGACATCGGCGTCCTCGGTGTTGCGCCAGTACTGCCAGAAATCGTAGGCGGACAGCTTCTCGCCGTTGAGCCAGACGGCGCCTTGGGCGCTCTTGCCCATCTTGGCGCCCGACGAGGTGGTCAACAGCGGCGAGGTCAGGCCGAACACCTCGGCGCCGTCGACCCGGCGGGCGAGTTCGACGCCATTGACGATATTGCCCCACTGGTCCGAGCCGCCCATCTGCAGGATGCATTTCTGCCGGCGCCATAATTCCAGGAAATCATAGGCTTGCAGGATCATGTAGTTGAATTCGAGGAAGGTCAGCGGCTGCTCGCGCTCGAGCCGGGTCTTCACCGAATCGAACGTCAACATGCGGTTGACGGTGAAGTGGCGGCCGTAATCGCGCAGGAAATCGATGTAGTCCAGCCCGTTCAGCCAGTCGGCGTTGTTGACCATCACCGCGCCGGCGTCGCCGAACGTCAGGTATTTGCCGAACACTCCCCTGATGCCGGCCATGTTGGCGGCGATGTCGGCGTCCGACAGCATGCGGCGCGACTCGTCCTTGCCCGAGGGATCGCCGATGCGGGTGGTGCCGCCGCCCATCAGCACGATCGGCTTGTGTCCGGTCTTCTGCCACCAGCGCAGCAGCATGATCGGCAGCAGCGACCCGACATGCAGCGAATCGGCGGTGCAGTCGAAGCCGATGTAGCAGACCTGCGGCCCTTCGACGAGGCGCCGGTCGAGCGCTGCCATGTCGGTGCCCTGGTGGACGAAGCCGCGCTCGGTGACGATACGCAGGAAGTCGGAACGGAGGCTGCTGGTCATCGGACTCGTTTGTCTGCTTGCGGGAAGGGCGCAGGATTTAGCACAATCCGATCGGCGTCACAATCTGGCGGGCACGATCCTCTCTCCCGCTTTGGCGCGAGAGGGCGGGGCCATTGGTTTCACCATAGGGATCTCACTGGGACATGGCCGACAGGGGACTGACCACGGCGACACACCCGGTTTCCAGGGGGGCACGATGACCATGCTCGCCCTCGGGCTGATGAGCGGCACGTCGCTGGACGGGGTCGACGCGGCGATCGCGCTGACCGACGGGGTGGCGGTAGAGCGCCTGGGCCCGGCGCTGACCGTGCCCTACGACACCGCCACCCGCGACGGCTTGCGGGCCGTGCTGGGGGGAATCGGCGAGGTCGCCGGCATCGAGCGCGCCATCACCCTGTTCCATGCCGAGGCGGTGCGCCAGCTGCTCGACGGCAACGGCCTGACCGCCGGCGAGATCGACGTCGTCGGCTTTCACGGCCACACCATCCTGCACCGGCCCGAGCGGCGGCGCACCTGGCAGATCGGCGACGGCGCCCTGCTGGCGCAGACGCTGGGCATTCCGGTGGTCGCCGACTTCCGCAGCGCCGACGTCGCCGCGGGCGGGCAGGGGGCGCCGCTGGTGCCGGTCTACCACCGGGCGCTGGCGGCGGGGATCGCGCGGCCGCTGGCAGTGCTCAACCTGGGCGGGGTCGGCAACGTCACCTGGATCGGCGAGGACGACCGCCTGCTGGCCTTCGACACCGGCCCCGGCAACGCCCTGATCGACGACTGGGCGCTGGCCCATACCGGGCAGCCGGTCGACGTCGGCGGCAAGCTGGCCAACCTGGGCCGCGCCGATGGCGCGGCGATCGCCGCCTTCGCCGCCCATCCCTATTTCGCCAAGGTGCCGCCCAAGTCGCTCGACCGCGACGATTTCCGCACCTTCGCCAAGGGTCTGGTGGCGGGCAAGGCGGCGGTCGACGGCGCCGCCACCCTGACCGCCTTCACCGCCCGCGCCGCCGCCCTGGCCGCCCGCCATTTCCCGCGGCCGGCGGCGCGCTGGCTGGTGTGCGGCGGCGGCCGCCACAATCCCGCCATAATGTCGGCTCTGAAGTCGGAGTTGGCCGCGCCGGTCGACGCGGTCGAGGCGGTCGGCTGGGACGGCGACGCGCTCGAGGCCCAGGCCTTCGCCTTCCTGGCGGTGCGTTCGTTGCGCGGGCTGCCGCTGACCTATCCCGAGACCACCGGTGGGCCGGCGCCGCTGGCGGGCGGCCGCCATCACCGGCCGCAGGAGTGACCGATGGGAGACACCATGCGCTGGGCAGGATTGGCGATCGCGCTGGCGTTGCCGGCGGCCCCGGCCTGGGCCGACCAGCAATCGGCGATCGCCGCGGTCAGGCAGAATCCCAACGTGGTCGACGCCATTCCCGACAACGCCGGCAATCTGTGGGTGACCGTCGGCGCCGATCCCAAGATCGACTGGAACCGGTTCGCCATGCTGACCTGCACCGCGGTCCAGCCGCACCATGCCCGCGTCTTCCTGGTCAAGGTGGTCGACGCCGCCTCTGTCCGCCTCAGCAAGACTCCCCAGAAATGGCGGCTGCTGGGCGGCGCCAACTGCGGAGTGTGACGATATGCCGGTGTTCGACGTGATGGATTCCCGCCTGGCCGACCTGCTCGGCCGCTGGCGCGCCGCCTTGGCCGCCGATGGCGCGATCGCCGATCCGCTCGCCTTCGCCCCCGCCCACGCCGACCACATGCTGGTGATCGACGCCGAGGGGCCGCAGAACCGCTACAGCCATTACGGCCGCGCCTTCGTCGAGCATTTCGGCGCCGACCTGTCGGGAGAGCTGATCGACGTGCTGCCGGCCGAGATCCTGCCCAGCGACCGGCGCGGCATGCTGGAATTCGAATACAACTTCGCCCGCCGGGCGCAGCGCCCGCTGTGGCGCGCCTACACCGCGACGTTCAGCGGCGGCCGCGAGCAGACCTGGCAGCGCCTGGTGCTTCCCGGCGGCGGCGAGCGGCTGATCGTCGGCGCCTATCTGGTGGCCGACACCGAGCGCGACACCGCCTCGCCGGCCGGGCTGCTGCGCCTGGTGATCGAGCGGGTGCCGGTGGTGCTGGATTCCGACGGGCGCATCCTCGACCTGGCGCTGTCGCTGAAGGCGTTCAGCGACACCCGCCAGCACGTGGCCGAGCTGGAGGTGCTGGCCACCCGCGACTCGCTGACCGGGATCGCCAACCTGCGCCATTTCCGCCATCTCGCCACGCTCGAACTCGAGCATGCGCGCATGATGGGGCGCTCGCTGTCGCTGGTGGCGCTGGACATCGACCATTTCAAGCGGATCAACGACACCTGGGGCCACGCCGCCGGCGATGCCGCCCTGGTGAAATTCGTCGAGGCCTGCAAGGTGGCGTTGCGCGAATACGACGTGCTCGGCCGTTGCGGCGGCGAGGAATTCGCCGTAGTGCTGCCCAACACCGGCAGCGAAGGCGCGGTGACCATCGCATCGCGCCTGCGCCGCCAGGTCGAGCAGCTGGTGGTGCCGATCGCCGGGCAGGAGCCCTTGCGCTTCACCGTCAGCGTCGGCGTCGTGTCGGTGGGCGTCGGCGACGACGAGGCCGACGTGGCGGCCCTGATGGAGCGCGCCGACAGGGCCCTTTACAAATCGAAGGCGGGCGGCCGCAACCGGGTGACGGTGGGGTGACGCCCCGCCGCTATCCCTTGGTCCCGAACACCATGTAGTTGACGTCCAGCTCCGGCGTCTCGTGCCACTCGTCGCGGAACGGCGAATAGGCCATGCCGGCCAATTCGCGCACCTCGACCCCGCCGCCCCGCAGGTGCCCGGCGAATTCCGACGGCTTGACGAAGCGGCGCCAGTCGTGGGTGCCCATCGGCAGCCAGCGCAGGATGTATTCCGCCCCCATCACCGCCAGCGCGTACGACTTGGTGGTGCGGTTGAGCGTCGCCCCCAGGAAGGCGCCGCCCGGGCGGATGCGCTCGGCGACCGCGGCGAGGAAATTGGCGGGGTCGGGCACGTGCTCGACCACCTCCATCGCCAGCACCACGTCGAACGCCTCGCCGGCGAGATTCTCCGGCCCGGCGACCCGGTAGTCGATGTTCAGCTTTTCCTGGTCTGCGTGGATGCGCGCGACCGCGACGTTGCGGTCGCCGGCGTCGATGCCGGTGACGGCGAAGCCCATGCGGCTCAAGGGCTCGGACAGCAGCCCGCCGCCGCAGCCGACGTCGAGCAGCCGGAGGCCGGCGAACGGGGCCTCGATCCCGGGGTCGCGGCCGAAATGGGCGGCCAGGGTGCGCCGCATGAAGCCTAGGCGGACCGGGTTGAACTTGTGCAGCGGCTTGAACTTGCCATATGGGTCCCACCAAGCCTCCGCCATTGCGGTGAATCGAGCCACCTCTTCCGCGGACGACGTCGCCTCGCGCTCCCGGATGCGGGCCGGCGGCATGCGCTTGGGCGAGTTCGGATTGACCATAAACGACTCCTAAAGGCTTGCTGGGCTTGATTTCCCCAAGGGGGTAGCCGCACTTGCTTCCAGTTTGGCGACAGAGTATGAAGAGGCGCCTTTCGGGCGGCAACCAGGCACACGAAAGATTTTCGCCGTCCCCCCATTTCGCGCCCCGGCAGCGGCGCAGGGCTCACAAGGGTTTTCCCAAGGGTTTTCCATGGCACGTATCGTAATGAAGTTCGGCGGCACCTCGGTGGGCGACATCGATCGCATCAAGCGGGTGGCCGGCCGGGTCAAGGCGGAAGTCGCCCGCGGCAACCAGGTGGCGGTGGTGGTCTCGGCCATGTCGGGCGTCACCAATCAACTGGTCGACTGGTGCAAGCAGATCGCCCCGCTCCACGACCAGCGCGAATACGACGCCGTGGTCGCCACCGGCGAGCAGGTGACCACCGGCCTGCTGTCGATCGCGCTTCAGGAACTGGGCCTTGAGGCCCGCTCGTGGTGCGGCTGGCAGATTCCGATCCACACCGACGGCGTTCATGGCAAGGCCCGCATCGAATCCATCGATACCGACGACATGGTGCGCCGTATGGCGGAAGGCCAGGTGGCAGTGGTGGCGGGATTCCAGGGCATCGGGCCTGACCGGCGGATTACCACCTTGGGGCGCGGCGGCTCGGACACCTCGGCGGTGGCGCTGGCGGCGGCCCTGGCGGCCGATCGCTGCGATATCTATACCGACGTCGACGGGGTTTACACCACCGATCCGCGCATCGTGGCCAAGGCCCGGAAGCTCGAAAAAATCACCTACGAAGAGATGCTCGAACTGGCCTCGGTCGGCGCCAAGGTGTTGCAGACCCGCTCGGTCGAGATGGCGATGAAGCACCGCGTGCGGGTGCAGGTGCTGTCGTCCTTCGTCGACATGCCCGGAACCCTTGTCTGTGATGAGGAAGAGATCGTGGAAAAGGAATTGGTGAGCGGCATCGCCTACAGCCGCGACGAGGCCAAGATCACCCTGGTGCGGGTGCCCGACCAGCCGGGGGTGGCGGCATCGATCTTCGGCCCCTTGGCCGAGGCCTCGATCAATGTCGACATGATCGTCCAGAACGTCTCGGAGGACGGCAAATCGACCGACCTGACCTTCACGGTCGGCAAGGGCGACCTCGACCATGCGAAGAAGGTGGTCGAGGACGCCAAGGGCAAGCTCTCATACGAGCGGTTGAAAGCCGATTCGAACGTGGTCAAGGTGTCGGTGATCGGCGTCGGCATGCGCAGCCACGCCGGCATCGCCCAGAAGATGTTCCAGACTCTGGCGTCGGAAGGGATCAATATCCAGGTGATCTCGACCTCGGAGATCAAGATCAGCGTGCTGATCGAGGAGAAATACACCGAATTGGCGCTGAGGGCGTTGCACACCGCCTATGGACTCGACGCCGCCTAGACGGGCGCGGGGGCTAGACAGGCACGGGGGACGGCATGGACAGGGCACGGCAGCGGCTCGACCGGTTGTGGCAGCGGGGTTGCGATTTCCTCGGCACCGAAATGGCGATTCTCGGCGGCGCCATGTCCTGGATCTCCGAACGGAAACTGGTTTCCGCCATTTCCAACGGCGGCGGATTCGGGGTCATCGCCTCGGGGTCGATGATGCCCGATATGCTGGCGGCGGAGATCGCCGCCACCCAGGATCTCACCGCGCGGCCGTTCGGCGTCAACCTCATCACCATGCATCCCCAACTCGACCGCCTGATCGACGTCTGCGGCGAGTTCCAGGTCGGCCATATCGTCCTGGCCGGCGGCCTGCCGCCCTCGGCCGCGATCAAGCGGGCCAAGGATACCGGCGCCAAGGTGGTGTGCTTCGCGCCGGCCCTGGCGATCGCCAAGAAGCTGGTGCGCTCGGGCGCCGACGCCCTGGTGGTCGAGGGAACCGAGGCCGGCGGCCATGTCGGCCCGGTGGCGACCGGCGTGCTGGCCCAGGAGATCCTGCCCGAGATGGGGCACCAGGTGCCGGTGTTCGTCGCCGGCGGCATCGGCCGCGGCGAGGCGATGCTGGCGTTCCTGGAGATGGGGGCGGCCGGCGTCCAGCTGGGCACCCGCTTCGTCTGCGCCAGCGAATGCGTCGCCCACGCCAACTTCAAGCAGGCGTTCATCCGGGCCGCGGCCCGCGACGCCATGCCCAGCCCCCAGGTCGACCCGTCCTTTCCGGTGATCCCGGTGCGCGCCATCGCCAACAAGGCGACCCGGCGTTTCGTCGAATTCCAGCACGAGGTGATCGCCCGCCACCGCGCCGGCGAATTGGACCAGCGCCAGGCCCAGCTGGAGATCGAGCATTTCTGGGCGGGGGCGCTGAAGGCCGCGGTGATCGACGGCGACGTCGAGAACGGCTCGGTGATGGCCGGCCAGAGCGTCGGCCTGGTCTCGCGTGAGCAGCCGACGGTGGAGATTCTCGCCGAATTGGTCAATCAGGCGCTCGCCAAGCTGGCGGCGCGGGAACACCAGCAGCCCGTGGTCGCCTGAATGCAAGCGATGGCGCCCTCGGTCTCGCGCCGCCTCCTCGCCCGATTGCGGGACGTCATGGCCGGCGGCGGCTCCGGCCAGGAGCGCCTCGACAAGGTGGTGCACCTGATCGCCGCCGACATGGTCGCCGAGGTCTGCTCGTGCTACGTCATGCGCGCCGGCGAAGTGCTCGAGCTGTTCGCCACCGAGGGACTGAAGAAGACCGCCGTCCACAAGACCCGCCTCAGGGTGAGCGAGGGCCTGGTCGGCGACATCGCCGCCCATGCGCGGCCGCTGGCCCTGGCCGACGCCCAGGCCCACCCCAATTTCGCCTACCGTCCCGAGACCGGCGAGGAGATCTACCACTCGCTGATGGGGGTGCCGATCATCCGCGGCGGCCGCGTCATCGGCGTGCTGGTGGTGCAGAACCGCAGCCAGCGCCACTACACCGACGAGGAGATCGAGACCCTCGAAACGGTGGCGATGGTGCTGGCCGAACTGGTCACCTCGGGCGATCTGGTCAGCCGCGAGGAACTGGTCCAGGTCGACGGCAACGCCCTGCTGCCCATGCGCCTTGAGGGCATGCGCCTCAACGGCGGCGTCGGCATCGGGGTCGCGGTCCTGCATCGGCCGCGGATGGCGCTGCGCCGGCTGGTCGCCGAGGACCCCGACGCCGAGCAGGAGCGCTTGCGCCAGGCCCTGGCCTGCATGAAGAGCGCCCTCGACGAATTGTTCGCCCGCCCGGAAATGCGCGACGGCGAGCACCGCGAAGTGCTCGAAACCTACCGCATGTTCACCGAGGACAAGGGCTGGCGCGCCCGCATCGGCGAGGCGATCAAGAGCGGCCTGACCGCCGACGCCGCGGTGCAGAAGGTATTGGACGACACCCGCGCCCGCATGAGCCAGATCAGCGATCCGTACCTGCGCGAGCGGATGCACGATTTCGAGGACATCGCCAACCGCCTGCTGCAGTTCCTGGCGGGCGGCGACGATGCGGCGCCCCGGGGGGAATTGCCGGACGACGCCATCGTCATCGCCCGCAGCATGGGGCCGATGGAATTGTTCGACTACGATCCCAAGCGGCTGCGCGGCCTGGTGCTGGAGGAGGGGTCGCCCACCACCCACGTCGCCATCGTCGCCCGCGCCCTGGACATTCCGGTGGTCGGCCGCTGCAAGGAGGTGCTGGACAAGGTCGAGCCCTTCGATCCGGTGGTGGTCGACGGCAACAGCGGCCAGGTGTTCCTGCGCCCGAGCGAGGACGTTCGGGACAGCTTCGCCGCGGCGCTGCAGCAGCTTGAGGAGCGCGCCGCCGACTACGCCCGCCTCAAGGATCTGCCGGCCGTCACCGTCGACGGCCTGTCGGTGCAGTTGCTGATGAACGCCGGCCTGCTGCTGGACCTCCAGCATCTGGAACGGTCGGGCGCGGCGGGCATCGGCCTCTATCGCACCGAATTGCCGTTCATGTCGCGCTCGTCGCTGCCCGATGCCGAGGTCCAGACGGTTCTCTACCGCAAGATCCTGGACCAGGCGGCGGGCAAGCCGGTGGCGTTCCGTACCCTCGACGTCGGCGGCGACAAGGTGCTGCCCTACTGGAATCCCGACGAGGACGACAATCCGGCGCTGGGCTGGCGTTCGGTGCGGATCACGCTGGATCGCCCGGCGGTGCTCCGCAGCCAGTTGCGGGCGCTGCTGCGCGCCGCCGCCGGCCGCGACCTGGCGGTGATGTTCCCGATGGTCGCCGAGGTGGCGGAGCTGGTGCAGGCCCGCCACATCCTCGACATCGAGATCGCCCACGAACGCCGCGCCGGCCACCAATTGCCCGAACGCATCAAGGTCGGCACCATGCTGGAGGTGCCGGCGCTGGCCTTCCAGCTCGATTCCCTGCTGCCGCTGGTCGATTTCGTCTCGATCGGCTCCAACGACCTGGCCCAGTTCCTGTTCGCCGTCGACCGCGGCAATCCCCGCGTCTCCGAGCGTTACGACACGCTGGCGCCCGGGATGCTCTGCTTCCTGCGCCAGGTGGCGCGCGCCTGCGACGCCGCCGGCGTGGCGCTCAGCGTCTGCGGCGAGATGGCGGCCCGCCCGCTGGAAGCCATGGCCTTGATCGCCCTGGGGATCCGCACCCTGTCGGTGTCGGCGGCGGCGATCGGCCCGGTCAAGACCATGGTGCGAAGCCTGGACGTCGCTTCGCTCGCCGCCTATCTGGACAGTCAGCTGCAATCGCCCGACCGCACATTGAGATACAAACTCAAGAGCTTCGCCACTGATCACGGCGTGATCCTATGACGACGCGCGCGGCCCGAGGACCCGGCCATTGCTTCGGGCAGTTGGAATTTGCTACAAACGGCAACGCTGAACAGGCTTGCCGCGCACCATTATTTGCACTGCGGTACGTGTCATCGACAAGGTAAAGGGGCCTCCCGTGGCGACCAACGACATCCCCGACCAGCCCGCCGGCCCTCCCGCCGATGCTGCGCCCGCCGCCGCCGCGATCGTGCCGAGGGCCGGGCTGGGGGTGACCTTGCGGACCGCCCGCGAAGCCACCGGCAAGGACCTTGAGACGGTGGCCAAGCTCTTGCGCATCCGCCAGCCCTATCTGCAGGCGCTGGAGGATGGGCGGCACAAGGATCTGCCGGGCATCGCCTATGCCATCGGCTTTCTGCGGACCTACGCCGAATTTCTCGGCCTCGACGGCGAGGAGATGGTGCGCCGGTTCCGTCAGGACGCCGCCGCCGACCTCCACGCGCGCTCGACCCTGGTGTTTCCGTCCCCGGTGTCGGAGGGGCGGATTCCCGCCGGTGGCATTCTCTTCCTCGGCCTGGTGATCGCCGCTACCGCCTATGGCGCCTGGTTCTGGATGGGGGCGCGCGAACCCAAGGTGGCCGAGGTGGTGCCGCCGCTGCCCGACCGCCTGTCCTCGGTGCTCGGCAGTCCGGCGACCCTGACCAAGGCCGACGACAAGCCCGCCACGCCGGAGGAGGCTGCCCGCATTCCCGATCCGTCGCCCGCTCCGGGCGAGCCGCAGGCCAAGCTGGCGGTCAAGGAAGACGTCCTGCCGCCGTCCGAAGAGGAGCCGGACGCCCGCTCGGCGTCGCCCGGCCCCGCCGCCAAGCCGGAGGAGGCCGCGAAGCCGCCGGAGCCCGTGAAGCCGCCGGAGCCCGCGAAGCCGGCCAAGGGAGCCAAGCCCGCCGACGCGAAGCCGGCCGACGCGGCCAAGGCGGCCAAGACCGCCGACGTCAAGCCGGCCGACGCGGCCAAGGTGGCCAAGACCGCCGACGCGAAACCCGCCGAAGCCGCGAAGCCGGCCGAACCCGTCAAGCCGCCCGAACCCGCCGCTGCGCCGGCCGAGGCCGGGTCCGGGAGCCGGGTGGTGTTGACCGCCACCGACCAGGATTGCTGGATGCAGGTGCGGGAACTCGACGGGCAATTGCTGCAGTCCAAGCTGTTGCGCAAGGGCGACAGCTACCCGGTGCCCAATCGCCCCGGCCTGACCCTGACCGTCGGCAATGCCGGCGGGCTGTCGGTGTCGGTGGACGGCAAGCGGGTGCCGCAATTGGGTCAGGCCGGCCAGGTGCTGCGCGGCATCAGTCTCGATCCCGCCAAGCTGGCGCCGCCCAAGGAGGCGCCCGCTCCGGCGCCGCCGGCTGGGGAGACTCGGCCGTAGCTAGCTTGGGCGCGGCGAAATGCGTTATAACCTTCCGCCCCGGCCGCATGTCGCGGCGGGCGGTACCAGTGGTGTGATCATGAGCGCGCGGCCCTATCGCCACATCCTCCGGCGCAAGTCCAGGCAGATCCATGTCGGCCGGGTGCCGGTCGGCGGCGACGCACCGATCTCGGTGCAGACCATGACCAACACCCTGACCAGCGACGTGGCCGCTACGGTCGAGCAGATCCGCCAGGCCGAGGAGGCCGGGGTCGACATCGTCCGGGTGTCGTGCCCGGACGAGGACTCGACCCGGGCGCTGAAAGAGATCGTCAGCCACGCCGGCGTGCCGATCGTCGCCGACATCCACTTCCACTACAAGCGGGCGATCGAGGCGGCCGAGGCCGGCGCCGCCTGCCTTCGCATCAATCCCGGCAATATCGGCTCGGATGCCCGGGTGCGCGAGGTGGTCAAGGCGGCCAAGGACCACGGCTGCTCGATCCGCATCGGGGTCAATGCCGGGTCGCTGGAAAAGCACCTGCTCGAGAAATACGGCGAGCCCTGTCCCGAGGCCATGGTGGAAAGCGCCATGCACCACGCCAAGCTGCTGGAAGACAACGATTTCTTCGAGTTCAAGATCGCGGTGAAGGCCTCCGACGTCTACCTCGCGGTGGCGGCCTACCAGGGCCTCGCCCAGGCCTGCGACTATCCCCTGCACCTCGGCATCACCGAGGCCGGCGGCATGATCGGCGGCACCGTCAAGTCCGCCTTGGGCATCGGCAGCCTGCTGTGGCAGGGCATCGGCGACACCATCCGGGTCTCGTTGTCCGCCCCGCCGGTGGAAGAGGTCCGGGTCGGCTATGAAATCCTGAAGACGCTGGGCTTGCGCTCGCGCGGCGTCCGCATCGTCTCGTGCCCGTCCTGCGCCCGCCAGGGCTTCGACGTCATCAAGGCGGTCGAGACCCTGGAGAAGCGGCTGGCCCACGTGATCCAGCCGGTGACGCTGTCGATCCTGGGCTGCGTCGTCAACGGCCCCGGCGAGGCGCGTGAGACCGACGTCGGCCTGACCGGCGGCGGCAGCGGCCAGCACATGGTATTCGTCGGCGGCACGCCCGACCACAAGATCGATGATCCGGCGATGATCGACCATATCGTCGACCTGGTGGAACAGAAGGCGGCCGAAATCGAGGCAGCCAAACAAAAGGCCTGACCATGCCCAGCCTGCAGCCCGTTCGCGGCACCCACGACCTGCTGGCCGACGAGGCGCGCCGCCACCGCTTCATCGAGGACGCCGCCTTCCACGCGGCCAGCCGCTACGGTTTCGGCGAGATCGTCACGCCCATCTTCGAATTCACCGAGGTGTTCGCCCGCACCCTGGGCGAGACCTCGGACGTGGTGACCAAGGAGATGTACACCTTCACCGACCGCTCGGGCGATTCGATCACGCTCCGGCCCGAGGGCACCGCCGGGGTGGCGCGCGCCTTCGTCTCCGGCGGGCTGGCGCAGAGCCTGCCGCTGAAGGTGTTCTATCGCGGCCCGATGTTCCGCCACGAACGGCCGCAGAAGGGCCGGCTGCGGCAGTTCCATCAGGTCGGCATCGAACTCCTGGGCGTCGAGGGGCCGCTGGCCGACGTCGAGGTGATCGCCGTCGCCTGGCGCATGCTGTCGGCCCTCGGCCTGGCCGACATGGTCACCCTGGAGATCAACACCCTGGGCGATGCGGACAGCCGCGCCGCCTATCGCGCCGCGCTGATCGCCTATCTGTCCGAATTCACCGGCCAATTGTCCGAGGACAGCCGCCAGCGGCTGGAGCGCAATCCGCTGCGCGTGCTGGATTCCAAGGACGAGGCCGACAAGCGCATCGTCGCCGGGGCGCCGGCGATGACCGCCTCGTTGACTCCGGCGGCGCGCGAGTTCTTCGACCAGGTCGGCGCCGGCCTGACCGCGCTCGGCATTCCCTACACCCACAATCCGCGGCTGGTGCGCGGTCTCGACTACTACTGCCACACCGCCTTCGAGTTCACCACCACCCGGCTGGGCAGCCAGGGCACGGTGCTGGCCGGCGGCCGCTATGACGGCCTGATCGCCGAGATGGGCGGCCCGGCCACGCCGGGCATCGGCTGGGCGGCCGGAGTCGAGCGCCTGGCCATGCTGGTCGAGGAATTGCCGGCGCCCGAGCGCCCGGTGGCGGTGGTGCCGATGGGCGACGCGCTGGTGGCGTTCCGGGTCGCCGAGGAATTGCGCGCCGCCGGCCTGATCGTCGACGTCGGCTTCTCCGGCAACGTCAAGAAGCGGATGGCGCGGGCCAACAAGGCCAATGCCCGTTTCGCCGTCATTCTCGGCGAGGACGAAATGAGCCGCGGCGCCGCCATGCTCCGCGACCTCGACGCCGGCACCCAGGACGAAGTGCCGCTGTCCGGCCTGGCGGAGCGGCTGCTGGGAAGGGGATAGGCCTTGGCCGGTCCCGTTCCCCGCCTGGTGGTCACCGGCGCCAACCATCGCTCGGCGTCGCTGTCGTTGCGCGACGCGCTGTTCGTCGACGATGCCGCCGTTCCCGATGTCCTGGCCACCCTCGCGAGCGGTGGTCTTTCCGATGCGCTGGTGCTGTCGACCTGCGACCGGGTCGAGGTGTGGGCCGCGGCCGACGATCCCGCCCATGCCGCCGGCATCGTCGCGGCGGCGTTGGCGGCGCGGGCCGGGCTGGCCGCTTCGGGGCTGGCCAGCCATCTCTACACCCTGGACGGGGCCGAGGCGGTGCGCCACGTCTTCGCCGTCACCGCGTCGCTCGACAGCCTGGTGGTGGGCGAGCCGCATGTGCTGGGCCAGGTCAAGGCGGCGCATCGCCTGGCCCGCGATGCGGGTATGTGCGGGGCCGGAATCGACACGGTGCTGCAGGCGGCCTTCGCCGTCGCCAAGCGGATCCGCAGCGACACCGCCATCGGCGAGGGGCCGGTCAGCATCGCCGCGGCGGCGGTGCAGCTGGCGCGCGACCTGCACGGCGACCTCTCGGGCTGCGTCGGCCTGCTGGTGGGGGCGGGCGACATGGGCGAACTGGTGGCGGAAAGCCTGCTCGCCGCCGGCCTGGGATCGCTGACGGTGACGGCGCCACGCGCCAGCCGCGCCGAGGCGGTCGCCCAGACCCTCGACGGCCATGTGGCGCCGTTCGAGGAGTTCCGTGACCTGCTCGCCGGCGCCGACATCGTTCTCGCCTGCGTCGGCAGCCGCAGCGTCGCCATCACCGCCGAGGCGGTCGGCCTGGCCTTGCGCAAGCGGCGGCGCAAGCCGATCTTCCTGGTCGACGCAGGCATCCCCGGCGACGTCGAACCGGCGGTGAACCGCCTCGAAGGCGCCTTTCTCTACGACCTGGCCGACCTCGAGCGGGTGGCGCTGCGGGGCCGCACCACCCGCGAGCAGGCGGCCCGCGCCGCCCGCGCCATACTGGACGAGGAGGTGGCGGGATTCCTCAGGGGCCGTGCCGCCCGCGCCGCCGTGCCCGCCATCGTCGCCCTCAGGGCGCGTTTCGACGAATTCCGCGACGGCGCGCTGGCCGAGGCCGGCGGCGACGCCGCCGAGGCCACCCGCCTGCTGGTCAACCGCTTGCTGCACGCTCCCTCGGAAGAGATGAAGGGCATTGCCGCCGAGGGCGCCGAATGGCAGGCGATGGAAAAGATGCTGCGCAAGCTGTTCCGGCTGGAGTGAGCCAAGCAGAAATTTCCCCTCCCAAAAGGGGCCACAAGGAAAGCCCGATGAATCTCGACGCCCAATTCGACAAGGTCCTCTACCGCTACGACGAACTGCGCGAGCAGCTGTCGACGGGGGGCACCGATTCGCAGGCCTTCGCCCGGATGTCCAAGGAGCTTTCCGATCTCGGGCCGGTGGTCGACGCCATTCGGGCTTTCAACAAGGCGCGCGAGGACATGGTCGAGGCCGCGGCGATGATGGCCGATCCGGAAATGCGGGCCCTCGCCGAAGAGGAATTCTACGCCCTCAAGGAACGGCTGCCGGCGTTCGAGCGCGACGTCCAGCTGATGCTGCTGCCCAAGGACGAGGCCGACGCCAAGAACGCCATCCTGGAAGTTCGGGCCGGCACCGGCGGCGACGAGGCGGCCCTGTTCGCCGCCGAACTGTTCCGCATGTACGAGCGCTACGCCGCCTTGCGCGGCTGGCGCTTCGAGACCCTGGAGGTCAACGAGACCGGCATCGGCGGCTTCAAGGACGCCTCGGCCACCATCACCGGCAAGAGCGTGTTCGCCCGCCTGAAGTTCGAATCGGGGGCGCACCGGGTCCAGCGGGTGCCGGTGACCGAGGCGGGCGGGCGCATCCACACGTCGGCCGCCACCGTCGCGGTGCTGCCCGAGGCCGAGGAGGTCGACATCGTCATCGACGACCGCGATCTGCGCTTCGACGTCTACCGCTCGCAGGGTTCGGGCGGGCAGAGCGTCAACACCACCGATTCGGCGGTGCGGGTCACCCATATCCCAACCGGCCTGGCGGTGGCCTGCCAGCAGGAGAAGAGCCAGCACAAGAACAAGGCGACGGCGATGAAGCTGCTGCGGGCGCGCCTTTATGAACGCAAGCGCGCCGCCGTTGATGCCGAACGCGCCGCCGACCGCAAGAGCCAGGTGGGGTCGGGCGACCGGTCGGAGCGCATCCGCACCTACAACTTCCCCCAGGGCCGGGTCACCGACCACCGCATCAATCTCACCCTCTACAAGATCGACGAGGTGCTGAAGGGCGAGTCCCTCGACGAGGTGATCGAGGCCCTGATCGCCGCCGACCAGGCCGAGCGGCTGGCGGAGATGGGGTGATGTGGGGCGGATTTCCGCACTGCCGATGAACGCTACCGACGCCATCCGCGCCGCCGCCCTGCGCCTGGAGGCGGCGGGCGTCGCCGATCCCCGCCTCGACGCCCGCCTGCTGGCGGCGGCGGCGCTGGGCGTCGATGCCAGGGCCCTGTTCGGCCGGCCCCAGATGCCGCTCTCCGACGCCGCGGCCGCCCGCCTGGACGATTTCGTCCGCCGCCGCGCCGCCCGCGAACCGGTCAGCCGCATCCTCGGCCGGCGGGGGTTCTGGACGCTGGACCTGGCGCTCGGCCCCGACACCCTCGATCCGCGGCCCGACAGCGAAACCGTGGTCGACGCGGTGCTGGCCGAAATTGGCGACCGCGCGGCGCCCTTGCGGATCCTCGATTTCGGCACCGGCAGCGGCTGCCTGCTGCTGGCGCTGTTGAGCGAATTGCCGGCGGCCACCGGTCTCGGAATCGACGCCAGCCCGGGGGCTCTGGCGGTGGCCGAGGCCAACGCCCGGGAATGCGGACTGGCGGCGCGAGCGCGTTTCGCCCTAGGCGATTGGGGAAGGGGATTGACCGGATGCCATGATGCAATCGTCGCCAACCCTCCCTACATTCCCGATGCCGATATTGCCGGGCTGGCGCCCGAGGTGGCCCAATGGGATCCCCGCGCGGCACTGGCGGGCGGGCGGGACGGCCTCGACTGCTATCGCGCCCTGGCGCCCGATATCGCCCGCCTGCTGGCGGCCGGCGGCGTCGCCGCAATCGAGATCGGGCAGGGGCAGGGGAGGGCGGTGGCGGAATTGCTGGAGGCGGCGGGCCTGTCGGTGAACGCCGTGCGGCGCGATCTGGCCGGCATCGAGCGGTGTGTCGTCGCTTTCCGCCGGCCGTGAAAAAAAGTGTTGGAAAGTTCAAGGTTCCCGACTACGGTGGCGGTCGTCGCGCCGTTGACCCGAGGCCCGCGTAGAGCTCATGGCTCCGCCCCTCGAAGCGCCGATCCGATCCCCTCATCGCCGCCCCATGTGGATGCGGTATGGCTGGTTCTCGGCCCATGAGGGGGCGGACTTTTCGAAGCACCATTGAGAGGCAGGACAAGTGAACCATCCGAAGCAGCAACGTTCCCGCGGCCGTGGTAATCCCAATATCGGCAAACCCCGCCAGTTTGGCGGCGGTGGCGGAGGCGGGGGTGGTGGTGGCGGCGGCGGCGGCGGCGGCGGCCGCAACCAGGTTTTCGATTCCAACGGGCCGGACGGCCGCATTCGCGGCAACGCCCACCAGGTGATGGAGCGCTATCTGGCGCTCGCCCGCGACGCCTCGTCCCAGGGCGACCGCGTCGCCGCCGAGAACTACTACCAGCATGCCGAGCACTATTTCCGTCTTCTCAACGCTTACAACCAGAACAACGGCCAGCGGCGCCCGCCCAACTCGCCCACCCCGGCCGAGGACCAGATGGAGCCGGCCGAAGGCTACGACGACGAAGGCGATTCCGGCCAGCCCGACGTCGACCTGGGCGCCGACGGGACGTCGGAGCCGGTGGGGGCGTAGGGGAGCCAATCCCGATACGGTTCAGTCAGCGGCGTGATTGCCCGGAGGTGTTCGGGCAATCACGCCCGTCCGCCTTCGCGCGTGGGAGATGCGCCCCCCTGCGGTTGCGCCGTCTTCCAAACCCTCCATATTAGGCCCAGAAATCGAGGAGTTTCCGCGCTGCCCGCGATGGGGGCGGGGGGAGTCCGTCGTCACGGAGGGTCGTCATGGATTTCGAGAAGTACACCGAGCGCTCGAAGGGATTCGTCCAGACCGCGCAGACGCTGGCGCTGCGGCGCGGCCACCAGCGCCTGACGCCCGAGCACCTGCTCAAGGTGCTGCTCGACGACAAGGAAGGCCTGGCAGCCAATCTGATGCGCGCCGCCGGCGGCGACCCCGCCCGGGCGCTCAAGGAGGTCGACGCCGAACTCGACAAATTGCCGAAGGTCGAGGGCCCCGGCGCCGGGGCCGTTCATCTGTCGGCCGAACTGGCCCGGGTGTTCGAGCAGGCCGAACAGATCGCCGACAAGGCCGGCGATTCCTTCGTCACCGCCGAGCGCATGCTGCTGGCCCTGGCGATCACCGCCGGCACCGCCGCCAACCGCATCCTCCTGGGCGCCGGGGTGACGCCGCAGGGCATCAACCGCGCCATCGAGGACGTGCGCAAGGGCCGCAAGGCCGATTCCGCCACCGCCGAGGACCAGTACGACGCCCTCAAGAAATTCGCCCGCGACCTCACCCAGGCGGCGCGCGAGGGCAAGATCGACCCGGTGATCGGCCGCGACGAGGAAATCCGCCGCACCATCCAGGTGCTGTCGCGCCGCACCAAGAACAATCCGGTGCTGATCGGCGAGCCCGGCGTCGGCAAGACCGCCATCGTCGAGGGGCTGGCCCAGCGCATCGTCAACGGCGACGTGCCCGAGACCCTGAAGGACAAGCGGCTGATGGCCCTCGACCTCGGCGCCCTGGTGGCCGGGGCCAAGTTCCGCGGCGAATTCGAGGAACGCCTGAAGGCGGTGCTGACCGAGATGATCGCCGCCCATGGCGAGGTCATCCTGTTCATCGACGAGATGCACACGCTGGTCGGCGCCGGCGCCGCCGAGGGCGCCATGGACGCCTCCAACCTGCTGAAGCCGGCCCTGGCCCGCGGCGAACTGCATTGCGTCGGCGCCACCACCTTGAACGAATACCGCAAGCACGTGGAGAAGGACGCGGCGCTGGCCCGGCGCTTCCAGCCGGTGTTCGTCGCCGAGCCCAACGTCGCGGACACCATCTCGATTCTCCGCGGTATCAAGGAGAAGTACGAACTCCATCATGGCGTGCGGATTACCGACACCGCCCTGGTGGCGGCGGCGACCCTGTCGAACCGCTACATCACCGACCGCTTCCTGCCCGACAAGGCCATCGACCTGGTCGACGAGGCGGCCAGCCGGCTGCGCATGGAGGTCGATTCCAAACCCGAGGAACTGGACGAGCTGGACCGCCGCATCATCCAGCTGAAGATCGAGCGCGAGGCCTTGAAGAAGGAATCGGACCCTGCCTCGCGCGAGCGCCTGGGCAAGCTGGAAACCGAGCTGGGCGACCTCGAACGCCAATCGGCCGAGCTGACCTCGCGCTGGCGGGCGGAGAAGGAGAACCTGGCCTCGGCCACCCGGGTCAAGGAGCGGCTCGACCAGGCCCGCACCGAGATGGAAATCGCCATGCGCGGCGGCGACCTGCAGCGCGCCTCGGAACTGCGCTACGGGGTGATCCCCGAACTCGAGCGCAAGCTGGCCCAAGCCGACGGCGGCACCGCCCGCATCGTCACCGAGGCGGTGACCGACGAGCATATCGCCCAGGTGGTGTCGCGCTGGACCGGCATCCCGGTCGACCGCATGCTGGCCGGCGAACGCGACAAGCTGCTGAAGATGGAAACCCGCCTGAAGGCCCGGGTGGTCGGCCAGGACGAGGCGCTGGCCGCCGTCGCCAACGCGGTGCGCCGCGCCCGCGCCGGCCTGCAGGATCCCAACCGTCCGATCGGCTCGTTCCTGTTCCTCGGGCCCACCGGCGTCGGCAAGACCGAACTGACCAAGGCGCTGGCCGAGTTCCTGTTCGACAACGAGAGCGCCATGGTGCGCATCGACATGTCGGAGTACATGGAGAAGCATTCGGTCGCCCGCCTGATCGGCGCGCCCCCCGGCTATGTCGGCTACGAGGAGGGCGGGGCGCTGACCGAGGCGGTGCGGCGGCGGCCCTATCAGGTCATCCTGTTCGACGAGGTCGAGAAGGCCCATCCGGATGTCTTCAACGTGCTGCTGCAGGTTCTCGACGACGGCCGCCTGACCGACGGGCAGGGGCGCACCGTCGACTTCCGCAACACCCTGATCGTGCTGACCTCCAACCTGGGCGGCGACATCCTCGCGGCCCAGCCCGAGGGCCAGGATTCCTCCGCGGTGCGCGACCAGGTGATGGAAGTGGTGCAGATGGCCTTCCGGCCGGAATTCCTCAACCGGCTGGACGAAATTCTGCTGTTCCACCGGCTGAGCCGCAGCCACATGGCCAACATCGTCAAGATCCAGCTGGAGCACCTGCGCCGGCTGCTGGCCGACCGCAAGATCGGCCTGGAGCTGGATGCGCGTGCCCTCCAGTGGCTGGCCGACAAGGGCTACGACCCGGTCTACGGCGCCCGGCCGCTGAAGCGGGCGATCCAGCGCAGCCTGCAGAATCCGCTGGCCTCCCTGGTGCTGGAAGGCAGGATCAAGGACGGCGATTCCGTCCGCATCAGCGCCAACGAGCGCGGCCTGGTGATCGTCGGCAAGGAGGCGGCGGCGATTATTGCTTCGTAAATCCCGGCCATGCTAGAAGGGCCGCCCCAAGGGGAAAGACCCCCACGGAACACGGCCGGCAGCCCAGTCCCCCTCCCCCCCAATGGGGTGCCGGTCGCAGCGCCCGGAGCCCGTCACAAGGCTCCGGGCGCTTTGTTCCGGCAAGACAAGTCCACCGTCATTTTCGGTGACAGTGCACTTAATATCCGCCTCGGCGGTCACCCTGTGGGATCGCGCCGATGTGATTCCGCTAATCGGTGAAGGGACCACCCTTGCCGGGAATTTCCGCCACCCGCACGGTCGAGGGCGGGATGCTGCTCAGCATGTGCTCGATCTTGAGCTTGGCCGAGCGGAAGCGGTCCAATTCCTTGCCGGCCAGCTTGGTGCCGGTGGGGACCTTGATGCTCATCGGGTTGATCTGGTTCATCCCCTGGAGCACCTCGTAATGCAGGTGCGGGCCGGTGGAGCGGCCCGAGGTGCCGACGAAACCGATGATCTGGCCCTGGCCGACCCGCTTGCCGGTATGCACGTTCTGGGCGATCCGGCTCATATGGGCATAGGCGGTGGCGAAGCCGCTGCCGTGGCGCACCCGCACGTAATTGCCGTAGGAGCCGTTGAACCCGGCCATCTCGACGGTGCCGTCGCCGGCCGCCATGATCGGGGTGCCGACCGGCACGCCGAAATCGACGCCCTTGTGCATCTTGGTGAAGCCGAGGATGGGATGCGTCCTGAGGCCGAAGCCCGAGGTGATCTTGGCGCCGTCCACCGGCGTGCGCAGCAGCGCCTTCTTCACGCTCTCGCCCTTGTCGTTGTAGTACTCGACGACGCTCTGGCTGTCCTCGTAGCGGAACATGGCGATGGGGCGGCCCGACAGGCTGATGGCGGCGTAGAGCATGTCGCCGCTGCGCACCAGCTTGCCCTTTGGATCGTACCAGCCCTCGAACATGACGTCGAAGGCGTCGCCGGCCTGGATGTCGCGCTGGAAGTCGACGTCGTAGCTGAGCGCCCGGATCATGGTGACGATCACCGGGGCAGGCACGCCGGCGGTCTGGGCGCTGTCGAACAGGCTGCTGCGGATGCCGCCGGAATAGTGGGCGATCTCGCGGGTGACCTGGCGCTTGCTTTCCACCGCCTCGAAGTCGTGGCCGTCGACCCGGCGGGTGGCGACCTCGCGGATGGGGTCGGCATTGAGGCTGACCAGCTGGAACTCGCCCTGGCCGAGGCCCTGGGGGGCGGGCTCGAAGGTCACGGTGACCGGCTGCCCCGCCTTGAGGCCGCGCGGATTGAACAAGGCGCTCAGCGATTCGATTGCCTGGGTGGCGTCGGCGCTGTCGACGCCGGCCCGCAGCAGCAGGTCCATCATGGTGTCGCCGGCGCCCGCCCGCATCACCCGCTCGACCGGGCGCGAGGCGCGGTATTCCATGTCGCTGTCGGAACCGGCAGCTTCGGTCCAGGCGGCGCGTTCGCTTTCATAATCGGCGTAAGCGGCGGGAGGGTCGAGGGGCGCGGCATTGTCGACCATGGCGACGAAGGGGCGGGCGGCCATCATCGCGGCCAAGCCGAAAACGCCGACGATCGCCGCCGCCTTGGCACTCCGCTTGATCTTGGCCGAAACGCAACACCCCACAGCGATCATCCCCTACCGAATATGGTAAGCCTTATGGCAGGCGAAGCAGCCCAAGGCAAGTCGAATTCGCCTGAATTTAGCCTTGACTGTTATTTGTCGCGGCCGTTCTCGCCGGGGGCGGGGCCGCTGCTGTGGATAGTCTGGCGGCCGGTCCGGCATTCATTCGATCGAGGATGCCGTCTTGAAACCGATCCGCCTATGTCCATATCAGTGGGTCGACCCACCGATGGTCATGGAAAAAAGATGTTGACGCCGGGGGGCGGTCGGGCTAAAAGCCGGCCTCCCCCGAGGATGGTGGGGACGGAGAGCGAAGGTTCTCCCAGCTATTTGACAAGTGAAGACGCAAGGAAGGGATGCACAGGCGGCGTTGGTTCGTAAGTCACGGA
>Ga0265331_10000943_pt1 | contig 23179 bp, 19 predicted proteins | sample 41923metaG_FD_202088 | JGI IMG/M metagenome (GOLD analysis project Ga0265331, IMG submission 202088) | Rhizosphere microbial communities from Carex aquatilis grown in University of Washington, Seatle, WA, United States - 4-19-23 metaG | ecosystem: Host-associated > Plants > Roots > Rhizosphere... | reverse complement strand
GTCCGCCTGGTCACCAGCTCCAAAGAAGCCTGGTCTGACATCGATGTCCAGCTCAAGCGCCGCTACGACCTCATCCCGAACCTCGTCAGCACCGTCAAAGGCTACGCGACCCACGAGAGCTCCGTCTTCGACGACGTCACCAAGGCCCGCGCTGCCGCCCTCGGCGCTCAGACCGTGGACGAGAAGGGCAAGGCCGAGAATGTCCTCGCCGGCGCCCTCAAGTCGGTCTTCGCGGTCGCAGAGGCATACCCGCAGCTCCAAGCCAACCAGGGCTTCCTCGACCTCCAGCGCCAGCTCGCCGACACCGAGGACAAGATCCAGATGGCCCGCCGCTTCTACAATGGCAATGTCCGCGACCTCAACACCCGCATCCAGTCATTCCCGTCGAACATGGTCGCCGGAGTATTCCATTTCACTGCGATGGACTTTTTCGCCGCTGATGAGTCCGAGAAGGCGAACGTCGAAGTGAAATTCTAGCCTGATCCTACGACGATGAAGCGAGCCCTTATCGCATGCGCTCTCGTAGCCGCTCTCGCCCTCCCGGCGGGAGCGGCGTTGGCGCAGACGGGCCCCGGCGACGAGACGATCCGCTCGTTCGATTCGTCGGTGACCGTCGATGCCGATGCATCCGTAAATGTCGTCGAGACTATCGCCTACGATTTCGGCCAGGATGAGAGGCATGGCATATATCGCGATATCCCGGTGACGTATGCGCTTCCTAACGGAGGCACCGAAACGCTCGATCTTCAGGATGTCGCTGTCACTGACGAGAATGGCGATGCGTACCCGTTCACGCTCGGATGGAGCGGCGCCTATCGCCGCATCAAGATCGGCGATCCCAATGTGCTCGTGACGGGCGACCACACGTACGTCATCTCATACACGGCGCCTTCGATGGTCGGCTTCTTCCAGAATTACGATGAGGTCTACTGGAACGCGACCGGCGACCTCTGGCAGGTGCCGGTCGAGAAGGCGACGGCAGACGTGCGCCTCGCTTTCGCTTCGACGACCGTGCCCGCTATCCTCTCGACGAGCTGCTACCAGGGCACGCGCGGATCGACGGAACCTTGTCCGGTGGCTGCCGTGAGCACGGACCAGGCCGGGTCGCCATATGCTCATTTCGAGAGCCGTCCGCTTGCCCCGGGTGAGGGGCTCACGGTGGCCGTGGCTTTTCCAAAAGGCTTCGTGACGAAGCCGTTGGCTGCCGCGACCGCGGCTCATCTTCCGGTGACTGGTCCTCTAGGCGGATGGTGGCTGCTTATCATTCCGGTCATCACATTCAGTGTCTCATTCACGATATGGTACAAGAAGGGCCGCGCCCCCAAAGCGCCCGGCCCTGTCATAGCACAGTATGAGGCTCCTGATGGGCTGACGCCGCTCCAATGTAAGCTCATGATCAGCGAATCAGTCAGTAGCTCATTTGCGGCAGAGATCGTCTATCTTGCCACGCTCGGCTATCTGCGAATCTCGCGCACAGAGAGGAAAGCGCTCTTCATGAGATATGAGGACCACATGCTCACGAAGCTACAGGAAGCAGATGCCTCGCTCTCGCCGCATCTGGCGCTCCTCCTGAATGACCTCTTCGAATCTGCAACGGATGGGACAGTCAGGCTCTCGAAGCTTTCAGGCAGCTTCTATGCGCGCGCATACAGCGTGCTACGGCAGGCAGAAGACTCGCTCATCTCAGGAGGGTACCTCAAGCCGTCGCGCTTCGAGTTCCTGTCGACGCTCAGGAGCAACAGCGTGCTCAGAAATCGATGGACGGGTGCATTCTCGATCATCACTATCGCAGGCATGGGCGGGATTTGGATATACGCTAGACTGTTCGCCGCAGGGATGATAGGCATCTCAAATATCTTTGCGATCTCATGGGCTGTCGCTGTCGCGAGCGTCGCGTTCTTCGTGCTCATTACGAGCAGGTACACGCAGAAAGGCGTCGCTATCAGGCAAGCTGTGAAAGGTCTCAGGCTGTACCTCTCTGTGGCCGAGAAGGACCGCATAGCGTTCCACGACGCTCCGGCCAAGGACCCGCAGACGTTCCAGAAGTCCCTGCCATACGCCATGGCCCTCGGCGTCGAGAAGGAATGGGCAAAAGTATTCGAAGGCATCGATATGCCGCCCCCGGGTTGGTACACCGATCCATCGCTCTCAGGGTTCAATGCGGCGATATTCCTCTCCTCTATGCATGCGTTCTCGACAGCCGCGACATCTGAGCTTTCTCATGCTCCTGGTTCGAGCTCAGGCTCCTTCGGCGGCGGCTTCTCTGGCGGCGGTGGCGGAGGCGGGGGAGGAGGGAGCTGGTAAGAGTTCGCGGCATGCGGGCGGAATGCGCTTTGTCGCCCTCCCTTGTCTTTTCTTCATCGGATCTTCATAGTTTCTTCATCAGATCTTCATCGCTTCTTGAGCGTTCCTTGAGCGGTCTTCTGATATGCTGGCCGGGCCTCTTCGAGGCGCCCTTGTGCACGAGGGCTCTGTATGATAGTCTCGGATTGTTACCAATAATCGGCGCAAGCCCCGTGAGGCTGATCCCGTCAACAGGGATCATGCCAGATGGGTTCCCATCGGAGACGATGCCAGTGCGGCCAGTCTTCGCAGGATCGCTTGCCCACAATACAGATATGAACGACAACGTTCGAGATGACCGCACGTCGGTCTATGAGATCGGGTACCTGCTCGCCGGCATCCCTGAGGAGCGCGTCGCTCCAGAGGCAGATGTCCTCAAGTCCGTCATAACCAAGGCCGGAGGCTCTGTCCTCGCAGAGGAGGCTCCAAAGCATGAGCATCTCGCATACACCATGCGCAAGAAGACCGTGTCCGGATCGTACGAGAAGTACGACGCTGCGTACTTCGGCTGGGTCAAGTTCGACCTCACGGCGCATGTGATCGAGGAAGTCAAGAAGGCCATCGAATCCATGCCTCCTATACTGCGCATCCTCGTCATCACGACGGTCCGCGAGAACACCTACCTCGGCAAGAGAGCGCCCGCAGTCGTGGCCACATTCTCGCGCAGGCCCATCCAGGAAGGGGAAGCCGCGCCGGTAGAGAAGGCGCCTGCGCCTGTCCAGCCCGCAACTGTCGAGGAGATGGACAAGAGCATAGACGAGATGGTGAAAGAGGTATAATAGGCAATGACCACAATAACCAAGATACAATAACCAAACAGGCACAACTATGTATCTAAACAAAGCATATATCATCGGCAATCTCACTCGCGACCCTGAGCTCAAGGCTCTCCCTTCAGGCACCAAAGTCGTGAGCTTCAGCCTGGCCACCAACCGCGTCTATAGGGACAAAGAAGGCGCCCGCCAGGAGGCTGTCGACTATCACAATATCGTCGCCTTCGCCCGTCTCGGCGAGCTCGCGGCCCAGTATCTGAAGAAGGGCTCGCAGGCGCTCGTCGAAGGCCGCATCCAGACCCGTTCGTGGGATGCCCCCGATGGCTCCAAGCGCTATCGCACCGAGATCGTCGCCGATAACATCCAGTTCGGATCGAGAGGAGGGTCAGGATCTGCCGGTAGCGGTGCCGGCGCTCCGGCTTCCGGCAAGGCAGCCGAAGCCCCAAAGGAAGACGCCGCCCCGGCCGCCTCGGCTCCTGGCGAGACCATCGAATACCCCCAGGAGGACATCAATCCCGACGACATCCCGTTCTAAAAGCGAGAAATTAGAAATGAAAAGTGAAAAGTTAAGCCACAACCATGAAAAAGCAGTGCTACTTTAGCCAACACAACATCAAGCATATCGACTACAAGGATACCGAGATCCTCCGCAGGTTCCTCAACCCGCACGGCCGCATGATAGCCCGCAAGCGCTCCGGCATCTCCGCGAAGTATCAGCGCCAGCTCGCCACCGCGGTCAAGCGCGCCCGCTTCATCGGGCTCCTGCCGTACGTAGCAAAGTAACCTCACCGACCATGCCTATCAAAAAGACCGCACAGAAGGCCGAGACGAAGGAGACTCTTCCTGAAACGGCCGAGGCCAAGGCTCCTGTCCACAAAGGCAAGACTATGGAAGATATGAAGGGCGCCCTCGACGCCATCCGCGTCAAGTTCGGCGAAGAGGCTATCATGCGCCTCGGCGACAAGCCCAAAGTCGACGTCGGCGCCATCCCGACCGGTTCGCTCGGCCTCGATGCCGCCCTCGGCATCGGCGGCCTGCCGTGCGGCCGCATCATCGAGATATTCGGCCCGGAATCCTCCGGCAAGACCACCCTCGCGCTCCATGTCGTCGCCGAAGCCCAGAAGCGAGGCGGCATGTGCGCATATATCGATGCTGAGCACGCCATGGATCCCGACTATTCCAAGCGCCTCGGCGTCAAGATCGAGGATCTGCTCATCTCTCAGCCTGACACCGGCGAGCAGGCGCTCGAGATCGTCGACAGCCTCGTCCGGACGGGCAACATGGCCGTCATCGTCATCGACTCCGTCGCCGCTCTCACGCCCCGTGCCGAGATCGAAGGCGACATGGGTGCCCACCATGTCGGCACCCAGGCCCGGCTCATGTCCCAGGCGCTCCGCAAGCTCACTGCCATCGTCGCCAAGTCCAAGACCGTCGTCATATTCATCAATCAGATCCGCATGCAGATCGGCGTCATGTTCGGCAATCCCGAGACCACGCCGGGCGGCAAGGCGCTCAAGTTCTACGCCTCGGTCCGTCTCGATATCCGCCGCATCGCCCAGATCAAGAAAGGCGAGGAGATCATGGGCGGCCGCGTCCGCGTCAAAGTCGTCAAGAACAAAGTCGCCGCTCCGTTCAGGCAGACCGAGTTCGACCTCATGTACAACGAAGGCATCAGCCAGGAAGGGGAAATCATCGCCCTCGGAGAGAAGTATGGCATCATCGACCACAGCGGGGCATCGTACAAGTACGCCGGCGAGTCCCTCGGCCGCGGCTACGACGCTACGCGCCAATTCCTCAAGGAGAATCAGGCTGTCAGGGACGAGATCCTCGGCAAGATCAGGGTAGAGCTGGAGAAGCAGTAGATCGCAACATATCGATTATCATCCCATAGGCTTGATTTTACACAGTCAGTGAATTAAGATTAGTCTATCTGGCGAGGAGGGGATCGCTCGTGCGATTGCATCCTAAACAAAGCACCGCTTCGGCGGTGTTTTGTTTTGTTATTGTCATCGTCGTATAAACAAAGCATGATCTTTACGAACGCCATTGCGCATTCCTAAATGATCGACTGCTCAAGTACTGAGCAATAAAAAAGGGACCGCCGCTATTCGCGACGGTCGCCGGATTTCCATGAAGGCAATCTGCTCAAGAATTCGACTGCTTGTCTGCTTGCGTGACATGTGAAGTTCTCACCGCAATTCGGACAGCGAAAGATCACCATACCGCCGCATTCACGCGACGACATATATGTAGCTTCTGTCGTGAATCCCACGATGGCCTGTGCCCACTCCCCGCCTTGTCGCGTGTGGAGGCCTTCTATGGAAAACTGCGCACAACCTGGACAATGCATGGCACCGATCGCGCCCGAGAACGAAGGCTGGTAACGCTCACCCAATTTTCAAAAGAGCTCATGAGCTATTTCTAGCATGTAGTTTATAGATCTTCAACTCCTTTTGCTTTTCTCTCGACATTCGGCTAAGATGAGCCCCTATTTACCAGCGGCACGAATAGCGCACACCACGCACAACACCCATGGCACTCCTCGAATATAACGAGATCACCGAGAAGAAGTTCATCGTCCTCGACGGTGCGCCGTATGAGGTCCTGTCTTCCCACGTCTTCCGCAAGCAGCAGCGCAAGCCGGTCAACGCGACCAAGCTCCAGAACCTCATGACCGGCAAGGTCACCGAGTACTCATTCCACCAGTCCGAGAAGGTCGAGGAGGCCGAGATCGACAGCCGCGATGTCAAGTACCTCTATGCGAACCGCGGCGAATTCTGGTTCACCGACGCCAAGGACCCCTCGAAGCGGTTCAAGGTGACCGAGGAACAGGCGGGCACGCAGATCCGCTTCATGAAGCCGAACACCATCGCCCAGCAGCTCCTCTTCCGAGAGCAGCCGATGGGATTCAAGTATCCGATCATGGCCGAGCTCAAGGTCGTCGAAGCGCCGCCGTCCATCAAGGGCGATACGGCCACCGGCGGCGAGAAGGTCGTCGTCCTCGAGACGGGCGCGACCATCACCGTGCCGCTCTTCGTGGATGAAGGCGACATCATCAATATCAATACCGAGACGGGAGAGTATAGGGAGCGAGTGAACAAATAATATACAAGTAATATTTTGTCTGGACAGAGAAGAGTCCGCTTTCTTTCCGGGAGCGGTTTTTCTTGGGCTGAAGTTATCCTTGTGAGGGACGAGGCCTATAACATATATGCTATAGATTTTGTGGCTCAACTGCGTAAAATGCCTATAACTTATATGTTATAGGAGTCACTCGCCACACGATCTGCCGTGGTAGACTGGTACCCACATGAAAGCCGACCTACGTTTACATCACTACGCTCAAAACATCTCAAAAGGGGCCTTGGAAGATGTTCTGCAGATGTATGAGCTCTTCGATTGTCAGGTTGTGTACAGACCAAAGACTGGATATCGATGGGCTATGGTCGGTCAATCACAGCTTCGATTTGCGATCCAGATCGTAGAAGTCGACGACAAACCGATCGATGATCTCGATCTCAAAAGAAAAGTCCACATCGCATTCCTTTCTGACGACCCACAGGCGCTTATCGAGAAGGTCGAAGTTTGGGCGAAGGACAAAGGTATCCAGTTCAGGCAGGGAGGTTGGTCAGAAAAAGAAAGATATTTCGATCTGCCGGATATCTTCGTGAACTTTGTCGTGGAGGTGATGCACACCTCTATCGAGGAAAGCTGAACTATATCGCTCCATAGACCCGTACTTCCGTGCGGGTCTGGCGTTTGAATTGGTCGGTGGCATCGAGCGAGATCACGTTCACTCCGGGAAAGACGACGAGGCGCTCTTTGAAATTCCCCGCTTCGTCCACCGATATGAGCTTGCCATCGAGCCGCAGGGAATTGATGCGGATAGCACGGCCGACGATATCCACCGTCGTGGTCGCGATGGTGGATCCGTCGAGCGGCTGGAGCACCAGTATCTCCGGTCCGTGGATGTAGGGGAGCGATCGCGACAGCGCATAGCCGGCGATAGCGAGGACGACGATCGCGCTTGCGATCAGGCGGAGCAGGCGGGATAGTCTAGTCCTTGTCAGCATCTGATTCGCCGGCTATGCGCTATTCGTGCCTGAAGATGCGCCGAGGAGCTCGTCTGCAGCCGCTTCGAGCGCGCCGCTTCCGGTGCCGGTTCCTTCGCCTGCGCCTATGACTTCGCGGGGCTTGGAGCCATTGGCTGGGCCGATCACGCCACGATCTTCGAGGAGGTCCATGAGCTTGGCTGCGCGCGAGTAGCCGACGCCGAGCTTGCGCTGTATATATGAGGTCGATGCTTTGCCTGCGGCGATGACTGCTTCGCGGGCAGGCTCGTACATGTCGTCGTCATCTTCGATCGAGTCTCCACCGACGATGGCGTCGAACGCGGCGCTCGCTCCCGCCTCGGGGGTCGTCAGGCTGATCTCGCCCATGATCTCGTCCTTGTATTCATCGGCCAGATGCTTGACCACGCGCTTGACCTCGGACTCGGATATGAACGCCGACTGGAGGCGGACCGGCTTGGACATCTCGCCGCCGAGATAGAGCATGTCGCCCGCGCCGAGGAGCTTCTCGGCGCCCTGCTGGTCGAGGATGGTCCTGGAGTCGATCTGCGATGCCACCTGGAGAGCGAGACGAGTCGGGATGTTGGCCTTGATGAGGCCGGTGATGACGTTCACGGAAGGACGTTGCGTCGAGATGACGAGATGGATGCCGACGGCGCGGCTCATCTGGGCGAGGCGCACGATGGCCGACTCCAGCTCGCGCGGATAGGTCTGCATGATGTCGGCGAGCTCGTCGATGACGATGACGATGTACGGCATGATCTCGGGCAGCTTGGCGCGGACCTCATCGGTATCCTTGCCCTTGGCTTCGAGCTGCTTCATGTGCTCCAGGGCAGGGGAGAGGATGTTCTTGTGGTAGGACTCGATATCGCGGGCGGAGCTCTTTTCGAGGAGGTCATAGCGGCGGCTCATCTCCTTGGCTGCCCACTTGAGAGCCAGGATGGCCTTCTTCGGGTCAGTGATGACCGGCGTCAGGAGGTGGGGGATCTTGTTATACATGGTGAGCTCGACGCGCTTGGGGTCGATCATGATGAACTTGAGGTTCTCAGGGGAATTGCGGTAGAGCAGGGACGTGATGAGGGCATGGATGGTCACGGATTTGCCGGAGCCGGTGGCGCCGGCCACGAGCATATGCGGGGCCTTAGCGAGATTTGCGAAGTGGGCCTTGCCGGCGATGTCCTTGCCGAGCGACGCGAGGAGCGGCTTCTCGGACTCCTGGTAGTCGGGAGAGGAGAGGAGGGTGGCCAGGCCGACGGTCGTCTTGGCGGTGTTCGGCACCTCGATGCCGACGAGGGATTTGCCGGGAATGGGAGCCTCGATGCGGATGGGATGAGCGGCCAGGGCGAGCGCGAGATCATTGTTCAGGCCCACGATGCGGGAGAGCTTGACGCCCTCGGCGGGCTTGAGAGCGTAGCGGGTGACCGACGGTCCGATAGATATCTCATCCATCTCGACCGAGATGCCGAAGTTCTGGAGAGTGCGCTTGATGATGTTGGCATTGGCCTTGATATCGCCAGTCTCGGGCTTGCCGCGATCCTTCTCGAGGAGCGACAGGGGAGGGGGTGTGAACGGCCTGAGATGCGGGACGACCGTGGCCGAAGCGAAGCCGCTCTCTTCTTCGTCGCTGAATGCGAGCTTGGCGCCGCGGGCGACGGGCGCCTTCTTTGCCTCGGCAGCCTTCTGTCTCGCCGCAGCCGCCTCGGCCTCTGCGATCTTCCGAGCGCTGTCCTCGCCTGCCGCAGCTTTGACAGCCTTATCGACTTCAGCTTCTTCAGCCTCGTCCATCTCTGTCTCCCTTCCTCCTTTTTCTTTTCTCTTTTCCCCATCCTCCTTATCCCGTTTCCAGAACATGAGCCAGGACGATGTCATCTCCCATTCGAATATCATGATGAGCGAGACGATGAAGAGGGCGACGAGCAGGGTGACGGTCGCCCAGGTGTCGAGCGAGCGCAGGAGGGGCACGGTGATCCAGCGGCCGAGCACGCCCGCTGCCGTATCGGATATGAGATAGATGAGCCCTAGGCCTGACATGAAAAAAAGCACCGCTCCGATGACCCTAGGGGTCTCGAGCCGGCGCTCCATGCCGCGCAGGAATGATATGCCGAGCATTGCCAGGATGATCGGGATGAGGAAATAGCCGATGCCCAGGAGGTGTTCGAGCCAGGTATATACGTAGTTGCCCCAGCCTGCCTTGCCGAAGACAGCGAGCAGAGAGAGGAGAGCCAGTGCGAAGCATATGACCGCCTGTATTGCCCGTATCGCGCCATCACCCATCTGATCCCAGAATCTGACGCTCTTGCCGAGATCGGAGTTCTTCTTTTTGGCCATGCGCCAATACTATCATACCGGCTCTAGAGCCGCTTGATTTATTAGGAATGACCTATATAATTCACCTGTCTTTTACAAAAGGACATCACGGCACTCAAAAGGACACATACAGCTATGCCTCAAAAGGACAATAACTCATCTTCCTTCAACGACCCGATCAACTGGCGGACCCTCGGATTCTTCTCATCCGAGGATTACCTCATATACATATTCAAAAAGACAGAGAAGATCACAGCCGCAATCTATCTCGTTTCGGGCCTGCTCAAGGACGACGAGCCTCTCAAGTGGGAGCTCCGCGACCGCGGCATGGATCTCATATCCTCGTCCTTTACGGCGTCGAGCCCGCTCCCCGGGGACAAGAACTCCGTCATCCAGTCGCTCTTTACGGCTGCCCTCGAGACCGTCTCTCTCCTGAATGTCGCCCGTGTCTCCAACCTCATCACCGAGATGAACCACACCATCCTCGTGAAGGAGATAGACAATGTCCTTAACCTGCTCCGCGAGCGCCTGACGGCCAACGCCGAGAATGCCGGCCTCGTGCTCTCCGAATCTTTCTTCAAGACGCCGAGCCTCTTTACCAGCGGATTCAAGCCCGAACAGCGCCAGGAGCCCAAGGAAAGCCGCCAAGTCACAGGAGTTTCCCATAGACGGCCTGATCCCACCGCAAAGAAGAGCCAGAGGCAGGAACATATCGTCACTATCCTCAAGGGCCAATCCGGCCTCACCATAAAGGACTTTACCCGGATCATCACGGATTGCAGCGAGAAGACGATCCAGAGGGAGCTGTTAGATCTGGTCGGGAAAGGCGTCGTAAAGAAGGAAGGGGAGAGACGGTGGAGCCGATATTCTCTGAAATGAGCCAGATGAGCCAGTCCCCACCCGATTCCACCGATTCCGAGGCTCAGATATTGACTTTTGAGGCCAAATAGCTTAAAGTTATCCACATTCCGTCGTTATTGGCTGGCGTTTTGCGTTGAGCTATAATGCTTTGTAACGAGCGCCCAATCAGTCGAATGGTTAGGCGCTCGTCCCAAGGTGTAAAGCCTCGGAAAATTTATCAGTCTTACCAGGCGATGTAATTCCCGAAATATTAAAGTAAGACCGGGAAGCATCGTTAAGATTAACAAACAAACTATGAAGAAAGTTCTCTTCGCAGTCGGTGTCGCCTCCTTGGCGCTCACTATGATTGCTGGGGCACAGGGCTACGCCTTCAACACCAACCTCACGGTCGGTTCGACTGGCGCAGACGTTGTCTCCCTGCAGACGGTCCTCGTGTCTGCCGGTTTCAACATTCCTTCCATCGCTTCGGGTGCTGCCGCTAAGGGTTACTTCGGTTCCCAGACGCAGGCTGCAGTCAAGCTTTATCAGACAGCTCACGGCGTTCCTTCGACCGGTTTCGTCGGTCCTCTGACTCGCGTTGCCCTCAACGGCGGAGCGGTCTCGACCACGGCCTCGACGGCTACCTGCCCGGCTGGTTATGTCTGCACCCCGACCACGACCGGTACTCCGATCACTGGCGGCTCGTCCATCGGTGGCATCACCACTCCTGGCGTCCCTGGCATCATGACCATCACGGCCGGTCCTCTCTCGAGCTCGGTCTTGAACGTCGGCGCCCAGATGGTTCCGGTTATGACCATCCGCGTCCAGGCTCAGTACTCTGACCTCGATGTCCAGAGCATCAACCTCGACCTCGGCAATAACACGGCCGTCTACAACAAGCTCTTCAACACGTTGTACGTGACTGATGGCACCACGGTCCTGTCTTCGCAGCCTCTCAACGGCTCTACGGTCGTCCAGAGCGGCAGCGAGTACATCCTTGGCATCAACGCCTTCCACTTCTTCGTCCCGAAGGGTACCTACAAGGATCTCGTCATCAAGGGTTCTCTGAACTCCTCGATCGACACGGCCTACCTCTCCGGTGGTTCTCACTATCCGGATGGCACGCACGCCCCTCTCAACAGCATCAACGGTCAGTCGGTCTCCGGCTGGTCTCTCGGTGTCGTTGCTAACGGCGTCCGCGGCGTCGATGGAGCCGGCTTGAACCTCTACGGTCCGGCCTCTGGCTTCCTCCAGTCTCTCACCTTCAACCAGAGCCTGGTCGACAATGCTCAGGCTAACGTCTCGCTCGATCCCGCTTCACCTCTCACTGCATCTGTCCCGGTGACCGACACCACGAACAACCAGTACCTCGGTCTCCCGGTCATGATCTTCGATGTGAACGCCCAGAACGACACCTTGCACCTCCACGAGGTCAAGGTCCGCTTCCAGACGACGGGTACTGGCAACATCACTGCTGCCTACCTCTTCCAGGGTTCGACCCAGGTCCAGTCCGCCTCTGTCACGAACGGCGTTGCTGATTTCAACAACATCGTCAATGGCACTGCCGGCGCTACGATCCCGGTCAACACCACCGTCCCGTTCACCGTCAAGGCTGACGTGACGAACGTCACTTCCGCTGCGGCTCCGTACAGCATCACTGCTTCTACGTCCGCTGGCGATGTCGTCGCCTACAACACGATCGACGGTTCTGTCACTCAGAACGGCGTCGCGATAGGCAACGCACAGACCGTTTCGACCGTTGGCCCGCTCTTCACGCTCGTCGGCACCCCGACGATCTCGAAGTCGAACAGCGGATCGGATACGACTGGCCACTCGACGACTACCTATACCGCGACCTTCAACGTCCAGGTACAGTCTGTCGGTACGGATGTCCTCTTCGGTCTCTCTGGCTCTTCGAGCCCGATGTTCGCTATCGTCCCGACCCTCGGCACGACTTCTATGAGCGTCTACAAGGACGGTGTTCTTGACTACTCCGGTTCCGGAGGCGTCGCGAACTACGTCACCAACGGCGCTTCTGTCGTCGCTTCGTTCGCTCAGCCGACGAACACGACTCTCTCCAGCAACGGCCTCTCGTTCACCGTCTCGCGAAACCAGCAGGCGACCGTCCCGGTCACCTTCTCGTTCATCGTCAAGGACGCTGCGAACAATGCCCACACCTACGCAGTTCAGCTGCAGGGTATCAACTGGGGTATCTCTGGCTCTCAGACCGCTGGCCCGACCACATTCATGGCCAACCAGCCTTCTTGGAGGACAGCTTCCATCTAACCACCCTCTGGGTTAGTCCCAGAATAGGTTAGGTAGCAAAAACCGCCGAAAGGCGGTTTTTGTGTTGTCTGCATGCGCACAGGCATGCACCGAATGAGGCGAAGGTGCGGTATAATCAGGGTCTACTAATCCTCGTTTATAGGGAATACTATGAAGCTCACAACAATCTCTCGCGTGTCCACGATCGTGGCCTTCTCGGCAGCGTTCGCCTTCTCGGCAGCTTCGAGCGCATTCGCCGCCATGGTGCCGAGCCTCGTCCTCGGCGCACCGTCTGCAGGCAGCGACGCTGTCCAGGTGACCGTCTACGGCGCTGACCCGAACGCATCGGTCCTGCTCTACCATCCGTCCTCTTCGTCGTATGTAGGCACGAATATCGGCACGACCAATGCGAGCGGCTACCTCCTCACGACCGTAGGTTCGGCCCAGACCGGCATCGCGGCTCAGGCGCCTGTCTATGTCATGGTCGATGGCCAGCAGTCGCAGCCCATCCAGAACTGGCCCTCATACACGAGCTCAGGCACGCTGCCGCTGTCCCAGAATACGGTCGTCATCCAGGCGGGGCAGACGAGCACAGTATCGGCCTCTGTCTCGGCCGCCCTCTCTATCCAGAGCAATTCAAACTCCACTGTCGCTACGGCCTATATCAGTGGCAATCAGATCGTCATCTCCGGTTCGAGCCAGGGCATCTCCAACATCGTCGTCTGTGCCGCCAATATCGGCTGCGCCACCGTCACGGTGAACGTGCAGTCATCTTCATCTTCGAATATCGCATCCATCTCGTTCAGCCAGGGCACAGTCAACGTGCCCGTCGGTCAGAGCCAGGTCGTGACTATCTCCGGCTCGGGCACGTACTATATCTCTAGCAATTCCAATGCCAGCGTCGCATCGGCCAGCCTTTCGGGGAGCACGCTCACCGTGGGCGGCGTCTCCGCGGGCACAGTACAGCTCTCGGTCTGCGCCTCCGGCACTAACAGCACGAGCTGCGGCAACCTCACCGTCAATGTGACCGGCTCGAACACCACGAACACGAATACGAACCAGAACAACAACACCGCGGTGACCTTCTCGCCTTCGAGCATCAACCTGACGGTCGGCCAGAATCAGGCCGCCATCATCTACGGTTCGGGCGTGTACTACATATCGACCAATTCCAACCCGAGCTCCGTCTCCGCGAGCGTCAACGGCACGAACATATCAGTGACCGGCCTGGCCATCGGCGGCTCGAACATCCAGGTCTGCCAGATCGCCGGCGGATGCGGGAATATCTACGCATACGTCATGCCCTCGGACGCTTCGGCTGCTCCGACAGCGACGCCGACGCCCTCGAGCACTCAGATCCCGTCCCTCATATCGCTCACGGTCGCTTCTAACGGCGCCAATGGCTTCATCGGCGCAGGATCCGTCCTGACCATGACCTTCAGCACTACTGTCGTCATCAGCACTCCGACAGTGACTGTAGCGGGCCGCGGCGCATCGGTGACAGGCACAGGCAGCGGGCCATATACGGCTACCTATACGGTGAGCGGCACAGAAGGCTCGCCCATGCCGATCTCGCTCTCGTTCAGGAATACTGCGGGTACCGGCGGCTCTGCGTATATCTCCATAGGGGCTTCGGCAGGCGTGTCCAGCGGCAGCGCGACGAGCGCAGCTTCGGGCAGCGGTTCATTCACCGAATATCTCTATGCGGGCATGACCAAGCTCGGCGCGACAGACACGCAAGTTTCGGCCTTGCAGCAGTACCTGAAGAAGCTCGGCATCTATTCAGGCCCAGTGACCGGCTATTTCGGGGACCAGACCAAGGCCGCTGTCCAGGCGTATCAGCGCAAGCACGGGCTCGAGGCGATCGGCGTCGTCGGACCCTCCACGAGGACGCTCCTCAATCAGGGCATATAACCCATCATCTATCCTCTGCCCTCACCATGGTGAACCCATTCGACAAGAGCTTTTTCAAGTTCCTCATCGGATTCGTCCTCATCCTGGCCGCGAGCTTCGCGGTCTTGTATGCGGTAGAGCATTTTCTTCATTGAATCTTGAGCGTTCCTTCATCGGATCTTCATAGGTTCTTCGGCGTTCCTTGAGCGCCTCTCTGTTACGATGCGCGCATTATCCCTAATGCGCTCCGGCGCCTCCATATATGCGCGCGATATCGAAAGTGTGTATTCGTGCTGTCTGCCTCATATGCATCGAGTCCGTGGCCTTCGTCAGCCTGTCAGTGCCTTCTGTCCGTGCGGGATCCGGTACTCCGCTCCCGGAACATATATCAGCAGACATGACATTGGATGCGGCCGGCAGCCCCTATATGCTGGACCCGGCCACTACGACCATAGATCAGGGCGTCACGCTCCATGTGATGCCGGGCGCGAGCATCATCGCGCCGCCAGGCACAGGCGTCCCGTTCCTCATGGCTGATCATGCGACTGTCGTCCTTGAGGGCGCACCGGACGATCCGATAGACATATCCGGTACATCGAGCTTGCTTTTCAGCGGCGGGACGCTCACGGCTAGCTATGTGCGCTTCCACGACGGCCCTTCTGTCCACATAGATGGAGCAGCAGCGACTATGTCGTCTTCTACCCTCAGCCGCTCGTATGGTCCGGCGCTCTTCGTCACGAGCGGCACGCTCAGAGCGTGGAATATGCTCTTCGAGGGCGACACTGTCGGCCTATCTGTCGCGCCGACAGCGCCAGGCACGCAAGTCTCGGTCACTGCGTCGAGCTTCATCGGCAACAACACTGCGGTGCTCGATCTTCCCTCGGCGCACACGTCCATCGTCGGCGATTGGTGGGGCGATCCTACGGGGCCGACGATAGGTAGCGGCACCAATGCCGTCCTCGGCTCTGCCGTCTATGCGCCGTGGCTCAGCGCTGATCCAGGGGCAGGCTTGCCCGATGCCGCCAGCACGGCCCAGGTATCGACGGCGCCCTGCTGTTCGAGCGTGCTTTTCATCCCTGGCATAGAGGCAACCAGACTCTATAACAGCACCTTTCGCCTCTGGGAGCCGCTTGCCGGTATATTCGCCCAAGAGCTGTATCTGGATGACAGCGGCTCGAGCAAGGACCGCTCGATATATGCGGGGGAGCCGATAGACAGCGCATTCGGCCTGAAGGGTATATATGATGTATATGGCGGGTTCGAACGCTTCATGGATAGCCTCGTCGGGTCGGGGTTCATACATGAATGGCGTGCCTTCGGATATGATTGGCGCGAGCCGATCGACATGATCGCTGTCGGTGATGTGAAGCGCGCGACGACGACCGAGCGGCTCGCCGACGCTGTGACCCAACTCGCCGCAGGCTCCAAGACCGGCAAGGTCACCATCGTCGCACATTCTAACGGCGGCTTGGTCGCCAAATATCTCGTCAAGGCGCTCGCAGATGCCGGCCGTGCGAGCCTCATCGATTCGGTCATATCTGTAGGGGTGCCATATCTCGGCGCGCCGGAAGCGGTCGCGGGCCTCTTGCACGGCGATGGCCAGTCTATCTTCCACAACATCATAGTGTCCGAGGCTGTAGCGCGCAGCCTTGGCCAGAATATGGCGAGCGCATACTCGCTCCTGCCGTCGGCGGCATATTTCCTGAAAGGGCTCGGCCCATCCATCGCGTTCGCCAGCACGACCATTCCCGGCCTGAATGATGGATCATATAGGCCCGACAAGGATCCCGCATCGGGTCAGGACGCGTTCATAGCCGATACGGCCCACGTGCGCATGCAGCCTGCTTCGAGCGATGTCGCATCCGCGCTTGTCGGCAACTCGACCCTCATGCGGGCAGCCGAGGCATTGCATGTCATCCTCGACCCATTCCAATGGCCTGCCGCCATCGAGAGCTGGGCCATCGCGGGCTGGGACAGAGACACGACAGAGACTGTGGCATATTCGGCTCGGCCGGGGTGTGACGGATTCCTGGGCAAGCTCTGGTGTCGGGGCAGGGCATATATACATGATCTGATAACGACTGCCATGGGAGATGGTACGGTGCCTCTATCGAGCGCTGTGTATGGGTCAGGGACGGCGATATTCGAAGACCTGGGCGCTGTGTCGCGGACGGAGAACGGCGATTATGCCCACGCCAGTCTCCTCGAATCCTCCACGACGCAGGGCTTGATCAGGAGCATCCTTGCCGATGGCGTGCACGCGACGAGCTCGGCTGTTGTCCTGCCGGGCGTGACGGTGGGCGTTCCCGACCTTGGGGCAGACACGGGCTTCATAGAGCTTTCAACATATGGCGACGTCGACTTGGAGGCATATGACGATGCCGGCTTCCACACCGGCCTGCTGCCGACGGTCAAGCTCCTCAAGGACGACGATGCTGTCTCGGGTACGTACGAGGAAAAGATCCCGAAGAGCAGCTTCCACAAGTCTGGTACGGGCGATGACACGCATACGACCATCAAACTGCCTACTACCACAAAAGCGAAGTATACGGTCAAGGCAAAGGGCAAGGATTACGGCTTCTTCACAGTCGCTATCACCAAGTCCAAGAAGCCCGGCGTTCCCACTTCGCAGATCTACTATGGGACTGAGCCGGACAGCCCGATCATGGTCGCTACGACGACCATAGACACCGGAGTCATCACGGACGCAGGCGATGGCTCTATCGCATCGTCAGTCCCGCCGCTCGCGGTCGACATAGACGGCGACGGTACGCCAGACTACATCGCCCTGCCGGGAGGCAATGGCGTGCCTGGCAATGCCACGTCGACGAGCGAGGCTGACCAGATAGCTCGCGACGAGACCCTCGATGTCCTCCAGAAGACCGACGGCAAGGTCCCCGCGGATGACCCGAACAGGACAGAGATCCTGAATGAGCTTTTCCCGCCTGGCACGAATGGAGCGCCATCCGGCGGCTCGTCCGTGCCGACGCAAGCCTCGACGACGGCCCCTTCGGACGGGGGACAGAAAACGCCCCCTGGCGGGGGCGCCGACTGCGTGCCGAGGCCGTGAGGCCGGGCACATCGAGCGGGAGATGCTTATTTGAGCTCGACCTTGCCGCCTGCGGCTTCGATGTCTTTCTTGATCTTGTCCGCGTCCTCTTTCTTGACGCCATCCTTGAGGAGGGACGGAGCGGCGTCGACGAGGTCCTTGGCTTCCTTGAGGCCGAGGCCGAGGAGCTCCTTGACGACCTTGATGACGGCGATCTTCTGGGCGCCAGCCTCCTTGAGGTGGACTGCGAAGGCGGACTTCTCTTCGCCGGCTGCGGCGGCCGCGGCTGCCGGAGCGGCGACGGCGACGGCCTGGGCCGAGACGCCGAACTTCTTCTCGAACACTTTCACGAGCTCGTTGAGCTCGATGACGGACATCTTCTCGATGGTCTCGACGAGAGCCTTGAACTTCGCCGGGATCTCGACTGCATTCTGGGTGTTAGCTTCCATGATGATAGTGGTAGATTATGTGTATAGGGTGACGGATAGGGACGATACGGGGCCGATAGCGCACGAACTATGCGGTAGGCGCAGGTGCGGGAGCCGGAGCGGGAGCAGCTGCTACAGGAGCCTTCTTGGATATTTGATCGAGCGCCATGACCCAGCCCTGGATGGGGGAGTTTACGACATTGACGAGCATGCCATAGAGGGTCTCGCGCGGCGGGATGGCGGCGATGGCCGTCATCTCTTCGCGGGACATGTATGCGCCGCCGAACACGCCGCCGACGATGGTGGCCTTGTCCTTGAGCTTCTTCTGGAAGGCATAGATGCCGCGCGCCGGAGCCGCGAGGTCAGTGCCGTATGCCATGCCGAACTCGCCGACGAGGGCCGGCTGGGTACCCGTGTATTTCCGGGCGTCGAGGGCCTTGCCGACGAGGGACTTCTTGGCGACGAAGAACTTCACGCCATCTGCGCGGAGCGCCTTGCGCATCTCGGTCGCCTCGGAGACGGTCAGGCCGTGGAAGCTCACGAAGACGAGCGACTGTGCGCCGTCCATCATCGTGCCCACCTTCTCGATGATCTCTTTCTTCTGTTCCTTGGTTCTTGCCATGTGATGATACTTTTGTTGCTAAACAAAAATTCGACCTTTATATACGGGCCGAAAAACGTGAGAGGGAACCTCGGAAGGTCTTACAACAGTTGTCAGTGATCAGTTGACAGTTGTCAGTCAGGCATGTGCCCCACTGACAACTGACCACTGTCTACTGATAACCGAAACGCCTTCTGTCTTTGGCCGTGTCGCCATGTTACAATACTTCCTCGCACGAATCAACTAGCGCCGCCCAGCGCTCCTCATCTATCCGATGGACATCCTCACCGCTATATTCGGCACTCAGGCCAAGGTCCGCATGCTCCGGCTCTTCCTCTTCAATCCGGAGACGCCTTTCTTCTTGGAAGAGCTCGTAGACCGCACCAAGCGCACCCCGAAGGAGATCCGCCACGAGCTTCAGATGTTCCTGAAGTCTGACCTCCTGAAGAAGCGCCTGACGACCAAGGATGTCGCCGGCCTGTCTGCCGGACAGGGGAGCAAGAAGGTCCATGGCCTGTCGTACCAGCTCAATCCCAAGTTCATCTATCTGAACGAGCTCAAGAGCTTCCTGACGATCGCTTCGATCTCCGCAGACGCATCGCTCCTCCGGCGCTTTTCGAACATAGGCCGCCTCAAGCTCCTGGTCGCTTCGGGCATATTCAACCAGAATTGGGACGCCCGCGTCGATCTCCTCATCGTCGGGGATGACCTGGATCTGGCTCGTATCGAGCATGCCATCAAGGCCATCGAGGCGGAAGTGGGCAAGGAGCTGTCCTATTCCGCCTTTGAAACAGGCGATTTCGAGTACCGCTTGGGCATACACGATAGGCTCATCCGCGACATCTTGGATTATCCCCACGTGACCCTTCTCGACCGTCTCGGGGTCGAGCCGGAATAGGGTATACTTATAGGGTTACAAGGTTATTATCAGTTAAACCATAATCGTATGATGTTCATACAGAACTGGGGTGACGTGTTCACGCAGTCGCTTCAGAGCGTGTGGTATGGCGTCGCCGGCTTCGTGCCGAGCCTCGTCATCGCCATTATCATCTTTGCTATCGGCTGGGTGCTCGCCGCTCTCGTCGAGAAGCTGGTCGAGGGCATAATCAAAGCCATCAAGCTCGACTCAGCCCTGCGCTCCGCGGGCATGGAGGATGTCATCAAGCGCGCCGGACACAGCCTGAACTCAGGCTGGTTCCTCGGCATGCTCTGCAAGTGGTTCGTCATCGTCGTCTTCCTGATGGCGTCGTTCGATGTCCTCGGCCTCTCGCAGGTCAATGAATTCCTGCGCCAGGTCGTCGCATACCTCCCGCACGTCATCGTGGCGGTCCTCATCTTCTTCGTGGCAGCCGTCGTGGCCAACGCCATGCAGAAGCTCGTCATCGCCTCGGCCAAGGCCGGCCATCTCCACATCGCCGAATTCGTCGGCCGTGTGACCAAGTGGGCCATCTGGATCTTCGCTCTGCTCTGGGGACTCGATGTCCTCGGCGTCAATGGCGCTATCGTCCAGACCCTCGTCACTGCTGTCTTCGCAGGTGCTGCGCTGGCCTTTGGCCTCGCCTTCGGTCTCGGCGGCAAGGATCTCGCCGCTCGCATCCTCGATCGCACGGCTCACGCTGTGAACCTCCGCGACTAGTCTCTCTCGCTCCGTATCGCTTTGTGCCGCTCGCAGCCTCCGCGCCGCGAAACTTGGCACGAATAGGGAAGCCCGCTGTTATAGCGGGCTTTTCTGTTGGCGAGAGCCGTCCAACGCACTGGGTGTCGATCGTCAGGTGCCTGGAGGCTATATGTACGCATGATACAATCTAGGTACAAGCGATGACCGAAAGCAAATCGTCAGACCTGATAGCTGGATCTACTAGCGTAGAAGCGCGTTCGCAGGCGAGCCGTTTTATATATGAGACGATCATAGTGGGAGGAGGCATATCGGGTCTGGGTTGTGCGCGCACGCTTCAAAGCAATGGTAGATCTCGCTTCGTCCTCATAACTGAGAACGTCGGCGGCCGCATCCTCTTCTCGAAAGATGGTCTGGTCAGCTTCGGCCCTTGGTATGCGAGAGAGGACTATGAGCATGTAAGGCCGTTCCTGGAGATCTCTAGAAGGGTAGGCTATTTTGACGTCACTTTTCACAAAGGCGTGAGCAGATACCATATGTTCGGTCTGCGCTTCTTGCGTCACCCGTTTCAGGCTTATAGGACTGTCCGAGCTGTCGCCAGGTACAAAAAAGAATACTTGAGATTCAAAAAGGAATCGGTCACTCGCTCGCAAAAAGACGCGATAGAGTCCAACGCATATCTCAAGAAGATGCATGAGACCGATGCGTCCATATTTATGCGCGAAGAGGGCATTGAAGACTTCGCCCATGACTTTCTTGGGGAAGTCCTGTATGGAACGACGTTTCTCGACATCGCTCAATTGAGCGCGGCCAATATGCTGCATTTCTCATTGCCTCTCGTCAGCAAGACCTATCGGTTTGCGTTCGATAGACAAGCAGCGACGGCGGGCTTGGAAGACAAGATGATCTTCGATACCGTGGTCAGAGTGGCAAAGAAGGACGGTGTGTGGAGCGTCATCACTCGTTCTGGCAATGAATATCGAGCGCAGCACTTGGTCATTTCCACCTCGCCTGAGGTAGCGAAGAGGCTGTTGCCTATCCATTTCGAGAATAAGGGCATCGGCATCCACATGTTCTATGTGCGAGGCCGCTTGAAGAGATTTTGGAGAGAGGGAAGGGAGGAGGTATTTCCGGAGAGCTCGAAGGTGGTGGCGATATCGAAGGAGTCAGAAGGCGCTTATCTGCTTTGTTCGCACGGAAGCCGGCCGGCCTTTTCGACCTATTTCGACTCATATGAGGTCGTAGAAGAGAAAGAGTGGAATCCGGCATTCCATCTAATCGGCAAACAGCTCTTCCAGGCAAATGCGGGTGATGGGCTCTACTTTACCGGGGATTACATATACCCAAATATCGAAGATTCCTACATAACAGGGATGTACGCTGCTAACGAGATATCAAAGCAATTCTAATCCCCACCTTGTCCCCATTCAGGCATATATGCGGAGGTTATTGACTTATTTCGGGCCATCCGTATACTAGTGAGCACATCGCTAATGCTTATCAACCTTTATCGCGAATACAGCAGGCCTTAGCCACACTCTGCACAAGGGGGTGACACGAGGCCGCTCAATGAAGCGGTTTTTGTTTTATAGGGAGCGGCGGTGGGTTGTTTGACAATCTCATACCTCAAAAAAGTGTGAAAAGGTCCGCCGGCTCGGGTCGAGCGCGGCGGCAAAGCAATGTAGGTAAGTACACAAGCGGTTCTTAGAGTTCCTGACGGGAACTATAAGGGCGTATGGTGGATGCCTTGGCTTCATGGAGGCGATGAAGGACGCAGCGTGGCGGCGATACGCTTCGGGGAGGTGCCGAGCAACCTTTGATCCGGAGATGTCCGAATGGGGAAACCCCATATGACGAACTCATATGACCGACGCACTTGATGCGCGGAGCGTACCCTGGGAAGTAAAACATTTCAGTACCAGGAGGAATATAAACAAACACAAGCATTCCGTCAGTAGCGGCGAGCGAACGCGGAGAAGACTAAACCGTGCCATGCACGGAATGACCAAGCGATTGGTGATTCCGTGCAAGGCGCGGTGTTGCAAGGCGGAGACGTGCCATTTATGGCAGGAGAGTCACAAAATCTTCCGTTAACCGAATCATCTGGAAAGATGAGCCCCAGCGGGTGATAGCCCCGTAGGTGAAAATAGAAGATCTCTCTTGTTTCCGTTCTTAAGTACCCCAGGACACGAAAAGCTTGGGGGAATCCGCCGGGACTAACCGGCAAGTCTAAATACTCCAGAAGACCGATAGTGAACAAGTACCGTGAGGGAAAGGTGAAAAGCAGCCCGGAAGGGCGGTGAAATAGACCTGAAACCATATGCCTACAAGGAGTCAGAGCGGTCAGCACTTCGCGCATGGATCGTCGCGCGCGGTGTGCTGACCGTCATGGCGTGCCTATTGAAGAATGAGCCAACGAGTTCAAGCAAGCAGCTCGGCTAAAGGCGAGAGCCTGGAGCCATAGGGAAACCGAGTCTGAACAGGGCGTTCGTTGTTTGCTTGAGACCCGAAGCCAGGTGAGCTTGCCACGCGCAGGGTGAAGTGAGGAGAAATCCTCATGGAGGCCCGAACCGGTGAGCCGTGCAAAACTCTCGGATGACGTGTGGTAAGGAGTGATAAGCTAATCGAACCTGGTAATAGCTGGTTTTCTCCGAAAGAACTTTTGGGTTCGCGTCGCGATTACCCCTGCGGGGTAGAGCACTGGAAGAGCATGAACGGGAGAAATCTCACATGCCCTATCAAACTCCGAATACGCAGGGCCAGTTCGCGGCAGTTAGTCTGTGGGGGCTAAGCTCCATTGGACAAAAGGGAAACAGCCCATGATCTCTATTTAAGGTCCCTAAATTGACGTTAAGTGCGCTTAAGGTGGTGATATTTCTTTGACAATGAGGATGTAGGCTTAGAAGCAGCCATCATTCAAAAACAGCGTAACAGCTTACTCATCGAGAGATGTCGCGCCGCAGATAATCGGGGCTAAAACGTCGTACCGAAACTG
>Ga0265331_10000941_pt1 | contig 23237 bp, 21 predicted proteins | sample 41923metaG_FD_202088 | JGI IMG/M metagenome (GOLD analysis project Ga0265331, IMG submission 202088) | Rhizosphere microbial communities from Carex aquatilis grown in University of Washington, Seatle, WA, United States - 4-19-23 metaG | ecosystem: Host-associated > Plants > Roots > Rhizosphere... | reverse complement strand
ACCGTGTCGGCGCGTGTGCCGGAGTCGATAGCCCTGACGATCTGGTAGGTCCCCGTCACGCCATTGACGCGCACGTTGCCGCTGCTCTGCACCTTGTATCCCAGTTTCCACATCTTCAGGAATCGATCTTTGAATTCGGTCGCGCGGTCGGGGGGGAGGATGTCAATGGAGCCGTAGGCGTTGCCCGCGGTCGACAGGTCCACATTCGTGATGGCCCCCGTTTTCCCCGTCCAGCCCGGCGGAAGCGGAACGGAGAACACTCCTAGCGGATGCCGGTAGGTGGCTGCGGCGGCAGACCACACCGGGCATAATGCGGCGGCGGCCAGCAGCGCCAGCGATCGAAATCCAATAGCAGACATGGGCGATCCCTCCCTGGGGCTCTGCAGGGTACAGCGGAAAAGCGGGGCGGAATGCCTCATGAGTCATTTCCAGGTCCGATTACGCTGATTCGTTCGAGGGAGTGAAATGGAACCCAAAATCACGCTTCGTTACCGCAGCGGGAGCAAGGCCGGGACCTCCGGCGAGTTTCCGGTGAAAGATTTCCGCACGATTTCGATCGGCCGCGACCCGTCCTGCGAGGTTGCCTACGATCAGGACAAGGACGACCTGGTCAGCCGTTTGCACTCGAAGATCCGGGTGGAGGCAGGCGATCCGCCGTCCTGCTTCATCACCGACGCGGGCAGCCGCAACGGCACGTTCATCAACCGGCAGAAGGTCGCGGGCGAGGCGAAGCTCAGCCCGGGCGACACGATCCAGTTGGGCGCCGGAGGCCCGGAGCTGGAGTTTGACATTTTACCCCGGCCTGCCAAGCCCACTCGTCTGGCGGCTCAGGCTCCCGAGACGGTCACCACCAGGCAGCCGGCCCCCACGCGCGAGGCTCCCCTCGGCGAAACCGCCGACAAGCCGCCGGAACGGGCCGCGGTCGGGAAGGAAACCGTCGAGCGCATGATCGCCGAGCGCCAGAAGAAGATGCCCGCCGGGATCATGTGGGTAGCGGCGGGTTTAGTCGGAACGCTGGTACTCTGCGGCGTACTGCTCACCATTCCCGCGGTGCGCCACTCCATCGGCCTGGGCGGGAACGCCCTGGCGCCGGCGGAGGTCGCCAGGCTGGCCGGCGACTCGGTGGTCTATTTCGAGGTGTCGTGGAAACTGGTGGACCAGGAGACCGGCCTGCCTCTGCACCAAGTGATGATTCCGAACAAGGTGCAGGTCGCGGCGCCTCCGCCGGCGCCGGCCGCCGCGCCAGCCGCGGGTGGCGAACCGGCCGCGCCGGCCGCACCAGCCGCGCCGGGCGGGCAACCCGGTGACGTCCCGCCGGGCGATTCGCAGGCACATCGCCTACGTGGACAGAGCCAGGCCGATGTCCAGCCGCAAGCGACCGAGGAGCACGAACTGATCCCGGGCGGCCCCGAAATGTTGCCGGCGTTTGTGGTGATCAGCGGCGCCATCGAGCCCTTGCTGACCACCGTGCCCCAAGGGCCGGTCATCGGCTATATGGCCTCCGGATCGGGCTTCGTTGTCTCCACCGACGGTTTCATCCTCACCAACCGGCACGTAGCCGCACCCTGGAACACGCGCTACGACGAATTCGGCTCGAACGTCGGCATCGTGTTGCAGTCCGACGATCAGGGCCACATCAAAGCCACGCCCATCGGCCGCGGCAGCTTTCCCGCCTGGGTGCCGTACAAGGCCAAGGTGAAGCTGGCGAATGGCAGGCTGAACACAGATGAGCCTCTCGTTCCGCAGCTCGCACCGCTGCAGGCGGAGGGGCGCGGCGAACGGCTGGACGTCACCTTCCCGCGCAATCGCGAGCGCGTGGGCGCCAAGCTGATTCGCGTCTCCGACTCTGTCGACGTCGCGCTGGTGAAGATCGACCTGCCGCGCGGCCTGAAGAAACTGGAACTGAACGACAACTACAACACCATCGCCCAGGGCGATGCCATCTCGATCCTGGGCTACCCAGCGGTCTCTCCCGAAATGACCGGGATGGTGGCTTCGAAGGAAGCCCTGGTGCCGGCCATCGAGACGCGGTCCATTCCCGATCCCACCCTGAGCGTCGGCAACATCGGCCGGATCCTGCGCGGCAAGGCGGGACTGAGCGAGGCCGTCGTCAGCTCGTTCGGCGATACCTATCAGCTCACCGTCAACTCCACCGGGGCGGGCAACAGCGGCGGCCCGGTGTTTGACGAGCAGGGCCGGGTCATCGGCCTGTTCACCTATTCGATTACCACGGACGCCCGAATCACGTTCGCGGTGCCGATCCGTTACGGCATCGAGCTGATGGGCACCAAGCCGGTGATGTAAACGGGAGGACGACATGCTCGCGAGGAGTTCCATGCGCCCCACCCAAACCGGGGGCAGGCCGCTGGCTGTGGTGGCGGCCTGCTTGACCGACGCCGGGCCAACGCGCCCATCTAACGAGGACAGCGTCGCCGTCCGCACGCCGGAGGACATTTCGGCGCTCCTGCACAAAGGGGTGCTGGCCTTGGTGGCCGACGGGATGGGCGGCCACCAGGCCGGCGAAGTGGCCAGCGGCATCGCCGCCAGGCGGGTGCCCGAAGTCTACTACGACGATGCGGCGGAACCGCACGACGCGCTGCTAAAGGCCTTCGAGGCAGCCAACCACGACATTCTCCAGATGGCGCGCCGCGAGGAAAAGCTGCGGGGAATGGGCACCACCTGCACCGCCCTGGCCGTGGTGAACGGAATGGCGTACCTGGCGCACGTGGGCGACAGCCGGGCCTACCTGCTGCGCGGCGGCCAGATCTACTGCCTGACCGAGGACCACTCGGCCATTATGGAACTGGTCCGGCAGGGTCTGATGAGCCGGACGGAGGCGCACGACCACGAAGATCGCAACGTGATTCTTCGCGCCGTGGGCACGCGCGAGCACCTGGAAGTGGAGAGCTGGCCGGAGCCGCTGGCCCTGTGGCCCGATGACCGGCTGGTGTTGTGCTCGGACGGGCTGTACGAGAGCGTAGAGGAAAACGAAATCCGCGACATCGCAACCGCGGAAGCGCCGGCGGAGGCCTGCCGGAAGTTGATCCAGACAGCGATCGAGCGGCTGGCGTCCGACAACGTCACGGTCGCGGTCCTCGGTTTTGCGTGCGCGGGCCCGGAGGCATCATGATCGGCCGGACGGTGGGCAATTACCGCATCGTCGAGAAGCTCGGCGAGGGCGCCATGGGCACGGTCTATCGCGCGGTCGACCAGATGGTGGACCGCACCGTGGCGATCAAGGTGCTGAGGCCCGAGATCGCGCAAAACGCCGAAACCCTGGAGCGATTCCACCGCGAGGCCGTGGCGCTGGCGCGGCTCAACCACCCCTGCATCGCGCAGCTCTACGCCTTCTTCCAGGAAGGCGGCGAGTACTTCATGGCCATGGAATTCGTGCCCGGCGAAACCCTCGACGAGCGCATCGGGCGCCAAGGCCGGCTGCCCTGGCTGGACTCCTTGAAGATCCTGGCGCCGGTCCTGGAGGGCGTGGGACACGCGCACAGCCTGGGAATCCTGCACCGCGATCTCAAGCCGGCCAACATCATGCTGGCGACCGACGGACGGGTCAAGGTGATGGACTTCGGCATCGCGTGCGTGCTGAACACGACGCGTCTCACGCGCGAGGCCCGCCTGGTCGGAACCCTGGAGTATCTTGCGCCGGAGAGGGCGCTAGGCAAGCCGCCCGACGCCCGCAGCGACATCTACTCTCTCGGCATGGTGCTCTACGAGATGCTGACGGGGCGCCTGCCGTTCACGGGCGACACCGACTTCGATTTGATCCGCGCGCAACTCAACCAGAAGCCGCCGCGACCGCGCGAGATAGGGGTCGCCCTGCCGCCGCCCGTCGAAGGCCTGCTGATGACCGCGCTCGAGAAGGATCCGGCACGGCGCTTCCCGGATACGGGCACATTCCTGGCGGAGTCCTCGAAGGCGGCGCTCGCGGCGGAAACCGGCGACTCGTCCGGAAGCGGATTGGCGGCCAGCCGGCGCTGGCTCCTCGCGGCCGGCGCGGCGGTAGCGATGTTGGTGATCGTACTGTCCGGCCTGGGAATCTGGAAAATCGCTGCCGCGAGAATGCGCCACCCGGCTCCGGCGCCGAACGTGGCGGCGGTCGCGCAGCCGACGCCGCTCGAGGTGCTCGGTCCGACGGTGACTCTGTCGTCGATTGACCGGCCTGCCGCCCAACCGCCGGCGGCGCTGCCCGAATCGACGCCCGCGCCCTCTCGCCAACTGGCCCAACCGAACATGGCGGATGTCGCGGCGGCGCTGGCGGCCGGCGGCGGAACTGCCCCGCTCGCCTGGTCTCCCATCTACAAAGCGACGCGGCTCGGCGGGGCGCCGGGTGCGCCGGTAATCCGCCAGGCCGTCGAGCGGCGCGGCGTCGGCTTCCGGCTGACTACGGACCAGTCGCGCCAACTGCGCGCGGCAGGCGCGCCGGACGCGCTCTTGCAGGCAATCCGCAGCGGTTACCGCGACAACTCCCGGACAGCGAGGGCGGCGCTGGCAACCCCGCCCGCAACCCAGGTGGCGCCGCCGCCGAGGCCGCCCGAACCGGCGATGCCCGCGGTGGAAAGGCCCGCGCCCACGCCGGCGCCGCATCGCCAGATCGACACTCTTCTGAATGTGAACACGCTCTTCATTCGGCCCATGCCTGGCAACTTCGACGAAGACCTGCGCGAAGCCATCGCCAAGGAATTGGGGCCGCGGCTTCACCTGGTTCTGGGCCCTGGGGAGGCCGACGCGTTTCTGGAGATCACACTGGACGCAGACAAAGGCGGCGCCCCGGTACTCGGAACCACCGAGCGCTGGCTCGGCCTGAAGGGGGGCCAGAAAGCCATTGTGCGGATGGTCGAAGCCCACAGCGGGCGCGTTCTTTGGTCCGCGGAGGCGGGAGACCGCAGCGCTTTCGCCGGCCACCTGGGCGACGGCGGACGGCGCATCGCCTCCCGACTTGCCAAACGCCTAAGGCACGACCTGCACGCCTGAGGTTCCATGAACCACCACGGCTCGATTCTCGCGCTTGCCCTGGTCTCCTCGATCGCGCTCTACGCCCAGGACGACGATGTCGAAGGCTATCTCCGCACCGGCACGGAACCCTACCGCAATGAGAATTACCTCAAGGCCGCCGAGTATTTCCAGGAGGCCGTGAACGCAGCGCCGCGGAAGGCCGCCGCCCATCTTTATCTGGGAACCGCCTACTCCATGGCCTATCAGACCAGCCCCAACGCAGCAGGCCCCGCCATGGCCCGGAAGGCCGTCGCCAGTTTCCAAAGCGTTCTGGAACTCGCTCCCGGCAACACCGTCGCGCTGGCGTCCCTCGGCAGCCTCGCATACGCGCAGGCACATCAGTTCGATGCCGTCGAACCGGGCCGTGGAGCAGGATTGAATGACGCGAAGGCCTGGTTCGAAAAGGCAATCGCCGCCAGTCCACGCGATGCCGTCAGCCTTTACTTCCTGGCCGTGATCGAAGCGGAGTTGGCGGACCTTGTCCGCAAGCCCGCCATGGCCAAAGCGGGCTTCGACGTGTACTACGACGTCCACCCCATCGGCTCCAAGGCGGTCCGGGCCGACCTGCAGGCTCGCGTCGCGCCGCTCGACCGCAGCGCCCTGGCGCATGTTACACGCGCTCTCGAAATCGATCCGCAATTCGCGGATGCGATGTTTTGCCGAGGCCGCCTGACGATCCTCCTGGCCGATCTCTCGGACACCGCCGCGGAGTACAAACGCCAGACCCGGGGCGTGCAGGCCCTCTTCGACAAAGCCCTGGGCATTCTCAAAGCGGGCGCCGAAGCCGACACGCCTACGCACCCGGCACTATCATCGCCCGATATGAGAATCACGCCGGCAATCGTGTTGCCCAGCGGCCCTCCGCCCCCACCGCCGCCGCCTCCAGGCCCCGCCTAGCCGGCGCGGCTCGCCAGGTGACGCCCCAGTTCGCGGTCCTCTTCGTCTATGTGCTCCAGCAGCCATCCCTTGACCGTCTGCAGCATCTCGACGCTTGGCAGCGCGGCTCGCTCACCGGCGATCAGTCTCGCCCTGAGCGTTTCGTGCGCGGCCATGTGCCGGGCCGATTGGGGATACTGCGATGACTGCATCAGCGATTCCTCGGCCGTGAAGTGCGCCTGGGTGCAGGCGACTAGTCGCGCCAGCAACTCCTCGAGCGTGCCCTGGGGCTGGCCCGCAACAATCGCCGCGTGGAGTTCTCTCGCCGCCCGAAAGACCTGCTGGTGCAAGCCATCGATCTCGGCGAAGCCCACGCTGTACTCCGGCTGCCAATCGAATATCATGTCTGAATCTTAGTCCATCCGCGCGCCTACTGGAAGGACGCCCGTACCTGGGTGTCGAGCAGATCCAGCGGCAAAGCGCCGTTGCGCAGTACCGCATCGTGAAACGCCCGGATGTCGAACTTCGGTCCCAGCGCGTTCTCCGCCGCGCGCCGGAGCTCCTGGATTTTGAGTTCGCCGAGCTTGTACGCAAGCGCCTGGGCGGGCCAGGAGATATAGCGGTCGATCTCGGCGGTGGATTCCTCCGGGGCGTGCTGCGCGAAGTACGCGACCGCCTGATCGCGGCTCCAGCCCAGCGCGTGCAGGCCGGTATCCACCACCAGCCGCACCGCGCGGAAGCGTTCGCTCGTCAGCCGCCCGAAGCGCGTGTACGGGTCGCGGTACACGCCCAACTCGGAACCCAACGACTCGGCGTACAGCGCCCAGCCTTCCCCATACGCCGAATTGAAATAGAACCGCCGGAATTCCGGCACGCCCGTTACGGCTTGAGCGATGGCGCCCTGCAGAACGTGGCCCGGAACGGCTTCGTGCAGCGTCAGCGATTCCTTGTCGTACCGCACCTGCTTCTCAGGCTGGTAGGTGTTGAGGTTCATCCATCCGGGACCGCTGCCGTCCGGCTTGGGGAACTCGGCGTTGGTGGCGGAGGCTTGCTCGCGGTCCTCCGGAATCGGCCTGACGCCGTAAACGAACGCGGGCATATGCGCGAACAGGCGCGGCAGTTGGGGCTCGATGATCTTGGCGATGTTGCGGCACCACGCCAGCATCTCCTCCTTGCTGCGGAAGTGCTGCTCGGGCGAGGCGGCGAGCTTGGCCTGGAACTCGGCCAGGGTGCCGGAGAAACCGGTCTCGCGCACCACCGCTTCCATCTCCGTCTCGATGCGGCGCACTTCGGATTCGCCCAGGCGGTGAATCTCCTCGGGCGTCATGCTGGTGGTGGTGGCCCGCTCGATCAGCAGCCGGTAAAGCTCCTGCCCGTTGGGAAGCGCCGTGACGGCGGTGGTCTGTCGCGCCTTGAGCGCGTAGGTCCCCTTCATGTAAGCCAGCAGCTTCCGCCAGGCCGGCACAAACTGCTGGTCGTAGGCGTCGATGGCCCTCTTCCGCAGCCCCTCCTGCTCCTCCTTCGGGATATTCGAAGGGAAGTTTCGAAAGGCGCCGAGCAGCGCCGTGGCATTTGCATCCTGGCCGGCCTGCACGGCAATCTGCTGGGTGACGCGGTCCGCCACGACGCGCGGCTGCACGATGCCGCGCGCGATGCCTTCGTCGAGCAGCGCGATGTTCTGATCCACGTAGACCGGGATGGCGCGCAGGCGGGCGATGATGTTCTCGTAGTCGACGGCCGTGCGCGCGGGCATGCGGTCCACGGTGATGTAGACGGCGTTGTGGAAGCCGTAGAGCGGGCTGACGCGCAGCAGGTAGAGCTGGATGAGCTGGTCGTCCAGATCCTGCCTGGAGACGTAGCGCAGCAGCTTGGCGCTGAGTTGGTCCTGGGCCGGGACGCCCGCGAGCGACACCTCGTCGAGTGCGGCGATCAGCGCCGTGATGCGCGCCCGGTGGCGTTCGATGGCCGCCGGCGACCAGTCCGACCAGCGGTCGTTGAACTCATTGCGGCCGACGTAAGTGGCCGACTCCGGCGCTTCGCGCAGTTGCGCCTCGAATGCCTGGGAGAAAAGCGCGTGAAGTTTCTCGGTCTGGGCAGGCGCCAGCACGGGCGCAAGCAGCATCAGCAGTGACAGCAGTGTCGATCTCATGGGGCCCCTTTGAAGTTTCAGTGTAACAATGCGCGTGCGAGGCTTTGGCTAGGAACCGGGGACGAATGGGAAGCGACTTACCCCAGAACACGCTACTGCGCGTCAGCAAGGGGCAGCGCATGCAGGACGAGGTGCGAGAAGCCGCTGCGGTCTGCGCCCGGAAGCTCGCCCACGCGTGGAAGAAGTCGGCTCACGACGCGGGGCTCAAGGCGGCCAGGCCCTGACGCTCTGCGCCCGGTAGAATATCAGGAACCCGGTGGCGTAGCCTGCCCGGGCCATTGGGTTGCCACGCGGTTTGCTCTAGACTGGTCACAGCTATCAGGCGGCGCCTAAAGGGGGCAAACATGTCAGCGGCGTTTCTGTTAATCCCGGACGTTCGGGGCGGCGCATCCGATCCTCAACACCTGGGGTGGATCGAGGTCCTATCATACAGCCAGGGTCGCGGTAGCGGCTCTGACTTCTCGATCACGAAGCCCGTCGATTCGACTTCGGCGCAGCTGTATCAAATGGCGCAGGCGGGAATGCAATTCGAGGGCGAGCTCGATGCGGTCAACAACGGCAGAGTCGTTCTGCATTTCGGGCTCAAGGGTGCCATCATCGCGGGGCTGCAGCTCGGGGACCACCCGACCGATGCAGGGGCCGTCGAGCACCTCCAGCTGTCTTGCGCGAGCGTCGAGGTCGAGCGAAGGTAGGGCAACTCGGCCCGAACCGGCAGGCGACGACAGGCACCGCTACGGCCGGTAAGTCGCCGTGGCCGTGTCCGTCTCCCCTGGCTGTCGTCGCGCTATTGAGCGCTTGTCTTAGCCCGGCGGCGCAAACGCCGACCGCCGCCGCGGGGCCTCCTTTGCACTCCGTTCGGACGATCTACATTGGGCCACCCGACTTCTTCCAACGGCCACGGGCCGAGGGGATGCAGTCCGCGTTGCAGGCTTCCGAATCGCGCAGGAGCCGGCCGCGGCAGACGCCGTCCTTTCGGCCAAGTTCTGCGGATCGGTGACTGTGGACGGAGACGAATGGAATCCAACATACCCCAGGCCGGGTTACTGCTTTCCACTCGCATCCGTTGCCTGCCAGCAGTTGTGGCACGCCCTGATCTACGTCGGCAAGGACAACGGATCGAGGGCCAGTTCAGAGAGGCCGCTGCGGTCTGCGCTCGGAGACTCGCCCACGCGCGTGGAAGAAGTCGGCTCAGGCGACGCTGGGCTCAAGGCGGCCAGGCCCTGATGCGCTGCGGCCGGCAGAATATCGGGAACCTGGTGGCGTAGCCTACCGGGGGCATCGGGCTGGCACTCGGTTTGCTGCTCACGAAGACCACCGATTCGACCTCGGCCCTTCTGTTTCAAATGGCGCAGGCTGGCCGGTAAGTCGCCGTGGCCGTGTCCGTCTCCCAGATCTTCACCTCGGAGACGTGCACCATGTTGGCTCGCGCGGTGCCGTTGAGGCCCCGGCTCATCTCCTCGTGGAAATACCGCGCCATGTTCTCGGCCGAGGGGTTCAGCTTGTCGAACGGCGGGACGTCGTTCAAAAACCGGTGGTCCAGCTTCTCGATGATGGCGCGCAGGATCTGCTTGAGGTCCACGAAATCGACCAGCAGCCCCGCCGCGTCGAGCGACTCGCCGGCGATGAGGGCCCGCACGCGGTAGTTGTGGCCGTGCACGTTCTCGCACTTGCCGTGATAGCCGCGCAAGGCGTGACCGGCGGCGAAGGTTTCTTCCACGGACACTTCAAACATCGAAAAAGCTCTCCACGTCGCTGAGGTTCGTAGTGAAGCGGTATTCCGGCAGGCTGTCCAAAAACACCTGCCCGTACCGCTGCTTACTGATTCGATTATCCAACAGAACCAGCACTCCGCGATCCGACGTGCTGCGGATCAGGCGGCCGAATCCCTGCTTGAGGGCGAGGGCGGCCTGCGGGATCTGGTACTCGTAAAATGGCTCGCCGCCGTCTTCGCGGATGGCGCGGATGCGTGCCTCTACCACTGGATCCGAGGGCACGGCGAAGGGCAGCTTGTCGATGATCACGCAGCTCAACTGGTCGCCCGGCACGTCCACGCCCTGCCAGAACGAGGAGGTCGCGAACAGCACGCAGTTGGGCGTCCGGCGGAACTCTTCGAGCAGGGCCGAACGCGGCCCGGTGCCCTGAAGCAGGGTCGCGTATTCGAGATCGAACGCGACGCGGTCGTGAATGGCGCGCATCTGCTGGTAGCTGGTGAACAGCACGAACGCGCGGCCGCGGCTGGCCTTGAGGATGCGCGCGATCTCGTCGGAAGCGTCGCGCACGAATGACGGATGGCGCGGGTCGGGCAAGTGCTGTGGCACGTACAACAGGGCTTGGTTCGCGTAGTCGAAATGACCCGGGACCACCAGCGTCCGCGCCGCTTCCAGGCCGAGCCGCCGGCGCGTGTAATCGAAGTTTCCCGCCACGGCTAGCGTCGCCGAGGTCAGCACCACGGTGTCCACCCGGTCGAAGAGCCTCTCGGCGACAATCTTGGACACGTCGATGGGCGTGGCCTGCAGGAACGTTCCTCGCCCCCGCCGCTCGACCCAGTAGACCAGCTTGCGGTCGTTGCCCGCCATCCACGTCTCCAGGTTCTTGGCCAGCGACGCGCACCGGCTGAACAGCGGGCCGACCTCTTCGGGAGCCTCTTTGATGAGCTGCAGGTGCGCGGAGATCAGCTCCAGTCCGTGCAGCACATCGAAGTACTGCGCCTGGTGCAGTTCGAGAAACTGCTCGTGTTCGCGGAATCCGCTGCGTCCCTTGCAATCGTCGAAGAGCCCGAAGAAACGCGCGGCAACGTCGCCCACCGCGATCAGGATGCGGTCCAGTTCCTCGGTGGTGAACCGCTTCCGCCGTGAGATGGCGCCAATGTCGCGCCGCAGCTCCTCGAACTGGTAGTTGCTCACCGAAATGCCGAAGTACTGGCCCACCACGTCTTCGATCTCGTGCGCTTCGTCGAGCACCACGGCTCCGTACTCGGGGATGATGCCGCCGTACTCCTGCTCCTTCACCGCCAGGTCAGCGAAGAACAGGTGGTGGTTGACGATGATGATGTCGCTCTCGTGCGCGCGCTGGTGCATGCGGGTGAGGAAGCAGCGCTCGAACTGCTGGCACTTCTGACCGGTGCACAGGTCGCGGCGGGCGTCCAGCTTGGCCCATGTCGAGGTGTGCTCGGGAAGGGTCCGGATCTCCGCGCGGTCGCCGGTTTCGGTGGTCTTCTCCCACTCGCGAATGATCTCGAAGTCGGCGACCTCCTCGAGGCCTTCGAGCACCGGCTCCTTCTCCGCGTCGTAGATCTTCTGGCGGCAGGCGTAGTTGTTCCGCCCCTTCATGTAGCAGACGGCGATGCCGTCGCCCAGGTGCTTCTGGAGAAACGGCACGTCCTTGTAGAAGAGCTGCTCCTGCAGGTTCTTCGTGCCGGTGGAGATGACGATGCGCTTGCCGGAGAGGATGGAGGGCACCAGGTAGGCGAGCGTCTTTCCCGTGCCGGTGCCGGCCTCGACCAGCAGGTGCCGCTTATCCGCGAGCGCGGACTCGACGGCCTCCGCCATTTCAAGCTGCCCGGGGCGGAACTCGTAGTTCGGGTGGCAGCGTGAAAGCACTCCCGCACGCGAGAAAAACTGGCGCACCGTGAGCTCGCCGGTCCGGGCCATCCCTACTCAGTATAGGGGGTGGTGGTAAGTTCGAGTCAGACCATGTGCATCGCGATCATCGCGGCTGTCGCCCTATTGGCGCCACTTGCGGCGCCAGCAGAAGACTCCGCGCGAATCTACGTGTACGCACTCGCGCCCGGGCATTCATGGCTTCCGGTCTCATGCGGCGGCGCCGTGGTCGCAAAATTGAAGGCAGACGCGTTTTTCGCCATGAACGTCGCGCCGGGCCGGTACACATTGGCGGGCGAGAAGGGCGCGCCTGCGGTCATCGACGTGCGTTCAGGCGAGGAGATCTTCATCCGTCTCGATTGGCACCTGGAACTAGGGCTGCCTGCGGTCCCCGAGTTGCCCTCCGTCCGCCCCGATCAAGCGCGTAAGGAGATGAGGTCCCTCAGCTACATCGACGCCGGCAGGGCGCCCTCCGACTCGGTGTCGAAGAGAGACCCCCGCGATTCACCGCCGCGGCGACTGAAGACACGCGACGAGCAGTGAACCCGAAGAGCCGGCGGGCGGGTCTGGAGACCCGCTGCAGGCGTGGACGCCTGCCCCACTAACTCAATACCGGTAGTCCGCCGGTTTGATGCCCTTCACGCGCAGGTAGACGATGCATTGCGCGCGGTGGTGCGTGGTGTGATCGGCGGCAAGCATCAGGGCATCGAAGCCGGTCATCGTCATGCCCTCCAGTTGCAGCTCCGCATGGAGTTGCTCTGGCGTCAGGCTCCCGATGGACTTGATCACGTAATCGTAGGAGTCGCCGACCAGCTTCACCACCGAGGCCTTGTCCAACTTGTCCGGCTTGCCGATGGGCGAGGGCGTGCCTGAGATCTTGGAAAGGAAGAACCCGTTGGCCTGGGCGATGTGCACCAGCTGCCCGCCGAACGTCATCTCGTCGGCGTTGGGCTTGAATGCGTACCCGTCTTCGGGCATCTGATCGGCGATGGCGAGCGTGTAGGCTTTCGAAGTCTGCCAGTGCTTGACCAGTTTGGAAACCATGTCATCCGCGCACAGGGCGGGAATGGCGAAAAGAACGAGAACTGCCAGAAGCCGTTTCATCATGTGTCTCCTATTTGACTACCACTTTTGCCAGCGAGCTATTGTCGTATTCGTCGGTGACACGCACCGCAATGGTATATTCACCGGGTTTGGGGCGGTCCACCGCAAGCGCGTAGTCCTCTTCTTTCGAATCGGAGAGATGGCCCGCGGGTTCGACCGGCGTCCAGTCGCCGCCGTTGACGGAGTATTCGGCCCGGTCGATAATGCTGAGCGCGTCGGCCACGTGCCAGCGCACTGTGATCTTCTTGTCGGCGGCAGCGGCTGCCAGACCGCTGATGACGGGCGGGGTGTTGTCGATGGTGAAAGCCTCGCTCGCGAGCCGGGCGGTGAGCGCGCGCTCGGACGGATTGGATGGCGAATCGGAGGCCGTGACGCGGACGCGATACTCGCCGTCCGGGAAGACGCTGGAATCCCACGTCAGCCGCTTCTCGGTGACGCTGTCCTTGAGCGGCTTCCACTCGGCCTCGCCCTCGCCTTTGATCTCGAGCGTGTAGGTGAGCTCGTCGCCATTCTCATCGGACGCCAGCCAGCGCGCGCCAATGTAGCCCTTCGCGTATTGCATGGATACCGCGCCCAAGTCGCCGCCCATATTCATCGACGGCGTGGGGGCATGTCCCTGTCTGGTCAGCGCCGGCAGCGTGAGCGGCGGATTCGGCGACATGATCAGTTGCGACTGGGGAGGCAAACGGTAGTTGGGAGGCGTGACCTCGATCAGCTCCACCTGGGGCGCGACGTTCTTGGAAAGATACGCGGCGTCCACCTGCCGCAGTTCGGGCGAGTCGCCGGCGGGCGAGACCTCGAGCGTGGCGCGCCACTGCAGGAACCGCGCGGAGGGAGACGTGATGCGCGCACCGTCGGAAGAGGTGATGGCGGCGGACCAGGGGCTCCAGCCGTCCTGCGGGCGGTCCAGGTTGCCGCTGCGAGTCTCGATGGTGATGCGTCCGCCGCCCGCGTCGCCGCGGAACGAGAGCCGCCCCCAATAGGAGAACAGGCCGGCGTCCAGTACGTCGCTCTCCAGCGTGCCGCGCTTCTCCGGGCCCGGTCCGATCCGGTAGACCTTTCCGACGTTGCCGGTGGCGGCGAAGAGCTTGCCGCCGGAGCCCTGCCAGAACACCGTGACCTGCGTCGGCGGCGCGTTCAGAAGATCGGTTGACACCAGCGGCGAATCGATGCGGTACACGGTCCCCTTGTTGCCGGTGCCGATCAGCGGGTGGCCCGCGGCGTCGAAGCCGATGGCGTAGGCGATGCTCTGCGAGTGGCTCCAGACGCGGGTCGGCGCTCCGTCCTTGTCAATCCGGTAAAGTTCCGAGCCACCCGCGACGGACACCGGAGTGATGGGCGTCGGGGGACCCGCCGCGGGCGTGGGCCGCTGCATCATCGCGTCGCCCGAGCCGCCGGGCTGCGAGCCGTGCGGAGACATCACCGCGGGAGGAGGGCTGGACATGCCACCGCCTGGCTGGCCGAACGTCGGCGTGCCGCCCGGCGTCTTGTTCCCTACTCCGGTGGCATAGATCGAGCCATCGGGCGCGACCGCCACCGCCGTGACCTCGCGCTTGGCGCCTTGATACAGCACAAACCCTTCGCCCTTGGCCGAGACGCGAACGATCAGGCCGCCCGGCTCGGTCCCGACGATCAGGTTGTCCTGGGCGTCGAGCGTCATCGAGCGCACGTGCGTTTCCGGCGTCTTGTAGAACACCTTGCCCTGGCCGCCGGGCGTGACCACGAAGATCTCGCCGCGGTCGCCGGTCGCGACGAAGAGGTTGCCGTGGCTGTCGAAAACCATTCCCCAGATGTACTTCGCCTTGGGGTCGAAGAAGACCTCCGGCTTGGCCCCCTCCGGTTTGGCTGATGCCGGGAGGCGGTAGACCTTGCCGTCCGGCGACGTGGCCGCGTAGACGCGATCCTGGCTGTCCACGGCCAGCGCGTGGACTTCGAGCCCGTCGAGTTCGGCCAGCACCTTCCCTTTGCCGCCCGGCGGGATGATGTAGACTCGCGCGCCCGGACCGCCCGGGCCGCCGCCACCCGCGTAGAGGTTGCCCTTGGAGTCTCCCACCAGCGCCCACAGGTAGACCGAGGAGCTGTCGAGGATTTCCTCGAACTGCGGACCAAGCCGTAGCCGTCCGTCACTCGATAGCGACAGGTTCTTTCTGTCGCCCTTCTCGAAGTCGGCCTGGTCCCCTTGCGTCCACACTTTGGTTTCGGAGGCAGAAAGGAGCGAGGCTGCAAGCAGAAGGCTAAGGACCGCCCCCCACCTTACCGAGCCGCGACCGCAAGGGAGCGGTGCCGTCATGAACCCGCCCAGCACGCCGAAGCGCGCGCCACAACCGGAGTAGCGTGATGTCATTTTACGGTGACCTTGAGAGTGAAGCTGCCGTTGACCACATAGTCGAAGGGGATCGCCGCCTGTTCGAATGCCGTCTCTCCCGAGGTGGCGAAGGGGCGGCTGGCGGCGCGGCCGGTCTGCATGACGTTCAGCACCGAAGCCGGAAGGCTCGGCAGAGTCTTGTCGTCGTAGTAGACCGTGGGCCGGGTCTCAATCAAAGTGACATACATCTTGTCGTTGCTGCGCTCCTGGTTGATGAGCGAGACGATCTGGGGCACGTCGATGAAGCGGTTCATCGACGCCGCCATGTTCTGTATGCGGTTCAGCGTCTCGGCATCGCTCAGCAGGATGCGGTGGTCGCCTTTGGCCAGCGTAGCGGGAATGGTCAGGTCGAAGACCCGCTCGATCTGCGGACCGCGGTAGGGACGCAGGAAGACCTTGACCGGGACCTTCTCTCCGGGCGAGACCTCGCTGGTGGGGATCCATGCGTTCTCGATCGTGGCCACGCGCCGCTCGGGCAGCAGGTCCACCGTGGCGTCCACGCTTTCCAGATGCGGCGTCTCCACGGCGTTCATGAACAGGCGGTTGAATTTGTCGCCCCACCAGCCTGCCAGCATCATCGGCGCCGGAACCGACATCTCGCCGGGCGCCTGCATGGTGGAGAACGACATGTGCTGCTGGCCCGCCAGCTCGATCTTGCCATTCACGCGATAGGTGGCCTCTTCCATGAAGTCGTTGACACCCTGGATGGAATTGAACAGCGTGATCATCATCAGGTAGGGCGTCCACTTCTGCTGCACGAAGACGTTGAAGTGAAACTCGTGCTGGCTGCGGACGCTGTTGTCTTCGCCCAGGGAGCGCACGTGCACGCTGACGGGCACCATCGCGGCGGTCTCACCGAGCACGCCCATGATGCCGCTGTGGCGGTCCTGATGGAGCGCGCCCACGATCTCGGTGGCATTGCCGAACTTGGTGGGTTGGAACGACGAAGCATGCGTGAAGATGATCTCGCCCTCGCTCATCGGCATGTCCACCGGGCCGAGGTTGAAGAACGGATGGCCGAATGCGAGGACCCGGCGGCCGTCGTTATAGGTGACCGTACCCAGGCCGGTGACGCTCATGTCGCCTGAAACCAGCACACCCGCTACCGCATCGCCCGGCTGAAGCGCGTGCTGCCATCCCGCGACCGGCTTGGGGCTGTCGAGCGCGGCGCCCGCTCCGCCTTGAACCGCGGCGAAACCGAGCTCGCGGAACAGCGGCCCGAACTGATCGAGGACCGCCGGATCGAAACCCGAGAAAGACAGGGGCGTCTCGATGGGCGTCATCATCGCCGCCCGCGGCAGGTCCGCCCCGCTGCCGGCAGCCATCACGCGCGCCACCATGTCGTCCGGCAACGCGAGCGAGGCGCGGGGCTGGGCCTTATCGGGCGTGCGGGCGTCGGCGGGGACAGAGCCGTCGTAGTCCTTCACTTCGAGCATCAGCTCGATGGGCGTGATGCCGCAAATGGCATCCGGGGAGAACATGCTCAGGCGTAGCGCCACCGCGCCAATGAGTTTGCCATCCACGTAGACCGGGCTCCCGCTCATGCCGGCGGCGACGCCCGTGCGGAGCGCCTTGCCGCCCATCTTCGCGAGGATGATGTCCTGCTTGGGTCCCCAGGCGTTCTTCCACAGCCCGAGGATCTCGACGGGGATCGGCTCCACCTCTTTGCCGACGAGGACCGTCCAGGCGGTGCCCTTCATGCCGGGGCGCAGATCGGCGGAACGCATGATGGCGGTCGGACCGGCCACGGGGCGCGCCGGCTCCGGCGACACCGGTGGCGAACTCTGGGCCCAGGCGGGCAAGGCGAAGGCAACGGCCATTGCGATCGTCGCGGCGCGGCGGCATTTCATGGGATATGTTTTCCTTCGAGAAACGGCTCCGCATCCCGGGACCGTCATGTCTTCATTATTACCCGAGTCGCCCGGGCCCTGCATACGCCAGCATTGGACGCGGGCTGGGGCTGGGCGGTTCCAGGGGGCCAGCCGCCACTGGTGCCGTGAGGGCCGTGGAAGGGGTCTACGCGGGAATCCGCTCGGAATGCGCTAGCCGGGGAAGAGATTTGATCAATGACCCGGCCCTCTTTCGCGCCATGCGCAATTCGTAGAGGCTCTGCAAATTGAGCCAGAACTCGGGGCTCGTGCCAAAGAAATGCGCCAGGCGCAGAGCGGTATCGCCCGTGATCCCACGCTGGCCGTTCAAAATGGCGGTGATCCGGTTGGTCGGCACCGCCAGTTTGCGCGCCAGCTCGGCAGCGCTCATCCCGAGCTCCCTTAATTCTTCGGCCAGGTGCTCCCCTGGGTGGATGGCGGCCACTGCCATAGTTACCTCCTAGTGATAATCGACAATCTCGACGTTCGACGGCCCCGGCGCTCCGTCAGGCCATTCAAAGCAGATCCTCCACCGGTCATTGACGCGGATGCTGTACTGCCCCTTGCGGTCGCCCGCCAGTGCTTCAAAATGATTGCCGGGCAGCACCGCGAGATCCTTCAACTCCGTAGCGGCTTCCAGCCGGTCGAGCTTCAAGCGCGCGCTTCGCTCGATCGCGGAGAACGCTTTCACCCGCTTTCCGGCGGCGAAGTCCTTTGTGCGCTTGCCACGGCAGGAGACGACCACCCACGATCATAATCCGCAATTATGCGTTACGTCAAGCATAAAGGAAGGCGATCGCGATCGACGTTGGAGGCAGTCCATTTGCCCTATTCGTTCGCGTTCCCGGCGCCCTGTTAGGATGTGAACTGAACATGAAGCGCAAGCTCGCCGTCGTCACTTCGTCGCGCGCCGACTACAGCCACCTCTACTGGCCGCTGCGCGAGCTCGCGTCGCACCCGGAAGTCGAGTTGAAGATCGTCGCCCTGGGAGCGCACCTCTCCCCCGAATTCGGCTGCACCGCGCAAGAGATCGAGCGCGGATTCCCCATCGACTCGCGCATCGAATGCCTCCTGAGCTCCGACACCGACGTCGGCATGGCGAAAACGATCGGTGTGGCCGCGCTCGGTCTGGCCGACTGCCTGGGGCAAATGCGCCCCGATCTGCTTCTGCTCACCGCCGACCGCTACGAGATGCTCGCGCCCGCCGCCGTGGCAACCGCATTGCGCATTCCGCTGGCCCACATCGAGGGCGGAGAGATCAGCGAAGGCGTGATCGACGACGCCGTCCGCAATGCGCTCACCAAGCTGAGCCACGTTCACTTCACGTCCACCGAACAGGCGCGCGCGCGCGTGATCTCCATGGGCGAAGAGCCCTGGCGCGTCCATCGCGCCGGTGCTCCGTCGCTCGACCACTTGCGCCGCAGCCGGCTGCTCGACCGCGAACAGGTCGAAGCGCGCCTGGGCATTCGTCTCGAGCGGCCAACGGCCGTCGTCGCCTGCCATCCCACCACCATCGCCCGCGATCCCACGCGTGAGGCGGACGCTCTATTCGCCGCGCTCGAATCCATCCCGGCGCAGTTGCTGTTCTGCTATCCCAATGCCGACGCGGGCAGCAGGGCCCTCATCGCCCGCACGGAATCGTTTGTCGGCCGGCTCGGGAAGGGCCGGGTATTCGTCAACCTGGACCCGATCCTCTACTGGAGCCTGCTGCGATGCGCCGATCTTCTGCTGGGGAACTCTAGCAGCGGAATCATGGAAGCGGCGTCCTTCGCGCTGCCCGTGGTCAACATCGGGATCCGGCAGCGCGGCCGCGAGCGCGCCCCCAACGTCCTCGACGCCGATGCGACTGCCGCCTCCATTCTGGATCGCTACGCCACGGCGACCAGCGACGCCTTTCGCCGCTCGCTTCAGGGGATGGAGAACCCCTACGGAGACGGCCATGCGGCGGAGAGAATCGCCGCTGTGCTCGCGTCCGTGCCTCTCGGCGAGGAACTCCTGATCAAGCACGCGCCCGCGGTGGAAGTGAAATGAGGATTCCCCTCTCGGCGCCCGACATCGACGAGTCCGACATTGAAGCCGTGACGGGCGTACTGCGCACCTCCCGCCTCGCCCTCGGCCCGAAAATGGAGGAGTTCGAGGAAGCTGTCGCCAGTTACGTCGGCGTGCCTTACGGCGTCGCCCTGGCATCGGGCACGGCCGGGCTGCATCTCGGCCTGACGGCCCTTGGGATCGGCGAAGGCGACGAAGTGATTCTCCCGTCGTTCACCTTCATCGCCGCCGCCCACGCCGTCCTCTACCAGCGGGCGACGCCGGTATTCGCGGATATCGATCCGCTCACGCTCAACCTGAATTCCGAAAGCGTGGCGCGCGCCATCACGCCCCGCACCCGCGCCATCCTCGTCGTGCACACCTTCGGCTGCCCCGCCGACCTCGATCCAATCCTCCGCATTGCCGCCGCGCACGGGCTGCGGGTGATCGAGGATGCTTGCGAAGCGCTAGGAGCGGAGTACCACGGCAAGCCGGTCGGCGGGTTCGGCGACTTCGGGGTCTTCGGCTTCTATCCCAACAAGCAGATCACCACCGGAGAAGGTGGAATGCTCGTCACCCGCGATCGCCAGCTGGCGGAGACGATTCGCGCGCTCCGCAATCAGGGCCGAAGGCCGGCGGACGGCTGGCTCGATCACACCCTTCTGGGCTACAACTACCGGCTTTCCGAAATCAATTGCGCCTTGGGCCTCTCGCAACTCAAGCGGATCGACAGCATTCTCGCGCGGCGCGAGAGCCGCGCGCTCTGCTACGCGGAACATCTGCGGACGATCCCTGAAGTCGCCCTGCCTGTTTTCGAACCGGACGGCGGCCGCGTGTCCTGGTTTGTTTTCGTCGTCAGGCTGCAGAACCGCGACGCAATCTTCCATTACATGACGTCGCGAGGAATCGGGTGCGGCCGCTATTTTGCGCCGCTGCATCGTCAGCCGCTTTACGCAGCCTACGCGGGCCGTTCTTTGCCGGTCACAGACGAGGTGGCGCCCCGGACGCTGGCGCTGCCGTTCTTCAACCGCCTCACGGACGACGAGATCGCGGAGGTCTGTCTGACCCTGCGGGAAGCGATCGCAGAACGTAGAGAAGGTTGCCCTCCCAACTCCGCCGTCGAACCTCTCCCGAAGAGTAGTCAATAACAAACCGCTTCTCAATGCTCAGCCCGGCGGCGCGGGCCACGCGCGCAAACTCAGCCTGGGTGAAGACGTGTCCGCTTGTGACGCATGGGCTGCCCTTGATGTCCCACGTAACCGTGACATCGCCGTTGCGGTCTCCCGGCGCCACGCGGTCGCGGAGGAAACGCACTGCCGTCGCCGCCGCCCCGTAATGACGGGCGTTGTAGCGGTGATTCACGTCGATGAAGATCCTACCAGCCGGAGCCGCCAGCCGGCCAAACTGGCGCAGCACTTCAACCCTGGCCGCCCGTGGGAAGATATGACCCAGGACGTTCCAGAGGCAAGTGATGACATCGAAGCTGCCCTGCCGGCTGTGGAGATCTTCGGCCCGCATGGCCCAGACAGTCGCCTCCGCGGGACAGTGGCTCCGCATGGCCGCGCTCGGCTCGAGCAGAACCAAGTCCTGCATGCCCGTGGCTCGCGCAATGTGGAATGAGCGCGCTCCGTCCCCCGCGCCGACATCCAGCAGGGAACGGCTGCCCGGCGGCACTTCGGCGACAATCACCCGCTCGACGGCATCCAGATACGCCCTGCGCTCATCCGCCACCCGCGCGTAAACGGGCGCCAGTCGATCGTAGGCAGTGACGGGATCGAGCAAGGCCGCCCTACCCCTGGAATCGCGACAGCCGCCCGGCCACGTCGGACCGGAACTTATCGATGAAGCCGCACACGTACTGCGCGGGCTCGATCGAAGCATCGCGAACCAGCGGCATCAGGTCCATGGCGAAGCTCAGCGCGGTCTCGGTGTCGGTGGCGTGCGAGGCGTAGTAAGTCGCGTTGGCCACGCGGCGGCCTTCGGCGGCCAGGTCGTAGCGCTTCCCGCCGCCGACCTGGGAATCGAAGACGCCCACCAGCGCCGCGGCGATGTTGGGGCGCGCCGAGACTGGCAGGCACTGCTTGTCTTCGTCCGCCAGCCAATCCAGGTCGCGCCAGACCTCGCAGCCGTAAACCTTGCCCGGCCGCAGAGCCGGATCGAGCCGGCGCAGCGCCGCCAACGCACGCAGGCACACGCTGACGTGCGTATCGTGCTTGTCCGCGAGGTTGTGCAGATACACCACCTCCGGACGCGCGGCCTCGAGAATCCGCGCCAGGTCCTCGATGACAGCCGTCGCCGGCGGATTCTTCACCTCGCCGCTCGAGTAGCCCAACTGGAGCTGGCACGCGTACTCGCCCACGTAAGCGGCCTTGCGCTGCTCGCGCAACCGGACCTGCTGCATTTCCTCGTCCGTGTATTGCGCGTAGATCCCAGAGCGCGGGCTGCCCGCTCCGTTGGTGACCACCACGCCCGTGAACCAGCGGTCCGCCCGGCCGAAGCACTCGGCCGCTCCGTGGTACGCCATCAGCTCGATGTCATCCTGGTGCGCGGCGATCGACATGTGCGTCGTGCGAGCCAGCGCGCCCCGCTCCTCCATCCCATCCGGTACGTAGAAGTCGGCATTCGGCTTGTTCAGTTTCATTTGCCTCCAATGCTGGGGAGCGTCGCCGCCGCCACGGCCTGACCGAGACGTTTCTCCTTCTCGCCGGGCACGTGCAGCCGCAGACTCTCCTCCACTTCGGGGAATTCCTTTTTCAAGACCCGGCGCGCGGTCGAAAGGATCACTTCGCCTCCCTCGCCCGTCATCACCCGGCCCAGCACCAGCACGTGGCGAAGCTCGTAGAACCCGGCGTACTGAGCGATCGCATAGCCCAGATACACCCCGATGGATTCGTAAATCTTCCGCGCCCGCCCGTCGCCGGCTGCCATCAATTTCTGCGTCGCGGCCAGTTTCTCGGCCAGCGGCATACCGGCGTCGAGCGCGATGCCCGCAGCCGGCAGCAGCCGGTTGACTGCCTGCTGGGAAAAGTATTGCGACCCCACCCCGCCGTCTCCCGACCACTCGTCCAGCGGAGCGTTCTCCCGGTAGTCCACCGGCGCGAACGCCATCTCATTCAGCCAGTCCGTGATATTGCCCTGCGGCGTGACGTATCCGGCGGCCTGGCTGGTGCCCATTGAGAGGCCCAGGACGGCCGTGTCGTCGAGCGCCATCGATGCCGCCAGCGCCGTCACCTCGCCATCGTTGACCACTACGAACGGCACTCCGTTCCACGCCTGCTGCAATTCGAAAAAGATACGCCGCACGCGCCGCTCGAACAGGTCGGGAGGCACGCCGCGGAACAGCGACGCCACCCGCACTTCGTTATCCACGTAGATGCCCGCCGCGCTGCCGCCGATGGCGTCCACGCAAGGCAGTTTGGCCGCCGCCCGTTTCAGGGAGTCGTTGATCTCCGCAAAGTGATATGCAGGGTCCGTCTTGAAATAGGGATCCCACACGACCTCTTCGCTGTGCACCACCTCGCCGTCCATCACCGCCGCGCATTTGCGGTCGCTTCCGCCCAGGTCAAACCCGATGCGGCAGCCATCCTGGTGGCGTCCGAGCGCAAGGCCAACCTCTTTCGCCTCGGGAGCCCGCTCATAGAGCACGCTCTCGATCTCCATCGGGCGCCCATACACGCGGCTGCCCATGAAATCGAAGTCGAACGCGCGCGGGCCCGTCGACGAATAGACGCCCTGGATGTGCGCCGCCATGTCCGGATCGCCGGCGACGGTCACCTTCCACCCGCCCTTCTGCCACAGCAGAAACTTGACCAGGCGTTCGACGTAAACCTCGTTGGCCGCGTTCGGGCTGCCCAGGATTTCGGTATGGAACACGGAGCGCGAGCCGTCCTGCCGCTCCAGAGCGATGGCGAGCTTGCGGGCGCGTCCGCTCGCGCGCACGCGGGCCTGAAAGTCGCGATTCCACAGCGAGGCGGGGACAAATCCTGGGTCGAGCGGCGGTTTTTCTGGCATCAGACGGTTTTGGTGACCTTCGAAAGAGTGCGAGGCTGGTCCGGATTGAGGCCCTTGCTTCTCGCCAGGTGGGCGGTGAACAACTGCGCCGGCACAATGTACGGGATCGGCGTCAAGAACTCGATTGGCAACGCCGTTTGCTCCGCCACCTCGGCTTCAACCACCACGGTGTCTCCCGCCAGCGCCGCCGCCTCCGGATTGGAGCGGTCGGTGATGGTGAAGATCCGCGCCCC
>Ga0265331_10000939_pt1 | contig 23334 bp, 19 predicted proteins | sample 41923metaG_FD_202088 | JGI IMG/M metagenome (GOLD analysis project Ga0265331, IMG submission 202088) | Rhizosphere microbial communities from Carex aquatilis grown in University of Washington, Seatle, WA, United States - 4-19-23 metaG | ecosystem: Host-associated > Plants > Roots > Rhizosphere... | reverse complement strand
GGCCGCCGGCTCGGGTGCGAGCTCGGCGATGGCCCGTTGCTTCGTCACAGTTCGCGGCCTGGTCGTGGGCAGCTCCGAAAGTTCGCGGCGGAGTATCTCGAGATCGTCGGCGGTGAGTGGCATCGGTTCTCCTTGGTTGTTCCGGGGAGTTCTCGCTGGCCGTTCCGCGTTCGTTGCGTTCGCCGTCGCGCCGATTTTCCCGCGGTCGTTCCATGGGCTCGCGGAGATCAGGGGGAAATCGGGGTAGCCTGAGTGGGGTCAGACGCAGGGCAAGATAAAGGCTGAATCACACCGCGGCGTAAGCCGCCGCGATGATTCAGCAAAGTGTAGTGTTCGCGCCCTTCGCGTGAATGAGCGCGGCCGGCAAGTGGCCGCGGTCCTTGGGATTCTTCACGCATTCGGGCACGGCGGCGCGCGCGCTCACCGACGGAGAGCGCGGATTTCGGCTTTCGGAGACGATTTTCAGCGCCCCCCGCCGACAACAAACGCGCGCGCCGCCGCGAGCACTCCTTTCAGCATGGCAACGTCAGACTCCAGCTCCGCGACCTTCCGGCCGCGCATTGGCGGTCGCAGAGGCCAGATCAAGCCCGAGCGGGTGCCGACGTTCCGCTGCACGATGATCGCGAAGATCGAGCAGCGCATCCGGCGCATCACCGGGGCCGACCGAGGGGCGACACCAAGGCGCGGGCGCCGGCCCGCCGCGGGCGGGTACGGGACCCAGCCCACGGCGCTTTCCCGGCGGTGCATCGTCAAGGCGCGCATCGTGCCGATGGCGGGCCGTGGGATCCGTGCCGCCCGTCTGCACCTGTCCTACATCGAGAGGGAGGGTGTCGAGCGCGACGGCTCGAAGGGCGAGCTCTATGGCGCGGAGGGCGGGACCTTCAAGCCGGAGAACCTGGCGGAGGAGCTCTCCAAGGAGGCGCACCAGTTCCGGTTCATCGTGTCCCCCGAGGACGGGGCGGAGCTCGATCTCCGCCTCTACACCCGCGAGCTGATGAAGCAGGTCGAGGCTGACCTCGGGCGGCGCATCGTGTGGGGTGCCGTCAACCACCACGACACCGACAACCCCCACGTTCACGTCGTAGTCCGTGGAGTCGACGTCAAGGGGCGCCCGCTCCGCTTCGATCCTGCTTACATCTCCGAGGGAATGCGCTGGCGGGCGCAGGAGATCGCGACGCGCGAGCTCGGCCCCCGGGAGGCGAGCGACCTCGACCGCCAGCGGGACAGCGAGGTTCAGAAGGAGCGGCTCACGAGCCTCGACCGGGATCTGGCCCGGGTGGCGTCTGACACCGGCCAGATCGGGCTCGCCGAGCTGGCGGCGGCCGTGAAGCCCAAGGAGCAGGCGCGGCTGGTCGGGCGGCTCGCGGTGCTGGAGGAGCTCGGGCTCGCGGAGCAGACCAGGCCCGGAGGGTGGCGGCTCGACGAGGGTTGGCAGTCGGCGCTCAAGGAGCTCGGCGAGCGCGGCGACATTATCAAGCGCATCCATGGTGCCCTCCCCCAGCCGGGAGACGGGTCGCGCTACCTCGTCGTCGATGGCAAGAGCGAGATCGAGCCCATCGAGGGCATCCTTCGGCGCAAGGGCCTGCACGACGAGCTCCATGGCGACCTGTATGCGGTCGTCGAGGACGCGCATGGCCAGGCGCACTACGTGCCCCTCGACGCCGCGGCAGCCCAGCGCATCAAGGAAGGGGCCATCGTCCGGGCGGGGGTCATGAAGGAGTCCTGGGCCAAGCCCATGGACGCAGTCCTCGAGAAGGTCGCGTCCGAGAGCGGCGGGATCTATGACCCGCAACGCCACCTCCGCTCCCTCGAGTCTCGGTCCGCGGTCGTCGGCGGGGTGAGTGTCCCGCCGGACGCAGTCGTCGATGCCAACGTGCGACGGTTGCAGCGACTCGCGCGCCACGAGCTGGTTGCCGAGCTTCCGGATGGCCGCTGGCAGGTGCCGCCCGACCTCGTGTCACAGCTCAAGGCGCGCGAGACCACCCACCCCCGACTGCGGGTGCAGGTCGACGAGATCGCGCCGGCGCTCGGAGATCAGCTGAAGCTCCGTGGGCCCGCCTGGCTCGACTCGGCGGAGCCGCGGGCGGTGTACGGCTTCGGGGACGAGGTGGCGCGGGCGAAGGAGCAGCGGACGCTTCACCTCGCGCAGCTCGGAATCAAGGGCAGCGCGTCCGAGGTGCGCCGGTCGCTCAACGCCATGGCGCGCGCGGGCGCCGGCAGGAACATCGTGGAGGCGCGCGGCCTCGCGTTCGTCGCGGCGCCACCCGCGGGCTTCCACGGAGTTCTCGTCCCTTGCCCGGGCTCGACGCCCGGCTCTGACAGTGGGTACGTCGCAATCCTCGACGAGCGGCGGCGGCAGTTCACGGTGGTGCCGGATCAAGCCGGCCTCGACCGGTACCGGGGGCGGACGGTCGAACTCGCGCTCGGGGAGGACGGGGCCCTCGTCGTGCATCGGCGAGAGCTCTCCCGGGAGAGGTAGCCAAGGGAGCAACGATTCGAGCAGACAAGACCGCCAAGCATTTCGACCCTCGTCGCGGCCTTTTTTGTGTTCTTCCTCGCCCGCGTTGCCGGCCGCTCGGGGCCCACTGCCGCGATGCGGCGTCACCTCAAAGATATACTTGGGTCCGCGCCAGTAGAGCATCCTCGGTTCTTCGATCGACCACCGACGTGGTGGTTGCTGTTGTCATGGTCGTCGGATCGATAGCCGTCTGGGACACCGAGGACCAATGGCGGGAGTTCGCAGGGGCGACAGCCGCGTTCACCGCCAGTTGTTCCTCTAGACGTTCGATGCGAGCGCCAGCGACCCGGGCGGCTCGCTGTGCCTCGGTCACACGTTCGGATAGTTCAGCGACGCCTGGTTCCGACAGGTCCCGGGAATTGGGGAAGGCCACTGCCGGGTCGACGGTGGCCTTCTGCGCATCAAGCGCAGGGCCGTCGGAATCGCGGGCTCCGGCAGCGGCAGGCATCGGCTGGGCGAACGTCTGGTGGGCGACCATCGTGAGAACCAGAATGCGCAGGCGGCATCCCCCGTTCAGAAGGCCCCGCTCATCGAGGCGGTCGAGACGGTCGGGATCAACGTCGGTGAGCTTGGCCATTCGATCGCATTTTACCGGGACGTACTGGGATTCACCGTCGCGCAGCAAGAGGAGTCATCGGGCACGACGCTGGAGCGACTGACCGGCGTCTTCGGCGCCCACGTGCGCAGCGCCCGACTGGTCCTGGGCCAGGAGGCAATCGTGCTGACCCAGTTCCTGCCCCCCCGCGGCCGTCCCGTCCCGGCCGACGGTCACAGCAACGATCGCAGCTTCCAGCACGTCGCGATCGTGGTCGCCGACATGGATCGGGCGTACCAGCGGTTGCGCGAGCACCACGTCGCCTTCGTCTCCACAGAACCGCAGACCCTCCCGGCCTGGGACAAGGGGGCCGCCGGCATCCGGGCGTTCTACTTCGCCGACCCGGACGACCACACGCTGGAGCTGAGCTGGTGCCCGCCCGGCAAGGGCGATCCGCGGTGGCAACGCGCAGGCGCCAGCAGAGCGGTCCCGGCCGGAGCGCCGGCGCCGCTGTCCTTGGCATCGACCACACGGCCATCGCCGTCGGCGACACCGAGCGGAGCCTGCGTCTCTACCGCGCCGCCCTGGGCCTGCGCATCGCGGGCGCCAGCGAGAATTACGGCACCGAACAGGAACACCTGAACGCCGTCTTCGGCGCTCACCTGCGCATCACCGCGCTGCGTGCCGGCTCCGGACCCTGGATCGAGTTCCTCGAATATCTGAGCCCGCGCGACGGTCGCCCCGCCCCGGCCGACTTGCACGCGAACGATCTCGATCACTGGCAGACCGTGCTCCACGCTCGCGACCTGCCACGGGCGCTCGCCTCCGCGACCGCCGCCGGGGCCACCGTCGCCCCTGGCCTCGCCACCGCCGTCACTGACGCCGCCTACCGAATCGAAGAGGCCGCGCTGGTGAACGATCCCGACGGCCACGGCCTGCTGCTGGCTCGGTGAGCCCGTGGCTTCCGGATTACACTGTTCGCAATCACATGGAGGCTCACGCCGAAGAGCAGGCAACCCTCGCGGCGCTTCGTCGCGGGGATGAGGCGGCCTTCACACGGCTGGTGAAGCTCCACCGATCAGCCTTTCTCCGGTTGGCGCGGGTCTGGGTTCGTGACCCGGCCGGGGCCGCAGAGGTGGTGCAGGCCACCTGGCTGACCGCCCTCGAGTCGCTTGAACGCTTCGAGGGTCGCTCGTCGCTGCGCACCTGGCTGTACGGAATCCTGGTCAACGTCGCGCGCGCGCACTCTCGGGCCGAGCGGCGCCTCGTCCCCCTGACGTCGTTGATAAGAGAGGAGGCCGAGGAGCCGGCGACGGCGGTGGACCCCGAGCGCTTCGTCCCGGAGGGTCATCGGTGGTCCGGACACTGGGTGGGCGTCCCCGCGCCCTTCGCCTCGCCGGACGGCGCCCTCGAGCGCCGCGAGCTCCGCGAGATGCTCGAGGCGGCCATCGCCGCGCTGCCGCCGCTCCAGCAAGAGGTCGTGGTGCTGTGCGACGTGGAGGGGCTCACGGGCGAGGAGGCCTGTAACATCCTGGCGATCTCTGGCACCCATCAGCGCGTGCTGCTGCACCGGGCCAGATCCAAGTTGCGCGCGCGCCTGGAGTGGCACTTCGACCAGGAACGCGAGAAAGTCACAGGCGGTCAATGAAGTCGCGCAGCGTCGTCGATCTCGTGTGCCAGGAGGTGGTGGAGCTCGTCACGGAGTACCTCGGCCAGGAGATGTCGCCCGAAGATCGCGTGCGCATGGAGCAGCACCTCCTCGCTTGCCCCCCCTGCACGGCCCATCTGGCCCAGGTGAGGGCAACCCTGGCGCTGGCGCGCGAACTGCGTGAGGACGAGCCCGCGGACGCTCCTGGCGAAGGCGACCTGGTGGCGTCCTTTCGGCGTTGGAGCCGCTCGGGATCGGGGGAAGGTCCGCGATGAAGGTGTACAAGTTTCTGTCTGCCGGCGCGACGGGGCCGCTGTCGGGGTTTTGCTGGCCGGTGCCGCGACCGGGAGGCCCCGCCGCCTGGGTACGAGCAGAAGGGCCGCTCCGTCTGTGCGCGAACGGCACCCACGTGTGCCGCGCCGCCGAGCTCGCCCACTGGATTCACGACGAGCTGTGGGAGATGGAGATCGACGGTGAGCAGCTGGAAGGGATCGACTGTCTGGTCGTGCGCAGGGCGCGTCTGATTCGTCCCGTCGACGGTTGGCTCGGTGATGGCCCCAGGCGCTTTGCCGAAACCAGCGCCCGCCATGCGGCCGAGCTAGCGGCCGAGGCGGCACCGGAGCGGGCCGCCGCTGCGCGTGCGCTGGCCGAGGACGCTCTCTCGGCCGCACGCGAGGGCTTTGTCTCCGTGAGCGCGTTCGCATCCGCGCTGGCGGTCGCCAGGCTGGGAGAGCCCAGCGAGCAGGATGGCCTCTACAGGCGCGAGCGGGCCTGGCAGTCCGCCTGGATCGCGCGCGTCGTCCTCGGCGCCTGACGGGTGGCCGGGAAATCTTCGACACCCCCGTAACATTTCCGACGCCAGCGGCACTCCTTCGCGAACACGACGAGACGCAACGATGGAGATGGAGACATGCCCGCAATGAGCGCCGACGGCGCATGGGTGAGGGCCGGGCGCCGCGAGTGGCTCGGGCTCGCGGTGATCGCGCTGCCTTGCCTGCTGTACGCGATGGATCTGACGGTGCTCAACCTCGCGCTGCCGCGGTTGAGCGCAGATCTGCGGCCCAGCAGCGCCCAGCTCCTCTGGATCATGGACATCTACGGCTTCTTCGTCGCCGGGATGCTCATCACCATGGGCAACCTGGGCGACCGGATCGGCCGACGCCGCCTGCTGCTGATTGGCGCCGCCGGGTTCGGCGCCGCATCACTGCTGGCGGCCCTCTCGACCAGCGCCGCGATGCTCATCGTCGCGCGGGCGGTGCTGGGGATCGCAGGGGCGACCCTGGCCCCGTCCACATTGTCGTTGATCCGGAACATGTTCCACGACGCGCGGCAGCGCACGATCGCGATCGGTGTCTGGCTGACCAGCTACTCCGTGGGCAGCGCGCTCGGGCCCCTGCTGGGCGGGGTGATGCTGCAGCACTTCGCCTGGGGCTCCGTATTCCTGCTCGCCATCCCGGTGATGGCGTTGCTGCTGCTGGTGGGCCCGGCCCTCTTACCCGAGTACCGCGAGCCGTCGGCGCGACCGCTGGACTTTCCCAGCGCCATTCTGTCGCTGCTGGCGGTCTTGGTGCTCACCTACGGCATGAAGAGATCCGCCGTGGACGGCCTCGGTTGGTTGCCGGCCAGCGCGATGGCCGCTGGTGTCGCCCTCGGATGCGTCTTCGCGCTCCGGCAGCGAGGGCTGAAGGACCCGCTGCTCGACCTGCGGCTGTTCCGCGTTCTCACTTTCAGCGCCTCGCTCGCGACGTACCTGCTGGGCAGCCTGATTGGCTTCGGGACCTACGTCCTCATCGGACAGTACCTGGAGCTCGTCCTCGGCCTGTCTCCCCTGATGGCGGGTGTGTGGCTGTTGCCCTGGTCGGGTGGCTTCATCGCCGGCTCCCTGCTGGCGCCGACGCTCACGCGCCGCGTGCGCCCGGCCTTCGTGCTGGGGTCCGGGCTCGCCCTCGCGGCGATCGGCTGCGGCGTCCTGGCGCAACTCTCCCAGGCAGGCCTCGGCGGCTTGGTGCTCGGCTCGCTGCTCTTCTCACTGGGAATGGCCCCGGTCATCACGCTGGGAACCGACCTGATCGTGGGGGCCGCCCCGCCGGACGGGGCGGCGGCGGCGGCGGCGGTCTCGGAGACCAGCTCGGAGCTTGGCGGAGCGCTGGGGATCGCGATCGTGGGCAGCGTGGGCACGGCGATCTACCGTCACGGCATGGCGCGGACCGACCTGAATGGCGTTCCCGTCGAGGCGATGGCGGCGGCGCGGGAGACCCTGGGAGCGGCGGCAGCGGTCGCCTCCCGGTTGTCTGGTGCGGCGGGAGAGCACCTGCTGGCGACCGCTCGCTCTTCTTTCGGCCAGGCGCTTCACACCGCCCTCACGGCCTGCGCCGTCGTCTCGGCGCTGGCCGCCGCCGTCGTGGTGTGGACCCTGCGTCACGTCCGCCTCCCACGGCCAGTGACGAAGGCGCTGGCGTTCGAGGTCATCGACAACGTCTCCCGACCAAGTGGCACGCTGCGCATGGCCGAGCCCCCGGACGCGACGCTCCTGCTCCCGCTGATGGTCGATTTCAACGCGGGTGAGGGCATCTCGGTCGACGAACGGGCGCTCCGTCCCGCCCTCGAACGTCTGCTGCGAGAGCCCGCGCTCGGCCGTGTGTGGTTCATCCTGGGCCCGAGGCGCCGGCGCGACGACATCGTCGGATACGCGGTGGTGACCTTCGGCTACGACCTCGAGTTCGCCGGTCACGACAGCTTCCTGACCGAGCTCTACCTGGTGCCCGGCGCGCGCGGGCTGGGATGTGGGCGCGCGGCCCTGGCCGCCGTGGAATCGGCGACGAGCGCGCTCGGGATCCGCGCCATTCATCTGATGGTCCGGAACGAGAACACGGTCGCGCGCGGACTTTACGAGTCGGCCGGCTATGAATCGCCACCCCGTCTCTTCCTGTCCAAGCGGCTCGGACAGGGGGGACCGGATTCCTCGAGGCTCAGTCCGCGACCCGTAACCGCGGCAGGTCGCGTGATCACCTGAGCCCATCGCGGACTCCGCTCCCCAGGTGCCCTTGCACGAACCGCCAGCCGTCCCACATGGGGTCGTGCGTAACGGGTCGGCATCAGGGGCGTAGACACGGGACGATCAGACACCCATCGTGCCGCCGCGGGGGCACGTCCTCCCCGACGGCGACAGGGCATTTCGGGCCGCGCTCGTGGCGGCGTCGGTGCTGATCAGCATCAGCTTCTTCGCGCTTTGGCGCGCAGGCCCGTCGTTCCCCGGATCATCGCAGACCTGGCAGGGTTGCCTCTTCGACGGCGCGAAGCTGAGCGCGCCAACGATCCTCGCCGGCACGTTCGTCCTCCGCCGCGTGGCGCTCGCCGATTCGTGGCGGCTCGGCGCGGCGCTTGGCGCCGCCAGCGGCTCGCTGGCGGGTCTCACTCTGCACTTCACCTGCGGCAGCGCCAGCCCCGCGCACGTGGCACTGGCTCACGGGGGAGGCGTCGTCCTCGGCGCCATCCTCGGCGCCCTCTCCTTGGCGTTGCTGGTCCGTTTGCGTCGCTGAACCGAAATCCTTTATCACGCCTCCAGCCCGACCGTGGCGCTGCGTGTGACGGCCGTTCGAACGCGGGACCAGAAGGGCCTCCCCGACGCGCTCCCGGGCCGGCGACCATCGACGTGGAGCTCTCTCAGCGCCATTTGCCGAATCCAGGGACGAGGATCGGCTCCCTTCACGTATGTGGACCGGCTTGCGTGCAGCGCCTGGAAGGTCCGATCCAACAACCTCTCCGCACGTTGGCGGTCGCCGGTCCGGGCCAGCAATTCCGCGAAGATCCAGGGCGCAATCCGCGCGTACAAGCGGTCGAAGGCTTCGCGCTCGCCCCGACAATAGCCGAGCATCAACTCCCTCTCGGGGCATTCGTCGTTACCGTCTCGCTGTGCGTCGTCCCTGCATCCGCCGTTCGTCATCGCAACCCTCCGTGTCCGGGGGCCTTCGCGATCGGGTCGCGCCAGGGCCCGCTCCTGGGTGTCGGCGGGCGACAGTCCGTTACAACCTTTCTCCACCAAAGCACGCCGCGAGAGCCCCTTTCCAGAAGCGGACCACTTTGACACGAACTGGAAACAGGGCCGTAACGTCCGGAGCCCCGCCGACACTCACAGAGATGGAATCCTGCGTGGGACAGCGCCCGAGCGACTCGATTGGCCGCCGGGCTTTTGGTATCAACGAGGCCGGAGCGGGAGATTGGACCAGCCGGGCGCCAGCGCGGATCGAGCCGTCATCGACGCCTTGCGCGCGCGAGATGAGGCCGCCTTCTTGGCCTTCGCCTCCAGCCATAGGTCAGCGAGATCCTGGGACTGACGAGCACGAACGAGCGTGTGTTGCTGCATCGGGCACGCGCCAAGGTTCGGGCCACGCTCGAGCGACACTACGAAGGGAGGACGTCTTGAGTGTCCGCGATCTCGTCTCCCTGAGCTGCAAGGAGCTCGTCGAGCTGGTCACGGACTATCACTGTGACGCCCTCGGCGTCGCGGACCGGGCAACCTTCGAGCAGCACCTGTTCGGGTGCACCTGGTGCATGACCTACCTGAAGCAGGCGGATCGCGCCATCGAGCTGACGGCGCAGCTGAGAGCTCCACCCGAGCCGATCGACAGCGAGAAGCTGACCGCGCTGTTCCGAGGCTGGCGGGCAAGCAAGGGCGGGCAGTCCAGATGATCGTATTCAAGTTCCTTCAGCGTGGCGCGAAAGGGCCGTTGACCGGCTTCGTCTGGACGCCCCAGGTCTGGGTCGAGACATCGGGCCCCCTCGCCCCTTGCCGGAATGGCGCTCACCTGCTGCGGCCGCACGACCTCGCGCACTGGATGCACGAGGAGCTCTGGCGGGCCGAACTGGACGGGGAGTGGATCGAGGGGGCGGACTGCCTCATCGCGCGGCGGGCGCGGGTCACCGAGCGCATCGAGGGCTGGTCGGGACCAGACGGCGAGGCGTTCGCCCAGGCCTGTCACGATCGATTGGGAGCGCGGCTGGTCCTGGCCACCGAACCGGCGGTCCGAGAGCATCTGACGAACTATCAGTGGGCCGTGAACTGGCACATCGAGCGCAGGGCAATCGCCATGGCGGGCTATGTCTCGGCGCTTGGCCTGGCGCAGCTCGCGAAGAACGAGACGACGATCGACGCCTACCGGCGCGAGCGTGCCTGGCAATCAGAGTGGCTGGTGCGTGCTCTACGGTTGCTCTGACACCACCGGCGCTCGTCAGTGAGTACCGCGTGCGCGAGCAAGGCACACGTGGTCGCGCTTCGCCAGAGCCCGTGAAACCTTCGCGGGAGGTCGGCGTAGAACGGCGGGCCGAATCGTTCGGCAGTCCGGGAGCGATCCGAGCGCTCCTCGGTCGTTGACGGGTGCACTCGGGATGACGCCGGCGACTGCACGTATCGCTCGCCGCGAGGAGAGGTATGACCATGCTCGCAACACGAATCGATCGAACCAGGTTCGCAGCTCTCACGTCGGGCGCCTTGATGTTCAGCCTCTGGGCAGGCTGCCAGGCCGACCTCGATGGCCCTCCGGGGCCCGCCATCGAGGCAATGAGCGAGGGGCTCCGCCAGGAAGCCAAGCCCCTGCGCGCGCTCATCGCCCGGCAGGTGGGTGGGCTCGACAAGATGCGGGTGCCCGCCGAGGACGCCGCCATCCCCCTGCCTCCCGAAGACCCCAGCCGTCGAGGGCGCTACGAGACGACCGAGGCCAAGCGCTATCTCGGCAAGTTGCTGTTCCATGACCCGGTCCGCACGGCCCGCGTCGACATCAACAAGAGCGTGAACCCGCCCATCCGGGCCGGCGAGCCCCGCGACTTGCCCGACGGGACCGCGTTCGGCGGAACAGTGGACGGCGCCAGCCCGAACGTGCAGGCCGTGGTGAACGCGACGAAGAGCACCGGCTCGTGCGGGAGCTGCCACCTGGGCGAGGCCGCAGGCAAGGCGGGCACCGCGCTGAACTTCAACGTCGGTGGCGAGGGCCGCGGCTACACCGACGAGAACGGCGACTACATCATCCGCCGGCGCCCGCAGAAGAACCTCATTCCTCGCCCGGCCACCTACTTGCCCGGGGTCGCGCTGTTCGAGGGCGACACGGGCGTCGACGCCCTGCCCACGCTCACCGACATCTACGACGTCGACGGGTCGATCGAGATCGCCACTCCCGCCCGTCAGAAGGCGGATCCGCTGCCCAGCGCGCTGCTGGAGACGGGTCGCCTCGACCAGCTCGACAGCGTCGGGCGGCAGTCCCCCTCCATGGTTGGCTTCGCTTTCAACAACCGCCTGCTCTTCGGGGGCTTCGCGGGTGAGTCGAACGGGCTTCCGGGCGGGCTCAATCCCCTGAATGATCCGGCACAAGAGAACCTGACGCTGCTGCTCCTGGACGCGCACCGGATGCTGGACTTCGAGTCGGCCGAGCTGCAGAAGCTCCCGGCGTTCGTCGAGCTGTTCCGGCAAGCGTTCCCCGGCGAGGCGCAGGCCTACCAGGCCTGCAAGCAGGCGAACCCGGAAGCGACCTGCCAGACCGAGCTGAACGCGCTGGTCAACGACGACACGGTGCTGCGCGCCACCGCGACGTTCCTGCGGACCGCGGTCACCCGGAACACGCCGTTCGATCGGTTCATCGCCGGAGAAGACGCCCTCACCGCCCGCCAGCAGCGGGGCGCGCGGCTGTTCTTCACCCGAGCCGAGGACGGCGGCGCCGGGTGCTTCGGGTGCCACAGCGGCCCGATGTTCAACAAGCAGCCGAACGATCCGGATCTTGCCGGGATCGGTCAGCTCGTCGAGGAGAACTTCTTCAACCTCGGCATCGGCGATCACCCGGTCCAGGCGCTGAACGCGCTGCGCAGGGGACACCTGACGTTCGGCCCCGATGGCAAGCCGCTGCCGCACGGGGAGGATACCGGGCGTCAGGAGATCACGCACAACCCGGAGCACGCCTACAAGTTTCGCGCGCTGACGCTGCGGCAGCTGAGGGACGCGCGGACGTTCTTCCACAATGGATCGTTCACCAAGCTGCGAGATGTGGTGAGCTATTTCAACGACGGCGTTCCCCAGGACCAGCAGTTTGCCGGCCAGGCGTCGACGCTGGAGCCACGGTTCACCCATCCCCGGGGCGGCTCGGCGCCGCGAGGCCTCGGTCTCGATGACGACCAGATGGATGCCCTCACCGACTTTCTGGAAGGCGGTCTCTACGATCCCGGTTTCGTCCAGGCCTTCCAGCCCAACGAGACCGACCTGACCTACTCGAAGAATCACCCTGAGCTGGCCGCCCTGGGCGCCAAGGACGGACAGCTCCTCAGTGGCCGCGCCATCGACGACGACGACCCCCTGTCGCGGCGCGATCAGGGCCTCGAGTTCCTCGACGTGACCCGACGAATCCGGAGCAATCGCGTCGGGATCGCTCGTCCCGGTCAGGCGCTCGAGGAGGTGTTCATGTTCACGAACACCAGCGACGACGTCATCGACACGCACTTGCTGATCATCGCCGCGGGGCTGCCCCGGGGCGTCGTGCTTCGCAACGCGAGCGGCACGACCAGGAGCGGGGAGCCATACATCCGCGTGTTTCTCCCCGGGGGCGTGCTGCAGCCGGGCCAGCACATCTCGCAGGCCTTCACGTTCAACGGCGTGACCCGGCGCAGGCAGCCGACCTACCGGTTCACGCTGCTCTCCGGCCAGGGCGCTCCCTAGCAGCCCGAGTCGTCCCCACGAAGGGCCGGGAGAGGAAAGCTCCTGGCCCATCGGCCATGTGGCACCCGGCGCTTCGTCGGTGACTTCGCGCGGAGCGATCGCCTCTCCATGTATGCAACACCGGAGGCACCCGGCGGCCCCGGGGGGGCCAAGGAACCGACTGGCTCACCCCAACCACCACTCTTCGTAGTCGAGACTACGAACTCTCGTTGTTGAACCGCGCCCGCGCCCTTCATCTCCAAAGATTCCGGCACTCTTGGGCTGGAAGGGCCGATGGCACGGCGCCTGCTGCAGCTGGGGATGTTCCCCGCTTCCGGTGGAGCAGAGACCACGAGGAAGGAACCATGTGCAGGATCTCCCCGATCGATCCCGACGCTCTCACGGCCGCGCGCGACGAGGTCCTCGATGCCGTGAGGGCGAAGTTCGGCATGGTGCCAATGATGGTGCGAACGATGGCGCGGTCGCCCGCCGTCCTCTCCGGCTGGGCGGCGCTCGACGCCGCGCTGGCCAAAGGGGTGCTCGGGTCGCGGGTGAGCGAGCTCATCGCGCTCGCGGTGGCCCAGGTGAACCTGTCCCCATACTGCCTGGCGGCGCACAGCGCGCTCGGCCAGATGGTCGGGCTCTCGCCCGACGACGCCGTCGAAGCCCGGCGGGGCCATGCGCCCCGGCGAGGCCAAGGGGAAGATCCGAAGGAGGCCGCTGCCATCCGTCTGGCGCTGGCGATCCTCGAGACCCGCGGAGGCGTGAGCGACGAGGTGCTCTGCCTCTGCCGCGAAGCGGGACTGTCGGACCAGGAGATGACCGAGGTGTCGGCACACGTGGCTCTGAACGTCCTCGCGAACTACTTCACCCGCCTGGCGGAGCCGCAGATCGACTTCCCGATGGTCGACGTCCGCCTGCCCTGAACGCGAAACCAATCTGTCCCGTCACGTCAACCACAAACGCCTGGAGAATTCACATGTCAATGTCCGCCATGACCGCATCCCCCATCGCGACGCCCACCCCGGCCGCTCCCGCCATGCCGACTCCGGTCACCTTCGGGTCGACCATGGTCGATGGCCTGAACATCGCCTACCGTGAGGCCGGCAACCCGTCGAGCCCGAAGCTGGTCCTGCTGCACGGCTTCCCGGCCTCGTCGCACCAGTACCGCAATCTGGTGCGCGTCCTCGGCGATACCTTTCACGTCATCGCCCCCGACTACCCGGGATTCGGAAACAGCGATACCCCCGACCCCGGGAAGTTCGGCTACACCTTCGACAAGCTTGCCGAGGTGGTCGAGCGCTTCCTCGCCATCAAGGGGTTCGTTCACTACGGACTGTTCGTGCAGGACTACGGCGGACCGGTGGGCTTCAGGATCCTGGCGCGCCATCCCGAGGCGCTCGATTGGCTGGTCATCCAGAACACCAACGCCTACGAGATCGGCTTCACCGCGGCCTGGGACGGCTTCCGCGGCGCCTTGTGGAAGAATCCGTCGCCCGAGACCGAAGCGCCACTTGCCGGCTTTCTGACCCACGACGCGATCAAGGGCATCTACCTCCACGGCGCCAAGCGCCCCGAGTTCGTGAGCCCGGACAACTGGGAGTCGGATTTCGGGTTCATGCAGCGCCCGCACGCCGTTCGCATGAACCTCGACCTCTTCTACGACTACCGGAAGAACGTGCCGCTCTACCCGGAATGGCAGGCATTCCTGCGCAACCGGCAGCCAAAGACCCTCATCTTCTGGGGTCAGGACGATGTGTTCTTCACGAAGGAGGGCGGCGAGGCCTATCTGACCGACCTCCCCAACGCAGAGATGCACCGGCTCGCCGCCGGACACTTTGCGGTCGAGGACAACCTCGAGTACATCTCAGAGCACATGCACCGCTTCTACGCGGAGAAGGTTGCCTCTGACGGCAGGAAGAAGGCGGTCGGCCACCGATAGTGCTCGCGAATCCGGCCCCTGGAGCTCCGCCGCCGTCGATGGCGGCTCAGCCACCGCCTGCGGCAAGGCCCAGGGACTTGATGCGCGAAGCGAGCGTGGTCGGCTTCATGCCGAGCCTCTCGGCCGCGCCACCAGGGCCGAAGATCTTGCCGTCGGCCTCCCGGAGCGCTCGAGCGATGTTCTCGCGCTCCTGGTTCTTCAGCTCGTCTCGGGTGAGCAGGCCGGTCGCCACCGACGGCTGGCCGACCGGCCGAACCGGGGCGGCCGGCTTTGGCGCCGGCAGGTCGAACTCCAGCAGCCCATCTCGGGAAAGGATCACGGCCCGCTCGACGGCATTCTGGAGCTCGCGGATGTTGCCCGGCCAGTCGTGAGCCGTGAGCTGGGCCATCACGGCCTGCGCTATCCGGGGGGTGGGGCGGCCCATCTGGCGCGCGATCACCCTCGCGAAGTGGGAGACCAGCAGCGGGACGTCCTCGCGCCGCTCGCGCAGGGGCGGCAGGGCGATCGGAAAGACGCTGAGGCGGTAGAAGAGATCTTCGCGGAAGCGGCCTTCTTGGGCCTCCCTCTTCAAGTCGCGGTTCGTCGCCGCGATGATCCGGACATTCACCTTGCGGGTCCTGGTGTCCCCGACGCGCTCGAGCTCCCGCTCTTGCAATACGCGCAACAGCTTGGCTTGCATCGCAAGCGGGATCTCCCCGACCTCGTCCAGGAAGAGCGTGCCACCGTCCGCCAGCTCGAAGCGCCCCGGCTTGTCCTTGACGGCGCCGGTGAAGGCGCCTCTGACGTGACCAAAGAACTCGCTCTCGAACAGGCTGTCGGGGATGGCGCTGCAGTTCACCTTGATGAGGACCTGGCCGTTTCGGTGACTCTGCTGGTGGATCGCCCGGGCGATCAACTCCTTTCCGGTTCCACTCTCGCCGTTGATGAGCACCGAAGCATCCGTGGGAGCGACGAGCTGGGTCTGCTGCAGCACCTTCTGCAAGCCGGGACTCTCTCCGATGACCGCGCCGAAGTTGAAGTCCGAGAGGATCTCTTCGTAGAGGTAGGCGTTCTCGGCCTGCAGGCGAACTTGCTGCCGCTCGAGGAGCACCCGATCCGTGATGTCGACCATGGCGGTGCGGGTGTACTCGCCGCCCCGCGCGGGCTTCGACCACCATTGGACCCAGATCGGGGCGCCGGTGTCCTTGCGGCGCAGCTCCAGCACGACTCCGTCCTTTCCCTTTCCCGCCTCGATCGCCTCGAACGCCTCCTGCAGGGCGCGCTGGTTCTCCGGTGTCTCGGCGACCAGTGACTTGCCGAAGGTCCTCGCGATCTCCGTCGGATCGATGCCGAGCATCTTGATCGCCGCCGCGTTGGCGCGGATGAAGCGGGAGTCCATTCCCTCGTGCACATAGGGGATGGGGGCCTCATCGAAGAGATCGCGGAAGCGCTCCTCGTTGTCGGCCAGGATCCGATTGGTGGCACGCAGCTGTTCGTTCAGCGACTGCTGCAAGCCCTCGAGGGCGGCGATCTTCCTCGCCGCCAACCGAAGCTCCATCTGGTCCATCACCAGCGACGCCAGCTTGTTCAGCATCTCGGCCTCGGGGGCCGTGAGCTCGCGCGGCTCTCGATCGATGATACAGAGTGTGCCGAGATTGAAGCCTTCCCGGGTGCGCAGGGGCGCCGCCGCGTAGAAGCGCAGACCCAGGCTCCCGGTCACCAGGGGATTGGCGAGCGTCCTCGGATCGATCGCGGCATCGGACACTTGATAGAAGTCCGGGGAGAGGATCGCCGAGGAGCACAGGCCTGGAGCGCGATCGATCTCCGCTGCATCGAGGCCAGCGTGGGACTTGAACCAGATCCGATCGTGGTCCACGAGGCTGATGAGCGCGATGGGGACACGGAACAGGCCTGCCGCGACCGCCGTGATGCGATCGAAGGCGCCATCCTGAGGGGTGTCGAGAATGTCGTACCGCCGGAGGACGTCGAGACGCTCCTCCTCATTGGCGGCCATGTTCTCGCTCGCACTGGGCACGAGGACTTCTAGCACGGGGACCCGAGCGGGGGGCGTGGGTTCGCCCGCGCCCACGGCCGGGTCGAACGGCACTACGAAGTGTCGTCGATCGACGAGTTCTCGTCGGGCTCCAGGCCCGGTCTGGCTGCGATCGCTGCGCGATCCGGCCCCGAGCGCGCCGTCTCCGCGGTGGCACGGTCTTCGCTGAAGCCTCGCGGGATGCCGTGGTCTTCACTCGGAGCCACCCACCGCGATTTTCCACTTGAAAGGACCAACACCATGATTCGACGCCTCGACTTCCGTAACAGACCCTTGACATTCCTGAGCTCGGCCGTCGTCGCCGGGTTCGGACTCTCCACGAATCCGCTCTACGCGGACTCGGAGGTCACGCCGGCGCCGGCCTCGATCGGGGCCGATGTGCCGGTGACGTACTTCGGCCCGGCGCCGTCTTCCGTCGAGCCCGAGTTGATCGGGCCGCACCAGTTGATCACCGCCGGTCAAGTGGATCTGGCAGCCAGCACGGTGAAGCTTCCGCTCTACAAGGGCCGGATGAAGAACACCGGCAAGGCCGTGTGGTTCATCCTCACGGATACCAGCGACGAGGGGCAGGCCCGAGCCCTTGGGATCAACTACTCCGCGAAGCTGCAATACGCGGCGACCTGCCGGGCCGCCCGAAACGGTGACTTCGCAAACGACGGCTCGGTGATCTTCGAGGAGGGGACCGTCGACTTCGCGCCGGTCCATGCCGTCACACCGGGCGTCGCGCCGAAGGTCTTCCCGCCCGCCGCATTTCAGGCTGGCTCGGTCGGGGATGCCGACTACAGCCCGCTGGTTCGCCTCGCCGGGGTCGTCTACAACGCCCCCATCGTGGCGTTCGGGGTCGAGGACGCAGATCTCGATTTCTGCCAGGCCACCCCTGACCATTCCAAGGTCCACGACAAGGTCACCGCCATCTGTCCGAGGGACAACACCGTCACCCTGCGGCTGACCAACGGCTTCAGCTTCTCTCGACCCATCGTCTACATCAGCCTGGACGCAAACGATCCGCTCGCCGCCGCGCTCGAATCGGCGACCCTGGCCCCGGCCCTGAGCGACGTCACGGTGGGGCGAGACGACAGCTTCACCAGCGGCGTCGAGCGTCTCTTTGCGGTCATCAATGGTCCCACCAATGTGACCTCGGGCGAGGTGAACCCGCAGCGGCAAGGTTTCGAGAGCGTTCTCAAGGGAGACGGGTACGGGCCGCTCAACGTCTTCGGGGGAATCCCGACCTTGGCGACCGACTACAGCCCGCTGTGGGATGTGAACCTCGGCGAGTGGACCCAAGAGGCCATCGACAACGGCTATCGCTCACGCATCACCGACGAGTTCACCTGGCTCGGAATGGCGGTGCGCGGCTTCGTGACTGGGCCGGGGGGCACGCCCTACGGCTCGAGCGGAATCATCATCAACTGTCCTCCCGTCGCACGTCTCCTTTGAACTCCCTCCTCTACCGACACCAACGGAGCCTACGATCATGAAAACCTCTGAATACGTCATTCTCGTCACTGTCCTCAACCTGATGGCGGGCGTGGGATGCAACAGCAGCAGCGGAACGGCGAGCGCTCTCAGCACCGGCGGAGGTGGCCTCGGCGGAAGCGGCGGCCAGCCGCCGGGAGCCGCGGACGCCAGCGACCTTCGAACGGGGCCGCAATGTCGCCAGGTCGGGGCCACCCGTTCTCCGCAGGTGACGACTGGCCTCGCCGACGAGATAGCTCCGGCGCCGCCTTCGATCGGCGCGGACGTCCCAGCGACCTACTTCGGGCCGAGCCCGTCCAGTGTGAACCCCAACCTGGTGGGTCCGCTCACCTTGCTGAGGAGTGGCACGATCGATTTCGCCAAGGGCACCATCAAGCTGCCGCTCTACAAGGGCATGGTCAAATCGACGGGCCTCGCCGTTTACTACATCCTCACGGACACCAGCGACAAGGGGATTGCCGATGGGCTCGGGTTGAACTACTCGGCGAAGTTGAAGTTCGCGAACGCCGCGGCGAGCGCGGGGGTCAACGGCTCGAATCCGGCGACCACCCTTCCCGCGCGGCAGGCGCACACGACCGCCGATCTCTCGCTGCAGTTCGACAACGGCACCGTCGACTTTGCCCCGCGGCTGGCGGTCACCCCCGGTGGGGCGCCGGACTTCTTTCCACCGTCCGCGGTGCAGCCCGGGTCGATCGGCGACAGCGACTACACGCCGCTCGTCTACGTGCAGGATCAAGGGGTCGTGTACAACGCGCCCGTCGTCGCCTACGGTGTGACCGACGGCGATCTCAGCTTCTGTGACGGCGTCCCCGACTACGCCAAGGTGCATGACAAGGTCGCCGCCATCTGCCCGGACGACGGTACGGTGACCATTCGCCTGACGGCGGGCTTCAGCTTCGGCAAGCCCGTGTGGTATCTCAGCACGGACGCGAGCGATCCGCTCCTGGCTGCCCTCGAGCAAGCGACGTTTGCACCGGCCCTGCAGAACACCCGCGTCGGGGGCGACGACGGCGCGTTCAGCGCGGTCGAGCGGATCTTCTCCTTCGCCAATGGTCCCACGAACGTCGGGACTGGCGACGTGGTCAACCCGCAACGACAAGGCCTGAACAGCGCGCTCAAGGGCGAAGGAGGTCCGCTCAACGTGCTCGGTGGAATTCCACACGTCGCCACCGATTACAGCCCCCTGTGGGACTTCAACCTGGGGGTCTGGACGGCCGACGCCATCGCCAAGGGCTATCGCTCTCGTGTGAACGAGGAGTTCCAGATCCTGGGGCTCGTCCAGCGCGGCTTCATCACCGGGCCAGGCGGCAAGCCGTGGGGTTCGACTGGCCTCATCGTGGACTGCCCCATCGTGCACCGCTTTCTCTAGAGCACCCGTTCCCAACCAACCAGCCAACCGACCAACCAACCAACCAACAACAGACCCACCCACCAAGGAGATCCCCCATGAAACTCGCACTCGTCGTTCTCGCCACCATGCCGTTCAGCTTCTCCGCCTGCAAATCCTCCCCGCCCGGGGGCCCGGAGATGACACAACCGGCGATGCACGCCACCATGGCTGGCCAGGCACACGGCCCGGGCATGATGAGCGCGCCCGCCATGGCAGGGACGGGTAACACTGCGCCAGCGATGGCCGGTGGCGCCATGGCCGGTGGCTCGATCATGGCGGCACATGCCGTCGCCCCGGCGGCCGCCGTGATGGCACACGCGCCCGCCACGGCGCCCGCCATGGTGCCCGCCGCCATGGCACCGGCCACCACCATGGGGGCGACATCAAAGCCGACCATGAAGACGGCCGGTGGCAAGCGTCCGGTCGCCGGAACCCGACTCTAGGGACCAGTCACTCGGATGCTCCACGGAATCAACATGGCCAGCGAGGTGGACGGCACGGGGATGATGACCGGCCGTTCCCTCGCGTGGGGGCGTGAGACTCCTGAGTCAGCAATGAATGCGATTCCGTCGCCGGAGACTCCGGCGGCGGAGGCCCGATCGCGCGCCGTCCAGGCCTGCGGTCGTGCTAGTGTTTCCTGCGTGGTCGACGTGACGGATCGGGAGCGGAGTCGTGGCGGCGAAGGCCGGCGACTCCGTCGAGGCTGATGGCCAGTTCGGACGACATACCGCCGTCGGAGATCACACCGGCCTCGATGTACTTCAACCGGAAGACCTTCATGCGGGGGGTCGTGGCAGCTGCCAGCGTGGCCACGACGGCGGCCGTCTACCGCCGTCTGAACGGCAAGTCCGAAGCGGCCGTCGAGGCGCCGAAGTTGGCCGGCCTGGAAGCGCCGGCCGTATCCGCCGAGGCGGCCGCGGCCGACGGCTACCGCATCGACGAAGCGATGACGCCGCTCGCTTCCGTCACGCACTACAACAACTTCTACGAGTTCACCACGGACAAGGACGGCGTGGCGGACCGGGCCAAGGACTTCTCGACCAAGGGCTGGCAGGTGACGGTCGATGGCCTGGTGGGCAAGCCCAGGGTGTTCGACCTCGCCGATCTCCTGAAGATCAGTCCCCCCGAGGAGCGGATCTATCGAATGCGTTGCGTGGAGGCGTGGTCGATGGTGATTCCGTGGGCCGGCTTCTCGTTGTCGAAGCTCCTCGCGCGGGTGGAGCCGCTCAGCGCGGCGAAGTACGTCGCGTTCGAGACGCTGCTCGATCCAGCGCGCATGCCAGGTCAGAAGACCGGCGTGCTCGACTGGCCATACATCGAGGGACTTCGGATGGACGAGGCCATGCATCCCCTGACGATCCTGGCGTCGGGCTTGTACGGGCGCGAGCTGCCCGCGCAGGACGGGGCCCCGGTGCGGCTGGTGGTGCCCTGGAAGTACGGCTTCAAGGGGATCAAGTCGGTCGTGAAGATCTCCCTGGTCGCGGCGCAACCCAAGACCACCTGGAACCTCCAGGCGCCCGACGAATATGGGTTCTTCGCCAACGTCAACCCCAAGGTCGACCATCCGCGCTGGAGCCAGGCCACGGAACAGCGCATCGGTGAATCGGGCCGCCGCGCCACCCTGATGTTCAACGGCTACGGCAAGCAGGTGGCGAGCCTGTATTCGGGCATGGACCTGCGCGCGAACTTCTGAGCTGCGGACGCGGAGACCACACATGAAGCGCAAGCGCGACCTCCGGTTCACGAAGCTCCTGGTCGTGGTCAACGCGATCGTTCCGGGGGCGATCCTGGCCTGGGATGCAGCCCACGGACAGATTGGTGTCAACGGCGTCAACTACGCCCTGCACACCACGGGATTGTTGGCCCTGATCTTCTTGCTGCTCACGCTCCTGGTGACGCCGCTGCGCAAGATCACCGGGATCAACACCCTGATCTCGTACCGCCGCACGCTGGGGCTCATGGGGTTCGGCTACGCATGCGTGCATTTTCTGATCTTCTACGGGCTCGATCGCGCCGCGAGCGTCTCGAGCACGGTGCACGAGATCTTGACCAGGCGCTACCTGCTCATCGGGACCGCGGGGTTGTTGTTGATGGTGCCGCTGGCTGCCACCTCGACGAACGCCATGCTGATGCGGCTGGGGGCAAAGCGCTGGAAGGCGCTGCACCGCCTGGTCTACCTGGTCGCGATCGCCGGCGCGCTGCACTACTACCTGCTGGTGAAGTCGGATGTTCGACAGCCGCTGGCGTTCGCCGGGGTGCTGGTGGCGCTCCTTGGCTTCCGGGTGGTGGGGTACCTCCTCGATCGGCGCAAGGCACTCGACCCCGCGAAGCGCGCCCCCGCTTCGATGACGACGACGGCTTCGGCGACGTCGCCATCGCCGTCGCCGTCGCCGTCGGGCCCTGCCAGACCCCGCTCCTGGTCGGGGAGCCTTCGGGTGGCGAACGTGTTCGACGAGACACCCGACGTTCGCACGTTCCGTCTGATGCGCGAGGATGGGCAGCCGCTGCCGTTCGAGCACCAGCCAGGCCAGTACCTGAATCTGGCCCTCACCATAGACGGGAGGCGTGTCAATCGGTCGTACACCATCGCGTCGTCGCCCACGCGCGGGCACTCCTGCGAGGTCACGGTCAAGCGCAGCCCGAGCGGGCAGGGCTCTGTCCACCTGCACGATCAAATTCGCGTCGGTACCATGCTGAAGGTGTCGGCGCCCGCCGGCCGCTTCGTGTTCACGGGGGCAGGGTCGGATCGGGTCTTCCTCATCGCAGGCGGCGTGGGGATCACCCCCCTCATGTCCATCATTCGCTACCTGACGGATCGCAGCTGGCCGGGCCAGATCCACCTGCTGTTCTCGTCGAAGAAGCGGGTCGATCTGATCTTCGCCGAAGAGCTCGCCTATCTGGAGCGGCGGTTCCCCAACCTCCACGTCTGTCACACGTTGTCGCGCGAGGATGGAAAAGGGGAGGTCAGCGATTGGAAGGGCGAGCGGGGCACCATCACCCGTGAACTCCTGGCGCGCGTGATGCCGGACGTGGCCCGTGGGCCGGTCTATCTGTGCGGGCCGGACGGCATGATGGCGGCGGTGCGGAAGGTGCTTCTCGAGATGGGTTTGCCCGAGGGGCTGCTGAAGACCGAGGCCTTCGTGTCTCCGCTGACCGCGGGGGCGCTGGCGCCTGCGGCCACCGGAGAGGACGCCGTCTCGGCGACCTTGGAGACTGCAGCGGCTGCCGACCCGCTGGCGACCACCCGGACGGAGGGGGCAGGGCATGTGCGCTTCCAGCGATCGGGCCAGCAGATCGAGGAGTCGCCGACCAAGACGATCCTCGAGACCGCAGAGGACGCTGGCGTCAGCATTCCTTTTGAATGTCGTTCGGGCATCTGTGGACAGTGCAAGACCAAGTTGATCTCGGGGCGCGTGACCATGGAGACCGAGGACGCGCTCAGCGCGGCCGAGAAGGCCCGGGGATTCATCCTCGCCTGTCAGGCGCACGCCGTTGGTGACGTGACCGTCGATGCCTGAGCGTCTGGTGGACCCGTCGGAATGACAAAGCTCCTCGGGTGGAGAGAGTCACGTCGTCCGGCCCATTCTTGTCAGACAGGACACGAGCTGGCGGCTGGCTCGCCTCCGTGCGCTGCATGGGTGGAGTAGTCGGGCAGCTCGAGATCGTCGACGAGGCTGGACCCGACGGCCAATCTCGCGAGAAGCGGCGACCCCAGCACCCTCGTGGCCTGGTTCCGCATGAATATGCCGAGACCCGTTCGGGGTGCGATTGAACTGGCGAATCGGGCCGCTGCCGATTGCGTTTGAAGCATGAACTTTCGCAGGAGCTGCTCGTATCGACTGAAGGCATCCTGCACGCTGCCGGAGCTCGAGGTAGCGCGGGCCATCTCGCCCGCCAGCACGTAAGCGCTCACGAGCGCCAGCGCGGCCCCCTGGCCGGCCATCAGGGACGGTGCAAACGCCGCGTCACCCACGAGCGCGACCCGGCCCTTCGACCACGCGTCCATGTGGATCTGGCTGACCCGATCGAAGGAGAGCGTATCCACGTCCCCGAGTGCGGCGAGAACGCGGTCACTCTCCCAGCCCGTGTTCGCAAAGCGACGGTGCAGATACGCCCGCTGC
>Ga0265331_10000936_pt1 | contig 23357 bp, 24 predicted proteins | sample 41923metaG_FD_202088 | JGI IMG/M metagenome (GOLD analysis project Ga0265331, IMG submission 202088) | Rhizosphere microbial communities from Carex aquatilis grown in University of Washington, Seatle, WA, United States - 4-19-23 metaG | ecosystem: Host-associated > Plants > Roots > Rhizosphere... | reverse complement strand
TCGTTCGTATTCATCACGAACGGACCGTACTGCGCGATGGGCTCGCCCAGCGGTCGGCCCGCGATCAGCAGCGCACGGGTCGGCGCCGGAGCCTGCATGATCACGCCGTCGCTTTCCGCGCCATTCGCGAGAATCGCCATCCGCTGGACCGGCACGTGCGTGCCCTCGATCTGCAGCCCGCCGCGATACACATAGACGAAAGCGTGGTGATTCGCCGGCAGCGCCTGCGCAAAGCTTCCGCCCGCCGGAAATTCGAGGTCAAGGTAGAGCGGCTCCGTCACTTCGCGCCGCATCGCACCGTCGACGCCCTGGCTCCGGCCCGCGATGACGCGCACCTTCACGCCGTCGTGCGTCGTGAATTCGGGAATCTCCGCGGACTGGATGTCGCGATACCACGGTGCACGCATCTTGTCCTTCGCAGGCAGGTTGAGCCAGAGCTGGAAGCCTTCCATGCGGCCGTCCTCCTGTTCGGGCAGCTCCGAGTGGACCACGCCGCGTCCGGCCGTCATCCATTGCACGCCGCCGTTCGACAGCAGTCCCTCGTGGCCCGCGCTGTCGCGGTGCCGCATGCGTCCGGCGATCATGTACGTCACGGTCTCGAAGCCGCGGTGCGGGTGATCCGGAAAGCCGCCGATGTAGTCCTTCGGGTCGTCGGTACGGAACGCGTCGAGCAGGAGAAACGGGTCGAGCCGGCGCTGCAGCGGCTGCGTCAGGACGCGAGTGAGCTTGACTCCCGCGCCATCCGACGTCGGCTGGCCGGCAATCAGGCGCTCGACCGTGCGTGGCCGCGCGACCGTTTCGGTTCCGGAATTGTGGAGCATCGTCGTCATTGCCTTCTCCTCATTTTGCACTGCGGCCTGGGGAATCACCGCAGGCGGGGAGTGCATCGCTGCATCAGGCCGTCACCGCTTCCTCGATCTGCGCGTGCGCGGCGGAGATTCCCTTCTGCTCGGCGTCCGGGCCCATCGACAGCCCTTCCGCATAGACGAAGTGCACGTCGACCATGCCGAGGAACGCGAACACGGTTTTCAGATACGGCACCTGCGTGTCCGCCGGCGTATTGCGGTACCGGCCGCCGCGCGTCAGCGCCACGTACACTTTCTTCCCCTTGAGCAGGCCTTCGGGGCCGCTCGCGGAATAGCGGAACGTCGCGCCGGCGCGCGATATCGCGTCGATCCAGTTCTTCATCTGTGCCGAGACGCCGAAGTTGTACATCGGCACGCCGAGGACGACGACGTCCGCAGCCTGGATTTCCGCGATCAGTGCGTCGTCGAGCGCGACACGGGCCGACTGTTCGAGCGTGCGCTTGTCGGCCGGCGTGAACAGCGCGCCGAGCGCCGATTCGTCGAGCTCAGGATGCGGCGTGCGGCCGAGATCGCGCACGGAGACAGCCGCCTTGGGATGGGCGTCGCGCAGGCGCTCGACAAGCCGGGCGGCCAGGCGCGTCGATTGCGAAGCGTCGCCGCGGGGGCTGGAATTGATCTGCAGGATGTTCATGTTCGGCTCCATCGGTGGGCGTGGAACCAATATAGGCGTTGCGGTGGTAGACCAGAAGACCTGAAAATGGATATGATTGTGCCAAATGAGCAACAATGAGACGGGACGGCATGTGCGCCAAAGCGTGATCGCGCCCGAGCGCGTCAGGTCAGCTCGCGTCCACTGACAGGTGACGGCATGAATCTCGAACCCAACGATCTTTACCTCTTTGCGCGGGTCGTCGACGAAGGCAGCTTTTCGCGGGCCGCCGCACGGCTCGGACTGCCCAAGTCGACCGTCTCGCGCCGCGTGGCCGCACTGGAAGCGAAACTCGGCGAGCGGCTGCTGCTGCGCACGACGCGCAAGCTGACCGTCACCGATTTCGGCATCGCGGTGCTGGAGCACGCGCGTCACGTCGTCGAGGACGTGGCCGCGGCGGCATCGATCGCACAGAACCGGCAGGTCGAACCCAGCGGGCGCCTGCGGGTCTCGATGCCGAACGACCTTGCCAATCTCGTCCTCGCGCCGATGCTCGCCGAATTCGCGCTGTCGCATCCGGCCATCACGCTGGAAGTGGATCTGTCGGCGCGCTTCGTCGACCTGGTGGGCGAGAACTTCGACGTCGCGATCCGCATGGGAGATCTGCGCGACGACGCGACCCTTGCCGCGCGGCGGATGGCGGTGTTCACCGGCAGCCTCTATGCCGCTCCCGCGTACCTCGCCCGGCGCGGCACCCCGGCGGAACCCGAGGCACTGATGGAGCACGATGCGTTGCGCATCCTCGCGCGCACGGGTGAGCCGATGCCCTGGGTCCTGACGCGCGGAGACCAGCGATGGGAAGGCATTCCCCCGGGCCGCGTCACCGCGAATGCGCCGGAGCTCCTGACGCGAATGGCCATCGCGGGGGCGGGCATCACCATCGTCAACGATCACTTCGTGCTGCCGCACCTTTCGCGCGGCGAGCTCGTCAACGTGCTGCCGGAATGGCGGCTGCCGCCCGTCAGCGCGTGGGCCGTGTTTCCGGGACGCAGGCTGATGCCGGCACGAACGCGCGTTTTCCTCGACGCGCTTGCTGCGAAATTCACCGGCCCGGAGTGCCAGGCGATCGAAGCGAAGGCGCGAAAGTCCGGTGCGACGCGTCCGGCGGCATGACGATGGAAAGCGTCCTTCATCCGTTCGCCGATGCCGCAACCGCCGCTTCCGTCACCGTGTCGACGCAGCGCTGGCTCGAGCGCGCGGTGATCGGACTCAATCTGTGTCCGTTCGCGAAGGCGGTGCATGTCAAACATCAGGTCAGGTTCGCCGTCACCGCCGCTGCGACCCGCGAGGAATTGCTCGAGGAGCTGCGGCACGAGCTCCAGGTGCTCGGTGCGGCGAAACCGGAAGTGATCGCCACGACGCTGCTGATCCATCCGCAGGCAATGGCGGATTTCACCGAGTTCAGCTTCTTCCTCAGGGAGATCGACGCGGTGATCAGGGACCTCGAACTGGAAGGCACGATGCAGGTGGCGAGCTTCCACCCGGGCTACGAATTTGCAGGCAGCGCATCCGACGATGTCGCGAACTGCACCAACCGGTCACCGCATCCGATGCTGCACCTGTTGCGCGAATCCGACATCGACCGTGCCGTGGCCGCGTTTCCCGACGCAGCGACCATCTACGAGCGGAACATCGAGACGCTGCGCCGCCTCGGGCACGCCGGGTGGAGCGCGTTGTTCGCGTCCGAGGCGCAGTGAACCTTCAGGAGCGGCGCAGGACGCGCCTCAATACATCTTCCGCAGCGCGGCGTCGCCCGCTGCCGTAATCGACACCACGCGCGAATCGCGGGCGCGTCTTGCCCAGCCGAGTTCGACGATGCGCGCAAGCAGGGCGGCGCCGAGCGCACCGGCGAGGTGATGACGCCGTTCGCTCCAGTCGAGGCAGGCGAGGGACAGCGCGCGCTTCTGCCGCGACAGCTCGTCGGTGTCGATCCCGAGCTCTCCGAAGAAGCGCCGTCCCAGCGGCATGAGTTCGAGCCCGTCGGGGCGTGCCGTCAGAGCGCCGCGCCGCAGCAATCCTTCGTACACCCGCACCCCTGTTTCGCCGGCAAGGTGGTCGTAGCAGGCTCTCGCCTTGCGCAGTGCCGGCTCGCGAGGGCTGTTGCGCGCTCGGACGGCGCCGGTCCGGAAGGCAACCCCCATCAGCGATTCGAGCAGGTGGGCGACGTCGCGGTCGGCGAGGCGGAAGTACCGGTGCCGCCCCTGCTGCAGGAAGGCGACCAGTCCGGCGTCGGCAAGCTTGGCGAGATGCGCGCTGATCGTCTGCTTGGTGACGCCGGCGACGTCGGCAAGCTCGGTGGCGGTCAAGGCCCGGTCGGCCATCAGCGCGGTGAGCACTTCCGCGCGTGCGTGATCGCCGATCAGCGCGGCGATGCCGACGAAGCTAGGACCATCTTTCATGGTTCGATGTTAGACGAACCATAGTCGCGACGGCAAGCCCCAGAATTCATTTTCAACTTTCGTGAGGTCGCCGATGGCCGTCACCTGCTTCATCCGCTACGAGATCGATCCGTTCCAGCGCGAAGCCTTTGCGCAGTATGCAAAGAGCTGGGGAACCATCATTCCGCGGTGCGGCGGATTTCTGATCGGCTACTTCCTGCCGCACGAGGGAACCAACCACATCGCGTGGGGGCTGATCGGGCTCGAGAGCCTGGCCGCGTACGAGTCCTACCGGAATCAGTTGAAGACGGACCCCGAAGCGCGCGAGAATTTCGCCCTGGCGCAGGAGAAGCGTTTCATCCTGCGCGAGGAGCGAACGTTCGTCACCGTCGTCGACGGGACCTTCTGCAGGCCGCCGTCACCACCGGGAGCCCCATCGTGATCGCCGTCATCTTCGAAGTTGTTCCGCATCCGGATCGGCGCGGCGCCTACCTCGATCTTGCGGCCATGCTGCGGCCTCAGCTCGAAGCCATGGACGGCTTCATTTCGGTCGAGCGGTTCGAGAGCCTGACGACGCCCGGCAAGATGCTGTCGCTGTCGTACTGGCGCGACGAGGCGGCCATCGAACGCTGGCGAAACATCGAAGCGCATCGCCGCGTGCAGGAGAAGGGCCGGGCGCACATTTTCGCGGACTACCGCCTGCGCGTGGCCGCAGTGCTGCGCGACTACGGGCTCGTGGACCGCGCCGAGGCACCCGGCGATTCGCGGCAGGCTCACGGCGATCGAAGCGAGCCGCGGTAGCGCTGTGCCGCGGTCGGCCTTGCAGGCGAGCGCCGACGCGGCTACATCTGCTTGAAGAGGTGACTGAAGCTGCGACTGACCTCGAGCTTCTCGTCGTTTCCCTTCATGTGCACGATCTGGTGGCCGCGCAGGTTGCGGCTCACCTGCTCGATCGCGTCGACGCGGACGACGGTCGAACGGTGGATCTGCCAGAACTCCTCCGGGTCGAGCTCGTCGAGGAGCTCCTTGATGGGCTTCCTGATGAGCGCCTCGAAGCCGCGGGTCTGCACGCGCGTGTACTTGTCCTCGGCGCGGAAGAACAGGATGTCGGTGGTCGGAATCATCCGGATGGCGGTGCCGACGCTCGCCTGCACCCAGCGCAGGTATTCGCGCAGCTTGCCGCCTCCCGCGCCGATTCGCTGCGACAGCCGAGCCAACAGCTCGCTCATCGGGTCCGGCGCGTGCAGGAGCCGGGCGCGCAGGCGCTCGCAGGTCACCGCGACACGCTCCGGCTCCGCGGGCTTCAGCAGGTAGTCGACCGCGCCGTGCTCGAACGCGCTGATCGCGTACTCGTCGTGCGCTGTGACGAATACGACATGCACTTGGCCGGCCAGAGCGCGTGCGGCCTCGATGCCATTCATTCCCGGCATGCTGATGTCGAGAAAGACGATGTCGGGTTCCTGGCTTTGCACGAGCGCAACGGCCTCGCGGCCGTTGCTGGCCTCGCCCGCGATCACGAGCTCGGGCCACGCTTCCTTCAGTCGATCGATGATCTGCTCTCGCATCAGGCGCTCGTCGTCGGCGACGACGGCAGTGGGGGCGGGCTTGGCGTGCATGCAGGGGGTCGTCGAATCAGTTCGGGGCGGGGGCGATTTCGTAGGGCACGTTGATGGTGGCGCAGGTGCCGCCTTCGGATGGGACGCTGATGATCAGCTCGGCGCGGCCGCTGTACAGGGCCTTCAGTCGCTCGCGAATGTTGGCGAGTCCCACGCCGCCTTCGCCTTTCGGCATGAATCCGAGGCCCGTGTCCTTGACATGCACGGCGAGCTGCCCGTCGACGATCTCGGCGCCGATCTCGAGCCGGCCGCCCTCGGGTTTCGGTTCCAGTCCATGCTTGATCGCGTTCTCGACCAGAGTCTGCAGCATCATCGACGGGAACACCGCCGATTTCAAGCCGTCCGGGACGCTGACCGCCGACTGCAGCCGCCCCTCCATGCGGATTGCCATGATTTCGAGGAATGCGCTGCTGAGCGCGACCTGCTGACCGAGCGTGGGCCGGCGCCCGTCGCGCATCTGCGGCATCGCCGAACGCAGATAGCGGATGAGGCTCTGCTGCATCCGCGAGGCGCGCGGCGGATCGGTCAGGATGAGCTGGTCGATGCTGCCCAGCGTGTTGAACAGGAAGTGGGGCTCGATCTGCGCCTGCAGCGCCTCCATGCGCGCCTCCAGCACCGTGCGCTCCAGCTGCTCGGTTTCGGCGCGCTCGGTGGCTGCCGTGGCGCTCACTTCCGCGCGCCGCTTTCCCCCGGCCACGATCTTGATGATGAACGAAGCGACGATCAGGAAGAACGAAAAGGTGGGCGCGCGGAAGACTCCGCCGCCGACCACCAGGGCCAGGAACGAAATCAGCAGGAGCGTCCACCAGGACACGACGGCCAGCCAGTCGAAAAAGCCCCACCACATGACGACGATGCCGTTGCCGATTTCGCGTACGGCGCGGCGGGTCGGCTTTGGCGCGGGTCCTCCGGTGCCGGGTCTGGAAGATTCGGTGTTCATTTGATCTGCTCTCGGGTGCTCGGGTTGCGACGGGCCAAGAATACGGGAGGGCAGGGGGAGCCCATAGCGCGGCGTGACGCACTGCGCGCCGGCAGGGGTGAAATGCGGGAATTCGGGCGTGGCCGGCGTTCTGCGGCCATTGCCACGGGCGACGTCTGCGCCGCGAGAGCCCGGAACCAATGGTCGCAGAAACAATGGCTTGAGGCACGACGCAGAGCGGCAATCGTGTCGCCACATTGTGCGCGATGCTGACATTCAGGCCTGACGTCGGCGTCGCCTTAGAACTTTCGGTTCACTCGCCATGGCCACGAGGTGCCCAGGACGACGGAAGCGACGCAAACATGCATAGACCGAGCAGGCACATTCGACGTACCGTGTTAGCGCGATTTGTGCCAACGGAATGTGGGCATGCAATGGCAGCTTGAATGCGCACGTGCGACGCCGCGAAGCAAAAGGACCTTAGAACACGAAAGCGACGAAAAAGTTTTTTCGCAATCCGGTTGCGCGAAACATCGACGCGGCGAATAATGACCTTGTCATAAACGCACGCCGCTTTCAGGAGTCGATATGCTGAATCTTCGTCGCAGCGACCGCTTCAACGAAACGAAATTGCCGCTGAAGCCCGCCATCTACGAACCGCCCGGCGCGCAGGCGCATGCGGCCGCATCCGCGGCGACGCCCGCGACGCGCGAGAATCCGCCCGGGACGACGAATCCCCAGGCCGACGTGCCGATGCTTACCGCAACGGTCGACGCCACGCCGAAGCCTGAAGGTGCCGGCAGCAAGCTCTCGATCGGCGCCAACATCAAGCTGAAAGGTGTGGAAATTTCCGATTGCGACGTCATGGTCATCGAGGGTCACGCCGAGGCGACGGTGCACAGTCATGTGATGGAGATCGCGAAGCCAGGCACGCTGACGGGAACGGCGATGATCGACGTCGCCGAGATCCACGGCGAGTTCTCCGGCGAGCTCACCGCACGCACGCGCCTCGTCGTGCATGGCACCGGCCGCGTCTCCGGCGTCATCCGCTATGGCAAGCTGATCGTCGCCGAAGGCGGCGAACTGAACGGCGACGTCAAGCGGCTGGATCCGGCCGACACGGCGGCCCAGCCCGTGCGCAACGCAGGTGCCGGCGTGCCGTATGCCACGGGACCGTCGGACGGGCGACCGACGCGCTGAGCCGCCGGTGCATGTGACTCCGCGCAGCGCTACTGCAAGCGCGGCACTTTGCTGACGGTGAGCTCGAGGTCGGCGCGCAGGCGGCGCAGCATGTCGTTGCTTGCCGTGGCCGAGTCCTGCCCGAAATTGATGAAATAGTCGGCGACGACCTCCGCGGCGATCTCGCCCAGCAGCCAGGTGCCGGCGTGGAGCAGCGGTCCGAGCGTCGGCAGCTCGCCGTAGGTCGCGGGCAGGTAGCGGAACTGGTCGTCGCGATGCTGGGGCGCGATGAAGCGGATCGCGACCACCACTTCGGCGGGCGGCGTCGCGAGGCCGCGGGCGAGTGCCTCCTGCAATGCTTCGAGCAGTGCATGCCCGATGCGCGAGCTCAAGTCCTCGGCGGGCACGCCGCGCGCGCGCAGGAACGATTTCAGCGCGAATTCGATGCCCTGCGCGGCGAGATGGTAGAGCACCTGCGACTCGTTGCAGGCGACCACGTCGGTCTCGCCCAGCGTCTGTGCCGCCTTGAGGTAATCGTGACTGTAGCGCCACAGTGCAAGCGCGGCCGTGCGCCTCGATTCGACATCGCCGTTGTCATGTTGCATGCGTGACCCCGTTGTTTCCATCGGACGGCGGCGTCGCCGATCGGCGACGCCGGATGCGTCGCACCGCGCCCTCGAATCCCGTTAGGTCAACGCGTGCTCGCAGGAGTTCCCCGTCGTGCGCGCAATCGCGACGAATTCGAGGAAACGGCGCGAGGCAAGCGGGTGCGGCGTCAGCGCCGGCGGCCTCCGCCCTGCATGCGACCGGGTCGCGGCGCAAACGCGCGAGGCGAGCCTCGCACGCCATGAAAGTGACGGACATACGGTGCCGACCATAGGATAATGGCGGGAATGCCGGCATAGCCCCAGGCTGGTCCGCAATACTGATAACCGGGATCGCACACCGCGCCCGGCCCCTCGGTCGAAGCGCTTTCATAATACGGAGCCGGAGGCGGCATCGTGGCGGCCGCGTATTGCGCCGGCGGCACCGGCACGCTGTATGCGTAGGGCGGCGGTGGCGGCGGGCGGCGCGCCGACTCCACCTCGTCCTGCAGTTGCCGCACACGCTCGGTGAGGACCCTCACCGTCGCATCGCGCTCTGATTCTGAATCGGCGGGCTTGGCGGCGCTCGTCTTGAGGACGCGCGTGACGCGCGTGCCCTCGGGAGGAGCGATGTTGCTGACGTTGGTGGTGCCCGTGGCGTCGACCCATGTATAGATGTCGGCGCGCGCGCATGGCGCTCCCGCGGCGAACGCCGCAGCCAGGACAGCGGACTGGATGATGCGGAGAGGCGCCATCGATCCTCGCGGTTGCGCCCGCAATTCTTTGCGCGGCGACACGCTGGGCAGCGGGTCGACCGCGCATTTGCGTGGTGCAAGCGGCCCGCGCGGAAAGACTGTCGTTCGACAACCAGTATTCGCGGGCGTTCCGCGGCGGCGCGGCCTACTTGCGACGCTTCTTCGAGCCCCGCTTGTGGCTGGAGTCGGGCGCCGAGGTCGTCGTCCTAATTTCTCCCATCACCGTGGAAGGGTCGCTGAATGCCCGCATTTCGGAGCGTGGCGACGACTCCTTGTTCTTGAAGCGCAGCGCGCGCTTGTCGCCGCCTATTGCGCCGCGCAGCATGCGCCGGCGCAGGCGATTGCGCTTCGCCACACGATTCACGGTGTAGAGCGCAAACACCAGCATGGCGAGGACGGGGGCGGCGTAGACGATTTCCATGGCGGTCGATTTTCGGCGATGGAGTGCGCCGCGCGTTGACTTGTAGCAAGGAAATCGCCGTCACCGGAGAATTTCCGACGACCGTCGGCGTTGGGGCGACAGGCAGGGTGGAACGCTCGGAGGCCGGTCGTTCCCTGGGGCCTGCGTTTCGCGGACGCGGCTCCCGCGCGCTCCGCGGGTGTCCCGGCCCCAGGCGGTCGGGGTGCGGCGTCGACGATCGCGTCGAACCGCCGCGCCCCGGCCAGGTGTTGCCTGACGCAGACGAGCAGCGTGGCTTATTGGGCGCTGTCGGTATCGGGAAGGAATGGCGCGATGAGGACCTCCTGCTCTGTCACCGTCGGCGCCAGCCCGGCGTTGAGTCCCCGTGCCAGGCCGGCCACAAACGCACGAGAGGCGTCATCGGGCAGCAGCATCCGCTTCGCGACCATGTCGTCGATCGCGTTCACCAGCGCGAAGTAGTAGCCGGAAAAGCTCCCGTAGCGCTCCTGCACCGAGAGGCGCGGATCGCCGGCGGCCATGCGCGCCGCGGCGGTCGGCTGCAGCGGAATCTGCTGCCCCGTGCCTTCGCAGCCGTCGTTCAGGCCGAAAGCCGCCGAACGCAGCGCCCAGCCCGTATACGTCGCGACGGGAACGGCAACTTCCGGCATCCTGAATCCGGCGATGTCGTTGCCGTCGGCGTCGACCATCGGCACGAAGCTCGGGTAGATCTTGCCGTTCGCCGGGTTGTTCTCGTAGGGCGGCGTGATCACCGGCGGATTGACGTCCATGATGCCCTGAGCCATCCGCGGGCCGTAGTCGAACAGGTAGCGCGTCGACTCGAGACCCGTCACCGTGACGCCGGGAATCTTCGGAAACGCTGCGGCTGCCGTTGCAGGCGGCACCAGCGTGCCGTCGGAGAGCGTCGGCAGCGTGCTTGCAGGAAGCGGTGTGCCGTCGGTCAGGTACTGGTCCATTGCGATCAGCAGCGCACGGTGCACCGGCGTCGAGTCGATCGGGTTCTGCAATTGCTGGCACGCGCCCTTGATCGCACCGTTGCCGGTGCCGTGCTGGTGGCTCGACATGAAATACATCGGTGCGATCGGATTGGGCGCGATGTCGACCGTGCCGGCGGGGTCGGTCTGCATCAGCGACGCCGCCTTCACCCAATATTCGTTCGCCGAATAGATCTCCATCGAGACGGGACAGGTGTTGGACGCCGTGCAGCTCGCGAACCGGCTGTCCGTCTTGCCGGTGATCGGATCGGTCGTCATCGTGTTGGCGAACGGAAACACGCCTTCCTGGTAGAGGTGGTGCTGGCGGTTGCGCTCGGTGCGGCCGGGCTGTGAGAAGCGCAGGTTCATATTGATGCCGTCGCCCGCACCGATCCACATGTCCATGCCGTCGAATACGATGCGGTTCGACTCGTCCGCGTTGAAGCCGAGGTGCACGAAGTCGTTCAGCATCCGCGTCGGCTGGGACACGGTGTACGTGTAGATGCGCTGGACGTCGCCCGCCATGGGATTCGGCGTGCCGGCGTCGTCGGCCGTCGCGTAGCGGAGGAACGACGCGAAGTCGCGCACCGCCGCGAAGCCGATCCCGTTGACCGTCGGATCCTTCCCCGTATACGTCATCTCGTAGATGCTGCCTTGCGCGAACGCGGTGCCCGCGGGCAGGAGCTGGATCGCCGTGCCGTCGTTGGTCAGCGTGCCGGTGGTGACCTTGGTGTACGCCCAGCCGGAAGCAGGGATCACCGTTGGCACGTCATTGAGATGAGCCTTCACCGTGAGCTGCGCCTGCGACTGGTCCAGCGTATTGGGGATGTACGTCAGCGCCGCGGCGGTGGTCGTGGCGTTGTCGTTTTCAATGTAGTCATAGACGGGGCCGGTGATCGACGAGGCGTCGGCATTCTTCGCTACGGGCAGAGTGATTGTCGAATTGAAATTCGCGCTGTTGAGTCCCGCCGCCTGGTCCCAGCCTGACCACGCCAGTGTGTAGCCCATGGGATTCAGGAAGGCGCCGCCGGGATTGGTCGTGGTCGCCGGGTCGTTCCCGCCCGTCGTGAGATTGAACGTTCCGCTGAGCTTGTTGCCGCGGTTCGGCGCTTCGTAGAAGATCTTGTGATTACCCTTGCTGAGATCGACGGGCTTCAGGATGTAGAACGCGAACGAATACTGGACGTGTCCGTTCGGCAGCCTGGGTGCCAGCGCAAGATCGACAATCCCGGCGTTGTGCGGATCGTTGGGATCGAGCTCGGCGGTCATCGTCCCTGCGATCTTTTCGTACTGGCCGACGCCGGGGAACGAGTAGCCGCCGTAGGTCGGGGACTCGAGCGTCGTGACGTTGATCGCGGTGACGCGCGCGTCCGCGGCGGGCGCCGCGAGCGTCGCGGCCATCGCCGAGAGTGCGCAGGCGACGCCGAGACTGACGAGCGTTCGCCGCCCCGCCGGGGTCGTGAGTCGCGGTTCGATGCACATCGGATTGACGGACATGGTTCTCCTCCTTCTGCTGATTTGTCTGCTGGCCGCCCCCTGTTTCCGGCAAGGCCGGTTCCGCAATTCGCTGCCGTCGACCGGAAGTCGGCGGACCCGCTCCGCGCCCGCGGCGCCACGCAGTCCGCGGGGGCCGCCGTCCTCTTTGGCGGCGCTCGGGCCGTGGTGCTTCCGTTGTCGTGTCGGCGCCGCGAAAGCCACGGCTGCGCGGCGCCCGTCCCCTGCATTCCGCGAACCGCTCGGTACGGAGCGGTTGTCGCGGGATGCTGCTCCGATTGGCCGATCGAGTATTGCACTTGCGCCGCCTTCCGCCCAATATTGAATTCGTATGCCAGCCATATTCCCCGGATAGGCGTCGAGGGACCGTGGAGCTTAAGCACCTTCGCAATTTCGTCGTCGTGGCGGAGCTTGGCAGCGTCTCGCGCGCCGCCAAGCGCCTCGCGCTGGCGCAGCCGCCGCTGTCGAACCAAGTCAAGGAGCTGGAGCAGGAGCTCGGCGTGCAGCTCCTGATCCGGCATTCGCGCGGCGTGCGCCTGACGACGGCGGGCACGGCGTTCCTCAACGACGCGAAGGATGTGCTGGCGCGCGCCGAAAGCGCCAAGCAGCGCGCGCGGCACCAGAAAGATGCGGCGGGGGGATTCGTCCGCATAGGCTACGCGCCGTCGACGGGACACCTCCTTCTGCCGCTGCTGATCCGGCGCCTGCGGACGGCGCGGCCCAATGCCAAGGTCGAAGTGCGCGAAATCATGAGCGCACTGCAGGGCGACGCGCTTTCGAACAACGAGATCGACGTCGGACTCTCGCGCCTGCCGATCGACACCGGCGACGTCGTCATCGGCGCCTGCGTCGACGACCCCTTCTGCCTTGCCGTCCCTGCGGGGCACGCGCTGGCCGTCAAGGGCTCGCTCGCGCTGCGCGACGCACGCCACGAGGTCTTCGTGAGCCCGACGCGCCCGCGCGGGCCGGCCTTTTTCGATCAGAGCGTCAGCCTCTGCATGGAGGCGGGATTCAATCCGAACGTCGGCTACGAGGCGACGACGCTGCGCGGCATCCTCGATCTCGTCGGCGCCGGGCTCGGCGTCGCGATCGTCCCGGCGTCGATGGCGCTGCTCGCGCCCGCGGGCATCGTCATGCGGCCGCTGAGCGAGCCCGCGCGCACCGGCACGATCGCGTTCGTGCAGCTGCGAGGAGATCCGAACGCGCTGACGGCCGCGCTGGCCCAGGTGGCGACCGAGGTGTTTGCGGAGCTCGGCAGGGAAGTGAGCCGGATGCTTGCGAGGCTTCGCTGACGGGAGCCTTGCGGCGTCGGTTCCGCCCGGTGGTCCGCTTCAAGTAAAATGGGCCGTTCAGCAATCATTTGGATTTCCGATGCGATACGCAGTTGCCCTCTGCCTGTGCCTGTTCACCTTTGCGGCGAGCGCCGCCGATCCGCCTTATGACGAAGCGGCGGACGCGAAGCTGCAGATCCGCCAGGCGCTTGCGCAGGCCGCGACGGCGCACGTCCCCGTGCTCGTCGTGTTCGGTGCGAACTGGTGCGCCGACTGCAAGATTCTCGACATGGCGATGAATGGCGGCACGTCCGCGCCGCTCGTGTCGCGCGACTTCAAGGTCGTCAAGGTCGACGTCGGTCGCTTCGACCGCAACGTCGACGTCGCCGAATCGTATGGCGTGCCGCTGAAGGAGGGAATCCCGGCGATCGTCGTCCTCTCGCCTTCCAACGCCGTGCTCTACGCGACTCGGACCGGCGAGCTCGCCGATGCGCGCGAGATGGGCGAGCGCGGCATCCACGATTTCCTGCAGCACCTCGCCGGAACGCTGCCGAAATCCTGAGCCGTGCGTTCGCTCGCGGAGGAGCCTAGCGCAGCAGCCACGTAGCGACTTCGTTGCGCCGGGCCCTGAGGCAGGCGTGCAGTGCGGGATCGTCGGCCGCGCAGCAGATGGCCGCATTGACGCCGACGGGCACCCAGCCCGCCTTCGCCGCGACGCGCGCGGCGTCCACCATGCGGGCCCGATCCCAGGTGCGGCCGAGCTCGGCCTGCGGTGTCGGCGCCGGAAGCCCCTGCAATCCCGCACGGCGCAATGCATCGAGCCCGCACGTTGCGCCCTGATTGAAGCCGTGGTCACGGGCGCACGCGTCGAGGCTCGCCGCCACGTCGCAAGTCTGCGCCACGGACGTGACGGAGCCGAGCGCAACACACGCGATCGCGAGCCGCGACGCAAGCATTTGCACGCTCATCCTGCGCATCGAACGCGGGCGTCCTCGCACCGATCCGGCGTCAGCGCCATCGGCGCGACGCGCCGGCGCGTCGACGCTGCGGCGGTCACATTCCCCACTGCAGCCCGGTGAAGCTGGGCCACGATTCCCAGATGACGCCGGCGGTGGCGTTGTCGTACTTCGTCATCGCCGTGTCCTGCTTCTGGACCTGCGCACCCATGCCGCCCGTTGCACCGGCCGGCCCGCTGAGCTTCAGGTAGGCCTGGTATTCCTTTTCGGTGCCGACGTAGATCTGGTTCCTCGGAAGGTCGGGGTAGACGAACCAGTTCTTTCCGGTCTGCGTGACCATCGTCACCTGGCCCTGCGGAAGGGTGGGGAGATGCTGCAGCTGTGTCGCCGTGCTCGCCTTGACGGTCTTGAAGCCGGCGGCCGTCAGCAGCGATTCGGTCTGCTGCGTCGAGGGTGGCGCGTCGGCGCACGCCGCAATCGCTGCGGCGAGCGCGACGGCGCAGAGAAGGGTAAGGGGATTCCACGAAAATTTCTGCATGAGGTTCTTTCCGGCTGGTTTGTGAGGTGCCCGGGCGGCAGCACACGCTGCCGCCATTGCTCGCGGCATGATCGCATACCGGCTCGCGCGATATGACGATGCTGGGCGAGCGCAGAGTATCAGGGCGAGCCTGGCGCCTTGTTGACCCATCCGTTCACGGTGAACCGGCTGTCGCGAAACGCTTTCGACGGCGCGCTCACCGGCCGCACCTCGTGCATGATGCGCGCCCAGAAGAGCACCATCGTGTTGTGCTCCGGCTGCACCGCCTGGTAGGTGTCGCCCATCGCGAGCTTGTTGTTGCGCAACACGTCGTCGAAGAGAAAGAGCTCGCCGCCGGTGAACGCCTTCGGCGGGTAATTGAAGTAGTAGACGTAGGTGAGATAGCGCCGGTGCATCTGCGCGTAGTCGGCATCGGTGTGCACGCCGTAGAATGCGCCGTCGTTGCTCGCGGTGATCTGCGACTCGATCTCCGCGGTATGGATCGGCGGCAGGCGCAGCGCGGTCAGCACTGCCGCGAGCATTGCCCTCACCTTGTCGACCACGGGCCGCACGAGGTCGGCGGGCGGATTGAACACGAGCGACTTGCGGACGTCGTCCGGATTGGTGACGTTGAGCGCCACCGACGACTGGAACTGCGGCTCCAGCGCAAGGACGCGCGGCAGGAGGTCGGCGATTTCGCGCTCGGCGAGGAAGTTCTCGATCCGGACGAACGGGTGGCGGATCGAGAAGAGAGTCTGCTTAGGTTCGGCTTGCATGGCGGGAGGGCTCCGGTTTTGCCCCCATTTTAGACCGTCGCGCAACAGCGTCCGTGGCCGGCAAGCTGCCGGCGCGCGGGTTCATGCCGGATCGACGCGAAATCCACGTCGCACGGGCGGCGATCAGGGGTTGCGGGCGGTGACGAACCACGTGCTGGACGGCGCCCAGACGCCGTCGGCGCGCGCATAGCGGTGCAGCGTCTGCCGCAGCGCCGCGATCACCTCGGGCTTGCGCCGCTCGGCCTCGGCCCCGGCGAGGCGCATGATTTCGCCGGCGGGCCCGAGCGCCATCGCGAACTCGATCGCCTCGTCCAGGTCCCGCCCGATGCAGATGTCGGCATCGAAGCGCTCGAAGGTGATGCGGTCGTAGCCCGCGCTCCGCAGCATCGAGCTCACCATGTCCGGTCCCGCCATCGAGAAGGGGCCCGGCCCGCAATGGACCTGGTCGGTCTCTTCGTGCGAGACGACGGGGACGAGCTCGCGCACCTTGAGCTCGGCGTCGTGCAGCCACGGATTCTCGACGCGCCTGCGCCAGACGATCATCGTCAGCGTGCCGCCCGGCTTCAGCGCCTTGCGCACGTTGCGCAGCGCGGCACCCGGCATCATGAAGAACATCGTCCCGAAGCGCGAGAATGCCCTGTCGTACAGGCCGCGCAGGGGTTCGGTCTGGACGTCCGCGACAAAGAACGCTGCGTTGGCGATCCCCGCCGCGCGCGATTCCTCGGTCGCCGCGTCCACGAAATTCCGCGCGCAATCGACGCCGACCGCCTCGCCGCCCGGTCCGACCCGGCGTGCAATGAGGCGCGTGCTGTCGCCGAAGCCGCAGCCGATGTCGAGCACGCGCGCGCCGGGAGCCGGCGCGTGCCGCGCGAGTGCCTCGTTGCTGTGTGCCGCGAGGCCGTCGATCAGCAGATGCTTGAAGCGGCAGAACTTGTCGAAGAGGACCGTGTTCCACGCCTCGATGACGATGTCGTCGTCTTCCGGCACGGCGAACTCCTCCGGCGTTTTCGGGCGAAGCCGGCTGCCAGTATAAGTGCCGGGCGCCATTCCGGTGACAGGGGCGGCCCGACTGCGGTGGCCCATGCAAGGGAACATGCGCGAGAGCGCTTGCCTTCCACGCGCGCTGCTGTAGAAGGCGGCTCCCGGGGCCGCCGGTCCGGCAGCCCGCTTTCAATAGCGGCGCCTATTGCGGTGATCGACAGCGGGCGAACGCGCTGTCGCTCGCTGCGGTACGTCGATGTCGTCTCCAGCGCGCGCGCCTCCAACACGGCGCGGCCCCGGGAATCGCGCCGGTCGGCGCTGCGGGCTCCGATCGGCGCGCCTTCGACCGACTCGCGCAATCATGCGGCCGCTCTGTTACATTGCGCCGTCATGGCCGCCGCTACCCGCCGGCGCCGCCTTTCGGCGCGCGACCTGAAGACGATTCTCGGAGTAACGAGTGCGCTGGCGGCGCCGTTCGACCTGATGACGATGCTGGGCGAAGTCGTCGGTGCCTCGAAGCAGGTGCTCCACGCCGATCGTGCGTCGGTCTGGCTGCACGACCCCGCGACGAATGACCTCGTCCTCGAGGTCGCGACGGGCATCCAGCCGATCCGGATGCGCTCCGGCTTGGGCATCGCCGGCGCCTGCGCCCGCGACCGCTGCCTCATCAACGTTCCCGATTGCTACGTCGACCCGCGCTTCGACTCGCGCGTAGACAAGGCGTCGGGCTATCGCACGCGCTGCATGCTGGCGCTGCCGCTGATCGATCACAAGGACGTCCTCGTCGGCGTGATGCAGGTGCTGAACAAGGCGGACGGCATTTTCGACGGCGACGACGAGGTGCTTGCGACGGCGCTGGCGGCGCAATGCGCGGTCGCATTGCAGCGCGTGCGGATGACCGGCGCGCTGATCGAAGGCGAGCGGATGCGGCAGGCACTCGAGATGGCGCGCGACGTGCAGATGAGCACGCTGCCAGCCACGATGCCGCGCATTCCCGGCTACGATGTCTGCGGCAAGTCGATGCCGGCCGAGCTCACCGGCGGCGACACCTACGATCTCGCGGCGATCGAGCAGGGCCTCCTGATCGTCCTCGGCGACGCGACCGGGCACGGGATCGCGCCGGCATTGTCGGTGACGCAGATGCAGGCGATGCTGCGGATTGCGTTCCGGCTCGGCGCCGACCTCGAGTCCGCGTTCATGCAGGTCAACAACCGGCTCGCCGAAACGCTGGCCGCCGACCGCTTTATCACGGCGTTCATCGGCCTTCTCGACCCCGAGACCCATCAGCTGCGCTTCCAGAGCGGCGGCCAGGGGCCCATCTTCCACTACCAGGCGGCAGGCCGCACCTGCGCGCGCTACAAGCCGACGAGCTTTCCGCTGGGCGCGATGCCGCTGACGCAGCTGCGTCCGTCCGCGGTCGTCGCGATGGCGCCGGGCGACATCCTCGTGCTTCTCTCCGACGGCTTCTACGAGTACGCCGATGCCACCGGCGCGCAGTTCGGCGAAGACCGCGTGCAGGCAATCGTTGCCGGGGCCTGCGCACGGCCGATGGCCGAGTTGCAGGACCTCCTGACGGCGGCCGTGACGGCGTTTGCCGCGGGCGCGCCGCAGGAGGACGACATGACAGCGGTGCTGGTTCGCCGCGCGCCGGCGCCGTGACCGTCGCACGAGCCTTCGCCCGCAGGTTCGACGAGCTGCCGGCGCTCGTCGCATTCACCTCCGAGGCGTTCGCGCGGGAGAGTGTCGACCCCGCGCTTCGCCCCGACGTCGATTTTGCGCTGGAGGAACTGTTCACGAACATGGTCAAATACAGCCCGACAGGGGATGCCGAGGTCATGATCGAAGTGACGGGCATCGCAGGCGGGGTCGAGGTCCGGATGACCGACTTCGGGGTCGAGCCGTTCGACGTGACGCAGGCGCCGGATGCGGACGTCACGCTTCCGATCGAGGCGAGGCGGCCGGGGGGGCTCGGATTGCATCTGATCCGGCGGCTCCTCGACTCGATCGACTACGAATACCGGCAGGATATCCGGCAGAGCCGGATCACGTTTCGCAAGACCAAAGGCGGAGTCCGGCCACCCGAGCGCGCCGCCGACACAGGGAGAAGGTGATGTTCGCAATCGAATCGGGGCCGGCAGGCGTGGTGATCGCCCGCGGGCGGCTCGACGCCGCCCAATCCGCCGCGGCGCAGGCGTTTCTCGACACGGTACGGGGCATCGTCGCGCTGGACTGCAGCGGCCTCGAGTACATCTCGAGCGCGGGGCTCGGCGTCCTGCTGAAGACGCAGAAGCGCCTGCTGGGCGAGGGGGGGAAGCTCCGGCTCACCGGAGTGAATCGCCACCTGCAGGACATTTTCGGGTACTCCGGCTTCGACCAGCTGTTCGAGATCGAGCCGGCGCCGTAACCGGCGGCTCCAACCTTTCCGCCTCCTGGGTGTAATTGTGGACGACGACGCCGACAAAGCCCTGGTTGAGCGCTTCCGCGATGGCGACCGGGAGGCGTTCGCCGAGCTGGTGGTCCGGTACCAGAGGCCTATCTACAACGCCGCGTTCTGGGTGTTGCGTCGGCCCGAGGATGCAAGCGACGTCACGCAGATCGTGTTCCTGAGGGTTGCCGAGAGGCTGGACGAATATGATCCCCGTTACAAGTTCTTCAGCTGGATCTACCGCATCGCGGTCAACGAGTCGCTCAATATGTTGCGCCGCGGCAAACACGAGTCGCAGCTCGACGACGACGCCGATTTTGCCGGCTCCGAGCACGACGACCCGGAACGTCGACTGGGCGCCGTCCAGCTGTCGGCGCAGCTCCGGGCCGCGCTGATGCGGCTTCCGACCGCCGCCCGCATGGTCATATCGCTCCGTCACTTTTCCGACTGCAGCTACGAGGAAATCGGACAGATTCTGGACATCGACCAAAAAACGGTGAAGTCGCGGCTCTACGAAGCGCGGCAGCGCCTCCGTGAAATGCTGAAAGGCCTCCGGCCCGAATGACATGCCACACTCCGAGCTCATCAAACTGATGTACGCCGTCCTCGACGGCGAGGCGACCCCGGGCGAAGCCCAGGTCCTCGAACACTGCCTCGCGCAGGATTCTGGCGCACGCGCCGAATTCGATGCGCTGCGCCGGCTGTTCGACGGCCTCGCTGCCGTCCCGCAGGGCTATCCTCCGGAGGGGCTGGTGGCCTCCGTCATCGCCGAATTGCCGGCGCACCAGGCGGCCTGCGACGACGACGGCCAACTTTATTCGTCGACCGGTGTATTTGGCACAGCTTCCAAGGAAGCCCGGGGTTTCGACCCGGGGAGATCGGCAACGGTCCCGCGAGTATCCCAGACAGGGCCATTTTTCAGGGGTGAGAACATGGGTGAAAAGCAAAGCAGCTCATTTGGAAAGCGCAAGGTCTGGATCGGCGCCGGCATCGCCGTCGCAGGCGTGATCGTCGCGATGTCGACGGGCGTGATCAACTTCCCGCCTGACGGCAAGGATGCCACGGGCACGATCGTTCCGGCGCAGCGCTACCGTGCGGCCCAGCCGACGTCCGAGGATGTGAAGCTCGGAGCGCAGGCGGGCGGCCAGTCCGCTTCCGTCGGCGCGGCGGCACAGGGCGAAGCGAATTCGGCAGCCAACAGCGCGGCGAATTCGGCTGCGAACCAGGCGGCCAACAGCGCGGCGAATTCGGCAGCGAACCAGGCAGCCAACAGTGTGGCGAATTCGGCAGCGAACCAGGCGGCCAACAGCGCGGCGAACTCGGCGGCGAACCAGGCAGCCAACAGCGCGGCGAATTCGGCAGCGAACCAGGCGGCCAACAGCGCGGCGAACTCGGCGGCGAACCAGGCAGCCAATAGCGCCGCCAATAGCGCTGCCAACAACGCAGCGAACAGCGCGGCCAATTCCGCCGCCAACAGCGCCGCGAACAAGGCAGCCAACAGCGCAGCCAACTCGGCGGCCAACAGCGCAGCCAACAGTGCGGCGAACTCGGCGGCCAATAGCGCGGCGAACTCGGCAGCGAACCGGGCAGCCAACAGCGCAGCCAACAGCGCTGCGAACAAGGCAGCCAGCAGCGCCGCAAACAGTGCCGCCAACAACGCAGCGAACAGTGCGGCGAATTCCGCCGCCAACAGCGCCGCGAACAAGGCAGCCAACAGCGCAGCGAACTCGGCGGCCAACAGCGCGGCGAACTCGGCGGCGAACAAGGCAGCCAACAGCGCCGCGAACAAGGCAGCCAACAGCGCGGCCAACGCTGCCGCCAATGCCGCCGCCAACAGCGCGGCCAGCCAGGCCAAGTAGATCCCAGACACGTTGTGACGCACAAGACCGCCGGCCATCAGTGCCGGCGGTTTTCTTTTGGCCGCCGGGTCCGTATGCTTCGAAACTCGATGCAGCTCGGGGAGGGGCTCGTATGCGCGTCCGCATCTTTTGCCTGATGCTTGCCCTTCTGCCGCCCGCGGCGGCGGCGCAGGAGAGCTCGCTGGGCATGTCGTATGTCCGGACGAAGGATCTCGAGCTCATCTACTTCGACCCGCTCGATTACCTCGTCCCGCACGTCGTGGGGACGTTCACCAATTCGCTCGACTTCCAGCGCCGGATCTTCGGCTGGACCCCGTCCGAGCCCACGACGATCCTGCTCAAGGATCTCGCCGACTATGGCAACGCCGTGGCCGGTACTGCCCCGCACGACAAGCTGATCGTCGACATTGCGCCGGTCTCGCATGCGTTCGAGACCAATCCTGCGAGCGAGCGCATGTACTCGCTGATGAATCACGAGCTCGTCCACATCACTCAGGGCGACATCGCGAACGACGAGGATCGGCGCTGGCGCCGGTTCTTTCTCGGCAAGGTCACGCCGCAGCCGCAGGACCCGGAGACGCTGCTGTACAGCTATCTGACCGAGCCGCGATTCAACGTTCCGCGCTGGTGGCTGGAGGGCGGGGCGGTGTTCATGGAGACGTGGAAGGCCGGCGGTCTCGGGCGCGCGCAGGGCGGGTACGATGAGATGGTGTTCCGGGCGATGGTGCGCGACGACGCCCACTTCTACGACCCGCTCGGGCTCGTGTCGCGGGGCACCCGGGTCGATTTCCAGGTCGGCGCGAACGCCTATCTCTACGGAACGCGCTTCTTCACGTGGCTTGCGTACGTCTATTCTCCCGAGAAGGTCGTCGAGTGGATCCGGCGCGACGAAGGGAGCAAACGCAATTACGCGGACCAGTTCGAGCTGGTGTTCGGGCTGCCGCTCGACAAGGCATGGCAGGACTGGATCGCATTCGAGCACCAGTTCCAGCGGCACAATCTCGACGAGGTCCGCAAGTTTCCGGTCACGCCGTACCACAAGCTCGCGGCGAGCGCGATCGGCTCGATCTCGCGAATGTATTACGACGAGCCGACCGGGACGATCTATGCCGCCTTCCGGTATCCTGGGGTAGTCGAGCACGTCGGCGCCATCGACACCCGCGACGGCAGCGTGCGCAGGCTCGCAGACATCAAGCGCGCGATGCTCTACCGCGTCGCATCGGTTGCGTGGGACCCGGACAGCGGGACGATCTTCTACACGAACGACAACCTCGCGCTGCGCGACCTGATGTCCGTGAACGTTCGCACCGGCGAGCAGCGAATGCTGCTCGAGGATGCGCGCATCGGCGAAATCGCATTCAATCCCGTCGATCGCTCGCTGATGGGCGTTCGCCACGACAACGGCATCGCGTCGCTGGTCCGGATCCCCTATCCGTACGACACCTGGACCGAGATCGTATCGTTCCCGTACGAGAGCGTCCCCTACGACCTCGACATTTCCGCGGACGGGCGGCTCCTGTCCGCCTCGATGAGCGACGCCAATTCCGACCAGTTCCTGCGCGTCTGGGAAATGGCAAGGATCCTCCAAGGCGACGTGAAGCCGCTGTCCGAGTTCCGCTTCGGCCAGTCGATCCCCGAGAGCTTCGTGTTCTCGAAGGATGGGCGCTACCTCTACGGCAGCAGCTACTACACCGGCGTGTCGAACATCTTTCGCTATGAAGTCGCCACAGGCGACATCGTCGCCGTATCGAACGCGGAAATCGGATTCTTCCGCCCGGTGCCGCTCGCCGACGGCCGGCTGGTGGTGCTCGCCTACACAGGTGACGGATTCGTTCCCGCGACGATCGATTCCAAGCCGATCGACGACGTCAGCGCCATCACGTTCCTCGGCACCGAGGTCGCAGAGAAATACCCGGTCGTGAAGACCTGGCAGGTGCCCCCGCCGAGCACCGTTGACGCGGACAAGCTGATCACCGAGCGCGGCCCCTACGAGCCGATCGAGCAGGTGTCGCTCGCCAACGCCTATCCGGTGCTGCAGGGATACAAGAATTCGGCCGGCGTCGGCTATCGTTTCAACTACGAGGACCCGATCAGCTTCGCGCATCTCGGCATCATCGCTGCCTACACGCCGAGCTCGGACCTGCCTTCCGACCAGCGGGGGCACATCGACATCGCCGCCGATTACCTGGGATGGAAGGCGGAGCTGTCGTACAACCGATCGGACTTCTATGACCTGTTCGGGCCGACGAAGCGCAGCCGCAAGGGCTACGCGGCGAAGCTGGGTTACGACGCCCTGCTGATTTACGACGAGCCGCGCAAGCTCGATCTGATATTTGATTTCGCCTACTACGACCAGATCGACACGCTGCCCAATGCGCAGAACGTGGAAACGAATTTCACCCGGCTCGTGACGGGACTGGTTGCGCTCCACTACACGGACGTCCGCCGCTCGCTGGGCGCCGTGGACGACGAAAAGGGGGTCGCCTGGAAGCTCGCCTACCAGGGCAATCTCGTGAGCGGCCAGGTGACGCCGGAGGTATTCGGCAGTCTCGATCTCGGAATGCCGCTCCCGATGCCGCACTCGTCGCTTTGGTCGCGCACCTATGCGGGCGCCGCCAACGGCGACTACAACTCTACGGTCGCGAATTTCTACTTCGGCGGATTCGGCAACAACTATGTCGACGACGGGCCGATCCAGCGCTACCGTGAGTACTACTCTATGCCTGGGTTCGGGCTGCAG
>Ga0265331_10000934_pt1 | contig 23394 bp, 25 predicted proteins | sample 41923metaG_FD_202088 | JGI IMG/M metagenome (GOLD analysis project Ga0265331, IMG submission 202088) | Rhizosphere microbial communities from Carex aquatilis grown in University of Washington, Seatle, WA, United States - 4-19-23 metaG | ecosystem: Host-associated > Plants > Roots > Rhizosphere... | reverse complement strand
ATGTAATATGTATTGCGAGCGGTCGCAAGTGCGACCGCGTGGCAATCCCATAGATAGCGTTTATATCTTTTGAAAATTAACATAGGGGCAAAGTCCCCTAATTTTATATACGGGCTTAAATGAAGATCATCCATACAGTAAAGAAGACACAACAAGTTACAACTAAATTGCGCAGCGAAGGCAAAGTGATCGGCTTTGTCCCCACGATGGGATATTTGCATGAAGGCCATTTGTCGCTGATTCGCATTGCCCGTAAAAAAGCCAACGTTGTTTTCGTTAGCATATTTGTTAATCCTCTTCAGTTTGGACCAAATGAAGATTACACACGCTATCCACGGGATTTTAAGCGCGATGAAAAACTGTGCAAAAGCGCCGGCGCTGATTATGTTTTCTATCCTGATGTAAAAGAACTATACCCTGCAGATTTTTCAACGTATGTTGATGTCGAAAAAATTACCGGTATGCTTGAAGGAGAAATCCGCCCGGGACATTTCAGGGGCGTAACCACCGTCGTTTTTAAATTATTTAATATTGTTCAGCCGCATTTTTCTGTATTCGGGCAAAAAGACGCGCAGCAGGCGGCGGTTATTAAAAAAATGTCGGTTGATTTAAACTTAAACCAAAAAATTATTATCGCCCCTACGCTCAGGGAAGATGACGGACTTGCAATGAGTTCGCGGAATATTTACCTCGCTAAAGCTCAAAGAAAAGACGCGCCATATTTGTTCAAAGCGCTGCAGTACGCAAAAAGAAGAATTGAAGACAAGGGTTATAACAGGGACATCAGTTTCTTAAAACACCAGATGCAAAAGCTGATACAATCGCGCCCTTCTGTAACAAAAATAGATTATATAGCGTTTAATGATAGCGGAACGCTGGAACCGGTAACTTCGTTTAAAGAAAGCAAAAAAAACAAAGAAATTGTTGTATCGCTGGCGGTTAGGTTTGGCAAGGTGAGGCTAATTGATAATATTTTGATAAATATTTGATACAAACATATTATCAATTTTTCACCTTTTTTGAAAGTTTTTTTGAATTATTTTGTAGAATAATATCAAGATTTTTGAATAAAAATAACCCAATCATGAGGTTGAATCTTGTTATTTTTACCATTTGTAGTTAATTTAATGAAAGTATTTACATCATTAGACAAATCTTAATTAACTCATTAAATTCTATCTTCAAAAAAAGAAATTGATTATTATAATCCAATAAATTTATGAGTGATAGAGACGATTTATTAAAAAACGCTAATATTGAAAAAATTGCTCAGGATGGGCAAAAAATATACGACAAGATAAAAGTGAAATATGAACCTGCTCATAATGGTGAGTTTCTTGCAATTGAAACTGAAAGCGAAAACGCATATTTAGGAAAGACCAGCGCTGAAGCGGTAGAAATTGCGAGGGAAAAACATCCTGACAAAGTTTTTTATGTGATAAAAATTGGTTACGCTGTAGCCGAAACATTAGCTGCATTAGCCAAGCAATGGATATAAATGGTACACGGGCTTTTTGTGCAAAATATTCCGCTCGTTCCTGTAACTATTGCATGGCAGCGTTCGATACAAACAGTTGATTTTATTTTGGATACTGGCTTTACCGGGGATTTGCAGGTAACAACGAAAATGGCAGAGGAACTTGGACTTAAAGTTGTTGGAGTAACTCCGACTCAAAACGCTACCGGGCAAACAGTAAATACACCCAATGCATTGGCCCTGGCATCTATGGAAGGAGTAACGGTTTCAGTACAGGTCTTGATATCTAACAGTTTTCCTCTGGCTGGAATTAGTTTCTTAACAAAATATGGATACAAAGCAATTGTTGATTGCAAATTTAGAACAGTAGTTTTGCAAAAATAGGAATAAGCGACAAGTCCTTTGATATCAAGCCCGTCCCGAAGCGGGTTTTTTAATGTTATGGAAACAAACTCTAATGATTTTGCGTTCTATATTAAAACGATTTGCATTTTCTATAAATTTAAAACTAGGAAAATTAAAATGAGACGCATAATGTGTAAATCGAAGATTCACCGCGCAAAGGTGACTGAAGCGAATTTATACTACGAGGGAAGCCTGACTATAGACAGCGATCTGCTTGAAGCAGCCGACATCCTGCCGTATGAACGCGTCCAGGTTGTTAACGTAAACAACGGCGAGCGGTTCGAGACTTACGCAATAGCCGGCAAAAGAAGAAGCGGGATTATTTGCCTCAACGGCGCAGCTGCGCGGCTCGGACAAGTGAATGATGAAATTATTATTATTACTTACGGCACCTACAGCGAAGATGAAATGAAATCCTACAAGCCAACGGTCATACTGCTGGATAAAGAAAACAAGATCATAGATATTAAACGCGACCACGAAATAGTGGAAGTGTAAAATCAATTCAAGAACTTTCCTGAGATTTTCTCAGACTTTCCATCGGAGATTAACCAACAATTTTACATCTTTATAAATAAAGAAAAAAATATGAAAAATATTATTTTTACTGTTTTTGCTATCGCAGTAATTTTCACCGGCGCCTCAAACGCGCAAAAAATTTTCAAAGTTGCATACGAATCACAGGCGGATATAAAAGTATACGTTGAACAATATGAGTCGCAGGCCGATTTGAATGTATACATGGTTAAATACGAAACGCAGGCTTCTAAAGACGGCTTATGGTTCAGCGAAGATTATGAGAGCCAGGCGCAGTATAAAGTATATTTTGAGCAATATGAATCTCAGGCCGACCTGAAAATACATTTTGTCGATTATGAAACGCAGGCAGGGTGGCTTAATGCCTCGAAATCATGGATGCTGAAGTTTTAAAAGTAAATAATGCCAATAACAGATACTAATTTCGTAGAGCAAAACGAGGCAAAACGCCAGTTGGAGCTTGCCGCGCTGATGAAAAGCATTAAAGGCGTTGAAAGCCCTGTGAATAAAAAACTCGCCGTAACTATTTTAGCCGCAGGACTCGGTAAGAGAATGAAGAGTCCCGATAAACCCAAGGTTATGTTTGAGATTTGCGGCAGACCGATGATACAGTATGTTGTGGAGCTTGCGCTTGATGTGAATGCTGAGAAGATCGTCCCTATTGTTGGGCATCACCGCGAACAGGTTATCGATTTCCTCGGCAAACTTTATCCTGACGAACATATCGAATATGCCGTGCAGGCTGAACAGCTTGGGACCGGGCATGCAATCATGCAGACAGAAAGCCTGCTTAAAGATTTCGACGGCGAAGTGTTAATTCTCTCAGGCGACGTGCCGTTGCTAAGGCTTGAAACGGTACAGTTTCTTATTAACGAACACTTTGACAATAATAACGGGGCTACATTACTTACAACGGTATTCAGAGATTCAAACGGATACGGCAGAATTGTGAGAGATGAAAACGGGAAATTCGTTAAGATCGTTGAGGATAAAGACGCAACGGACGAAGAGAAAAAGATAAAAGAGATAAACCCAGCAATTTATATTATTAATAGCAAACTGTTATTTGATGCGCTGAGCAAAATAACGACTGAAAACAACCAGAAAGAATACTACCTGACCGATATTTTTCAATTTATTCCGAAAGAAAAAATAGGAACGGTAGTAACAGATGATGAGCTTGAAGTTACGGGCGTTAATTCCATCGAGCAGCTTGCCGAAATGGAAAAAGCTTTAGAATCACAAACGTGATTCTGTTCATATAATGTGCAGGAAAATAAAATTGTTACCTCGCCCCCGTCGCTTCGAGCCACCCCCTCTCCATATGGAGAGGGGGCCGGGGGGTGAGGTAACGCAGCATTTTGTAACTATTGAAACCTGGAAATATTTTGTGTAACGTGAGTTGAAAGATTCCAAAATCGCCGTTGTTTTCTTCGCCGAAGATAAAATTTGTCTTGCGTTCTCCCTTTTAATAATAATTTTTCAGATATATTTCGGGCTATACTCCGCTATCACTGCGCCGCTGATAGGCTTAACGCTGCTGCTTGCGCTTATTTATTTTCAATCGCGTTCAAATTCAAAACTTTTGAAATTTTTCAGAAGTTATATTCATATTCCGTTTTACGGGATAATATTCACCGCGTTCCAAACATTTGCTCATAAACTGAATCCGACTGATTATGACCAGCTACTATTAAAAATAGATAACTCCATTTTCACTTTCGATATTACTGTTTGGTTTCAGCAGTTTATAAGCAGGCCTTTAACCGAATTATTGACTCTTTCCTATTTTTCATATTATGTCTTGCCCACGCTCACTTTTCTATTGCTGTTTCTTCTGAAAACGAGAAATGATTCTTATTCCATTACAAGGAATTACTTGCTTGCAATCGTTATCGGTTGGTATTTTGCTTTTGTTTGCTACATTATCCTGCCCGCCGCCGGACCCGACATTGCTTTTCCGCAGCATTATACAGTTCAGCTTATTGGCCTATCGCCGCTAACAAACAACTATCTTGAAAGCATCGGCAAATATTTGCGCGAAGCGCATGTACGAAATACGTTCCCAAGCATGCATTTCGGGATAATTCTTATCACAAATTATTTTGCGTTCCGCTTCAGAAGAAAATATTTCCTGTTCTGCACTTTGCCGCTCGGCATCCTTCTCGGAACCGCAACACTTTACTTAAGACAGCATTATTTAATAGATTTAGTTGGTTCTGTCGTAATTGCATCAGCTTCAATTTATTTATCCGGACGATTTAATAAATAATCTGTCATTCCCGCGATGCGACCCCTATCGGGGTCGTACATTTCAGACGTTTGACGATTTCCTTCCAAACTGGAAAGCCCTCTCGTTTGAGGAAAGTTGAAGAGCGCCGTTGGCGCTCAGGTGTGAGGTAAAAACATGTTCATTACCTACTGTCAACATCAAAATTCAAACTTTTATGCTTCCTTTTCTGTTATGCTATATTAATCACATAAATTAATAATACTCATGAATAGAAAACTTGAATTTATATCAAATCCGGAGCTTAATTCACACGAAACAGGAGTTTTAAATCCGCCCGAAGAACATGAAATTTTTGACGCTTATTCAAATGCTGTTATAAACGCGGCGGAGCTTGTAAGTCCCTCAGTAGTTAAAATTGATGTAAAACAGAAATCTAAGAATAACAAAGAGCAGGGCGGAAGCGGCTCTGGATTCTTATTCACGCCGGATGGATTCATTTTTACAAACAGTCACGTGGTTCACAAAGCTACAGATATTAAAGTAACTTTTCCCGATGGACGGGAATTCTTAGCCGACTTAACAGGCGACGATCCGGATACCGACCTGGCGGTAATAAGAATTAATCCTCCAAAAGTGAACGCACTTGTATTGGGCGATTCAAATAAAATTAAAGTGGGGCAGCTTGTAATCGCCATCGGCAATCCGTATGGATTCCAGTACAGCGTAACAGCAGGCGTTGTAAGCGCGCTGGGGCGCACGTTCCGCTCGCATAACGGCAGGCTGATAGATAATATTATACAAACTGACGCTGCGTTAAACCCGGGTAACTCCGGCGGACCGCTTATCAATACAAAAGGAGAAGTTATTGGAGTTAACACTGCTATCATACCGCATGCGCAGGGAATTTGTTTTGCAATCTCGGTGAACACCGCTAAATTTATCGCGACTCAATTAATTAATGAAGGCAGGGTTAAAAGAAGTTACATCGGCCTGGCCGGACAGACAATTAAAATTCACAGGCGCATAATAAGATTTCATAATCTTAAATCTGAAAGCGGCGTATTTGTTATTTCGGTTGAAAAGAACTCTCCTGCCGAAATAGCGAGGCTCAGAGACGGCGACGTGATTCTCGCATTCAAGGGGAACGATATTACAAGCGTTGACGACCTGCATAAATTATTGACTGAAAATGAAACGGGATATTCATCCGAGCTGCATATATTGAGGGGAACAGAATTGAAGATACTTTACATTACGCCAGTTGAAGTAAAAGAACAAAATTAGGGAATAAAAAAAAGGACAGCCGAATCCAGTTGTTTTCTTGACTATATTACTATCTCTTATTTAAAATTTATTTCCCTTTCGGGCAGGAATGTTCTGTTGTACATGGCGGCGGTTCGGGCGGTTCATGATTGTAATCGCGTGAGGATCCATCTAAATATGACTGACCATCAGGATCAAGAGGATTCGAAAAAGGAACGTATGAATCTAATGGGTCAATATCCTTTTTTAACGAGGCAGTAATTTTTGTTAATTCTAAAGAAGGAGCATCCGCCATTCTAATCCCCTTCAAAACGCTTAAATCAGATGAAACACCCACTCTTTTAAGTGAAGTGTCATCCTGTGCAAATGTTATGCCGGCTGCAATCAATAACAGAAAAATTGTAAACGATGTTTTTTTCATAAAATTATTTATTTTTATTAAAAAAAAAGCCGTACACTTATGATAACCCGTTAGTTATTATAAAGTTCCGGCTTCAATTTCTTTAGCAAATAAACAAATATAAATAGCCTTGCGTTTCTAATTCACTGTCGCCTCGGTATGTGAGTCAAACGTGATATCCTGCCCGTCGGGAAAATGCATCCTCAAATCAAATTCTATATCCGGTTTAAGGCTCTTCGCAATTGGGCAATGTACGGCAACCGCTTCAAGCAAGCCGCGTTTTGCAAGCGGTATGCCGGGCGAGAAATTTATTTCGGCAACAAGTTTTATGATTCTCCTCGGCCTGTCTGCGCTCATGTGTTTTTCAACGCGGCATGTTGTGCCGGTGATATCAATTTTTCTTTCTTCAGCCGTTGTTGCCATTACCGTAAGCAGGCTTGCGCCAAGAGAAGCGGCGGCAAGATCTGTCGGCGAAAATGTTTCGCCTTTGCCGTGACTATCTTCCGATGCATCTGTGTTAACTATTTGTCCGCTTGGTTTGTGTTCGGCCTGGCAGTGAAGTTTCCCTGTGTAAGTTACATTGATTTCTACCATGTGAGTGTTACTCCTTGCCCAAAGATAACGACAAATTGAGAGTATAGGTATAACAAAAAGGGTGTATTGGTATAGTTTATTTCTGTCCCGCGTCGAGTGCGGGTAAACTACGGCGGGAATCTGGTTCATTCTTTGGGCAGATACACAGGATACCCTGTAAAATTTCGCTATTTTATTATTCCAGGCATCCTAAGCCGGTTAGTTATTCTTATATTTACTTCTCTCTACGAGTCGTAAACCGAACATTAGTTGACAGAGAGGAAAATCATATAACCAATTAGATCCCCGCTTTCGCGGGGATTGTTAAAAAGTATGAAAATTTACCTCTATTTTCACGTCCGGATGCAGGCTTCTTGATACGGGGCAGGTTTTAATTGCCTCCTGCAGAATTTTGCTTTTTTCAGGGGGTATATCTTTCGGGAAAATGACTTCGACTGCAAGTTTTGCAATCTTCCTCGGCAAGTCAGAAGTCATGTGTTTTTCCACATTACAAACTGTCCCTTTCATATCAATATTCCGTCCCTTAGCTGCTATTCCCATTATTGTCAGATAACATGTGCCAAGGGCTGTTGCAACCAGATCAGTTGGCGAGAAGGTCTCGCCCTTGCCCTGGTTATCCGGCGGGGCGTCGGTAATAATTGTATTCCCTGTTGGTTCGTGTGTAGCGAGGCAATGGAGGTCGCCTTCGTAAGTACTGTTAATTTTGACCATAATATTTCCTTTCAAAAAACTTTACCTACAAAGTTACGGAAATATATAAGGGAATAATATAAAAAAAGAAGGTTCAGCTTTCACTGAACCCTCTTTGACGTCTACAAACTGTAAGCCACTTTCTTCAATCAGAAAATAACATTACAGGAGGAAAGATTGTTGTTTTAGAAACTCACTATTCCGTGAATTAATAATCTCGAATCCGTTTTAGTCGAAGTGCCGTCATATTTGACTACATACTGGCTTTGATATGTTAACGACTGGTATGAAACAGCAAGCGTCAGGTTGTTGTTCGGCTTGAACGCAAGCGCAAATATCATCAGCGACTGCTTATCAGTATTGTTGTTGAATGTTGTTATTGAAGCGCTTGAGTTATCCGTGTTCGGATCGAATGAATCATATCTTGCTATAAGCGAGAGCTTATCGTGAAATGATTTCACAGGCGGACATAATTCCAGGTATCCTGAAATACCCATTGAATTTGTTTTTGCAACTGAGTCAATCTTTGCAGCCGGGTCCTGGTTTGACTGCATGCTGAGCTCGCCGCCTATTTTGAAAAATCCTGCATTCTTGAAGTTAAATCTTAAGTGCGCCATACCGCCGAAACGGTTTCTAACGTATTGTGTGCCAACTCCGCCGTCTGCAGGATTAACGGTTGTGTTCTCGCCAAGAGCTAATTTTCCAAGATACATGTATCCGCCAACAGTTAAATCGGTAATTCCTGTTGGACTTTTCTTGAGCTTTGCTGCCGCATCTGTTTTTTTCTTTATCTGTCCCGCTAACGGATGGATAAATAAAGACGCTTCGAAATCTTTAAAGCGGTTATCGAATGAAAGATTTTTATAACCGTTACCGTTCAATACATCCGCGTAAAGTTCAGCGTAACCTTTTGGAAGATTTAAGTTAGTTTCAAAGCCGAGGTCAGCTGATGAAAAATAAGAACCTGTGTTTTGAGTTATTGTGTTTCCAACTCTTGGAGCTGATGTTGTATAAGTATAATCTGTGAGAACTTTTGCAATTCCCCTGTATCCCCAGTAATTTTCGTTCTTCTCTATCCATCTTTGAGGAATAATTCCAAGGCTGAATCCGAGCGACATACCGTTATCTTTCATCATCGGGGTGTATGTCAAATTAGCGTATTTTAAAAGGACAAAGTACTGGTTAGCTACTCCTGAAACCTGCTGAACATCGGGAGTTATCCTGGCTTTTATCTGCGGAGATAATGAAGCCAATACGTTTATATAAGCTCTTTCAAGGAAGAAGCTGTTTTTACTTGTTTCAAACTGGTTCTTTGTCGGGTTATATCCAAACGCCGCGTTTGAATTTAAGCCAATAGAAGAAGTATCCAGCTTTTGAATAAACTGCGCGTTATCTACGTTGTCTTCCCATCCCGTAAAAATCACTCCCCCAATTTTTACTTCCGGTTTGAAATCGTTTTGTGCAAATGATAACGATACGCTCAAGAACAATAGCAAAATGCTGATAGTAATTCTTTTCATTTGTCGTAAATTTAATTTAGGTTTTTTGAATTTGTCATGTAAAGTTAGCATTAAGTTATTAGGAAATTATTGCCGGAATGTTAAGAATGAATTAAGAAAAGGGGCTGTTTTAACGTGTTTAAGCGATATTTATAAATATGATAAAGTTTAACGTAATAAACAACAGCAGGACAAAAGCCTTAGCTTCTGCCCTGCCGCCGGTGTTTCTTAAGTACCCCCCCAGAACTTTTTAGTTCTTCCCGTTCAATATAAAGGAAGAAGTGAGCTCTACTTTGCCGTCTAACATGGCGTGTACCCTGCAGTATTTCTCTTCAGAAAGTTCAATGGCCCGTTTTACATCTTCCGGGTTCAGGTCGTCGCTCTCTATATTATACTTCAGGTGGATCTTTTTATATACTCTGGGTATGGCCTCCGCTTCTTCAGCCTCAATATCAACGTTAAACTTCTTAAGGTGCTTCCTTGCTTTCGTGAATATCAATACGCAATCCATCATTGTGCATCCCGCAAGCGATTGTAATAAAAGCTGCGCAGGCGATGCTGCCGTGGCGTGCTCGCCGGAATCCATCAGAACTATTTTTTCGTTATCGGTATGTCCTTCAAGCCTGTAGCCTTCAAGCCAGTCAACCTTTGCTTTTTTTATCATATGTCAAATCATTTTAGAGAAACGGCTTTCCGCATTCCTGTGAATGTTTCGGGCTCTCCTCAAATGTTAAATGAATTTTTTTCCTTTTGCAAATATCGTAAGCTCTTCCCTGAACTTAGGGTGAGCTATGCTTATCAATGCGTTAACTCTTTCTCTCACATTCATTCCGTGAAGATCGACCGCGCCGTATTCAGTCACAACAAAATGCACGTCGCCGCGCGAAGTTGTAACTCCCGCTCCTTCTTCAAGATGCGGCACTATGCGTGAAAGCGTTCCGTTTTTACATGTTGCCGGCATAGATATGATAGGTTTGCCGCCTTTGGACCTTGCAGCGCCTCTTATAAAATCAACCTGTCCGCCGAACCCGCTGTAAAACCTGTAGCCAATAGAATCTGAACATACCTGCCCGGTCAGGTCTATCTGCAGGCAGGCGTTAATTGCCATCATCTTATCGTTTCTTGCAATTGTAAACGGATCGTTGATAAATTCAGTCGGGCGCATCTCCACAAACGGATTATCGTTTATGAAATCAAAAAGCTTCCTGCTTCCAAGAACAAATGACGTTACCATTTTTTCCGGAAGAAGAGTTTTAGCCGCGCAATTAATTACGCCTTTTTCTACCAGCGGAATTATTCCGTCTGAAAACATCTCGGTATGAATTCCAAGATTTTTGTGATTGGTCAGCGACGATAAAACCGCGTCGGGGATCGCGCCGATACCCATCTGCAGGGTAGAGCCGTCTTCTATAAGCTCTGCGATATTAGCGCCAATTTTATTGAACACTTCAATTTCTTCAGGCGTTTTGTTTAAATGAGCGTTCGGGAGCTCCTGCAGATCCATTTCCGCTTCAACCGCATAATCTATATCGCTTATATGAACAAAACTATCGCCGTGGCACCGCGGCATTTTAGGATTGATCTGCGCAATTACATAATCTGCAACTTCTGTGGCGGCTTTCGTGCAGTCAACCGAAACTCCAAGGCTGCAGAATCCGTGTGAATCAGGCGGAGATACCTGGATCAATACCACGTTCACTTTATGCTTGGTATCATGTCTTATTAATCCGGGGATTTCCGAAAGAAAGATCGGCATGAAATCTGCGCGGCCTTCATTTACCTGCTTCCTTGTATTTCCACCGAGGAAAAATCCGTTGTGCCTGAAACTTTTTTCCATTTCCGGTTTCATATACGGGACATCGCCAAATACCATGATGTGGCATATTTCAGCGTTCGTGATTTCATCTTTCCGAAGCGCCATAGCGTCAACCAAAGCTTTTGGATACGCACAACCGCTGTGTATATAAATCCTGTCATTCGATTTAATAACGCTTACAGCTTCTTCAGCGGTAACATATTTGCTCAGGTATTTTTTCCTGATTGCTGTACTTACTTCTTTATTTAACAAGTCCATACTCCTTAATATTTATATTTTTATTGGTTTCAATTTTTTTTCATAATCAGGATGTTCCAGTACTACATTAACCGATCGCCATTTAATACATAGTTTCAAAAACTTCTATACAAAAATAGGCAGATTTGAGGCGCCCTTGCCATGATGTTCATCACAAAAAAGTATGATAATTATCATGTTCTTAAAATATTGATTTATCAGATATTTAAAAAGCCGGAATGGTCTGATAATTGAAGATTTTGAAATTAATCGCTCATAATGGTGAAAACTGGCGCTATTCTTGTTTTATTCGTGTTTTGCAAATAAAAAAATTGCATTCACTTATCCTTTAAGATAGGGTTTTTTTAGACGCCTTTATACAACCTTTCTGATAAAAATTCAGGCAAGCCTGCCGCCAGGATCTTATCAGACGCCTTCTTAATATCGTATTCAACTCTCTCGTACCTGAATTCGAATTTATTTGAATCAAAAACCCCGAAACATAATTTCGGATTTCCATCGCGCGGCTGACCTATGCTGCCGACATTTACAATATATCTTCTGTCTTTCCGTACAGATGTATGATCAACCTTATGTGCGGCGCTTTCATACTCTTCATATATTACAGGAATATGTGAATGGCCTATAAAACAAATTCTCTCTTTGAATGCCTGGAAATTTTCAGCGGCGCGTTCTTCGGTGAGCACATATTTATATTTATGAGGCAGAAGCGGGGAGGCATGAACAAATCTCATGTCCTGTTCGGAATGCGTCAAATGCAATGTCCTGAAATAATCGATATGCTCCCGATTCAATTGGGTTCTTGTGTGGGTAGAAGAGATGCGTGCGTTATCAGAAAATCCATCGGACAGCGAATAATTAAATTGCGCCTCATCATGATTGCCGAGCGTAACAACATCGCACCGCGACTTAATTATCTCAACAACTTCATTCGGCTGGGCGCAGTAATCAACCAGGTCTCCTAAACAAATAATGCGGTCCGGCTTTATTTCGTCTATTCTCTTAAAACAAGCGTCAACCGCTTCAAGGTTGGCGTGAACATCTGATATTATCGCGAAAATCAAAATTCAAAAAAATTTAAATTACTGTCAGAATTTTATCTCAGGCTTTCTTCAAGCGCGGTGGATGCATCTGTTTTTTCATCGCGGTATTTAATTATCACCGGCGTGTATATTGATAAGTTATTCCTGATACCGAAATTATTTTTAAGCGGCCTTGAACCGGCCACTACTACCGCGCCTTCCGGAATTATGAGCGGCTGGTCCTTTGTTTTTTTGTAGATTGTTTCTTTCACGGAGTCATAGACCGGGGTCGAACCTGTGATAATGCATCCGGCGCCGATCACCGCCCGCCTTGAAACAATTGTCCCTTCATAAATTCCGGAATTACCGCCTATCATCACATCATCTTCAATTATAACAGGAACTGAATTTATCGGTTCAAGCACGCCGCCTATTTGCGCCGCCGCCGATAGATGAATTCTTTTACCCAGCTGCGCGCATGAGCCAACAAGCGCATGCGAATCGATGAGCGAGTTTTCATCAACGTACGCGCCGATGTTAATATACATTGGAGGCATACAAATAACGCCTTTACCAATATATGAGCCGTTACGTATAGTTGAACCGCCGGGAACAAGCCTCACATTATCAGACATCACTAACGGTTTTAACTTTAAGTTATGTTTATCATAGAACCGGAAATTTTTATCAACAGACATATCTTTAAGCTTTCCAAGCCTAAAGCCGAGTAGTATTCCTTTTTTAACCCAGGCGTTTGCATGCCACACACCGCTTGTCTTTTCAGCAGAGCGCACTTTGCCGGCATTCAGAAGCGACACCATTTCTTTGAACGCTTCCATTGCCTTAATTTTTTCTTTGCCGCGCAGCTCTTTGGAATCGTAATACTTTTCTATGTTTTTATCTAAGCTCATTGAATGTGTTGGTTGATGATAATACTAATATAACGAGGCGTTTTACCCTATTCAATCAAAATCCTGTTTCCACAACCAATATTTCCTTTATTGTCAATGTAGGGACGCATGTAATGCGCCTCTACCGGGTATTTCATATTTACAGATTTACCGCTGAAAGGACGCAGATTGCCAATGATTAACGCTGTATACACGAATATATCATCGGCATACTTTAACATAGTTATAATTTGCTTTCATTTTATATTATCAATATGATGATTATCTTATTGTTCTCATTTTTAAAAATTTAACGCAAATATTGATTAAATCCATTAATATTTTTGTTATTTGTTTATTATTGACGCATTTTATTTCTTGCGGAAACGGCGGCGATAATAAAAATACAGGTTCCAATTCAAGGCAGGAAAATATGCAGGTTATAGATAGCTCGGTTATTCAGGCAAAGTATTCTGATGTAAATAAAAATAATAAAGAACCATTTACGCTGAACGATTTTTATTCAGATAATAGCAAACTGGATTCAGTTAATGAAAATGTTTTCTCAGGCCTAAGCGATGAAGAATGCATCGGGCAGATGATAGTTGTTTCTGCCGGGGATCTTGGTAAATCAACTGAACAAACCGACGCGCTGATAAATAAAAGAAAAATAGGCGGCGTGCTTTTGCTTGGCGGCTCTAAAGATGCGTTCACAGACATGATAACCGGATTCAAAACTACCGCATCAAATTCTGGTTCTCTTCCGCTCATCTTTTCGGAAGATGCAGAGCCTAGCTTAATGAACTTAAAAATAACGGGCATCAAAGATTTCCCGCCGACTAATTCAATTAAGACCGTACAGGAATCAGGAAAGATAGCGAATGATATTTGCCAGATACTTAAAGAAATAGGCATCAATCAAAATTATGCGCCGGTATGCGACTTCGACTTAAATAAAGAAATTATCGGCAACCGTTCATTTGGCTCCGATGAAAATGTTGTAAGTAAGCTGGCAGGTGAATTCATAAAACAAACGCAGTCAAATAATATTATCGCGACCGCTAAACATTTCCCCGGACATGGGAATGTAAAAGGCGATACTCACAAAGAGCTGGTTTACATTGACGGCGAAATGAAAGAGCTTGGCGTCTTTGCTGAAATGATCAAACAGGGAGTAATATCAGTAATGGTGGGGCATATCGCGATAAAGAATAATGACAAGTATAATACAAACGGAAAGCCCTCCACACTTTCAAGAAAAATTGTAACCGGCTTGCTTAAAGAAGAGCTCGGATTTAAAGGAATAGTTGTTACAGACGGCATGAACATGGGCGCGCTTGACGCTTTCAAATCGGCTTCGCTTAGCGCAATCAAAGCGGGATGCGATATGATCCTAATGCCGGGAAACGAATCACAGCTAATTAACTCAGTGAAAAAAGAAATGAACAGGGATGACAATTTCCGGTTGCAGATTTATGAATCAGTAAAAAAAATAATTCGCGCAAAAATATGTTTGGGGTTAATAGGTGATTGAATCCACCCCCCTTGTATTCCCCCCTGTCAGGGGGGAACGATAGACCCAACCCGACCCGGATTGAAAACTGTTAGGGTAATACTTGTCTCCCCCTATCAGGGGGAGATAAAGAGGGGTGCAAAAGCAGGCGTTCTGTAATAGCCGAACTATAAAATTTTACAATATGATTAAATATCCAGGAACCAGAATTATTATATTAACCGCATTACTATCTTTTGCTGTTTCTTGTAACAGGGTTACGGAACATAAGATTGTCAAGAAAGATATGGACGAAAAAAATAAAGTCGAAACCCAAACTAAAGTAGAGCCACAGGACGAAGATTCCGTTTATGCGATAATAGGCGTTGGAGATATCATGATGGGCACAAATTACCCTTCAACTTCGTCCTTACCGCCTGATGACGGCAAACATCTGTTTGACGATGTTAAAGATATTTTATCTTCGGCTGATATTACATTCGGCAACCTGGAAGGCACACTGTTAAATTCCGGCGGCACGCCTAAGAAATGCAAGGACCCGGAATCTAACTGTATAAGCTTCAGGATGCCGGAACATTACGCTTCTTATCTTAAAAATGCGGGGTTCACTGTTGTTGGCACGGCAAATAATCACAGCGGCGATATGGGCGAGGAAGGCAGGAAATCAACAGTCGAAACTCTTGAAAAATATGGAATTAAGTACGCGGGTTACATTATAACTCCAACTACAATTATTATTAAAGACGGAGTGAAATTCGGGTTCACCGCTTTTGCTCCGAACAACGGCACAAATAATTTAAACGATATTGAGGAAGCCGCGAAAATAGTTTCGGAATTAAAGAAGAAGTGCGATATACTGATCGTTTCATTTCATGGCGGCGCTGAAGGAACGGGCTCTCAGCATGTGACCGGAAGAAGAGAAATCTTTCTCGGCGAAGACCGGGGCAATGTGCTTGAATTCGCGCATGCGATGGTTGATGCAGGCGCGGACGTTATTTTCGGGCAGGGGCCGCATGTTGCGCGCGCAATGGAGATATATAAAGACAGGCTGATCGCGTACAGCCTCGGAAATTTCTGCACATACGGGAAGTTCGGGCTGAGCGGCGCATTGGGAGTCGCCCCAATCCTAAAAGTTTATATTGATAAAGAAGGTAAATTTGTACAGGGAAGAATTTTCCCGACAAAGCAAATTAAGCGCGGCATACCTATGTATGACGACGACGGAAAAATAATAAAAATCATGCGCCAGCTTACTAACCAGGATTTCCCTGAATCAGGGTTAACAATTGACGATGACGGTAAAATTCTAAAATCAAACTAAATGAAAAATGTTCAAAACTAAATTTATTGCTTTAGCCTGTTTAATAATAATTTCATTTTCTATTTCATGCAGCTACAATAATTCAAACAGAGTAAGCGCTGGTAGCGACGAAAAGCAAAAAGTTGTTCAGCGCAAAAATATACCAATTGGACTTCAAAAACTGTTGAAAGCATATCCTGATTTTCTTGAATCGGCGGATGACAATACATTGTACTGGAAAGACGGAACAAAAATGCAATATGATGATAGTATCGAAAAATCACATGATGAAAAACTGGATAACGCCGATTTAGAAGATATGATGAGCCAGCAATATACAAAAGGCGCTGATTGGGGCGAGCCGCCCGCCGAAAATTTCGAACCGGGAAGAATTCGCAGCGAAGTATTCTTTAAAAAAATGTACGGCAGTTCATCATCGGAAGTTCAAAAGAATCTCGTAAGCGTTAAATGGGTAGATGGGTCGAGCGTTGATTTCAGCTCAGTTAACGGAGCGGCAGACAGGCTTGCAGAAGTTGCAGCGGACCTGCAGCAGCTTGGATCTGAATACATGAAATATCTTAAAAACATCGGCGGCACATTCAACTGGAGAAATATTGCGGGCACTCACAGATTGAGCAATCATTCTTTCGGAACGGCAATAGATATAAATACAAAATATTCGAATTACTGGCAATGGTCAGGCAGTATGGAATACCGCAATCAAATACCTATAGAGATAGTTCAGATATTCGAAAAACACGGATTCATCTGGGGCGGCAAGTGGTACCATTTTGACACCATGCATTTTGAATACAGGCCGGAACTGTTGATTGGTGATTGACGCATTACTAAAAGCCTTTAAGAGATAACAAAAAGCCCTGCATTTGATTAAAATACAGGACATAGTTTTAAACGGTATTTGCCTCATATTGAAAAGTGACAATTAGCTTATTTCACAAGAACCATTTTTTTCATACTTGTAAAATTACGAGAGTCAATTTTATAAACATAAATACCGCTTGAAAACTTTGAAGCATCGAAACGAATATTATAATATCCTGCATCCTTAAATTCATTAACCAAATCTGTAATTTCTTGCCCGAGCATATTATATACGATAAGCTTAACTGTTCCAGATTCGGGAATAGCATATCTGATTACTGTAACAGGATTAAATGGATTTGGATAGTTTTGCTCCAAAGAATATATTTTCGGAACTTCAAGAATTGAATTGTTTCCGTTTATGTTTGGATTTTGAAATCGATTTGTACCAGAGCTTATGCCATATTTTAATGTCTTATATTCCTGTGATGTCGTTAAAGTATCTTTTAAACCTGAAACATAACAATTATTGTTAATATCAACCTGAACACCTGAAGAAGTTGTATAATCGAAATTGGGATTACCGTAGTCGTAAAACCACGCTTCCGTGCCATTATTTGTGTAACAACCGGTAATAGTAGTAGACTGACTCAAAGTTGAATGGTGATAAAATCCGGTGACATATACGGCTTCCTTAGAGCTTAAACATATATGATTTAACAGACAGTCATTTACAATCTTATAATTACCCCAAATTAAATTAGCATCTTTATCATATTTCACAGTATATCCTTCTCTGGTTGGGGAAGCAAAGCTATAAATATAAAAGCCTGTGCAGAATACATCAACTGTATAATTATTTGGAAGATTGCCTACTAGTGGTCTTTTAAAGAGCGAAATTGCCTTGGCTTCGCCATCTATAACTATTTACAACCCAAGCCTGCGTGCCGCTATTACTATATTTCACAATAGTATATTTAGCGGCATCGTTGCTATTGGATTCACTGCATCCGCAAACATAAACGCCAAGGTTTTTGTCAACTGCCAGGTCGTTTGCCCAATCATTATGATTTGCAGCTCCATTATATCTATTTACCCATAGCTGTGTGCCGTCGCTTGCGTATCTAACGGTTGCAAAATCAAGTCCTGTTCCATTTCCGGCGCTAGACCCTGTAACGTAAACATATCCGTTATCGCCATCAACTTTAATGGACTTTGCAGTATCGTTTCCGTTACCGCCATCATACCTTGAAACCCATTGTTGCTGACCCGATGGATTATATTTTACAGTCGCATAATCAAAATCGTTTCCGTTCCAGCTTTGACCCGTTACATATACATTGCCGCTAGCGTCAACTTCTACATGATTGGCGATATCGTCTCCATTTCCAGTTCCGCTATATGTATTTGTCCATCCCTGAGAACCGCCCGTTGTATATTGAATTGTAATGTAATCGTAACCAGAGCCGTTACCTAATATTGTGCCACAAACATATATCTTGCCGTTAATCTCATCATATGCTATTGAATAACCTGCATCATTCCCGGCATTTCCAGTATAACGCTGCGCCCAATTCTGAGTAACGAGAGTTGAATTATAACACACAGTCACAATTCCGGTACCTGTATTTATATTATCGCTTTGTCCTGTGACGTAAACATTACCTGAATTATCCAGAGTGATAGCATTACTCTTGTTTAAGCTACTTGGTGGTGAAAATACACCTCGGTATTGATTTTCTCCTGTTAATTGGACCTGAGAAAGTAAATTGGCTGTGAAAATCATTAAAATTATTGCAATTATATTTTTCATTTTAATTATGTTTTATATTCAAAAAAATAGAGTTAATTTTAAAAAAGGGGATGGCTCAAGCGAATAGGGTCGCTTTTTGCGGTTCTATTTGATATTTCGTTGGTCCGAAATTCATCAGGCTTGTGTACCAGCCCCTTTATTTATATACTTTTATAATAGAAACTTGATTAAATTAAATTCATTTCATTTCCGGCGGCATATTATTAAATACCTCCTTTCTATTTTAATATTACCATTTTTTTCGTATCAATGAGTTTTTCGTCAACAAATAGACTATAAAAATATATCCCGCTGCTTAAGTAAGTTCCGTCAAAATTTATGTAATATTCACCCGGGAAAAACTTATTATTCACCGGAACTAATAACTCTCTACCCAGTAGATCAAACATTTTTATTTTTATAAAACCACTTTGGGGTATATAAAACTTTATTATAGTTTTTGGATTAAATGGATTTGGATAATTTTGGCTTATTTCATATTTTTCCGGAATATTTGAGTTTAAGAATTTAATTCCAACTGGCTGAGAGTATTTGACTATAAACATTGCCGAGTGGTTAACAGAAAATCCTGTTCCAGAAGAAATTACATCATTGTTGACATCTATTTGGATGCCTGCACAAAGTGTTAATTGATCGATGGGGTTTATATAGGATATATTCCACTTCATTGTTCCTGAACTATCAAGTTTAATAATTGTACTTGAAGGATGATTTGGTGCAGAACCTCTGGCAATTTCACCCAATAGATAAATATTTGCCGAAGCATCTAAATCCATAAAAGTATTTTCGTTAGCTAATGTATCCGTTCTTTTATTTACCCATATTAACGCGCCATCGTTTGCGTACTTTATTGTGCAAAAGTATCGTGTCGCACCCTGATCCGCCATATAAAAACCGCTAATGTAAATATTTTGAGAATTGTCTATTTCAATTGCGTTAGCTTCATATCTGCTTCTATTAGAAAGCGTATCAGAATTGTATGTTTTTACCCATTGGGTTAACCCCTCTATAGAATATTTAATTGTGAAATAATCTCTATATCTCGGAAATGGGGCTTCTGTATAGCCAGTAACATAGACATTATCATATTTATCAAGCTTAATTGAATTCGATGAACTTATTCCAGGTAATGCTTCAAAATATTTTTGAAACCATTGTTGATTGCCCGATGAATCGTATTTAACTGTTAGTGCAACACCAAATTCGCCCGTCACATAAATATTACAATTATCGTCAACAGCTAAACCGTGGACATAAACTGCAGAGTTCAATTCAGGGAATGTTCTCGTCCAAAGCTGCCTTCCATCTACAGAATATTTGATTGTCGCATATGTATATCCCTGCTGCCCTGTGATCTGGCTGAAACCCGAAACGTAAACATTCCCCGCATTATCAACGGCAATCTTTTCAGCTTCATCATCGCCGCTGATTGGACCGTTATAATATTGAAACCATTGCTGAACCCCGTTTGAATTATATTTTACTGTACAATAATCAAAATAAGTGGACCCGTTATTTACCACTCCTGTTACATATACATTTGATGCTTTATCTAAAGCAATCGCTCTTGGATAGCCAACCCCCAGAGTACCCAAAAAATTACTTATCCACAGTTGTTTTCCTGAGCTAGAATATTTTGTGGTAAAATAACTTTGAGATGTTGCACCGGAGTTACCGGTTATATAGACATTTCCGGAATCGTCTAAGACTAAAGCAGAACTCGTTGCACTGAAAATTGCGTTAGTATCGGGGTAACGGCTCACCCACTCTAAAGTTGGCTGCTGAGCATAGGAAATACAAATTGTACAAGAAACGGGAAAAAATACCAATAATGTTAATTGACTTATCTTAAGGGCATGGGTAAGTAAAAATTTAAATGAAGAACTTAACAAAAACCAAAATGTTAACAAAATACGAACTGGCTTAACAGCCGTTTCAATTTGACAAAGAATCGCAAACGCTATATTATCATTAGGGTCCATCTTCCCTGATAAATAAGAATTTATCCAAACGAACAAAAACAATACTTGCTAATATACAAATATAACACACCAATACCGTGCAAAAAATGATATATATCATATTTTAGAAAATGACTCAATAACGGTATCCCAATATTTATCATTTCATAACAAAGTTAACTGACATAACTGATGAAAAATCAAAAATGATATATCCTATTGTATTCGATTGTTTGTTAGTTTTCCCTGTTTACTTGATTTCGTGTGTTGCATTTTGATTATAATTTTTGACTTTTAATGTTTAATATTTGATGTATTTTGATTGTAATTAATTGTAAAAGGAATTAAAAATAGCCAATTTCTGTTGAATGTTTAACGGAGAAAAGGTAACTTAGAGATGTAATTTTATAATAAACAAAGGAGATTTTTATGGCATCCGGCATATCAAGACGTAACTTCTTAAAGAAATCAGCTATCGGAGTTGTCGGCGGCATCGCTATCCTGTCATCATTTGATTTGGGAAAGCTGGCGGCTGCTTCAAAGAACGCGGCTTTTAGAAAGTTAGGCGATGATATTATCATAAAGCTTTCCGACCCGAAGAACGCTGACCTTGCGAAAGTCGGCGGCTCCGTTATGCTCGACGATGATAATATGCTTATTAGGATATCGCAATCACAGTTTCTTGGGGTAAATCTTATCTGCAGACACAAAGGCTGCACAGTCGATCTGCAGGGCGATAAATTTGTTTGCCCGTGCCACGGCTCCGAATACACGCTTGACGGAAAAGTTACTAACGGACCGGCAAAAACAAATCTGAAAACTTACGATACAAATTATGATTCTGATAAAGGAATTGTCACCGTTAAAATGACACCGTCCGATAAGATTGAAAAGAAAGACGATACGGATACTACAAAAAATAAGTAAAGAGCAGTGAACCTCGTTCCCCTGCCTGCAGCTCCACGAGTCAACGACTCGACGGAGTCGTGGACAGGCAGGCGGCGGAAGCGGGAATCTGTTTACCTATTCCGGTAAGATTTCATTTTAAAAAAAAAGCGTTATGTATTTAACGCTTTTTTTTTCTTATGTCTAAATGTAGGTGAAAACACCAACATCGGATGAATTATTTGCTGTTATCGTGCTAACCTGTAATTAGTCCCGCAAGCGGGATTTCGATTCGTCAGCGGCCGAATCTCAATAATTGCTTTACCGGTTTCCGCCAAACAGGCTCTTAAATATATATCCGGCAACCTGCGGATTTTCTTTAAATCTTCTGATCGAATATCCGTACCAGTGACTTCCGAACGGAACATAAATTCTTACTCTGTGACCATCCTTTAATAACCTGTCTCTTAATCCTTCTCTTACGCCAAGCAGCATCTGGAATTCAAATTCGTCATTCTTTTTGCCAAATTCTTTTATCAGCTTATATGCGCCCTCAATCAAAACATCATCATGCGTTGCGATTCCAACATAGCAGTTGTTCTCAAATATCAATCTCAGGATTTTCAAATAGCTTTCCTGAACTTCTTCTCTTTTCTTATAGGCAATGGCTTCAGGCTCAATATAGATACCCTTGCAAAGCCTTATGTTTGCACCCTTTTTAACAAGCCTTGCAACATCGTCATAGCTTCTTCTGAGATATGACTGTATCACAATACCGCAATGCGAAAACCTGCTGTTGGCTTCTTCGTATGCCTTAAGCGTTATGTCAGTTACAGATGAATCTTCCATATCCATCCTTAAGAACTGCCCGTATTTTTTCGCGGTAGCAAGTATATCGGTAATATTCTGAATGCAGAAATCATAATCAATTTTGAGCCCAAGCGAAGTAAGCTTTAACGATTGATTCGCATTAAGCTTATTTTTTTCAATTGCTTCAATTAGTTTAAGGCATTCTATTTTAGCGTTTTCAGCGTCCGTTTTATTGAAGACATCCTCGCCAAGAACGTCCATTGTGGTCATAATGCCTTTTGCATTCAGCTTTTTAGTGACCTCAAGCGCATCGTTAAGAGTGTCGCCTGCGATGTATTTGTTTGCAAACTTCCTGACAATTGGTTTCGGTATAAGTGGCAGGGTTTTAACTATTGCTTTATTCAGTATGTTCATAGTATTCTTTCAAAAAAATTAGGGGACCTGTTCAAAAGTCCCCTCTATGCTATAATTCGTTTATGTCCGTTCTTCCGTTGTACCCGCCTTCTATCGTATGCCAGAATACGATATTTTCTTCGCCGTATCTCCAGCACAGGTATACTTCTTCGCCGTTAGCTCTTATGTGCGGAAAATCAATAAGCCCGTTACTTATTCCTTTTATCTGCACGCCGTGCGACGAAATAATTTTTATCACTTCAACAAGCCGTTCCATTTCAACCGGGAAAGCGCCCGAACCGTTGGGGCCGCTGCCGCCAAAATAACTGTGGTTATATATATCGTAGCCCTTTGCATCCAGCCGTTTCTTAAGGCTCATCATCTCTTCAACAAGTCCGCTTATTTCATTTAACAATCTGTTCGCCTCGGCTAAGCTGAAGTGAACGCTGTGCATGTAGCTCATTTTATTACGATATTAACCAGCTTGTTCTTAACAACTATTTCCTTGATTATCTGTTTCCCGTCTATGTATGATCTTATCCTGCTATCGCTCTTGATTATTTCTTTCAGCTTTTCATCATCCATGTCAACGTCGACTTCTACTTTTGTCCTCACTTTTCCGTTTATCTGACCAACGATAGTCACAACTTTCTTCGCGACTTTATCAAGGTCATATGCAGGCCATTTAACGTATGTTATCGTATCATTATTGCCCAGCGCCTGCCACAGCTCTTCGGCCGCATGAGGCGCGAACGGAGCCAGCAGCTTTACAAGAGTATCTATCAAACTGAGCGGAATGATTTCGTACTTCAT